>Ga0256914_1000173_pt1 | contig 62360 bp, 50 predicted proteins | sample HulkmetaG_FD_191571 | JGI IMG/M metagenome (GOLD analysis project Ga0256914, IMG submission 191571) | Hydrothermal chimney microbial communities from Main Endeavour vent field at the Juan de Fuca Ridge, Pacific Ocean - Hulk | ecosystem: Environmental > Aquatic > Marine > Hydrothermal vents ...
TCACCTTCACCTTCTGCGGTTCCCCGCCGGGACGCTGGGTGAAGATCTCGCCGTTGTAGCCGTAACATAAGAGGCCGTTGTCCGCCACCGTGAGGAAGCGCACGGGGTTCTTCGCAAAACGGGAGATCTGCTCCACCTGTTCCGGATGGCGCAGGTCCATGCGTACCACATTGAACGAGCCGAACTGCTCGCTGAGGTAATAGATGCTCTCGCCATCGGGTGCCCAGACGGGGTCGCGGTCCTCACCGTCGAAAGTGGTGAGTTGGGTGAAGGTGCCCGAGGCGGGTTCCCACAGCCACAGGTCACGGGTCACCGACGAACGGTGGTGCTTGCGCCAGATGTTCTCGTAGCCTTTTCTGTCCATGTAAAGGAGCCTTTTCCCTTCCTTGTCGAACTTCGCCTCCTCGGCCGGCACGTCGAGCACCTGCCGGATGCCTCCGCCCTCGAGCGGCACGGCATAGAGCTCGGAGAGCAACGGGGAGGGGAACTGTACATTGGAAGGCAGGTCGAAGATGGTGGCCGAATAGAGCACTTCCCGGCCGTCGGGGGTGAAGGAGCCGGGCAGCTCGTCGCCGGAGAAGAAAGTGAGGCGGCGTGCCGGCCCTCCCGTCGCCGGCACCACAAACACATCGAAGTTGCCATAACGGTTCGAAGCAAAGGCGATCCAGCGACCGTCGGGCGACCACACCGGCTTGAAGTCGTACGCCTTGCCCACCGTCAGCGGCTCAGCCTCCCCGCCACCGGCAGACACCGTGAAGAGATCCCCCTTGTAGGAGAAAACGATCGTCGATCCGTCCGGCGAGATGGCTGGATAACGCATCCAGAGTGGAGCATCGGAACCCAGGACACCCCGCACCGACAGGAAGATCACAAAAAGGAACAGGTAAACTCGCTTCATCGATGTGAAAATTGATACGTGACAGGAAAAATACAGGATTCAGGGAAGGAATACAAATATCTCAGGATGTTTTGGGAACATATCGCTATTAAAGGAGCATGCCATGATCCCCTTTTTTCTTACCTGTTCCCCGTCACCCTCTCCCTGCCTCAACCGGGATCGGTCAGGGTGACAATACCCTACCCCCGGTAAGATCCGGCCTGGCCGGAACGCCATCCACGCCGGATTGCCCGGAGGGCCTTCTGTGACATGCAAGAGGCTGTTGACCCTGCCTTTATCTTTGGATCATAAGACGGAACACCTGGGAAGTCTCGTCTTTTTCGATACGGATGAAATAAAGGCCCACGGGCTGATCCTGCAGGTCGAGCCGGACAAGCTCCTTTTCCGGGACGATCGTCTTCACCACTTCCCCCAGCATGTTCATCACCTTGATCCTTCCTGCGCCGGTGGCAGGCAAACCCTCGAGATAAAAGATCCCGGCCGAGGGGTTGGGATAGATCTTCACCGTGACCCTGTCCGTACCGGTCATGCCCGTGCAGGTCTCGAACTGCACCCGGACGGTGTCGCTGTTCTCACAGCCGTGTACATCGGTCACGGTCACCCAGTAGGTTCCGGAAGTATCCACCGTGAGTGTGCGTCCGGAAGCTCCGGTATTCCATGAGAAGGACTCAAAATCCCCTGCATCCAGTGTTACGCTGCTACCCGCACAGGCGGTCGTATCCGGACCCAGCACCACGGCAGGAAGCGGGTGCACCACCACCGTCACCGAGCCTTCGCCGGAACAGCCGTGGTCATCCGTCACAGTAACAGAATATTCCATATCGTGGTCAGGTGACACCTCAAGCACAGGCGTGGTGTCCCCCGTATTCCATAGACAGGATACATAATTTCCGGGATCCAGCAGGATATGCCCGCCCCGGCAGATGGAGGTATCCTCACCGAAGGTCACCCGGGGTAAAGGATGCACGGTGATCTTCACCGAGGTATCTGTGGCACATTGTCTTCCGTTGGTGATGATCACTGTGTATGTGGTATCTTCCTTCGGTGTGACGGTGATCACAGGGGTTGTCTCGCCGGTGGTCCAGCGGTAGGTGTCGCCCCCGGCAGCGGTGAGCGTCACCGGCATGCCGGCACATACGGCCGTATCGGCCGACACCGTGGGCACAGGCCACGGGATCACGTCGACATACACCACCTTGCTGGTATCGGCAAACCACAACGTATCGCGTACGATGCGACGGAAAAAGAGGGGCGTGCTGAACGAGGCCGCCGAATAATCCGGTGTGTTCGTACTGTGGGCCGCCGCACGCCAGGTGAGACTGTCATCGCTCTCCTCCCAGGCATAAGTGAGCGGCCCCACACCCCCTTCCGCCTCCGTACCATGGAGGAGCAGTCGGGCCCCCTCACAAACGGAGGTCCCGGAGATATCGTTCCGGATACTGTCCGCCACCAGAATATTGTCGTAATGGATCTCCGAGCTCAAAGATGCCCAATGCGTGGCAAATCCGATCCTTATCTTCCTGCCGGCATATTTTTTCAGAGGGACAAATACCCTTTGGAACATACTGTCCGTCTGATGGTTCGCCGTACTAATGGTATAGACAGTATCAAAAGGATCACCACACCCCCCTGAGACGAGCACGTAAACAGTGTCCCCTTCTTTCAGTTCTTCGGGTACGGGAGGCCAGATGCGGTTGTTCAGGATGCGGTAATCGAACCACAGCCCCGTATGTTCCGTCACACCTGTGATCAGCCTGTCCCAGTAGAAAAACTGATCATGACCGGGGTAAACTCCGCAGCTGAAGAAAGTATTCCCTTCTTCTTCCGGCACTCTGTCCTGCTTGAACCACACCCAGGCGCCCACACTGGTCCAGTCACCCATCTCATAGTTGAGCCTGTCGACGTTTTCATAGAAAGGTACGGGTTGAGGCACTTTGATCTCCACCTCTCTTCTCAGGGTATCGTTGCCGGTGATGAGGGTATCTCCGTCCAGGAGGGGGTAGCAGGTAAAAAGATAATCTCCCGGATCTTTTGTGTTAAAAGGGGTGATGAGCAAGGTGTCCTGTTCGTCCGGATGCAGCTCCCCCTCCACCATGGCAGTATAGATCTCATGACCGCGCGGGGTCTGGACCTCCACTCTCACCTGCAGCTGAGACAGGGTCTGAATACCAAAGTTCCTCACCACCACCATGATCGAATCATCTTCCCCGCCACAGGTACGGACAGGAGGACTTAAAAAGCCTGTCACACCGGCATCTTCCTCAGCACAGGTATATGTGAGCTCATACCCTTCATCCGTCGAGTATTCATTGGAAACAAAATGTAACAACACCTTTCCCCGGGTGCTCACGATCGACCCGGGAAGGGTATCGCCACTGAGAGCGGCCAGCAAAGGAGCCTGAAGATTGTCTCCATCATACAGATAGAGGGTATCTTGTCCTGCCACCGTCCTGAACCGGTCGAAGCGGAGACGTATCCTCGCCGCATCTTCCGGCATCAGAAGGGTCCGGGTATCGGAACAGTTGTAATAATTGGAGCCCCAACCTCCATTGTCCCAAGCAGTACCTGTGACGTCCGTGAGCGTATCGGGGCCTGAAGGGGCCTCACCGCAATCGGGACGGATATTGATCACAGCCCTCTGGTCCGAATTGAAATCGTTGCTCCCGGGTGTGAGATCGTCCAGATAATAATATCCGTCGTATGCTCCTCCCCATCCCCAGTTGACATGAAAATAGCTGGTATCCTGGTAACCATCAAGGTTGAAAGCATGTATGCCCCCGAAATAGATCAGGGGTTGTCCGAGATTCAGTTGCGAACGTACCAGACTATCCCAGGCATGCTCGGTAAACCTCCATTTATCCACCAGCACCGTCTCCTTTGAGTAATCAAAATAGTTTTTCAATGCTCTTGCTACACTGTAGGAACTTGCCGAAGAACGGGACACGCTGTATCTCATATTGACCGACACACCGCAATGGTACATGAGCGTGGCCACAGGGGTGTTGTAATCGGTGAGGGAAGCCGGCATGGCGATCCAGTCATAATGCATAGAGGCAAAGTCGGCCGATTGAGTGCCATAGGTAGAGATATAATAGCTGTTCTCACCCGAACCGTACTCGGGATAATTCCAGTATTTCATCACCTGGGCCATGGCCACGGCCACACAGCCCGCCCAGGTATGACCATCCGTTCCTTGAGGATCTTCGGGACAGAGCTCGTTGTAAAACTTTCCCTGGTTCCACTTGGTGGTGAGGAGCGGTGCCACCTCCTGGATGGCTGCTACCCCTTTTACGGGTGGTACGAGGTATTTTTTCCATAATTCTTTTTTGGCGGCCGTCACCCGGAGATCCTTACGCAACACGTAGCGTATCTGCCGCTGCGTGGTCGTCAGCCACTCTTTCAAAGCTTCCGGCATCTCCGTGCCACTCTTGAAAGACGATCCCGGGGAATAGGCCAATACCGGCAATAGCCGATCATCGGCGGCAACAAGGACAAAACCTTCACCGCCCACCCGGTTGAAAACATAATAGAAAACGGTATCGGCCGATTTCGCTTCCCTGAACAAACGGAGACGGACACCCTCCGTCATCTCTCCTTTCTGCAGCGACAACTTTTCTTTCAGGAAATTTTCAGCCACAATACGTGCCCTGGCCGTATCCACCACAGCAGCATTCACACCGCCGGCAAGATACAGTCCCCAAAAAAGGACCAGCAGTTTTTTCATGATTGTGTTGATGGTTATGTTCTTTCGACACATCTACGGCACAATTAGTTGCATCCCTGCCGTATAAAACAGGAAAACAGGATCCTTGAAGATCGTATCACCCTTCCCCTGCAGGACACTGTTGATGAAGGCTCTCCTCAAAAAAAACATTCCCCCTGTGCAGCGATGTTACAAAAGGATATTTTTTCCGGCGATCCCCCTGTCCGGAACTATCTTTTTCTATCTTCACTATATTTTATCATATACGCAAATATTTAAGATCATCCCGGCCTCAGGATATCCCCGACAGGAAGACCGGGAGGTTGGAATACTGGTCTGTCTGCGGGCAACTCTCGATCTCTTACTGTTTCTCAGCATATTGCAGACCCCTATTCCGGGAACCGGCACATCATTCGACACAAAGTGATTTTAAACTTCTAAGATAACCTTCGACTATTAAATTGCTTGATTGACATTTACAAAAAATTAACTACGTAGCATTCTACGTAGCTCGCTACGTAGATATTCCATATCTCACTGTATGACAACACAAAACAAACACATCTTCAATCAAAGATGGTCAATCCCGCCGTAAGAAAAGGCACAGAATGAGCCTGAGGGCGGTGTCCGGGAAATTGCAGAAAGGTTCATTGGGGGAAGGCCCGTGCGAGGGCAGCGGCACCGTCGAAGGGGGGTATCCGACGACGGGAAGGTGCGATCCATCGGACGACAGGTGTCCCTGTGTCGGGAACGAGGACAAGACGGAGCATTCTCTCTCCGGCCACCCCCTCCCACGAGGGTGGCAGACGGCTCCCCGGCAGGGCTACCTCCAGTTCCAGATAACAGCGGTGTTCCCTGCGTGCCAGGATGACGAGACCTTCGGGCAGCGTTCCTTTCTCTGCGTTCGGGCAGCCCTCGGCCGGCATCAGCAGGCGCATCAGGCGCTTTTCCACTCTCTCCTCCGGGGGTCCTTCCCGGAACAGGAGCACCCACGGGGTCACGGCCGCGAGGGTGCAGCCCGGCAGGGCCTCCGTCTCCGTGAGGGGCTGCCAGGGGACGAAGTACCAGCGGCCGGCGTCCACCTCCTCCATCACCAGGGCCTCTTCCCGCAAGGGCTCGAAACCCGGCAGGCGGCGGGTGCGGCGGAGGAAGCCCCTGCCCCGCTCCGGCGCAAGACGAGCGGCCACAAGACGAAGGGTGGCCTCCAGGGTGTCGGTCAGAGTGTTTTCCATGTCCACAGGTTTTCCCACGGTATCGATCACGAGGGTGTCGCCGGCGAGCAGCACCACAGCCCGCTCCTCATGAAAAGGGCTGATCACCCGGTCGTAGTGGGGCGGGATAACCATCCGTCCCGCTCTGTCGATGAAGCCCCAGCGGCCGCCGCTCCAGCGGCGGTGCTCGTCCTCCCGCACCTCACGGCACCGCGGGCAGACGGCCGCCCGTCCCTCCCGGAAGGGCTCCGCCCCCCCGAAACGCGGGGGTACCACCACCCTGCCCAGCGTGTCGGCATAGCCGATCCGGCCGTCCCCGACGATGCGGAAAAGCCCTTCCGCCGGGGGATCGGGACCGTTGTCGAAAGGATAGACCACAAAAAGGGGCCGTCCCCCCACATCACTGGCCACAAAACCCGTATCCCGGACATAACGGACGTTCAGGCAGCCCACGGAAAAGAGTTGTCCCGCCGCCCGCACCGGGAACAGGAAGAGGAGCGTCATCCCCAGCCATGTACGCAGTCCTCTCATTACGCAAAAGATACGAAAAAGGGAACGCTTTCGCAAGAGACCCGTCTCCGGGCAGGGGCTTCCCGTGAGCACCCGCCGCCTGCCGGGCAAGTAAGGAAAGGCACCCGGCCTCTCTCAGCGGAAGACCACCCACCGCTCACCCCGGGGCGGCAGGGTCACCGTGAGCGTGAGACGGTAATCGCGGTCGAGCGAACGCTCCTCGAAAGGTCCGTCATCGACCGACACCTTCACATCGTCCCGCAGGCCGGTATAGTAGAGGTCGACCGTCAGGGTACGCGTGATCTCCTCCGCCAGCGGATTGTAGATCATCAGAAGGCCTTTCTCCTCACCGAAAGGGTTGACGTGCAGGATGGCATCATAGTCGCGGCCGTCGGGACGACGGATGTGGATGATATCGGCGTTGAGCACCTCCCGGTGTCGCTTGTAGAAGTCGACCCATCGTTTGACCAGCTCGCGGGTCTCGGGGGTGTCATAGAGCTGTGGGCCGCGGAAGGTGGCCTGGACACCCGCCCCGAAGAGGTCGGCCAGCCGCTGACCATAATGGTCGAGGTGCTCGTGCAGCGGCTCGATGGTGGCGGCCGCTCCGCCCCCGTGGTACTCGACCAGCGGAAGGAACATCCATCCCATCGAGGGGGTCTTTTCCCAGGTACCGTCGTAGATGTTCTGCCTTTCGATGATCTCCTGCTGCCGGCGGGGCAGCGACCAGTTGGTCTCGCGGTAACCCATGCCCGTCTTGTTGCTGCCGTTGAGGAAATACCAGTCGGGCACCCGGAGGAAGATGCCCTGCCCGCGGCACCAGCGGTAGAAGTCACGGATCTCGTTGAACTGTTTCCACTGGCTGTCCTCCAGGCCGCGATGACCGGGATGCTGCGTCGAAGCACACACATCGCCGGGATAGGAGCCGTCGTGCACCAGCACATCCTGACCGGTTTCCCTGAAGAAGTTGTATAGTTTTCGGAAATATTCGATCCCCCATTCGCTTTGCAGGCAGGGGGAATGGCCGAAGACGGGGTGCATGCCGGGAGGCATCACCACGTCGTTGCGGTCGTCGATGTGGCGGCTGGCCAGCAGGGAATAGCCTCCCAGGGCGATGCCCTTGCTGTGGGCATAGTCGGCCAGCATCTTCATCCTTTCCATATTGGCCGGGCGGGTATCCTCTATGTTGAAGCCGCTGCCGAAGCTCATGACCACCAGCTCGAAGCCCACGTCGGCACACTGGTCGATGGCTTTCTTGACCGACTTCGTATCGGCGTGGCGCACATGCATCTCGAGAGGGTTCTCGGTGACCCAGGGGGCGATGGCGCGGTACATGCGGCGGCGTTCGAGGCTCATCCTTTCGCGGTCCCAGCTGTCGTGGAGCAGCTCCCAGGTGCGGAAGGTCTCGAAGGTATCTCCGGGGGCCACCTCCTGTGCCGGTCCCCATTGCGGGCGGCACTCCACCAGACAGGGTGTCTTGCGCAGGTAGTTGACCTGCGTGAGGTAGAGCGAGTCGGTGGTCCAGAAGACACTTTTCCCTTCGCTGGCGTTGGCTGCCATCCCCCCGCCGAACTCATAGTCGGCCTCGATGGTGATGCGTGGCCGCAGCCACTGCCGTTTGCCGCCAACGGCGCTCTCCCCCTCCACCAGGGCCAGGATCTCGCTCTTGAAACGATCGACCACCACGGTGTGCGATGAATGGTTCTCCAGTGTCAGCCACTTGCAAAGGACAGGGATGCCGTCGTACAGGCGGTAGTGGATGTTGACCTGCAGCTCGCGCAGCCAGGCGGGAGCATCGGGATGGAGACGGTAGTAGTCATTCCCCAGACGATAGTGGAACACCAGGTCGCTGCCCGGCCAGGGCCAGGGCAGGTCGTGCGGCATCCATGCCAGTCGTTTCTTCCACGGGAAACGGGCCTGCACATCGTAGAGCTCATAGCCGGTGAGGTGGAAAGCTCCGGGCAGCGGGCGCATTGCCGCCAGCCATTCCGGCAGCAGATAATTATGTATGGGCTGGTCTGTCAGTCCTCCCACAGCAAAACGCCTGCCGTCGATGACCAGCTCGGCCTCGGGACGTACCGAACGAAGGAACGATTCACGGGTCTCGAGACGTTCCAGCCCCACCGTGGCCCCGTCGGGATCGACGGTGAAGGTGCGGGCCACCAGTCCGTTGGAGAAGACCAGATGGCCTTCGGCATCCCGGTACAACGCCGCCCGCGTGCCGGTACGCTCCACCAGCCAGTCCTTGCTCGTGCATACTTTCTCACGGTCGAACAAAGGCAGCTTCTGCTGAGCCGTCACCGCCCACGGGAAGAGAAACAGCATCCCCCAGAAGATCACCGGGACGCTGGCGGGAACTCTTCTCTTTGCCGGTTGTCTCTTTTTCTCACTCATCATATCAATATTTCATTATATGCTTAACTATACTTAATTCATCCGGAGGCACCACACTGCTTCCGGCTTTCCAAGGAGGAAGGCCGTACTCACAGGCGCCAGCATCGGGAGCCTTGCCAGCATACTCTCCCGTGATCCCGGGGATGGGGGTACCCTTGTCGATGGCGGGAGAGCCGGGGCGCAGGGTAAAGTCGCCATGTTCGGGATCATTGAAGCGGGGCCGGTGGGTGGTGATGTTCGTAAGGAAGCGGGTCCCCACGTCCCAGGGCTGGTCCGAGAGGTTGTTGGCCACCAGCTGGTCTTCCACCGTGGTTCCTTCCCGTCCCCAGGCGTGCATCGCTTTCCTGCAGTGCCAGGCGGTGTTGTTGCAGATACGGTGTCCCACGGCCGGCTTGTTGGTCTGGATGGCGATGTCCACGTTCCAGACGATGTTGTGGTCCACCACATAAGCCGTATCGTAGTTGTCGAGGTAGATCCCGCTGGCGGTGCTGGCGGCGTGGTTGTCGTGCACCCGGTTCCGGGCGATACGCGAGCCGTGACCGTGGGTATGGTACGAATAGGTGATGCCCAGGTCCTCACACATCCTCCCCGCATGGGAGAGATCGTTATGGAGGATGTCCGTTTTTCCCGCATAACGGTTGACCAGGACGCTGCGGGCGGCCTCCCGGAGCGTGCAGCCGGTAATGGTATGTCCCCATCCGGTCACCGAGATCACCGCGGCATCGGTAGCCGACCAGTCGCAGTCCTCCACCAGACAGTTCTCCACCCTGTTGTTGATGCCGCCCACGCTAATGCCGTCACCCCAGCTGTGAGCCACATAACAGTCGCGTACCACGTTCCCTTTCCCGGATAGCGACAATCCTTTCCCTTCCCAATGAGCAATGGATTGTTCTTTGCCTCCGCCGCGGTTGCGGACCCATCCCGTCCAGTAGAAGAAGAAAGGCACAGGATAGAGGACGTTGCAGCCTTCCATCCGGCAATGTTCCGCCTCTTCGATGTTCACCGAGGCCAGGAAGAAGGTAAGGTTCTGCAGCACCACATGGTGTCTTCCGCGAAGGTTGACACCCCACTGCCGGCAGCGGGCTTCGGCACGCAGTCCGTCCTTCGTCTCCCCTTCCCGGAGATGGTAATAGAGAGTATCGTGCTGCCAGAACCATTCGCCGGGGCTGTCCAGGGCGTTGAGATGATGGATGACCCCCCATCCTTTCCCCAGATAGACGGCAGGATTGCGGTTCCAGACGTCGCCGGTATCGCACACCAGGACACTGTCACGGGAGGTCACGATCCTCGCAGCATGAGCGATCCAGTGTTTTCCCGTGAGGAAACGGCAGTACCCCCCTATCCAGTGGTCGCGGGGCCAGTGTCTGCCGGCGAAGGAGACCGTCCTGTCAGGTGTGGCCGTCACCTCCGCCATGGTGGCGGTGCTGAAGGGGTCGTTCCCCTCGTCGGGTTCTCGGGCCCAGGAGGCCCGACGGCTGCCGACCCACAGCTGGGTGACCCGCCGAGGTACCCAGGCCTTCACGATCCTGCCCCGCCAGGGGAGCCAGGAGGTCACCCTCACCGTCCCGGTGATCACAGCCTCACCCATCCCCGTGAAAACAACAGGCAGTCCCGCCTTCCCGTCGACAGGGGGCACGACCTCTTCGCGATAAACTCCCTCAAGGATATAACAGGTGTCACCCGGCCGCAACAGAGTGGCTGCATGTCCTATCGTCCGCAACGGAGCCTCACGGGTGCCCGCCGCACGGTCTTCCCCACGCACCGCAGAAACATACCACCCACGAGCCCCCAGAAACTGGGGAAAACCCATGAAAAACAGAAACAAAAGAAGTCCCTTACAAGACCTAAAGCGTGATTTGTCAGTAATCATCATAACAATTCAGCAGGTTGAACGTATAAAAGTAAAACAATTTTTAGTCCCATGTTCCAAAATATTTCGTTACTATTGTCTTGCCGAATGATGTCTCACTAAAATCTTTAGCTATGAAAAAAGCAGTGTTCCTGTTTCTGTTATCCTTTCTTTTCGCCGGTGCTCATGCGCAGTTCGGGATCAAGGTGGGAGCCAACACCACCACGTTGAAGATCACGGCCGGCGACATGATCGACAACGTGAAGGATGCACAATGGGGGTTCAACGCCGGCGTCTTCTACCGTCTGAAGATAGCGCTGGTATACATTCAACCCGAGGCGTATTTCTCCACGGTCAACGGCAGTTATCGTTACGGGGATGACCCGACCAACATGCAGTTGTACGATTTCGATCTGAAACGTATCGACATTCCACTGATCGTGGGTGTGAAGCTCGGTCCGCTACGCGTCCATGCCGCTCCCGTGGCTTTCTTCACCGTCTCCGACGACATCTTTCACCAGGAACTGGAAGATGCCATGAAGAGCACCACGTGGGGTTACCAGGCAGGACTGGGCATCGACCTTCTGAAAAAGCTGACCATCGATGCCCGTTACGAAGGGAGTCTGAGCGATTTCACCGACGACAACATCACCATCGGCGGACACACGCTCAACCCCAGTACCAAGTCGAGTGCTTTCCTGCTGAGCGTCGGGTTCATGTTCTGAGCCCCCGGGATATTTCAGTAAAGAAAAGGCTGTCTGCGGACAGCCTTTTCTTTTTCGCAGCTACCATACTCCCGGCAGGATGCGGTAAGGGACCCGTGAACAGTATTCTTCCCAGTACTTACCGTACTTGATGCGGCAACGTTTGTCGTCGCGGCGGGCACGGTGGACCAGCAGGAGGGTCAGGTAGATCACGTAGAAATAGGGAATGATGGAAGAGAAGAGCGCCGGCAGCGACCAGCAGAGGGCTCCCAGGATCTCACCTACATAATGGAAGTGGCGTGCGATGCCCCACCACCCGTCGGCCAGCAGGATGCTCTCCCGTTCCACACCGTGGTCATCGGTGTACTTTGCCCGGATGATCTTCGCAGGATGTCCCCAGATGCGATAGTTCCCGTCATGCTCCCGCACGCGGATACGCTGACGGTTCATGCCGGTCTTGCTCCAGAAAGAGAGCAGTCCTGCCACGACCAGCACCGCCGAGAGCCCCGGACCGATGGTGACGGGATGGTTCACCAGCCAGTGCCCCGTCAAAGTATATACCGACGGGATCCAGACCATCACCCCCCAGATCAGGTAATATCCCGCACGGTCGACCTGGATGTCCATGGTCCGGAAATAGCCCGACTCGTAAAAGAAGAAGATCCCCACATAGATCAGCTGCAAAGTCACCGAGACGATCATCGAGTCACTCACGGCACCGTAAAGCTCATGTTGTTTATCGACGAAGGCGAGCAGGAGCAACGGCCACGACATCATCCCGAAACGGCAGTTGGCGAAATGTTTCACGTTAATTCCCAGGATATGGGGATAAAGGTCGGTACCCCAGTAATAGTCGAAGAGGAAACTGCCGGTGCTGCCGCTGTCGGGGGTGGTGGGACAGCAAAGCCCTTTCACATACAGCAACAGGGTGAACGACCAGGCGAAGATGTTGAGTGCTCCCAGGATCTCGCCGAAACGGTCGTAGATCATGGCCGGCCGGAAGAGCCCGAGACGGAACCCCAGCAACCAGAAGAGGAACAGCGAAACCAGGAAGGCTGTAAAGCCGTTGTTGCGGTACCGGGGAATATATCCCCTGGGCGTAACGGGCCCTTCCACCACTTTCCCGGGAAGAAGCTTCATCAGCAGGATCTCGATGGCAGCAAAGAGACCCAGGATGATCCAGGCGGTCTTCGACCCCCAGAACACAGGCGCCCAGATGGCATACATTCCTGTGAAAAACCCCCGCTCCGAGAAAAAATGCACCAGCTCCCGCAAGGATCCCTGCAGATAGGTATCCGTATACCAGAGCAGGATCGCGACCGGCGGGGTGAGCAGGATGATCAGCAACACCCCCAGATCCCGTAAGAGACCGCCTTTCTTTTTCTTTTCTTCCATGATCAGCAACTTTGGGTTGACCGCCCGACGGCGTGGTTCTATGACCTTGCCCCGCTGAAAATACACAAATTTCAACCTTTTCTGAAAAGATCTTCACGAAATCGTTTGCTCCGCTCCGGGGAAGAAACAGAAAAAGGGGATAAATCATTAGATTTACCTGAACCCCATATTTTCGGCATCATGGCACGTCTTTTCATCCGGCCGTTCATTGTTCTTTCTTTGCTCTTTCTTTTGTCTCCTTCCAGTGTTTTCAGTTCTTTCCGCATTGTGTGGTCGTACCGTCCTCCTTCGGGTTATGTGGATGCCACACCTGCGCCGGTCGACCTGGACGGCGATGGCAGTCTGGACCTGGTCATGGCCACCACCTCGGGCAAGGTGGTAGCTTTGGATGCGCAGGGTCATATCAAATGGCAACATGATCTGCATCACATCGTGAGCCAGCCCGTAGCGGTGGCCGGCACCCCTGCACAGGTCTATGTCCTGACCAATCCCGGCGGTGTGGTATGTCTTGATGGGCGTAGTGGCATCCTGTTATGGGAATATCATATGCCGGAAAGTTTTCTTTGGGGCAGTACGGCGCCGGCGGCAGCCGACCTTGACGGTGACGGCAGGCCCGAGGTGGTGGTGGCCGACCGCGGAGGGCATCTCGTGGCTTTGCACCGCGACGGCTCGCTGCTGTGGAGTGTATCCTGCCGTGAGGGGTTCCGCAGCGCCCCTGCTTTGGCCGACCTCGACGGGGACGGTCATCCCGAGGTGATGGCCGGCACCACTGATCATCCTCTTGTCTGTTTCTCTCATAAGGGCCGGCGACTGTGGCACAGCAACGGCCCGGCCTACGGGGCCTCGCCTTATGTCGTCGACCTTGATCTTGATGGTCGTCCCGAGATCCTCGTCGGCGACAAGGAAGGCCTTGCTCTTTACGATGACGGCGGGAGCCTCCGCTGGCACCATCCCATGCCTGAGGCGGTCCACGACGCCTATGTCGCCGGCGACCTGGACGATGACGGCCGGCAGGAGGTAGTGGTCGTCGACATGCGGGGTCACGTGGCCTGTCTCGACAGTCAGGGCCGCACCCTCTGGACCGCCCGTGTGGGGGCCCGGGCACGACGCGCTCCCGCCCTCGCCGACGTCAACGGCGACGGCAGAACGGAAGTGATAATAGGCAGCTACGACGACCATCTCTCCCTGTTCGATCCTCTGGGCACCCTCGTGGAAGAGATCCCTCTCCATGGCGGGATGAACAGCACCCCTCTCACCGTACCTCTTCCGGGCCACGGCCACCCCGTGGTGGTCTGTACCACCACCTCCGGCGTCACGGTCTTCGACCTGATGAGCAGGACAGGTTCTTCCGGCACCATCCTCTCCGGACAGTACCGCCACGACCCAGCCCGTACCGGCAATGCCTGCCCCCGCCCGGGGGATCAAGGACCACCTGTCCGTATCAGCGTCGACGCCGGTGACATGCACACGGGTGTCAACCATTTCACCATGACCGTACAAAATCCTTCCCGTAAAGCCTTGTCGCTGGACATCTTCCTCCGTAAAGACAAGGAGTCGCCCGTGCAACGTCATCTCCTGTCTCACGACACACTCATACGTCTTTCGGTTGCTTATGCCCTTCCGGGAGATCATCCTCTCACCCTCCATACCCGCACGGAGGTCAGGGATGACAAGCGGATCCTTCACTGGCAGGAGCGGGACTATTACATCATCCCTTTTGCCAAGGATCTGGCCGACCTGCAAAAATACCTGCGAAGCATCCATGCTCACCTGACCCGTCTGAAGGAGGCTGAACTGCCTGCACTGTGGCTGGCGCAATATAAAAAGCATTATGAAGATCTATCTGCCCGAGCCCGTTTGGCCGGGGTGATGACACCGCTGGAGCGGGCTTCGTTGCGCAGCGATCTGGAAGAACTGACCAGGAAAGCGATACGTCTTGATGCTGTGACCGCTGCTGCCGCAGAGGCAGGCAAGCCCCTTGCGCTTTATGCCGCCAACCCATGGGCTCCTTTCGGTGCGGAGGATGAGCTGGTGGAGGGACGCACCCCGCCGCCGCAGCTGGTGGTGGAAGCTTTCGGCGGCGAAAAGGAGTCGGCTGCGCTCAACATTGCCAACTACAGCGACAGATCTCTCACCGTGCGATTCGAACCCGGCACGCTGATACGCGACGACTCTTCGGCACAGCGTTCTTTCAGGCAGGTGCTAACGTTGCATGAGGTGGTGGCCGTGCCTACCCACTCGCTCGATCTCTCTTACGATGCCTTGCCCCGCATGGCACAGAGCCGTACCCTGGTGCTGCCACCATGGAGCCTGCGGCAAGTGTGGATCACCGTCGACGTTTCAGCCCTCGACACAGGCTGGTGGAGCACCCCCATCCGCTGCCGCTCGCTGGAGGTGGAGCCTGCCGAGGCTACAGCCCGTCTGAAGGTGCATGTGTGGCCTGTCACACTCACTCCCGACGACCCGCTCCGTCTCTGCCAGTGGGGTTATGTGGAAACATCGGTGCTCAAGGAGATACCGGAAGCAGCATTACGCGACCAGGTGGAACACGGCACCAATGTGTTCGTCGCCTCGGCACGGTGGGCTCCCCACGCCACTTACAATGCCGAAGGAATACTCACGGAAGGTCCCGATTTCAGCGATCTTGACCGTTATATACATGAACACGCTCCCTACGGGATCATCCTTTTCGGCGGCTATCAGAGTGCCCTTCAGGGTGCCGCCCCGCGGTATTCGCAGGCCTGGTACCGGGCTTACAAGGAGTGGATACGTCGCTGGCGTGATCACATGAACGAACTGGGAGTCCCGCCCCGTGATTATGCTTTCTATCCCATCGACGAGCCCGGCCTGCGGGAAGGGCTTGTTGAAGAGGTGGTGAAGCTGGCACGTCCTCTCAAGGAGGTAGATCCCACACTCCGGGTCTATGCCGACCCTGTGGCCAGAGCATCGCTCGACGACCTGAAGAAGATGGCCCCCTACATCGATATCTGGTGTCCCAACCGTACCGGTTATCTTCTGCATGAGGGTCATGACAAGCTTGAGTACATCCTGTCACTGGGCAAGACCGTCTGGACCTACGAATGTCTGGGTGATGCCAAGCACCAGTCACCGCTGGGATATTACAGGGCGCAGGCATGGCTTTCCTGGTGGCGCGGTCTCACCGGCATAGGCTTCTGGTCGTACTGCACTTCCCGCCACGATCCCTGGTATGTACCCCGGGGGGGACAGGATTATCTCCTCATTTACCAAGGCGACGGGGTGGTGACCAGCAAACGATGGGAGGCAGTACGTGACGGAAAAGAAGATTACAACATCCTCGTCCAGCTGCAGCGTTCCGTCGAGCATCCTCCCCGGGGGGTCACTCCCGAGGTGGTCGGGTCGGCCCGCCGCCTGCTTCAGGAAAAGATCCCGGTGATCGCTGCCTACTGCGGCCTCGAAAAGGATGGCACCCTGCCCGTGGCGGAGGGGATGGCCGCCACCCGCAGGATCGCCGACCGCCGCTGGCACACCCTCCAGCAGACACGCCGCGAGATGGCCACACTGCTGGAAAAAATGAAGAAGTTCTGATCGTACAGCATCACTGCTCGGGCCACCTGTCATTTATAAGCTAATCACAACACACATTCCCCGGCACCGCGGCCTTTTGATCTCTCCACCCCTTCAGGCTTCGCACTTCAAGCTCCGGCAGGGATCTTCGTTACGCTACGCCTCCTGCCGAGATCAAGCTTCGAGCATCGAGCCCCCTGAAAGTCGGTATAGTCCCATTTCCTCCGGCAGGCGCGGCCCACCATGTTGTTGGCGAACTCATCCCCGAACCGTTCTGCCTCGGGATCACACATCAGCGGCCGCTGCAGCTCACAGGCGATATTGATACCGTTGCATGCCGTGGCAGTGCAATGATCTGCCTCCACACCCGAAAGCGGTTTTGAACGGGTTTTGAGGGAACCGATCCCGTTCTGGTCATGGTTACCGCTGTGATAAAGATGCTTATCAGTCTCTTTGACCTCCATCGTGGTCCGCGCCTCGGGGTCGGTGCGCAGAAACTCGCGACTCATCTCCACTTTCCCTTCGGTGCCGATGAACTGCACGGCATTCTTTTCTCACACTGTGCATGGCTGACGATCACTCTGCTGGTATATGGTGGCAGAGTCCTGTCCGGGCGGGATGATCGGGTGGATTGAAGGCCACGGGTCCCCACCCCTCCATGCCGGGGGTTCACAGGGCAATGTCAAACATGTGAGCACTCCCGTCGTTGGCCAGGCGTCCGCCGAAATGGCGGCATCCGCGCCACCGGACCCGGCGATCGTTGGCCGGCACAAATCCTTTGCCTCCCGGCACATGAGGGGGCACAACGGTGAACGCTGCCGTACCGGCAGCCACCTGGATAACGGATTTTCAGGCTTATTTTTTCAGGTAAAATCCTCCTTCCAGTGTCTCTTCCGCATTGCGGCCCACGAAGACGCGGAACGCTCCGGGTTCGGCCGTAAAGCGCATCTCCCGGTCATAGAAACGCAGGTCGTCGGAAGTAAGGGTGAAAGATACCGTTTTTTCTTCGCCTGCTTTCAGGGAAAGACGCCGGAACCCCTTCAGTTCTTTTGCGGGTCGTGTGACGCTGGCCACCACATCGCGTACATACAGCTGCACCACCTCTATGCCGTCGCGGTCGCCGCTGTTTTTCACCCTGACGGTGATGGTCAGCGGCTCCCCGAAAGCGATCGTATCCTTGGCAACGGATAACCCGGAATATTCAAAACGGGTATAGGAAAGACCGTAGCCGAAGGGATAAAGGGGGGTGTTGGGGATATCGAGGTATTTGCTGGTGAATTTCTGGTCGGATTTCGGGCGGCCGGTGGTCTTCATGCTGTAATACACCGGTATCTGTCCCGTGTTGCGGGGGAAGGAGATGACCAGGCGGCCCGAGGGGTTGTAGTCGCCGAAGAGGATATCGGCGAGGGCGGTGCCTGCCGTGGTACCCAGCTGCCAGCCATAGACGATGGCAGGGGCTTTCTCCGCCAGGCGTGCGATGGTGAGGGGCCGGCCGGCCATGATCACCACGACCGTGGGCCGTCCGGCATTCAGCACGGCCTCTGCCAGCTCTTCCTGCATGCCGGAGAGGTTGATGTCGGAGCGGCTGGCCGCCTCGCCGTTCTGCCAGGCCCCTTCACCGAGGGCCAGGATCACCACGTCGGAGGAGCGGGCCAGCGCCAGGGCCTCCGAAAAGCCGCTGCGATCGTCGCCGGTGAGCTCGCACCCCCCGGCATAACGCACCACAGCCCCGGGCAGCTTGTCACGGATCCCCTGCAGGAGGGTGGTCACATCGCCGGAGTTGCCGGCGCCGGACCATGAACCCAGCATGTCGCGGCGACTATCCCCCAGCGGACCGATGACGGCCACCTTATGCACCTTTTTGGAGAGGGGCAGCAACGGCCGTCCCCCCACCGTATCGTTCTTCAGCAGGACGACCGACTCGTGGGCCGCCTGCAGGGCATGGCCGAGCATCTCCTGCGAGAGAATGGTCTTTTTCTCCCGCTCCTCGTCGAGATAACGGTAGGGATCGTCAAACAAGCCCAGCGCATATTTCGCCTTCAGGATACGGAACACTGCACTGTCGATAAGTGCTTCGGGCACCCTGCCTTCTCTTACCAGCGCCGGCAGGTTGCGGATATAGTCGCCCCCCTGCAGGTCCATGTCCACGCCGGCACGGATGGCCAGAAGAGCTGCTTCTTTTTCGTCGGCGGCAATGCCGTGGTTGACCAGCTCATTTATGGAGGTGTAGTCGCTGATCACAACCCCCCTGAACCCCCATTCTCCTCTGAGGATATCGTGCAGGAGCCAGCGGTTGGCGGTGGAGGGGATGCCGTTGAGGTCGTTGAAGGAGGTCATCACGCTGCCCACGCCGGCGGCGACGGCAGCATGATAGGGCGGCAGATAGACCTCACGCAGCGTTCTCTCGGACATATCCACCGTATTGTACTCCCTGCCGGCTTCCGGCGCGCCGTAGGCGGCGAAGTGTTTGACACAGGCCAGCAGCGTGGCGGGGCTGGCCAGGTCGGCACCCTGGTATCCCCTCACCTTGGCCGCCGCCACCAGGGAGCCGTAGTAAGGATCCTCGCCGGCCCCCTCGACCACACGTCCCCACCGCGGGTCGCGGGCGATGTCCACCATGGGGCTGAAGGTCCAGTTGAGGCCGGCAGCAGCCGCCTCCTTTGCCTGAAGTGCTGTGGTCTTTTCGATCAGCGACAGATCCCACGAACAGGCCTCGGCCAGCGGCAACGGGAAGATCGTCTTAAAGCCATGGATCACATCAAACCCGAAGATCAGAGGGATGTGCATGCGCGTTTCCTCCACAGCGATCTTCTGCAGCCTGCGCACATATTCAACCGAAATGGCATTATAGACTGCCCCCACACGCCCGGCACGCAGCTCCTTCTCCACATCACCGTTGAGCGTGGGTCCCGTCACCGCCCACCTGCTGACGTACAGAGTCATCTGACCCACCTTCTCCTCCAGGGTCATCTGCGAGAGCAAAGAGTCAATGAAACGGTCCCCCCCTGAAGTGGAGATACCGTGATCCGTCGTACAGGACACAGTAAAAAGAAAAACAAAAAGAAAATAATACATTGAACGCATATCTACCGGTTTTTGTTCAGATAACCCTAAAGATAATCCAGAAAAGGAAATTAGGAAAACAACAAACAGAAATCTCAAACATCTGTCAAACAAATCCCGGCCATGCCCTGGAAACACAAAGCCCGCTCGCGGCGGGCTTTCGGAAGTGGTGGGATATGCAGGATTCGAACCTGCGACCTCATGTCTGTGAAACATGCGCTCTAAACCAGCTGAGCTAATATCCCTCACATGTTCGGGTTGCAAATTTACACAAAGGTTGAGAAATTGCAAACACACCCAAGAAATATTACTTTTGGGACCATGACACGCACCATCACGAAACTGTCGGTCATCATTCCTGCTTACAATGAGGGCAGGACGATCCACCATATCCTCGACCGTATCGGCACAGTGGAACTCGAAGACGGTACCCGCAAGGAGATCATCATTGTCAACGACTGTTCCACCGACAACACTGAAGAAGCAGTACAAGAATACATGCGTGACCATCCGGAGATGGAGATCCGGTATTTCCGGCATGAGAAGAACATGGGCAAGGGGGCGGCCCTCCATACAGGCATCGACCATGCCACGGGGGAGTATCTTATCATTCAGGATGCCGACCTGGAATATGATCCGCGGGAGTACAACGATCTGCTGAGGCCAGTGAAGGAAGGTTTTGCCGATGTGGTTTACGGTTCCCGTTTTGTGGGGAGCAATCCCCACCGCATCCTTTTCTTCTGGCACACCATCGGCAACCGTTTTCTCACTTTTCTCTCCAATGTCTTCACCAACCTCAATCTCACGGACATGGAGACCTGCTACAAGCTGTTCGACACCCGAACCATCCAGTCGCTGAACCTCAAAGAGAAACGCTTCGGTTTCGAGCCGGAGGTAACGGCCAAGATCGCCAGGATTCCCGGCATACGCATCTACGAGGTGGGCATCTCCTACTACGGACGCACATACGAGGAGGGCAAGAAGATCAACTGGAAAGATGGTTTCCGGGCCATCTACTGTATCCTGAAATACAATCTTTTCTCAAGGGCATGAACCCTTTCGACCTGCCAAAGTCGCCATGAACATTTTCCGTCACCGTCTATCCCCTGCGGGGTTCCTGCTTCTGGCATTTTATCTGTTGCTTTTCCTGTATATCCTGTTTCGTGCCGTTCATCTATCTTTCACCCACGACGAGAGCCTCAGTTTCCGCATTCTTTTGGGGGAAGCCTCGTGGCGTCACACGGCGAACGACCATTGGCTCAATACGTTCCTGATGCGATGCAGCCGTTCTCTTTTCGGTGATGGGGAGCTGGCCCTTCGTCTTCCAAATGTCCTGGCCTTCGCACTTTATCTCGTTGTTATCTTTTTGATCGTACGAAGAGCGGATCATATCCTTCTCATGCTGTGGGGCAGTGCTTTGCTCCTGCTGGATCCTTTCCTGCTCGATTTTTTCTCACTGGCCCGGGGATACGGCCTTTCCCTCGCCTTTTTCCTTCTTTCCCTCTACTTTGTTCTGTTAAGCGTCGATGACTGGCGGGGCGGGAACCGTTCCCTGCGGCATCCTTCCCTTGCGCTCCTTTCCGCGCTGCCTGCCGTCCTGGCCAACCTTTCGTTGATCAACTATCTCATCGCCGTTCTGGTGCTTTATCTTTTCTTCGTGGCAAAAGGGATCGGACATCGCTCCCGGCATAGGTGGTATCCGATCCTTCTCACACTGGGTCTTTCCCTTGCTGTTCTTATCACAGGAGTCCGTCATCTGCTGTGGCTCAGTGAACATGGTCAGCTTTACCAGGGAGCCGCCACCTTAAGGGCAACCCTCGACTCCATCATCCTGAATGCACTTTATCCTGTGAGTTACCCTTCCTGGCTTTTCCGCATTTTACGGACACTGGCCGTCATTCTGTTCTTTGGAGGAGTGCTCTCCCTGGTGGTGCGCAGCGATCCTTCGGGAAGATTTCTGGTGGTCACGATCCTCCTTCTCATGGTCCTGGGCGGTTTCGTTGCCGAACACATCCTCTTCCGTTCGCCATATCCCTACGGACGGTCGGCCTTGTTTCTCAGGGCATGGTATGGTCTGTTCCTTTTTCTTTTCACTCTCCATCTTGTACGCACATATCGTATTCCTCCATGGCTCTACCGTTTGCCCATCCTCCTGACCATACTCCTGATGACGACAGAGATCGTCTCATCCGCCAATCTTGTCTATACCAACACATGGCGTTATGATGCCCACACCCGTGAAGTGATGGAGATCGTGAAAAAACGGGCGGACGACTCCGGTCATCCCCTGACGATCAGCAACCACTGGCTTTTCGAGCCTTCGATCAATTATTACATTCTTTCCCGGAAAATGAACCTCCGGCGTACCGACAGAAACGGCCCCAGCCTCAGTACGGACTTCATCTATCAGTTCGACACCATGCCTTCTCCTCCGGGGTTCTTTTCCCTGCAACATTACCCTGATATAGGCACCCGCCTTTTCGAAAAAGGGTCGGCATACCGGCAACACCCCTGAAACAACCCGGCTGTTGTTTCATTTCCACAGATATCCGCGCCAGGCCTTGCCGGTACGTAGGAACACCTTCCAATAGGATTCTTTGTCCATGTTCTCCCAGTGCAGGATAAAATGATAATACTGATACTCCTGTACAAGGTTGATCACGATGAGGATGCTTCCTGCCAGGATCATCCATTTCCGCCACAAGCCCCGGCTCGCATTCAGCCCCACACCCATCGGTATGGCAAAACAGACATAATAATCGATCATGGGACGTGCCCCGTAACTCATGCCATACCACCAAGGGTGCCATGAAGAAAGCACGTAGACCGTGATCACGAAGGAGCCCAGCCAGCTGATCACCAGATAAACATTCCTCTGCCTGATCCAAACCCACAAGCCGGCAAGGGCAAAGAGCAAGACAGGAGCATACACAAAGACCCCTTTTTTATAGCTGAACAGAAAAGGTACGATATGAGGATGCAGGAAACGAAAAGATTCCCCTGCATAGGACCAGATGATCCAGGATCCTGTTTGCACTTTCCACCACGCCATCTGGTACAGGGCCAGAATTACGAGAATGATCGCCATCAGCAGGAAGGTTCCTCCTTTCACACACCTCCAGGCCCGGAGAAATCTTTCCCGGCTACCTGCAAGAAAAGGAAGGAAGAGCAGAATGAGCAGGTTCACCGGCCGGATGAGTACCAGCAAACCGAATGCGACCATCCCTTTGACTAGATGTGAAGAATCTCCTGAAAGAAAGAAACGGCGAAGATAATAGGAGAAAGCCGTGATCACTGCGAATGAGTAGACATGTGTATAACTGGCATCAAAAAGAGTGAAGTAGGAAAGATTGGTCCCCAGCACCAGCAACAGGATCAGGAAACCTGTCATCTTTCCGGAGAGACGGTAGGTTTCCAGCAGCTTCCTCAGGAAGCAGAGACCTGCTCCCAGGTAAAAAAGAGCGGCGAGTGCAACGGCGTACTGATAAGGCACAGCAAAACCATCGGCCACTCCCGTAAGAAGTGCCACCAGATGGGCCACCAAAAAAAACGGCAACCACAAAAGGGAAACACCGGCAAAATACTTGTTCACATACCGTCCGTTCACCTTTTTCCTGAAGTCCGCTACATGCGCCTTCCCGTAATGTTCTTCCTGCTTTCGGAGGTTCCGGGCATAGGAAAGATCATGATCTATGAACAGAGCAGGGAGGTAGGCGTAGTACCCGTGTCCGTCACCTGTGACGAACTTGCCGTCATATCCGCCCGAGAAGAGGGTGAACACCATCATCGAGGCAAGCAGCAGGTATTCATACCTGCCTTCGTGGAAGATCTTTCTGAGCACTGTTGTGATCATACCTGCATTCATCATCTCTCCCCTTTCAGTGCCTTTTCATAGTCGGGAGGATCAAGCAACTGATCATAATCTTCCGGCCACTGGTTCTTCAGAAAGGTCCGCCAGTAGAGTGCTTTGGAGGTACTGTCCCAATGGAGGAGGGTGATGCGGTATTGTCGGGTCTGGAAAAGATTGAGGTAGAGGAAGAAAGAAAGCAGAATCCCTCCCATCAGCCGTACAGCCAGGTGGCTTTTGAAGATCCTTTCCAGGAGAGCAGCAAGGGGGAGGGCCAGGAGAGCATAACTCTCGATCATGGCCCGTGCACCGAATCCTCCTCCGTACCACCAGCACCACCAGCTGAAGACCACGTAAAGGGTCAAGACAAGATAAACCAGGATCGCTCGAGCCAGAGCCTTGTCCTTTTGGAACAACCAGGGGAATCCGGCCAAAGCAAGTGCCATCAAAGGAGTATAGAGCAACCAGCCCTTACGGTAACTGAAAAGTCCTTTCACTATGTGCGGATGCAGGAAAAAGAATCCTTCCTCCCCATAGGAGTAGAAGAACCACTCTCCGGTCGAATATTTCCAGTAAGCCACCTGCAACAACACCGGCAGGAGCATCATCACGATCATTTCCAGGACGGTGCGGCGATGATCCCGCCAGCGTCGCCAGAAAGCCCGACCTTCCTTTCCCCAACCATAAAGGAGAGGTACCAGAAGAACGAGCACATCGGAGGGACGTACGACCAGGATAAGACCAGCCACCAGGCCGGCGGGCAAGAGATAGCGACGACGGGGGCTTTGCAGGCCCCGCCAGGAGAACCAGAAAAAAACAGCAAAAAGCGAAAAACCGTAAACATGTGACATCCCCGGCTCCACAGCAGCATAATAGAAAAGATTGGTTGCCAGTACCAGTAGCAACAATGTGAGGGCCGTCACACCATCAGAGAAAAAGGCCAGAAGGACTTTTCTCAGGAAGAAGAGTCCCGTTGCCAGATAAAAAACGGCTGCCAGGAGGATGAAGAACTGGTACACAGGAGCATAACCGTCGGCAGGCCCCATCCCTGTCAGCGCCAACAGATGCGCTACCAGGAAAAAAGGCAGCAACAACAGGGCCTCCCCCAACGGCATCTTCAGAGTCGCCCGGCCGTTGGGAGAGGTGAATGTCCAGATCCTCCCCCGAAAACCGGGCGGGAGATCGTGTGTGAAGGAAAAACTGAGATCATGGTAAATGAACAGGGCCGGAAGATAGGCATAATAGCTCACCACATCATGGTTGATGATCTCATTGTGGAGGTATCTTTTCAGCCGTATCCCTTCAAAGAGAACGATCCCCGCTATCAGCAGCACGACCAGGAAGGAAAAAGGCCCCCGGGATATGGTATTCTCCTGTTTCATGGTTTTGTACCTTCCTGCACATCTTCCTTGCGAAGGAAGAGGCAGATCGCATAATCATATCCTCCGAGCACCTTGAAAGGCTTGTCAGGACGGAACACTTTCAGGAGGGAATAGTGTGGGTCATGGAGCAAGCGCTGCAACGGCAGATGGCCTTCGTTGGGCCCGTAATGGGCATCCCACTGCAAGAGGCTTCCGGGAGGCACCCCCTCGGCAGGATGTTCCGGATCAGGCACCCGCTCCCGGCAGGACGAAGGGTCAAAAGGATCACGATCCAGCCGGAAAAGAAAATAAAGATCGTAATAGAAGACAAGCCGGTCGGAATAAGGAGATCGTTCCACCCAACGGGCAGCCTCGGAAAGAAGACGTTGGGTCTCATCCTCCTGCATGGGCACCTTATGATAATGAAAGGGAGGGATCATGAGAAGGAGTACAGTAAGTCCCCCCACGATCACTGAAAGAACCTTTTTCCGCGGGGGCAACAGTGCCGTGAAAGCATCATATCCTCTTACGGCTGTGACCGCCAGAAGAGGAACGATCCCTGCCATCACCCGAAGCAGTCCCAGCGAACTGCCCAGCCCCCTCCACCATACAAAGGTATGGGCAGCGAAATAGGTCAACGCCGGGAACACCACGAACCACACCTCACGCTCCGCCATGCCCCGTCGCCGGGGATCACGGAGGGAAGCGATCAACACCGTTGCTCCCGCCAGCCACAACACGATCATGGGAATACCAAAGATGCGCGGAGCATGCAGGATAAAATGCAACACACTGCCATGACCATAGATGTCGGCGGCCCCGTGATAAGGCATTTGCGAAATGACCCAAAAGGGGTCTCCATAATAAGGCCATCCCGCCAGGCTGTAGACCACAAACCCCGTGATCAGCCAGGGCAGGCTGCGGTAGCTGCGGTACCGCAACAAACCGACCAGCATCACCAGCACGATCACAAACCCTTCGGTACGCACGAAAGGCAGGAAAGAGACGACCACTGCCGCCCAGGCATAACGCGCCTGTAAGGCCAGCCATACAGCCCATACCAACACCAGACTGAATGTGATCTCCGTAAGCGTGGAAAAGAAAAGTGCGAAATATTCAGGAGCCGTCACCACCAGCAACGGAGCCAGCCAGACATGACGCGCCCCCACCTCCCGGGAAGCAAGCAGGGCCAGCCAGGCAGCCAGCCATCCGGCCATCACATTGTAAAGACGCATGCCGTTGAAACCCAGTTGCGCAAAGGGAGCACTCAGAAGAGTGAAAAGAGGTTTACCCCAGTGGTCAAGGAAAAGGTGCGGGTAACGAAAAGCATACCGCGCAATACGATAATGGGCGATCGAATCCCCGCCGCCGTAAAAACCATCTGAACGGATCACCCACACCGCCAGGATCACCAACAGAAAAAACCCCGGAAGCAGAATGGACCATCCTCTCTTCTTCCGACCGTGAACAAAAGCTTTGTGAAGGACTTCTCGCATTCTCAGCATGGGAAAAAGCTCATGATCCTCTTTGTACCATCTGTTCGTCGATCACTTTGAGGAACGACTTGCGCACGGTGAGGTAGAGGGCCTGCTGCACGGCCTCGACCATGATACGCACCTTGCGTTTCTTGCCTATGCTCACCAGGGTGCCGATGAGGCCTTTCATGGGGCCGCGGATCACCTCGACGGTATCGCCTACTTTCATCCGGGCCTCTTCCTCTTCGGAGATGAACTCGCCCGACGCCTCATAGCGTCGGATCGCCTCGATGAGCGCCTCACTGACAGGCACCGGCACCTTCCGGTTCCTCACGAAATGCACCACCCCCTCGGTACGCAGCACCTTGAGGTACTCATGGTAATCCCCCACGTTCACCCGGACGAAGATATAGGAACGGAAGAGAGGCTCCTCTACCCACTTCTTACGGTCGCTCCAGATACGGAGTCTTTTCTCCAGCGGGAGGTAACACTCGATACCTTCCCACAGGAAACGTTCCCTCACCTTCTTTTCCTGGCGGGAACGGGTATAGACCACGTACCACTGTTTATCCTCTTTTGTGTTTTTCTTTCCCATCTGTCCGGTGGCTTCACGCAAAAATAGTCCATTTCGCCATACTCCCTCCTCAGAACCGGAAATAAATGAAAGGCCGGAAGCCGGCGCTTTTCACCTGCACCAGGAAGAAGACGATGAGAACGCTGAGGAGGAGTTTGGCCCAGAGGGGGAGGCGGATGAAGAGGCCGCGTATGTTCTCCTGCCACTGTGCCGGCAGCCAGTGGAGGAGGAACCCTGCCGCGATGACGGCCGTCACGCTGCCCCAGGCCTTCACCTCCGCCGACAGGGTAGTGAAGGAGATATGGTGGGCGATCTGCCACAGCATGGCCCGGGCATCGTCGAGACAGGTGGCGCGGAAGAAGATCCACAGGATAAGCACAAAATGGAAGGTGAGTACCCCCGTGAGAAAACTTTTCCATTGTGCGGGTCTTTCCCGCAGCCACCGCGGCACCCCCAACAGCTTGTCCACCACCAGGCCCAGGCCGTGCAGCGTGCCCCAAAGCAGGAAGCGATAGTCGGCCCCGTGCCACAGTCCTCCCAGAACCATCGTCACCATCAGGTTGAGGTACATCCGCAGCTTCCCCTTGCGGTTACCTCCCAGGGGGATGTACAGATAGTCGCGCAGCCAGGTGGAGAGGGAGATATGCCAGCGGCGCCAGAAATCGGTGGGACTGACCGCCTTGTAAGGGGAGTGGAAGTTGACCGGGATGCGGAAGCCGAAAAGGAGTGCCACCCCGATGGCGATATCGGTATATCCCGAGAAATCTCCGTAGATCTGCAGGGCATAACCATACACGGCGAAAAGGTTCTCCACGCCCGTGAAGGCCGCAGGATGGGCAAAGACGCGGTCGATGAGGTTGACGGCCAGGTAGTCGGCAATGGCGATCTTCTTCACCAGGCCCGCCAGGATCAGAAAGAGGGCATGGCCGAACTCCTGACGGGTGAGGGTGTAGCGTGCGGTGAGCTGCGGGATGAACTGGGCCGCCCGGACGATCGGCCCCGCCACCAGCTGGGGAAAGAACGAGACGAAGAAGGCAAAGTCGCCGAAACGCTTCACCGGCGCCACCTGACCGCGATACACATCCAGCGTATAACTGATGGTCTGGAAAGTGTAAAAGGAGATGCCCACCGGCAGGAAGATGGCCGTGATATCATAATGGGAATGGAAAAGGGCATTGGCCACCCCGGCCAGGTAGTCGCGCGGCACCACGTGGGCGCCCGTCAGGCGGTTGTAGAGGTCGACGAAAAAAAAGGTGTATTTGAAATAGGCCAGGATGCCGAGGTTGACCGTCAGGCTGAACGCCACCAGGAGCTTGCGGCGTGCAGGACGGTCGGTGGTATGGATCCAACGGCCGGCCAGGTAGTCGGTGAGGGTGGAGAGAAGCAGCAGGAAGAAAAAGAAGCCGCCCGTCTTGTAGTAGAAGAAGATGCTGACGATAAAGAGATAGAGGTTCCGCAGGCGGTGCCGCCGGTAGACGAACGAGTAGAGCAGCAGGACCACGACCAGGAACCCCCAGAAGAAGGGGCGGGTGAACAACAGGGGGTTGTCCGGCGAATAACTCCAGAGTCTGCTCAGGTCAAAGGCCATGGCTGTATTCCTGATAATCTTCCATCAAGGCCCGGAGGAGCATTTCGGCGAAGAGGCGTGCTCCTTCGCGGCTGAAGTGCACCTGGTCGGGGCGTGCCCAGGGCGGGTCGTGGGCGGCCCAGCGGCGCATGGCTCCGGGGCCGCCCATGGCGAGTTCGGCGTCCCAGTAGGCACATCCTGTGGCAAGGGAGATCTCGCGCTGGATGTGGCGCAGACGCTGCAGACGCTCCGGCAGGCCAGGGTCGTCGCCCCCCATGTCGGTGACCCCCACCACCAGGACGAAGAGACGGGGGAAGGTGGTGCGCAGCCATGCCAGCTCACGCTCCAGCGTGTGGCGGTAGTGCTCCACATCGTAACTGCTTCCCACCGCCACGTTCAGACCGAACTGCAGCACCACCATACGCACGCGCAGATGCTCGTACATGGCCCGCAGGGTGACGCTGTCGCAGTGGGTGAACAGCATGAACGGCCGTCCCCGCAGGGGGATGTTGTCGACGCTGACCCCCACGGTGTCGGTGAGGAAGAGCGCCTCTACGGCCACGGGGTCGTGGAAGGTAAGGGTGAGGGTGAGACGGCGTTCTCCGGCGGGCCAGGGAGCCTCCACCCATTGCAGGCCGGGTTGTTCCTGCATGGCGGGGGTCAGCTCCCGTCCGGAGGGCATGAGGAGGGTGAGGCGCGGCGGGCGCCCGCCGGGGTAGAGGGCCAGGGTGAGGCGCCGCACCTGCCGTGCCGTGGCCGGCGCCGAGGCATGCAGCGCCAGACGGCACGAGACCGTCCGCTGCCCCGCGGGGAGGAGGGTGTCGGCAGCCAGCGAGAAAGAGCCGGCTATCCCGAAAGGAAAAGGCCCCTGACGGCCGTCGGGATGGGCATAGTTGTGGACGGCCGTCCATCCGGGCGAGGGGTCGGTGACGAAGGTGGAGGTATAGGGGACGGTCATCACCGGCAGGAGGAAGCCGGGGCCTCCGCCGCCGAAACGGCGCTGCAGGGTGTCGCGCAGCACCGCCGTGATGCGGTCGCCCTCGATCTGGGAGTCGCCGTAGTAGAGGATATGCAGGGAGGTGCGGCGCCGGCGCAGCGAGTCGAGGTCGCGCAGCAGCGCATAGAGCAGCCAGCGTGTGCTGTCGGCCATCTCGAGCGAGGGGACGGAACGCAGCAGCGTGTCGGCCAGCGTGAGCGAGGCGGCGGCGGGCGCCCGCCGCGCCTCACTCGCAGCAGAGAGCACAGGCATACGCACCCCGCCCGAAGGATGCTTCACCCCCTCGTGGAAAAAAGATAAAAGAGGATTGTGCAGGCGTATACCCATCACCTCCGCTCCGTCCTCCGGCACCAGGAACAGGGAAAGACCCGTGAGCCCCAGGACGGCAGCGATGTACAAAGCACTCTTCCAGGGCTTCATACGAACAAAGATGCAAAAAGAAAGGGCAGATAGCAAACCCTCGGGAGCAGAGTGTCAGCTCTTCAGGCGTATCTTGAGGTACTGCCCGGGATGGATCTTGTCGCGACGGGAAAGGTTGTTGAGGCGCAGGATATCCTGTTCCGAGACACCGTCGAACTTGCGGGCGATCTCCCAGATCGTGTCGCCGGGCCGTACACGGTAATACTCGTAATGCGAGTCGAGCGGCTGCCGTTGTGAAGCGGTGTTGGTCACCGTAACGGGCTTCCCCGTCCGGCGTTGTTTCTCGGCAAAGGAAAGTCGGTTGAACTGCTTGTAATAGGTCACTTTGTTCTTCGGCACGTACACCACCAGCCGCTGTCCCACTCGGATGAGGTTGTGGCGGATGTTGTTCCAGTAGCGCAGATCGGAGACACGCACATGGAACCATTCGGCGATGTACCCCAGGTTATCGCCCTGCTTGACCGTGTAGTAGATCTTCACCTTGCCTTTGGGCGGCGGAGGGTTGTAGCGCGTATAACGCGGGGCAAGCGTCTTCTTCGAAGGATCGAAAAAGACCGAGTCCTTATAGGTGAAGATGGAATCCTGCAGGTCGATGAACTGTCCGGTATACTGTATAGGCAGAACAAGCGTGAAAGGCTTGATGCTTCCGGGGATGATGTCGTAACGGTACTGCGGGTTCATATCCCTCAGTTGCTGCAGGGGTATATGCAGCACCTCGGCCACCTGTTTGAGGTGAAGATCCTCGGAGATGATGAGCGTATCGCGTCCCACGGGGATATCTATAGGTATGGGGTGCAGGCCATGGTCGGGGTAATAGTTCATCACGTAGGCGGCCGCGATGAAGGCCGGCACGTAGCCGCGTGTCTCCCGTGGCAGGCGGTAGTAGATCTTCCAGTAGTCGCGCACCCCTCCGGAACGGCGTATCGCCTTGTTGACATTGCCGGGGCCGCAGTTGTAGGCAGCGATGACCAGGGTCCAGTCGTGGAAGATCTCATAGAGGTCTTTGAGGAACTTTGCCGCCGCCTCGGTGGAGCGGATGGGGTCGCGTCGTTCGTCGACGAGCGAGTTGATGGTCAGGCCGTACATGCGTCCCGTACCGTACATGAACTGCCAGAGCCCCACAGCCCCGGCACGTGAACGGGCACGCGGGTTGAGGGCCGATTCGATCACGGCCATGTACTTCAACTCCACCGGCAATCCCTCTCTGTCAAAGATCTCCTCGATGAGCGGGAAATAGTAATCGCGCAACCCCAGCATCACCTCCATCTTTTCCTTCTTCTTCTGGGTATAGACGTTGATATAGTTCCGCACGATGGGGTTGAAGGAGAGAGTGACGATGCTCGGGATCTTCTGCAGGCGGGCGATGTAGACCGAGTCGGGATACCGGGAGGGCAGGCTGTCCGACTCGTATTCGCTCTCCACCAGGGAGGTGTCACGGAGCGACTGCCGGACATAGAAAAGATTGAGCAGACTGTCCAAGTTGCGGTCGAAGTTGAGGATCGCCCCGTCGACGTTCCGCACACGCAGGGAATCATCCTCCGGCATCACAGCACGGAGCGGGATGGTGACCCCTATCATCATTCCTATCATCCAGGATCTTAACATGCGCTTATATCGTTTCATCATTTTTTCATTTCAGAAGGTCAATCCCAGGGTCACGCCCATGGCCGGTGGCAGGCCCGCATGGGGCTGCACGGCAGGGAGGAGGTGCACCGTCAGGTCGGGCGTGACATCGAAATGGAACAGCTGGGCATCCACCACCGCATCGAGGATGGTCAGCACATACCATCCCGCCATCCCGATCAGGGAAAGATCGCGGTAACGTTTGTAATAATCCATGCCGTTCTTCAGCTGCCCTTTCACCCACTCGTAATATTCGGGATCATAGGAACGGGGATAATGTTCCTTGTCGTACATCTGTTTGTCCATCGCACCGCTGATCAGCGAATAGTAGCTGTCGGTGAGAGGGTTCTCATCCGTGAAGTCGATGTAAGCATCCCTGTATTTGATGTAGTTGGTCTGGTTGAAATAGATGAAGTACCCCAGTGTGCCGTAGCCGGCATAGACGATGGGCACCTTCCAGTACTTCCGGTTGTAGATCTGGCCCAGTCCGGGCAACACGGCCGAATAGAGGGCTGCCTTGCGCGGGGAGTGATACTCCTCCTCTTTCGGCGTCTGCCTCACCTTGCCCTTTTTCGCAGGTTCCACGGAGACGAAGAGCGAGTCACTCTTCTGGGCCCGGAGATGCGACAAAGGGATGGTCAGCAGGATCGCCGTCAGGGCGAGATATATGGTGCGTGATCTGGTCAAAACCCGTTTTCCTCCTCTTCATTCCTGTCTCACTGCAAAGATAAGGAATAAATGACAAAGCCAAGGGGTCTGTCATACAGGATCGGCCGGAAGATCACGGGGGATCAGCCGTTGAGCTTGTCAAACTTTTCGATGATCTCCTCCAGTTCTTCCGTGGAGGCGAAGGGGATCACGATCTTCCCCTTTCCTTTTTCGTTGACCCGCACCTGCACGTCGGTACCGAAGAGTTGTGCGAGGCCTTCGCGCAGGTGGCTGAAGGCTTCGGCGATCTCTTTTTTCTTTTTTTCTTTTTCCGTGGTCCGGCGCAGCTCCCTGTTCATCATGCGGCGTACGAGATCTTCGGTCTGCCTGACCGACAGCTCTTCGTCGACGATCTGGTAATAGAGTTCGATCTGTCGTGCGGGGTCGTCGACGTTGATGAGCGTACGGGCATGGCCCATGGTGATCTTCCCCTCGCGTATACCCAATTGGATCTCGGCAGGCAGCTTGAGGAGGCGGAGGTAGTTGGCCACGGTGGAGCGTTTCTTGCCCACCCGTTCGGAGAGGGTTTCCTGGGTGAGATGGCACTCTTCGATGAGCCGCTGGTAGGAGATGGCGATCTCGATGGCGTCGAGGTCTTCGCGTTGTATGTTCTCCACCAGGGCCATTTCGAGCATGGCCTGGTCGTCGGCGGTACGCACATAGGCAGGTATGGTGGTGAGGCCGGCGAGGGTGGCTGCGCGCAGACGCCGTTCGCCGGAGATGAGCTGGTAGGTACCGTCGCCCATGTCGCGTACGGAGATGGGCTGGATGATGCCCAGCTCGCGGATGGAGGCGGCCAGCTCCTGCAAGGCCTCCTCGTCAAAGGCGGTGCGGGGCTGGAAAGGATTGGCCTGTATCTTCTCTATCTCCACCTCCAGGATGCCGCCGGCCGCTGCGGGACGCTCCTTGTCGACATCGTCGATGAGCGCTCCCAGTCCCCGTCCCAATGCATTCTTCCTTGCCATGATTATTCTTTTATGATCTTATCCTCGTTGCGTATCCTGGTCTTGTCGTTCTTCTGCAGCAGTTCCCTGGCCAGGTTCAGGTAATTGACCGCTCCCTTCGAGTTGGCATCGTAGAGCAGGGCAGGTTTGCCAAAGCTGGGCGCCTCACTCAGCTTGATGTTGCGCTGGATGACCGTGTCGAAGACCATCTGCTGGAAATGCTTGCGCACCTCCTCGACCACCTGGTTCGACAGACGCAGACGCGAATCGTACATCGTCAGCAGGAACCCTTCGATCTCCAGGGACGGGTTGAGCCGTTTCTGGACGATCTTGATGGTATTGAGCAGCTTACCCAGACCCTCCAGCGCAAAGTACTCACACTGGACCGGGATGATCACGGAATCGGAGGCGGTCAGGGCGTTCACCGTCAGCAGCCCCAGCGAAGGGGAGCAGTCGATCAGGATGAAGTCGTACGCATCCCTGATCTTTTCCAGTACATGTTTGAGCACCTGTTCGCGGTTGGGCATGTTCAGCATCTCGATCTCGGCCCCCACCAGGTCGATGGTACTGGGCATCAGGTCGAGCCCCTCGATCTCGGTCTTGAGGATCACCTCACCGGGATGACGGTCATCGATAAGGCAGTCGTAAATGCTGCTCTTGATGTTGCGCAGGTCGAACCCCACTCCCGAGGTGGCATTGGCCTGGGGGTCGGCATCGGCCAGCAGCACCTTGTACTCCAGAGCAGCCAGACTGGCCGCCAGGTTGATGGCCGTGGTCGTCTTCCCTACCCCCCCTTTCTGATTCGCCAAGGAAATGATCTTACCCATATCTTCTCCGCTTCCGTTCCGTTTAAGTGCCAAATTTACTACATTAGCCCCGTCCTGCAGGACATCCCCAAAACGGAATTGTAAACAATTTATTTGCAGTTGTTAACATTTTTTCAACACCTTGTTCCGCTACCTTCTGATGTCCAAACAGATAATCCACTTGTGCAAAAAAGTTAAGATCTCCTGATGAGCGGTTCACACGGTCACGAGGGATGGTATCTGATCGTCAATCCGCAGGCGGGGGCGGGTCGTGTGGCGAGGCTGTGGCCGCGTCTTGTTGCGATGCTGGAGGCTGCAGGGGTCGTGTATGAGACGGTTTTTACGACGGCTCCCCTGGATGCGGTACCACTGGCCCGCGAGGCGGTGAAAGCGGGATGGCGGCGTTTTGCCGTAGTAGGAGGCGACGGTACCCTCAGCGAGACGGCCGAAGGTCTGCTCACCCAGCAGGAGGTGCCCACGCAAGAGCTGATCCTGGGCATCATCCCCGTGGGTACGGGCAACGACTGGCGCCGTATGTACGGCATCCCCGACGACCCGGCACGGGCGGTGACGATCCTTCGGGAGGGGAGAACCCTTCTGCAGGATGTGGGCCTCATCCGCTATACCTACGGGGAGAACATGCACCAGCGTCATTTCCTGAACATCGCGGGCTTCGGCTTCGATGCCGAGGTGACCGCCCGCGCCAACCGCCGCAAACAGCAGGGTCACAACGGTCTGACCGTCTATCTGCGTACCCTGCTCTCCTCTCTCTTTTCCTACCGTCCGGCCTCCACCACCCTCCGCATCGACGAACAGACCCTCCGTGACGATATCTTCACCATCTCCGTTGGCATCGGCCGCTACTCCGGGGGAGGGATGCGCCAGACCCCCCGTGCTATCCCCGACGACGGACTGTTCGACATCACCGTCATACGCCGCATCGGCAAAGCCGACATCATCCTCCACCTCGGGATGCTCTTCAACGGACGTCTCCCTGAACATCCGAAGGTAGTGACCTTCCGCGGAAAAAAGATCCGCATCACGGCCACACCGCCGCTGGCCATCGAAGCCGACGGAGAGACGCTGGGGCACACCCCTGCCGAGATCTTGCTCCTGGAGAAAAAGATCGGGGTGGTGACCGGCCCGGAACGCCCCCGGTAGGATCAGTGCACCGGCACGAAACGCACCTCGAACAGCTTGGGCCAGTTCTTGCCCGTCACGAAGATACGGCCTGTCTCCGCATCCCACGCAATGCCGTTGAGCACATCGGTATCGCTGCGGTAATCTTTCTTGGGCAACAACCCGCGCAGGTTGATACGTTCCAGCACCTTGCCGCACGAAGGATCGATGCGGACGATCTCGTCAGTCTGGTATACGTTGGCATATACCGTCCCGTCGATGTACTCCAGCTCATTGAGCTGCTCGACGGGCCCCCGGTCATCGTATACCGAGATATGCCGAACCTCGGTGAAATACTGAGGATCCAGGAAGTAAAGGATGTTGGATCCGTCGCTCATGATCAGATGGGTGCCGTCGGTGGTGAGCCCCCATCCCTGGGTAGAGTAACGGAGCTTGCGAAGGAGGGAGAAGGTTTCCTTGTCATATACGAACGCAGTACGGGCGGTCCAGGTGAGCTGGTAGATCCTGTTGCCCAGAAGACAAATCCCTTCGCCGAACAAGTCGGGCGAGAGATTGCGCGATTCGACCACACGTCCCGTTTCCAGTTCCCATTTTCTGAGCGTGGAGGCACCCCGCAGACCTGTGCCTTCGTAAATATATCCGTCCTCATAGACCAGTCCCTGGGTATAGGCTTTCCTGTCGTGGGGATAGACCTTCACCACCCGGTAGGTCATCTTCTTCGGCACATAGTCGGAGGTCAGTACGATGTGCACTGTCTTGCTACGTTCTTTTTTACCATAGCGGTAAGATACGGCTTTCAGGGCGTGCACCCCGATGCCGGCATCCCGGCTTTCCCAGACCCCCGAGGCATGTCCTCCGGGATAGCCCGCCAGTCTTTTATCATCGACGAACACCACCACCGAGTCGGGCTGGTCGAGGCTGTCGCCGGCGGTGAGCTCGTAAGGCACCGGTTTGCCGGCCTGGAAGGTGAGTTCGCCTTTGGGACGCAGGAAAACGATCTTGCGGTGACTGCGTTGAAAGATCCCAGGGTTGCCGGAAGAATCGTGCACCTCGGCCGGTACGGAACCCCCGGGTTCGCGGCCCCTGCATCCGTATGCCTGCATCAGCACCCCGCCGGCCAGCAGCACCGTTGCCATCTGCCAGATCAGCCCCCTTTTCCGTCCGAAAAGAGAACCCAAAAGACGACGACGCCCCATGCGGCGCACCTCCTTATCCCGCCGGGCCATCTCGTCGGGCACCAGCATCCTCCACACCTCACTCCAGCCGGGAAAACCTCCCAGGTTCTTGTCATCAATATAAATGTCGGCATCGATCTTGCGGCTCACCGTCTCGTCAAATACCTCCTCGGGATAGCTCTTGTTGACGGCATAGAACTCCACCCCGTTCTGTCTGCAGAACTCCACCGCCTCTTCCAGCTCCTTGCCGGTACGGAACGTCCAGAGAATCAGACGGAACCCTTTCTTCTGCAAAGCTCTCAGCGTCTCGAAGGCGAAAAGCTTCGGTTCGCCGATCTCCGGATACTTATGTTCGACGATCGTCCCGTCAAAGTCGACCGCGATGCGTGGATTCATGATCCCCTCGAACGATTCTGCCATCACAGCATTCTTAAAAACGTTCAAAATTAGTTAAAAATGATGAATTGCCTTACTTTTGCGACGATCACCACACAGCACAGGCCATGATACGACATCTGCCCAACACGATCACGCTGCTGAACCTGCTGTCGGGATTTTTCGCCATGCTGCTGGCCCTGACGGGACATCCCTTGCTGGCGGGATGGCTGGTGGTGCTGGCTTCGGTGTTCGATTTTCTCGACGGTTTTGCGGCGCGTTTGCTGAACGCTTATTCGGAGCTAGGGCGTCAGCTGGATTCGCTGGCCGATCTGGTGAGCTTCGGCGTGGCGCCGGCGGCGATCCTTTACCATCTGTTGTCACGTCTGGAGGGAGGGGCCACCCTGACATCCCCGGGGTCGGTGTTCACCCTGCTGTTGCTGATCACTCCGGCGTTGCTGGTGGCTGCCGCGGCGTTGCGTCTGGGACGTTTCAACCTGGATCCTTCGCAGGAGAGCTCGTTCCGCGGGCTCCCCACGCCAGCCGCGGGTCTTTTCTTCGCCACGCTGCCCCATCTCCTGCTGATCGTCCCCACCGGCCCGGCCGACACGACCCTCGCCCTCCTGCTGGGTGCGGCAGCCGTGCTCTTCTCCCTGCTGATGGTCTCACGGATACCCCTCTTCTCGCTCAAGTTCAAGGAACGTACCCTCACCGCCCTGCTCCCACCCGTGCTGCTGGTCCTCACCGCCGTGCCGCTGCTCCTCTTCTTTGCCCTGGGGGCCGTGCCGGTTATCATTATTTTGTATATTTTTATGGCATTGTTTGCCGACCTCCTGGCCGGGAACAACCCAAAAGACTGAGACCATGAAGTTCATCGCCGAGATCGACATCATGCCCCTGAAAGCCCTGCTCGACCCGCAGGGCAAAGCGGTCACCCAAAGCATGAAGAAACTGGGGTTCGACAACATTTCCAACGTCCGCATCGGCAAACACATCACCCTCGAGATCGAGGCAGAGAGCAAGGAAAAAGCAATGGAACAGGTCAATGAGGCCTGTCACAAGATCCTCACCAACCCCATCATCGAGGGATACAGTTACTCGATCCGCGAAGCGGAGGAATAGACCCTTCAGAGCTCCACCGTCAGCTCCCGCGTTCCGGCCTTACGTGAACGGTAACGAACTGTCATCTTTCCTTTTCCCTTGACCAGGAACTGCAGGTCGGTATGTCCGAATCCCGGTACCTGCACGAACTGGATCTGCGGTTTTTTCTCCTTGTAACGGGTACGTCCGGTATACTCATCGAGCAGCTCGCCGCCCGCCACCACCGTGATATCTTTGCCTTCGACGATCACCTGGTCTTTCGGGTAGAGCTTTTCCTGTACACTGATGGTGCTCATCGAGGGGATGGCCTTGTCGTTGGAGAGACGCACCCGCACCTGCCAGAGTCCTTTCCCTATCTTTTTCTTTCCAAGCAGTTCCAACTTTACGTCGGGGGTCTGCCCGGCGGTGAAGAGCACGGCCGAAGCGGCCCGGTGCACCAGATCCTCCAGCATGAAAGGATGAGGTAAACGGGTGCTCATCTTCACCCAGCCGCCTATCTCTATATCACCATAGACGGGATGGTGGTAGGGTTTCCATGGCTTGTAGAGCATCCCCATGGCCACATAGTCGTTGAAACGCAGGCGCTCGCGGGTGCGTTCCGCATCTTTCTCGCCGAAGAGGGCACTCTCCTTCTCCCCCTCTTTTTCGCCGGGAGCCCGGTAGGTCTCCTGCTCAGGACGGAACAGCTCACCCACGAAACTGTAGGTACCCACAATGTTGTCGGTGAAGTCGGTGAAGTCGCCATAGGTGGAATAGAGATCCTTCCAGCTGATCAGGTAGCGATAGCCGGGAATGATCTTTTCCCCGTTCTTACCCAGATAGTCATAGACACGTATATCCTGCGGAGGTATATGTTCCTGTTTGGTGCTGGGCCCGCGCAGGATCATACCACCGTAATTATGGAAAGCCCACACCACGATGATGTTGGGATGCGCCATCATGAACGAGGCGATGGCCCGCATGCCGTTGCCCGAGAAAGGATAGTCCCCCGAGCCGTTCTGCACATAGGAAGGGGCCCAGTTGTAGCCCCAGTTCCGGTTGGGGTCGACATAACCTTCGGCATCCTCGTTGATACGGCCGTCGCCGTCGTTGTCGATCCCTTCGGGCCCGAGGAGGGTCCACTCACCTTTCTCTCCCGGCTCCACACGCACCATCAGACGGGGATCACGCGGGTCGGTACGGTACTTCCCGTTGGGGTCGCGTTTGCGCATCATACAGATGTTGCCGTCGCCGTCCAGATCATCGGGGAAATCCTCATTGATTCGTCCGTCATGGTCGTCATCTTTGGGCCGCCGTATGCTCCGGTTCGAGTGCATGGTATTGGGGTCGGCAAAAAAATGGTACCGCCCGTCGACATTGACCACAGGAACGATGTAAAAGACGTTTCTGTTGACCAGCTGCGTGATGCGGTCGTTCTTGCCGTAATGGGTGAGCAACAGGTCGGCCAGGTAAAGACACACCTCCCCGGCCTGGATCTCATTGCCGTGGATGTTGCCGTCGACATAGACGCCGGGTTTGTCGAGAAGGTCACCCGCGGCAGGATTGTGGATGGTCAGCTCCCAGATCTCACGTCCTTCTTCGCTCTTCCCCAGAAGATTGAGCTCGGTCAGCGAGGGATAGGTCTTGTGCAGCAGTTTCATCGCCTCGACCACCTGTTCGTAGGTGTAATAGTGGTCGAAACGCAGGGGGATGGTGAGCGGCTGCGTTTCATCCTGGGCGATGAGGTTCCCCGTCAGACCCCACAGGGTCAGGACGAGCATCCCTATTTTCGTTGTGGTTCTCATGATGCACCTCCTACTTTGATCGTTTTACGGTCGTTGCCGGCATTGGGCGAAGTGAGCTGCAGGGTGATCTCAGCGGGTCTGTCGGCATGGAGCAGCCAGGTGAGTTTCACGGCCTGTTTTCCTGCCACGCTCTGTACGGGGGTCCAGTCGCGTCCTTCGAGGAACTGCACGGGACCTTTCACCTGCACCACGGCGGGCGGGATATGCTTGTTCTTCTTCCCCATGGCTGTGGGGAAAGGCAGGTAACCTTCGTTGGTGATCCACGCCTCCAGGCGATAGACCCCAGCCCCCTGGGGTGTCATCTTCGTCACGCCTATGCGGAGGCGGGCCAGGGAGTCGGCCAGGGAGAAGATCCAGGGCACCTGCGCCTCTAGGAGCGAGTCGATCATGGCCGGCGGAGGTGTGTTGTCAGCATACGGCACCTTGCCGCCTATCTCCACCTTCCCCAGCTGAGGATGATCATACGGCTGCCACGCCACGAAGCCCCGCCACTCCGGATGGGCATCGGCAAAAGCCAGGAGGGCTCTCATGGCGGGATCGCCTTCCTCCCCGTCCGCGTCATCATTGCCGCCCGACATCTTTTTCACCATCTCCGCGATCTTCTCCGGCGTGAGCTGTCCGCCCCGCACCATCTCTTTTACCCGGGTGGCGCCGAACTGCGGCGGTGCCTTCACCGCCCGGAGATAGGCCGCCAATCGCTCATCGTCCAGTGCCAGGAAATCCTCGCGGCTCATCTTGGCGATCTTGCCGGTGGTCAAGGTGTCCTTCTTCTCCTTCTTCTCTTCCGGCTTGGGAAGGGTCCAGAAATTCATCGAAAAGACCGGCACTCCTATCTGATAGTAGACCCACAGCTCGGGTGATCCGTCGCGCGCCGGACGGGGATCCAGACGTTCCTTGTCCATGCCCTTCTCCTTGAGGAAATGCTTGTATTTACCGGCCAGTTCCTTGTAATACTTCAGATCTTCCGGCAGCGGGTTGACACGTGCACCCAGTCCCAGGAAGTTGGAGATGACCGACTCGTCGATCTCCATCCCCGGCGGAGCATAAGGCTGGATGATCTCAATGAGCTCGTCCATGGTGTAATACTTGTCGGGGTCAATGCCGATCTCTTTGGCCATCTCCTTGGGCACCTTGATACGGTTGAGATCGACACTGCTTTTCCTTCCCCCTTTGGGGGGTACACGGCAGAAGTCGGTGGAGCCGTAGAACATCACCATGGCGATCTCGGGATGGGAGGTGACGAACCTCATCAGGGCGAAGGCTTCGGGTGTCGAGCCGGGCCAGAGTCCGCCGTCGGCCGTATGGGGATGGAAAAGGTGGGGGAAGTTGATGCCGGGATTGGTCCCGCCGGGGCCGTCCTCGTTGTAGCGGCCGTCATCGTCGTTGTCGAGACCTTCTGTATAGAGTTTGAAGATCCCTTTCTCTCCTTTGACGGGGTCGGCCTTTCTCATCAGTCTGGGCTCTCCTTTCAGGGGCAGGTAAGTGCCGTCGGGGCTTTTCACGCGCATCTGTGTGATGAACCCGTCGCTGTTGAGATCGTCGTAGCCGTCTTCGTCGGTGGCCTCGTCGAGGTCGTCGTTGACGGGCCGGTCGTTGCGGGTATCGCGGTAACGGGGCCGGCGGAAGAAATGCATCTCTCCGTCGGGATTGAGGGAGGGGATGATGTACCAAGTGTGACGGGCATGCATCTCCGGGTTTCGGATCACCCTGCGTGCCAGGGCGAGCGCTCCCAGCGGGGCCAGCGGCACATCGCCCTCGGGGTCACCCACCACCAGGATGGCCCCTTCCCGGGGCTTTTCCGCACCGAGGCGCAGCATCACCACCTTCCTGCCCCCGGGGGTCTCCGCCAGCGTGGTGAGCACCGCATCCTGCCCGCCTTCTGCAGCCAAACGCTCCATCACTCGTACCACCTCCCCGGGAGGCAGGTAACGGTCGAACTCCTGAGCCTGCAGCCACACAGGCAGCCACCCCGGCAACAGGATCAGGATCAGGGAAAAGTGCATCAAGAACCTTCTACGTTCCATCATAGCTCATTTTGTGCCGCAATAAAAAAAAGGAAATGCCCCGCAGGACATCTCCTTCTTGCAGCGTATGAAAAACAGGTCAATACGGGTCATCTCACGACTCTTCCTCCGTGGAGGAAAGATTCTTCTCCATCGCCTTCACGGCTTTGAAGGAAAGATAATACCCCAGCCAGAGAATGACCGGCCAGAGGATAAGATCGATGATCTGCATCGTATACATAGCGATCGTTTTTTCTGTTAATAAATGTGGGTCTCGGTGGCCGAGGTCACCTCCTCCTCCGTGATCTTCCTGACGTTGATCGACTTCCATGCATACCAGATGTAAGCGAAGACGAAGGGGATAAGGATGGAGACGTACGACATCACCTTGAGGGTGAAGTAACTGGACGATGCGTTCTCGATGGTGAGCGACGACTGCAGGTCGACATAGGAGGGATAGAACGCGGTATGATTGTAACCCACCGTAAGGAAGAGGGCCAGCACGGTGAGGACGGTGCCGATGCCGGTATGCCAGATGCCCATCCTGGAGCCTTTGAAGAGACTGACGAAGAGCCCCCACAGGACGAGCACCACTCCCGCCAGCAGGATGATCAGCACCACAGGCATCTGCAGCAGGTTGTGGAGGTACTTGTGCGGCTCCATGAAGACCCGGCCATCCTGCGGATCATAGGCATAGCCCTCTGCCATCACCAGCCAACCCACGAAGATGAGGAAAAACACGAGGAAAATGACCGCATTGGTCATCAGTTTCTTTTTTGCCCGTTCATAGAGCTCTTCATGGTCGATGGTATTGATGAGATAAAGCAGGCCGAGCACCCGCGCCAGGAAGAGTACTGTCAGGCCCAGCACCACGTTGATGGGGTTGGCCACGGCCTCAAGCCCCCGCCAGGGTGACTGCCAGATCACATGGTTCATCTCGTCCAGCCTGAAGGCCGAACCGGTAAAAAAAGTACCGACGGCCGTCCCGATGAGCAGCGGCCCCAGCAGTCCGTTCACCAGAAGAAAGACATCGTAAGTCTTCGTACCAAGGAAATTGTCCGGCTTCTTACGGTACTCATAAGCCACAGCCTGCACGATGAAACTGAAGAGGATGGCCATCCACACCCAGTAAGCCCCGCCGAAGCTCGTGGCATAGAAAAGGGGAAAAGAAGCGAACAAGGCCCCGCCAAAGGTGACCAGCGTGGTGAAGGTGAACTCCCACTTGCGGCCCAGGGCATTGACGATCATCGTCTTTTCGGTATCGGTACGCCCCAGGGTCAGGATGAAAGTCTGTCCTCCCTGGACGAACATCAGGAAAACCAGCAGACTGGCAAGCACAGAACCGAGCAACCACCAGTAATGCTGAAGGAACAAATAGGATACTGCTGCTGTCATTTTACTGTCCTCCGTCTTTGGGTCCAAGATTGATCTGCTTGAACATGATTTTCAATTCGGCAATGGCCAGGATGGTGAAGGTGAGGGTGAAGAGCCAGAAGGTCACCTGCACCGTGGTGGCGCTGATATTGGATACGGCGGCCATGTTGGGCATCAGGTCCTGGATGATCCAGGGCTGGCGGCCCACCTCTGCCGTGATCCATCCCAGTTCGGTAGCCAGGTAAGCCAGCGGGGCGGTCCAAACCATCAGGTGGAGGAACCACCGTTTGCCGGCCAGCTTGTCCTTGATGCCCCACACCAGGGCCAGCAGGAAGACCAGCAGGAACCAGAAACCGAGCGCCACCATCAGATGGAACGAATAGAATGTCATCGTCACATTGGGCAACAACAAGGCAGGATCCTCGCCCTGGTAGTAACCGTAACCGAAATATGCGAAATAATCTTTCATCCATTGCGGATCCTCGAACCTGGCCCGCAGTTCCTTGTAGCGTGCCGGGTCACTGTCCTTGGCCTCTTTGAGCTCGCGCAGCGTCTGCAGGGCCACGGCCCCCCGTTCGGCTTTTTCCTGGAAGGAGAGGATACCCTGCTCCTCGTTCCCGTAGATCTGGTCTTTCAGTCCAGGCACATAGGCGTTGGCATCGCCCGTGGCCAGGAAAGAGAGCATCTTGGGCAGGGTGATCTTCATGCGGATGGGGTGGTTGCCCGGCTCTTCGGCTTTACCCATGAGGCCAAAAGCCACGAGGGATGCACCGTGCTCCCCTTCGTAAAGGCCTTCCATGGCAGCCAGCTTGACCGGCTGGGTGCGGAACACCTGTTTGGCCGAACCATCGCCGGTATAGAGGGTCATCAGGATGCCGATGAGGCCAAAGACCGACCCCACCATGATGCTGCGCTTGGCAAAGAGAACATCGCGCCCCTTGAGCAGATACCAGGCACTGATGGCCAGCACCACCAACGCTGCCACCACGTATGCTTCGGTGATGGTGTGAAGGAACTTGTTGATGGCCGTCGGCGAAAGGGCCACGGCAGCAAAATCAACCATCTCATTTCGTGCCGTATCCGGATTGAAATGCATCCCCACCGGGTTCTGCATCCAGGCATTGGCAATGAGGATCCACAATGCCGAGAGGTTGGACCCAATGGCCGTGAGCCAGCTCGAAGCCAGATGGAACTTTTTGCTCACCTTCTCCCAGCCGAAGAACATCACCGCAATGAAGGTCGACTCCATGAAGAAAGCAAGGATACCCTCAATGGCCAGCGGCGCACCGAAAATGTCGCCCACAAACCACGAATACTTGGACCAGTTGGTCCCGAACTCGAACTCGAGGATGATCCCTGTCGCCACCCCGATCGCGAAATTGATGCCGAAGATCGTCATCCAGAACTTCGTGATCTTCTTCCACGCCTCATCCCCGGTCTTCACGTAGATCGTTTCCATTATCGCCACAATGAACGATAATCCTAAGGTGAGAGGCACGAACAGCCAATGGTAAAGGGCTGTCAGAGCGAACTGACCTCTCGACCAGTCAACCAAAGACATGTCAAAGTTTTGCAACATACTTATTGGATTTGGGTTAGTTCATCGATCACATATTCGCTGCGCTCCTGGTCGGTGGCAAAGTTCTTCTTCATGAGATCGGGAAAGAAAAAGAGCTTCAGGATGGCGAACATGATAAAGAGTTTGAGGAGAATGATGATCCAGAGCTTTTTTCCCACGGTCATCTGACGGAAGCCGTCATAATAAAAAAAGAAGACCTTCTTAAGGAAGTGCATGTTGTACGGTTTCTCGACAGTCTTTCAAATATAATAAAATATTTTTTTGTTCCAAATCAGGAAAAAGGATCAATAGATCACATGGACAAAACCGGTCCGGCTTTGTCCGTGATTGTCGCGCAGCACATAGTAATAGACTCCGGGTGCCACGAGGACGCCCGAGGGGGTACGGCCGTCCCACACTACGGTGGTGCCGTGCACGTCGCACACCCGAATACCGGCCCGTGTGAAGATCGTCAGATGATAGGTTTCCTGCCCGTTGCTGCGGACAATGAAAAGATCGTTGATGTTGTCGTTGTTGGGCGTGAAGACATTGGGCACCTGCAGCACATCGCGGACACGCACAACCCGCACGGCCGTATCCCGGTCACCTGAAAGGGGGTCCTGTACTTCCAGCACCACACGGTAGGTACCGGGTGCGGAATAAAGATGCTCGACCCGGGTCCCGGCGGCCAGCGTCCCATCCCCCAGATCCCAGCCATACCGGTACCCCGGTACCGTATCCAGCGCCGTGAACAAAACCGACAGACTTTTGATCCTGGTGGTATCCACTGCAAACAAAGCTCTCACCTGCCCCCATGCGGACAGATTGCCTGCCCCCACCACCAGGCACAGCACCACGAACACTCGTCGTAACATCCCGGAACCTTTGAAAACGCTTCTAAAGATAAGCATTTCTAATTATCCTTTTGAAAACGATACCCTCACTCCTGTTTTTTTTAAATGTCATCCTGTCACCTCTCTCAGACAAACAGTGTCATTTTGTCATTTTTTTGTTTTGGCATTTAATTTGAAAAAAGAGGGGCGGAAAGCGAAAAAAGAAAAAACAAAGAAAGGAGGGTTGAGCTATGTTACCGAAAGTGAAAACCACAACGAATTGGCCGTCGTTCGTCGACGAGTTCTTCAACACTGATTTCTGGCCTACTTTCTTCGATGTCAACACGAGGTACAGTGTACCGGCTGTGAACATTCTGGAAGATGACAACGAGTACAGGATCGAAGTGGTGGCTCCGGGTATCGACAAGAAGGATGTGAAGATAAACCTTGAGGACGATGTACTGACCATCTCGTCCGAAAGGAAAGAAGAGAACGAAGAAAAAGACAAGCACTACATGCGCAGGGAATTCAACTACACTGCATTCAGCCGTTCCTTCGTCGTACCCGAGGAAGTGGATGCCGAAAAGATCTCGGCTGAACACAAGAACGGGATCCTGACTCTGCATCTTCCGAAGAAAGAAGAAGTGATCAAGAAAACGCAGAAACGCGAAATCAAGGTCTCGTAAGCGTACGCTCTACGGACCTTGGAGAAAGGATGCCCGGACCTTTCTATAAAAAAAAACCGGGCATAAACCACCCCGAACAGGGTGGTTTTTTTTTGTTCTTTTTTCTGATGCGGGGAGGCTCTTTTCAGGGCTGGAGGATAACGAGCAGTGCTACCACCACGGGAGTGATGAACAGGAAACTGTCAAAACGGTCGAGGAAACCGCCGTGGCCCGGCAGGATACGGCCCGAGTCTTTCACGCCGATACGTCTTTTGAGCAGGGACTCGGCCAGGTCGCCCAACGTACCGAACACCACCACCACAAAAACGATCATCTGCCACTCCATCCCATTCAGGACGTGCAGCACCTTTGTCAGGGCTACCCCGGTGAGCACAGCCGCTACGGCACCGCCGATCACACCCTCCCAGGTCTTCTTGGGCGAGATGCGGGGCATTAACCGGTGACGTCCGAACAAAACGCCGGACAGGTAGGCCCCCGTATCATACATCCAGATCAATATAAATATTCCCAACACGATACCGGGATCATACTCTATGGCATAACCCGGCTGCAAAAGGAAATTCAGAAGATCCTCTTTTCCGTCGATCGTGAAGACCGGCTGGAGCTTCTCATGCACATCGAAAACCAAAAACGAGAGCAGTGAAAAAGGAAGAGCAATGTAGATAAGGCCCAGAAAAGTATAGGCAATGTTGTGAAAAGGCCGGTTGTGCTGGGCATAGATCTCATGGATGAAAACAAAGGGGAAAAAGATGAGCAGGATCACCAGAAAACGCACCGGCAACGCCTGGATGGCCACCAGAAAAAAGAGAGAAAACATCGCCATGCCCAGCACCACCCCCTGCAGCATCTGCGCCCGCACCTTGATCCGGCGAAGGATACGATAGAACTCCCATTGGGTGGCTACCATGATCCCGAGGAACACCACAAAGAAAGCGAGGGAGTCGATGAGAAGGCCGGCGAGGATCACACCTACGATCAGTATGCCGGTCAGGGTCCTTGTCAGCAGCGTGTTCAATCTTCCAGGTTTTTCAGAAAACGTTTGGCCATGATCACATCCTCCTGCCTCACGTAGAGCTCCGCCTCGCCGATATCCAGCCGGTAGGCCGACTCACGCTTGTCGATCAGCACGGCTTTGATGCCGGCTTCCTCCAGCACCTGCCGTGCGATCTCCACCCGGTAAACATCTCCGGAAGAAAAGATCTTGACCCAGCCCTTTTCCATGGGATCTTATTTTTCTTTTTCCTCGTCCACGACCTTTTGATCCTGTCTGCCTTCCGGATCCCGGACCTCGGCCTCATTTTTCTCTGTACCGTTCTGTACTACCGCCTCGCTCCCGCCATCTTTCCCTTCCGCCGTCTCTTCCGTCCCCTTTTTTCTGCTGTTCTTTTTCTTTTCCCCGTTCTTGATGTTCCCAGCCATGGGAATCTCGGCCATGTTCTTTCTTTCTCCGAAGATCTCCACGAGGTCTTCCGCGAAGATCACCTCTTTTTCGAGCAGTTGTTCGGCCAGGCGACGGTGTTTCTCCCTGTTCTCGAGGAGGATCTTCTTGGCCCGTTCATAGGCTTTGGCCACCAGTTCCTTCACCTCCTGGTCGATCGTCTCCGCCGTCCGTTCACTGTATGGCTTGGTGAATCCGAACTCGCTTTGTCCGGTGGAGTCGTAGAAACTGATGGTCCCGATCTTCTCGCTCATGCCGAAGTAGGAGACCATGGCATAGGCCTGTTTGGTCACTTTTTCCAGGTCGTTGAGGGCGCCGGTGGAGACGGTGCCGAAGACCACCTCTTCGGCGGCGCGGCCGCCCAGGGCAGCACATATCTCGTCGAACATCTGCTCGCGTGTGGTGATCTGTCTTTCTTCGGGCAGGTACCAGGCAGCGCCGAGCGACTGGCCGCGGGGTACAATCGTCACCTTCACCAGCGGATGGGCGTGCTCCAGGAGCCAGCTCACCGTGGCATGACCCGCCTCATGGTAGGCAATGGTTTTCTTCTCCTCCATGGTGATGATACGGCTCTTCCGTTCCAGTCCTCCCACGATGCGGTCGATGGCATCCATGAAATCCTGCATGTGCACGCTCTTCTTACCCCGCCGGGCGGCGATGAGGGCCGACTCGTTGCAGACGTTGGCAATGTCGGCACCCGAGAAGCCGGGAGTCTGCCGCGCCAGCAGCTCAACGTCGATGTCCTTGGCCAGCTTGAGCGGTTTCATATGCACCTTGAAGATCTCCTTCCGCTCCTTGAGGTCGGGCAGCTCGACATGGATCTGCCTGTCGAAACGTCCGGCCCGCAGGAGCGCCTTGTCGAGGATATCCGCCCTGTTGGTGGCGGCCAGGATGATCACGCCGGCATTGCTGTCAAAACCGTCCATCTCGGTAAGCAGCTGGTTGAGCGTGTTCTCCCGCTCGTCGTTGGCCCCGAAGTTGGGGTTGCGGCCACGCGCCCGCCCCACCGCATCGATCTCGTCGATGAAGACGATACACGGCGCCTTCTCCTTGGCTTGCTTGAAGAGATCACGCACACGCGAAGCCCCCACACCTACGAACATCTCCACAAAGTCGGAACCCGAGATGGAGAAGAACGGTACGTTGGCCTCACCGGCCACCGCCTTGGCCAGCAACGTCTTGCCCGTGCCGGGAGGACCTACCAGCAACGCCCCTTTCGGGATTTTGCCACCCAGACTGGTATACTTCTTCGGGTTCTTCAGAAAGTCGACGATCTCCTTCACCTCCACCTTCGCCTCTTCCAGACCGGCCACATCCTTGAAATCGACCTTCACGTGCGAGTCCTTGTCGAACACCTTGGCTTTCGACTTGCCCACATTGAAGATGCTGCCCCCTCCACCTCCGGGCCCGGCACCCATCTTGCGGAAGATGAAGATCCAGATCATCACCAGAAGCAGGAAAGGCAATATCCACGCCAACAGATTGCCCCACACATCAGCCTTTACCTCGTACTTGATCTCGATCTCTTCCGAATCCTTGTAACCATACTTCTCCTGGGCTTCTTTCAGCTTCTGCTCGAAAGTCTCCACCGAACCGATGTGGAACTGGTACTGGGGCTGCTCTTTCCCCATGTTGGTTTTCCTCTTGGGCACCCCCTTGTAACGTCCCGACTCGATCGCCTCCTCCTTGAGATAGATCTGAGCCAGATTGTTATTGATCACCACGATCTTTTCAATGTCGTGGTTGGGGATCATCACGTTCTTCACCTCTTTCCAGGTGGTTTCCTTCACCCGCGCCCCGGAATAGAAGAACTGCATCAGGATGAACCCGACACCCAGGATCAGGTAGAACCACAGCAGTTTGTTCATATGATGCCAGGGCGAAGGCCGTTTGTCGCCGGGTTTTTCTCCGCGTGGCGGTTTCATGCCGGGAGGCATCTTCATCCCCCGCGGATCCTTTCCGCCTCTGGCGTTGTCCGCCTTCTGCCGGATATTTTTATCCTGGTTGGTCTTTTTTTCGTTGTCCCTCATCTTGATTTGCTCTCCTATAACTCATCGGCCAGGTCCTGCCGTCCGGCATCGGCCCATAATCCTTCCAGATCATAGAAATCACGGTACGGTTTCTCAAAGACGTGAACCACCACATCCCCGTAATCCAGGAGGATCCACTGTGCATTGCGGTAGCCTTCGCGATGCCACACCCGCTCACTGAGATCTTCCCTCACCACCTCTTCCACCGACTCGGCGATGGCGGTCACCTGGGTGTTCGAATCGCCATGACAGATCACGAAATACCGGCATACCGCCACGTCGATCTCTTCCAGATCCAGCACCACGATCTGGTGCCCTTTTTTCTTCCTGATACCTTCTATGACTTTGTCTCTGATCTCTTCAGAGGTAACTTCTCTGATCGTTCCCATATTCACCGCAAAGTTAATGAAAATAAAGTTATTTCCTTTTCGGGGCGGTAGCAGCTTTCTTTCCGCATGAGAAACTCTCTGCGAAGATCGCTGTGGAGCGGCCGTCTGCTTTTTTGTATCTTTCGTGAGCGTTCTATGGAGGAAAGTGTATGGATGAAGGGCTGAAGAAGGTCATAGCCGGTGTGCCGGTATGGGTGTTCGGCGAGGTTGTCTCGACGCAGGAGGTGGCGCGGGCGCTGGCGGAGCGGCCCGGGCAGGGGACCCCTTGGGCTGTGATGGCGGCACATCAGCGTGCCGGGCGGGGACGGGGTGATCACCGCTGGCTCTCCTCGCCGGGTGACGACCTGCTCGTCACGGTGGTGTGGGAGCCCCGTGAGCTGGCGGCGGCCGGTCAGTTCCTGCTCTCCATGGCCACCGCCCTGGCCGTAGCCCGCACACTGGCAGCCCATCACCCCGCGGTGCGCATCAAGTGGCCCAACGACCTCTTCGCCGGCGGCCGCAAGATCGCCGGCCTCCTGCTGGAACATACCCTCATGGGCGACCGCATCCTGCGCAGCTACCTCGGCATCGGCATCAACCTCAACGAACGCACCTTCCCGCCCGCCCTTCCAGAGGCGGTGTCGCTGGCCATGCTCACCGGACGGCATTACGATGCCGAAACGTTCCTCGCCGCCCTGCTCCCTCCCCTGCTGCATGAGCTGGAACGTGCCGCCGGCGGGGAGGCCCGCACACTGCACCAGGAGTATGAGTCGTGGCTGCTCGGCTTCGGCGAACGGCAGCACTTCCGTGCCGGCCGCCGCCACTTCACGGCCGTCATCGAAGGAGTGGACCGCTGGGGGCGCCTGCTGCTGCGCCACGACGACGGCACCCTACAGGCCGCCGCCCTCGACGAGGTGACCCTGCTGCAGTGAAGGAAGGTCTATTTCGGCCGTCCCTCCCGGAAGTCGAACGTCTCGATGTGGGAGGCCATCTTCTCCAGGAAATCTTTCAGGGGCCGCTCCGCCAGCGCCCGCATGAGCAGGGGCAGCGACGCCTCCAGCAGGAGATCCACGCGGCTGCCCTCCCCCTCGCCGGCAATGCCAACCTCCAGCGTCAGGGAGATCCCCATAGGGGCTTCTCCGGCAAACAACAGACGGCGCGGAGGCTCCTGCTCACGGAGGGAGAGCACCACCTTCCCCAGCCCCGGCACCGAAAAAGAGCAACGATCCGCCTCAGCCTCCCACTCCTCGACCTCTCCGGCAGGAATGAACTCGTTGAAATGCCGGAAATCCGACAAAAAACCATACACTTCCTCCGGGAGATATGGGACGGTGACCGTCCTGCTTCTAAATTGTTGTGCCATCGGATAAGTTTTTTCAGGCCTGCTGTTCCTGGCCCCAGACGGCGGGGTTCTCACGCCATTGCCGCAGGGTGACCAGCTCTTCTTCGCGGATATATCCCGTGTTTACGGCCACCTCCAGAAGATGATGGTAGTCGGTGAGGGTGTGAAGGGGGCACCCGGCCTCCCTGAAACGCTCACGGGCCACGTCGAAGTCGTAGGTGAAGATCGCCACCATCCCCAGGACGGGCACACCGGCTTCGCGCAAGGCCTCCACAGCACGGAGGCTGCTGCGTCCCGTCGAGATCAGGTCCTCGACCACCACCGTCTGGCGTCCTTCCACCACCTCTCCTTCGATCAGATTGGCCAGGCCATGGTCCTTCGGTTTGGAACGGACATACACAAAAGGCAACTGCATCAGATCGGCCACCAGAGCCCCGATGCCGATAGCTCCCGTAGCCACACCCGCAATACCCTCCGCACCCGGATAATGCTGACGGATCAGCGTGGCAAAAGCCTCCTTGATACGGTCCCGCAACCAGGGATACGACAAGGTCTTGCGATTATCACAATAGATAGGTGAACGCCACCCGGAAGCCCACGTAAAAGGGTTTGCAGGTGATAATTTAATTGCTTTAATTTGCAGAAGATTTTCTGCCAGTTCTTTTTGTGTGTCCATAGTGCAAATGTATAAAGTTTTTTTCGAGAACAGGATCGTATATCTGACGGATGATTTCGCCAAGGCATTCCGTTACAATTACGGGTTGTTCTACAAGTTCTATGACACAAAGGAGCTGGCAGAGCTGATCAAGCTGTTCGGCTATCTCACCAAGATCAAGAAGCTCTTCATCTTCCACCGCGACGTGGAGCATCTGTTCTCGAGGTTCGCTTCGCTGTTCAGGGTGGTGGAAGCCGCCGGGGGAGTGGTACGTTCTTCTTCGGGCAAGGTGCTGGTGATGCAGCGGCGAGGCAAATGGGATCTGCCCAAGGGCAAGAGGGAAGAGGGTGAAAAGCCTGTGGAGGCCGCCCTGCGCGAGGTACAGGAGGAGACCGGTCTGAAAGACCTCCGGGCAGGCGACCCTATCACCGTGACCTACCATACCTACCTGCTCGACGGCCAGCCTGTGCTCAAAAAAACCACGTGGTACGAAATGACCTACAGCGGTGACGAATCGCTCGTAACCCCGCAAAAAGAAGAGGATATCACCGAAGTGCTGTGGCTCATCCCCGAGGACATGACCATGATCCTGGGCAACACCTACCTCTCCATCATCGACGTGCTGCGGGAAGCGAAGCTTCTTCCTTTCTGATCAGACCTTTCTCTTCCAGGAGGTCACGGAACTCTTTCTCGAAATTCTCGGTCGGTGCTGGAGCGGGCGCCCACACCACACGTCCTTCGGGATCCAGAAGATAGTAGACAGGATAGCCTTTCACACGGTAAATACGGGCTACATTACAGGCGAGGTCGCATACCAGGAAAGGCCAGGAATAGCCTTTTGTCCGGACGAAAGTTCTGAGCTTTTGCGGCTCGTTGTCGATGGCGATGGTCACCACCTGCAGATGGTCGCCGTACCTGGAGAGCAGTTCCTGCAGGAGGGGGAACTGACGCAGCGAGCTGTAGCTGAGTCGGCTGGAGAAGTTGAGCAGCAGGTATTTGCCGTGCAGGTCGGCTAGCCGAACGGTTTTCCCCTGCAGGTCGGGCAGGGCGAAAGGGGGAGCCGGGCTGCCGGGACGCAGCAGGCCCAGACGCTTCACCACGTTGTCCGCCACACGGTGCAACGCCGTCGAAGCGACCGTGGCAGCATATCGCTGCAGCAGAGCCCACAACTCTTTCTCGTCGTAAGTCTTGTTATACCAGGCATCGTAGATACCTTTCAGTGCCACCAGGTCTATGAAGTCCTGCCGGACGATGCCCAGGTCGTCGGCAATGAGCAGGCGCAGACTGTCGGCCTCCCCCTCCTTCACCACGGCATTGAGACGTTCCACATGACGATGACGCGTGAGATAATGGAAATAGTTCTCGAACACCTGGTTGAAGAGTTCCATGTAGGCCCGGTTGTGAAGGGATACACGGCCGGCGAAACTGCGGTAGCGGGTGAGCACCTCTTCGCGGCGGGGGAGGCCCATAGTCTCGACCAGGGCCACACGCGCCTCCATCCAGTCGAGAAAAAAAGGATCGCGGGCTGCAGCAAAGCTGTCACGGAGGGCCGCCACCGCCCCGGCGAGCAGGGTATCCTTGCGCCGCACCGCCACCATCGAAGCATGACGGTAAAACATAGGCGTGAACATTTCCTCGAAACGCAGGATGAGATAGTTGAGCTCATCCGGGGAAGTATTCATCGGCAGCCAGGGATGCACATCGGGACGGAAATAGGGATTGAGCATGTCCTGCACACTCTTCTCCCGCAGCGGCGGCAGTGCAAGATGATAACGCATGCCCGGCCGCACGAAAAGATAGAGGTCATACTTGCCGGGGAAAAGATGCACCTCCAGGGTGGTCACCACCGGGAAGGTGACCGAAAAAGTGCCGTTCTCCTTCACTTCGAGCCATCCCAGAGTATCGGGAGTAAGGGTGATGTAATCCGAATAGGTGATCACCGGAAAACGTCTGCCGGCCCACTGGCTGGCATCTTCGCCGAAAAGGGTCACGGTGCCCTCACTCCGGCCCGCTCCTTCCGCCAGGAAGAACACCCCCCACAGCAAGAGCACGAAACGGTTCATTGTCCGCTTTCTTTGTCACGACGGTATGCCGAGAGGTCGATCTCGTCGGGCAGGAAACGCGAGGCATCACCACCGTAACGGATCACCTCCCTGACAAGCGTGGAGTTGATGAAAGTGTGCTCAGGCAGCGTGAGGAGGAAGACCACCTCGATCTCCTTCTCCATGGCTCGGTTCACCTGGGCTATGGCCCGCTCATACTCAAAATCAGCAGCCGTGCGCAGCCCGCGCAACAGGAAACGGGCACCCACCTTCCGGCAGAAATCGACCGTGAGACTGTTGTAAGAAGCCACCTCGATCCGCGGCTCGTCGGAAAAAACACGGCGTATCCACTCCAGACGCTGCTCCAGCGGGAAATATTCCGTCTTCTCGGTGTTGGTGCCGATGGCCACAATGATCTTGTCAAAGAGCCGCAAACCCCGCCGGACGATCGACTCATGACCGATGGTGAAAGGATCGAACGAACCCGGAAAGACCGCAATCCTCTCCATGGGCAAAAGGTTTAGTTCTCCGAAAGGTAACAATTAAAATCGTGGGGAGCAAAAGCTTCGTCGGCGGACGGATGATCAGTCAGACCTCAAAGTGTTCCTGTCTGACATGTGAAGAAAAGCCTCATCTCCCTGAAGCACGGCTGCGGAGAAGGACATGGTCGAGCACCTCCCGGATGTTCGAGACATAACGGAAGGTCAGGCCCTTGAGGTAGATCTCGTTGATCTCCTCGATGTCCTTGCGGTTCTCTTCGGAGAGGATGATCTCCTTGATGTGTGCTCTTTTGGCTGCCAGGATCTTCTCCTTGATGCCGCCTACCGGCAGCACTTTGCCGCGGAGCGTGATCTCCCCGGTGAGGGCCACCCCTTTCCGCACTCTTCTGCCTGTCAGTGCCGAGGCGAGGGAGACCACCATGGTGATGCCGGCCGAAGGCCCGTCCTTGGGGATCGCTCCCTCCGGCACATGGATATGGAAATCGTACTTCTCGCTGATGTTCTCTTCAATCCCGAGGTGGTCGGCATGGGCCCGCACCCATTCCAGGGCGATGAGGGCTGATTCTTTCATCACGTCGCCCAGGTTGCCGGTGAGGGTAAGCTTGCCTTTCCCTTTGCTGAGGCTGGTCTCGACGAAGAGGATCTCCCCGCCGAAGGGTGTCCAGGCCAGGCCGGTGACCACCCCGGGCATCTCATTGCCCTCATACACCTCACGCGTATAGAGCGGCTTGCCCAGGTATTCGCGGACATCCTTCAGCGTCAGATGCCGTTCCACCTCCTCGCCGAAAGCCTTCTTCTTGGCCACACGACGGATCACCTGCGCAATACGTTTCTCCAGGGTACGCACGCCGGACTCCCGGGTATAATGGACGATGATCTCCTCGATCACCTTCTTGGGGAAGAACAGCTCTTTCTTGTCCAGTCCGTGGTTTTCCAGTTGTTTCGGGATGAGATGACGCCGGGCGATCTCCACCTTCTCCTCGACGATGTAGCCGCTGATCTCGATCATCTCCATCCTGTCGCGCAGGGCCGGACTGATGGTCTCGGTCGAGTTGGCCGTGGCGATGAAGAGCACCCGTGAAAGGTCGTACTCCAGCTCGAGGAAGTTATCGTAGAAGGCGTTGTTCTGTTCCGGGTCGAGCACCTCGAGCAGCGCATGGGAAGGGTCGCCTTTGAAGTCGGATCCCACCTTGTCGATCTCGTCGAGGATGAAGACGGGATTGGAGGATTTGGCCTTGCGTATGTTCTGGATGATGCGTCCCGGCATGGCACCGATGTAGGTTTTGCGGTGACCGCGTATCTCGGCCTCGTCGTGCAGGCCGCCCAGCGACATACGCACGAACCGGCGCCCCAGGGCCCGGGCGATGGAACGTCCCAGCGAGGTCTTCCCCACCCCCGGAGGACCATAGAGACAGAGGATGGGCGACTTCATGTCCCCCTTGAGCTTCAGCACCGCCAGATGCTCGAGGATACGCTCCTTCACTTTCTCCAGACCGTAATGGTCCTCATTGAGGATCTTCTCCGCCCGCTTCAGGTCGAAATTGTCCTCGGTATATTCGTTCCACGGCAGGTCGAGGAGCGTCTGCAGGTAGTTCATCTGCACCGAGTATTCCCCCACGGCGGGGTTCATGCGCTGCAGCTTGTCAAGCTCCTTCTCGAAGACCTTCGCCACCTCCTTGCTCCATTTTTTCTCGGCAGCACGTTTCTTCAGCTCTTCGATCTCCTGCTCGATGGGGCTTCCTCCCAGTTCGTCCTGAATGGTCTTCATCTGCTGATGGAGCAGGTATTCCCGTTGTTGCTGCTCCATGTCCATTTTCACCTTGGCCTCGATGTCTCGCTTGATCTCAAGCATCTGCACCTCGCGGGTGAGGAACTCCAGCAGCAGACGCGCCCGCTCCTTCAGATCGCTGATGTCGAGCAGACGCTGCTTGTCGGCATTCTTCACATTGGCGTTGGCACTGATGAAATTGATCAGGAACTTGGGACTTTCAATGTTCTTCACTGCGAAAGAAGCCTCCTGCGGTACATTGGACGAAAGGTTGATGATCTTCAGCGAAAGTTCCTTGAGGGCATGCACCAGGGCTTCGAACTCCTGGTCGTCCTCGTCGGGGTAAGTGTCCTCGAGCTTCTGTGGCCGCACGGTGAAGTAAGGCTCACTGGTGAGCCACTGCTCCACCCCGAAACGCGACTTACCCTGAATGATCACCGTGGTGCCGCCGTCGGGCATCTCCAGGATCTTCAGGATATAGGCCACCGTCCCGATGAGGTTGATATCCTCATAGGTGGGATCGTCGACGTTGGGGTCTTTCTGGGAAAGGGTGCCGATGATACGGTCTTTGCGGTAGGCTTCGCGTACCAGCCGCAGGCTCTTGTCACGCCCCACACTGATGGGGAGCACCACGCCCGGGAACAGGACCGTGTTGCGCAAGGGCAGCACCGGCAAAGGATCGGGGATCTGGAGATCGGGATCGTCCAGCTCCTCTTCATCCGAGATCAACTGAATGATCCCCCCCTGTTCTTCCTCCAGCTGGGAGGCGAAAATAAGCTCACGCAATTTCTTGTTCTTGTTCTGCTTCAACGTTTCCGAAGTTCTGTGACCCTTCCAGGGACGACCCTTTTCCAGCAAAAAGAAGCCGTCTGTTACCAGGCGGCTTCTCCCAGATCCTTCCCCCGAGAGGGGCTATTTCTTCTTTTCGAGATGCTTCTTGTAACGGCTCATGTACTTGTCCACACGCCCGGCGGTGTCCACCAGTTTCATCTTGCCGGTGTAGAAAGGATGCGACGTGCTGGTGATCTCCAGCTTGATCAGCGGATATTCCTTCCCGTCATCCATCTTGATGGTCTCTTTCGACGGGGCCGTGGAACGCGTCATAAAGGTGTACCCGTTCGACATGTCCTTGAAGACGACGAGCCTGTAGTTCTTCGGATGGATTCCCTCTTTCATTGCCTTGATATTAAGTGCGTTTTTTAGGCTTGCAAAAATAAACATTGTTCCCAACAATACCAAACCCTCATTTCTTTTTCTTGGAAAAGGCTCAGAACCGGAACCATTCCTTCACTTTTTCCTTTTTCTCTCCCCGGTCGCTGTGGTGGGTGAACTCATTGGTATGCTTGTCGTAGGTATAGTCGCGCGACCATTCGGAAGCGTGGGCGGCGATCTCGCGTACGGCTTCGACGAAGAGGTCGACCTCGTCGTCGGTCATGGTGGGATGGACGCTGAGGCGGACGAAGCCGGGCTTTTTGGAGAGGTCGCCACGGTTGATCATCTCGGTGATGCGGTGCGACTCTTCTTTGCTGATGCCCAGCAGCACATGGCCGTAGGTGCCGGCACAGGCACATCCTCCCCGCACCTGGATGCCGTAACGGTCACTCAGCAGTTTGACGATCAGGTTGTAGTGCACCCGGTTGTGATAGAACGACACGGCACCGATACGTTCCTCCACGTTTTCGGCGAGCACATGGATGCCGGGGATCTCCCGCAGGCCCGCCATGGCACGGGGGATGATCTCCCGCTCACGGCGGGCGATCCAGTCGGTACCCATCTTCTCCTTCAGGCGGATGGCCAGAGCCGTACGGAATGCCTCGATGAAACCGGGGGTACCCCCGTCCTCACGCATCTCGATGTCGTCGATGTACTTGTATTCCCCCCAGGGGTTGGTCCAGTCGACGGTGCCGCCGCCCGGCTGGTCGGGGGCAATGTTGTGATAGAGAGCCGAATCAAAGAGCAGCACGCCGGAAGATCCCGGCCCACCGAGGAACTTGTGGGGCGAGAAATAGATCGCATCCAGCTTCTCCATGGGATCGTCGGGATGCATGTCGATATCGACGTAAGGTGCCGAGGCAGCAAAATCGACAAAAGCATAACCCCCATGCTCATGCATCAGCCGGGCCAGCTGATAGTAAGGAGGCTGTACGCCGGTGATGTTGGAGGCAGCCGTGAAGGCTCCTATTTTCAGCTTGCGGTCGCGGTACTGCTCCAGCAGTCTCTCCAGATGGGCCGGCTCCACGCGGTTGTCCTCACCCGGCGGGATCACCACCACGTCGGCATTGGTCTCCAGCCAGGAGGTGTGGTTGGAATGGTGCTCCATGTGGGTGATGAAGACCACCGGCTTCTCCACCTTCTGGATGCATTCGCCCCGCGACATGATGCCACAACCCTTGAGGCCCAGGATACGCTGCAGCTTGACCACCGCCGCCGTCATCCCGAAGCCGGGCGTGAGGATCACATCGTCCGGTCCGGCATGCACATGCTCCTTCACCACCTGGTGGGCATAATGATAAGCATGGGTCATCAGCGTACCTGTCTCGCTGGTCTCGGTATGGGTGTTGGCCACCCACGGCCCGAAGGTGTCGGCGATACGCTCTTCAATGGGCCGGTAAAGGCGGCCGCCTGCTATCCAGTCGAAATAGCGAAGTTTTTTCCGGCCGTAGGGGGTCTCATACTCAAAGTCGTGGCCGATGATGTTCTCCCGGAAAGGTGCAAAATGTCGTTCTGTCTCTCTCATCTGTGCTGCAGGATATGATCGGTGAACGGTGAGGTGCAGGTGTGGTCATCATTCCCTGCTGGCCAGCTTACTGAGCAGGCGCAGGATCTCGATGTAAAGCCATACGAGGGTGACCATCAACCCGAAGGCCCCGTACCATTCCATGTATTTCGGGGCACCCTGCTCGGCGGCCTTCTCGATGAAGGCGAAGTCGAGCACCAGGTTGAGGGCGGCGATCACCACGATGAAAAGGCTGAGGCCGATCGAAAAGGTGGAGTTACCGTACAGAAACCCCACGTGGGCACCGAACATCGAGGCGATCCAGCTCACCAGGTAGACCAGGGCGATACCTCCCGTGGCGGCCATCACACCCATCGTGAAACGCTGCGTCGGCCGGATGATGCGCGAACGGTAAAGAAAGAGCATCACGAAGAAGACACCGAAAGTGAGTGCCACGGCCCGCATCACGATGCCGGGGTACATTGCCTCAAAATAGGCCGACAGCCCTCCCAGGGCCAGCCCTTCGAACACCGCATAGAGCGGCGCCGTATAAGGCGACCAGGTCACCTTGAAAGCCGTCACCAGGGCCAGGATGAATCCTCCCAGAAAACCCACCATCATCAGACCCTGACCGCTGCCCATCGTCACAAAACGGTCCCACACATAGGCCGCCGAAGCCAACAGCAACAGGAACAGCAGAAAGGTCTTGTTCATCGTGCCGTTCACCGTCATCACATCCTCACCGGCATACGCCGCATACCGGCGAAACACTTTTTCGCTCAAGGCAGGATTACCACTTGTCGTTCGGTTCATATGCAAAGATTTTATGACGATGCAAAGATACAAGTTTCAGGGAAAAAGCCATCTCCCTTTCTTGTATCAACGATCAGATGACATCGATGATCCGGTGGTCGATCAGGACGAACTCCACGATGATCAGCACCGAATAGATGAGCAGGTGCTTGACAGGGATGTATTCATGGGGACTGATCCCGTCGCGGAGGTAAAGGTACAGGATCAGCAGTCCTTTTTCAAAGATGAAGACGATCACGGTGGCCAGGGCAACTCCCACGATGTTGTAGAACTGCAGCAGATAGAGACTGAGCAGGACGTTGATGACGATCCCCACGGCCGAGGCGGCCAGCACTACCCGCGTCCTCTTCTCGCCGATGAGGATGGTCTGCGGAAAGACCAGCCGGGGAATGATCAGCAGCAGATAGATCATGAAAACATCGGCACTGCGGATGAAAGCAGGATTGAAGATGTGCACATAGAGCCAGCGACTGAAGAACATCACCACGATGGAGAGAGGGAAGAGGATGTTCATCAGCCGCATCGACTTGTGGCGCAGCTTGCGCAGGTTCTCCGCAAAACGCTCTTTTTTGCTGAACTCGGGCAGCATGGCATTGCTGAGGCCGGCCGCCAGCATGAGCGTCAGCGGTAACTCCTTGGCACCGTAACGGAAGATGGCGAACATGTCGGCACTGAACTTGCTGGTGACGATCACCCCGTCAAGATATTGCGCCGAACCGCTGAGCAACGTACTGACGATGAGCGGAGTGCCCAGCGCAAGATGCTCCCGCATGAAACGCGTGGAGATACGGAACGAAGCATACCTCACCAGCAACACCAGCAACCAGAAGAAACGAATCCCCGCCGTGACCAGAATGCCGTAAATGGCCCAGATGATCGGCTTGCCGTATACCACCGGCAGCGTCACGATCGCCAGCTGGATGAGATAGGTGATCACCCCGTACCGCACGATCATAGCCGGCTTGTTCTTCAGCAAATAGATATACTCTACCAGGATCGTCGGATTGCTGATCAACACATACAACAACAGCAGATTGAAAAAAGGCACATCACCACGGATATGGAACACCGAAAAATGATGCTTGATGATCAGCCCGAACAGAAAAGCCACAAAACTGAAAAAGAAAAGCAAAAGAAAAGCATTGAAGATCTCCGGCGACTTCTCATCATCATGCTCGCCCGTCACATCATATGTATGGTTGCTGTGGTAAAGGGGCAGGAACGACTGTACCAGCCCGCTCACCCAGAAAAAGCTCACGATACTGGCAATGAACATGAAAACCTCGAACAGACCGATATCATGCTTGCTCAGCCCGATCTTCGTAAAGATGATGCTGATAAAAAGAAAGGTGCTGAACCGCATGATCTGGTACAGCTGCAGGGCCGAGATATTATTTAGCAGTTTCGGGAATTTCAAAGCCTTCCTCTTTTTTCTCTCTCTTTGGACATGAAAAACCTAACAAAGTTATAGGATAATACGTTCCATCCCCCATTTTACCCTACCTCATCGCAGAAAAAAACACCTCCGAAAAATTTCCCCGAAAAAAGAAATATCCTTATCTTTGCAGTCCGAAAAACTCCCTGCCTGAGAAAACGGAAGTGAACGATGCAGGGACAAGGTTCTTTCAGGAAATACACGGCAAAGAAGTAAGCTCTGCGGTTCCCGAGTTTCCCGGATCTCCGATCCGTTGGAAATTCGAGGATCCTCGAAAAACCTGCCAAATCGAAGATTTGGGGTTTTCGGGATGAGAGCACTGGATTGTGAACGTTCTTTAAAAAATATATGGTGGATGTAGCTCAGTTGGTTAGAGCACTGGATTGTGGTTCCAGGTGTCGTGGGTTCGAGTCCCATCTTCCACCCTTCCCCGAAAGCCGCTTCCTGGAAGCGGCTTTTTTCGTTCTAACGGGTCCGTAAGGAGCGACAGCGACGGGTTGTCACAGAGGGAATAAGTTGGGAGAAGGTACAAGTTGCGAGTTAGAAATCAATCATAATTTTTGTAACTTGTAAAAAAACGATCGTGGTCTGTTTCAGTCATCGCCGGAAACTCCTGATCATGACAGTGACACTGTTGTCCCTGTCCCTCTTTTCCCCCGCCCAGTCGTTCACCGACACCAACCGGATCTTTTCTCAATATATTGCTCCATCCGGCTGTCCGGCGCCCTGCCGCTTCATCACCACCTCCCTCTACCGTTTTTCCGGCGACACCCTCATCGACACCCTGCATTACCGGAAGATCCTCCTCTCGGAAGATTCGACGGCCACCTGGCAGGTGACCGGTTTTGCCCGGGAGACCCCCGCGGGGAAGGTCTATTTCCGGCGGAAATTCAGGGATGACAGCATCAGCGGCGAAGGGCTCACCTACGATTTCTCCCTGCTGCCGGGCGATACGATGTATTTCTATAACCCTTTCCTGGACGATTTCCATGATACGTGCGTCCTCGTCCGTCTGGATACGGTGGAGATGTTCGATTCCGCCAGAAAGGTCTTTTACCTGAAATCACTCTCCTGTCTGCGCGACAGCTGTGACTGGTACGAAAGATGGATCGAAGGCATCGGCTCCCTGACCGGACCTCTTTTAAGCGGGTTCCCTTTCAATCCCTGGACAGGATCGTGGCAAACCCTCCTGTGTGTTCATTATGGGGATGTGCTCATCTTCAGCAACCCTGAATTTGACGATTGCTATTACAATACGACCTCCGTTCCGCAACGCTTCACAGACAAGACGAAGGTGCTCATCTCACCCGATCCCGTGACGGACATTTCTTTTCTGGAGGTCTCCGGGCCGCCGGCAGCGTATCTCCTTGAGATCTTCACGCCGTCCGGACGTTTGCTGCAGAAGAGAAACATCCCTGCAGAAGGAAAAGCGATCCTGCAGGCTGCGGACTTCCGGCCGGGACTCTGCTTTTTCCGTGTGACGAAAAAGAACGGAGCCACCTATACAGGAAAATTCGTTGTGGTCCGGTAACCCGACCTGCGTTGTGAGCAATTAAATAAACCTGTTCACAGTTCATAGTGACCCTCTTTTCGACCTTTTCGACTCTTTTGACTTTTCTCCTTATCGCTTCA
>Ga0256914_1000174_pt1 | contig 61734 bp, 61 predicted proteins | sample HulkmetaG_FD_191571 | JGI IMG/M metagenome (GOLD analysis project Ga0256914, IMG submission 191571) | Hydrothermal chimney microbial communities from Main Endeavour vent field at the Juan de Fuca Ridge, Pacific Ocean - Hulk | ecosystem: Environmental > Aquatic > Marine > Hydrothermal vents ...
ACGACTCATTCCTTCCACCACGACTACCAGCCAGCCGAAGGGGGCCGTAATCTCGTAGGAGGTCTCGATGACCACGATCTCGGGTTCCGCCCATAGGTCGGTAGAGGTCTTTTTCAATCCACGGCGGACAAATTCCCCCAAAGGTGCTTCTTCCAGGAGCCTGGGTTCGCCTTCCACGATTCCCAAGCGAAAACAGCGGAACTCCAGCCAGGCTCGACTTTCGTCCAGAGAAGCCTTGAGGATTTCACGAAAGGTGTCGTCTTCGTAAACCTCAGCCCAGTGGCGAAGGTTCACACACACCTTCTGGCCATCCGGGGTCCACCAAGCCTTGTAGAGCACCGGTGCCAGCGAAGCGGCTTCCTTGTTAGGGGGACCAGACACCACTAGAGGGGAGTGCGCAAAGATGCTTGTGTGTCCAGAGGCCTTAAGTCGCATAAAAAAGGCCAAAAGTTCTTCCGGATCCTGAAAACGCCTCTCAGAAAAGAGGGCCAGAGGAGGAGATGAAGCGTAACAGATACGGGCTCCTAAAAAACTCAAGAAAAGGGTGTCTCGGAAGAGGGCGGGCCCTCTGGTCTCAAGGACCTGATCAAAAAAGGGGCGTACCCTTTGACGAAAACTCTGAAGATAGGTTTTCAGTCGCATTCAGTCTTCTCCATATCCACCGGTACTCCCGAACCCCCCCCTGGAATTGCTTCCAGGAGGACCCATGACTTCTTCGAGTTCCGGTTCTGGGAGGACTCGAAGCAAGACGAGCTGGGCAATCCTCTCTCCGGCTTCCACCACCACCGGCGAAGAGGTCAAGTTGAGGACCGGAACCATTAACTCATCTTCCTCTCCACAGTAATCAAAATCAATTACCCCTACCGAATGGGGAAAAACGAGCCCCTTTTTTCGGAAAAGAGAGGAGCGCGGGAAAATAAAGAGGGCGTACGGTCTGGGAGCCTTAGCTACTAGACCCGTTCGAACAAAGGCCTGGTGACCGGGTGGTACCTCTTCTCTTTCTAAAGCAAAGAGATCAAAACCAACCGCCCCGGGCGAGGCTCGCTCTGGCAGCCTGGCCCGGGGATCTTTGCGCCAAATCAGGAGCTTTCCTACGCGTAAATCCTGATCTCTTCCCACTCGGTCTTGAGCTCCTTCAGGAGATCTAAACCCTCAAGTAAGTTCACCCCGGTTTCTAGCACATCGAGCCCGGAGACAAAACGACAAAGACGGGCAACTTCCAGGGCTGCCCCGATGAATTCTGGAGCTAATTTGATTTTTTCTTCCAGTTTGTCGTAATCTTCCTTTCGAACCCTGATCTTACGTCCTTGAGGAGAGAAACGGCCAATCTCCCTCAAGGTAAGGAGGACGTACCAGACGTGCGGGGTAACAGGGAAGTCGACCCCTCCAGGCACAGCCGAAAGACCTTGTTTGATCTTTTCTCCAGCCTTGGTAAGGACGTAGAGATTGCCGGGGAGGAGATCCACTAGACCAGAAGCCAAAAGTTTACACAGGGCGTTCCGAATCGAAGAATGTTCGGATTCGGGATAATTTGCCAGGATTTCGGCCTCGCTAAGCCCTCGCCAAAGAGGAATGCCCCTCAAAACCTTCATCTCTTCTTTGGTGATTACTGGAAGGCGCTCGATGCTTGAAGCGATTTGAGCTAGCAGGCGTCCCTTCTGTGAGGGAAATCCCTGTCCAATGACGCCTTCCTCCTCGGCTTTCTTGATCCATTGATCATCAGGCCCCATGATTTCGGTGCGGGACATGGTGAGGGCCAAGATCCCCTGAGCATTAAAAGGCGCCAGCTCTGGCACTTTCAAGAGTTCCTCCCCCCAGGGAGTCAGATGGTAGGTTCCCTCTGGGTTGCTCTCTATCAGACGAAAACCCTCCAGACGATGGAGACTCTGTTTGATCCGAAAAGGATCCCTCAACTCCTGGGAGGCTAGAAATTCTTCGATTCCCGTCGGAGTTTTATCCGGAGCTTCTGCCACGGCCTTCAAGACCGAAAGGTTCCAGCCACTTAAATCGAGACTGGGGTTGACCACGATGGGTTTAAAGAAAAGTTTGGCTGCCATGAGGAGATGTCTGCCTGGCTGGGTCAGGTCTCCGGAGGCGTCAATCGCCCCCAAACGCTCGAGGGCCTCGGTCTTTTCACCCGCCACGATGTCTCGCAGGGTAGAAGTACTGATCGACAGTTCCGGGACCAGTCCAGTACGCAAAGCCGCCCACAGCTGACTACCCACCCCGGTAAGGGTGTAGTACTGCCCTTCCGGGAGACTGAAAGTAAGGAGTCTCTGAGCCTCCAATTCAAAGATGTGTTCGGTGGGGATAGCTTCGAGAAAACTCTTCCTGGCCGGCCCAGGAGGGATGGCCAAGAGACTTTTGGCCAAAGAGGGCGTAATGAAAAATTCGACTTCGGCGGAACGATAAGCCTCCAAAATGGCCTGCGCCCAAGGTTCAAGACGCCCTCCCCGGGCCAACCCCCGCTCTTCTAACTGTTTGTTGATCTCCTGATCGAAATCTGTACGCCCTTGGGCTCGCTCACAGGTGAGCAACATCGTAATGATACGGGAACCTATTAGACGATAGCCTTCATATAGATCCTCAAAGGAAAGATCTCCTGCCTTTTCCGCCTGGTTTAGAGACTCAAGTACCAAAAGACCACTTCGTGTAAGAGAAAAACTGTCTTCTTCTTCTGTAACCAGACCAGCCAGACGCAGGTGCAAGAGAATTTCTAGCTCTTCTTCTCCCCATTCCTCCATCTTGGCCAGGGCCCCGGTTTCCAAACGCCGCAACATCTCCAGATGCTTCACTGTCACAATCATCGCTCTCACCTCCTCACCGTGGTCGAGATTACGGTAATCACCAGGCGGGCGGAATCAAGGAAGGCGGCCAATGGGCCGCCTTGGAAACCATCTTAGACTTTGGCCTTAAGCGCAGCGATGATCCTTTTCAGGCGCTCAAAATGTCCTTTGGGATGTTCCTTGGCCTCGAGTTTCTTTTCAGCTTCCTTAAGGAGCTTCTCCGCCTCCCGATAACGTTTTTTCTCACCGGCAGCATATCCCAGAATCTGAGCCAATTTGAGCTGTTTTTCAGCCTCTTTGAGGAATTTGACCGCTTCTTCAGGTTTTTGCTTGGCCGTCTCTTCGGCCTGGGCCACCAAATCCGCTGCTTTTACAAAGGGCAGAGGAATGACCACTTCCTTTATCACCAGAGAAGAGAGAGCCAGATGGAGCACGTCCTTTGCTTCCTCAATCTTTCCAGCAGACACGTATTTGGCAGCCAGACGCAGAGCGGGTGGATAAGAAGCCAGGGGCAACTCCTGAATCACGATGTCTATCTCTGACTGGAGAGTATTTAGGAGACGGCGCGCGTCCTGTACGTAACCCTTGTGCAAAAGGCGCTTTACCTCTTCGAGGTTCTTCTTAATAAAAGAAATATCCGCTACCACATCGTTTACCACTATGTCCACATCGATGGGGACGGTAGAGAGATCCCGGTTTACCGCCAAAGCCACATCAAGTTTGCCCAGGGCCTTCTGAATAGTCTTTAAGGCCTGATCTTTCTGGCCCTGCTCAAGCAGGGTAAGGGCCTGCATGGTCAGGGCCACAGCTTCGGCCGCTTCCGCACTCACCTTCTCGCGCCATTCTTCAGCCTCCTTCTTGGCCTCACTAACCGCTCCCTTCTTTACTCCCTCTACGCTCTTTTCCGCCGTCCAGCCTGTAGCAGCCGCCAGAAAGGACCACCAAACAATCAAAAGACACACCAAAACCTTCTTCTTTAACATCCTTAACCTCCTTCATGGGATTAGTTTGGGTTGGTCTCTAAAAGACGAATATCATCTTCTGGAAAAGCAAACGTAGGAAAAATTGAGATTACCTCTTTTCATGTTTGGAAAGCTAAGTATTAAACGATCGCTGTCAAGGATAACTTTTCAACAAAACTTTTGTTTTGTTTCTTAAGAAAGACTGAGGTAACATAGCCTCAGTCTGAGCAGGAGGTAGGGAAATGAAGGTCTTGAAGGTCTTGGTGGGCATATTGATCATCGTTTTGCTGGTTGTAGCCGGCACCGTGTTTCTGGCCCAGCGCTATCTTACTGAAGACCGCATCAAAGCCCTGATCATTCCACCCCTTGAAGAAGCCACCGGACTCAAAGTGAAGATTGGCGAGGTCAAAAGGAGTGGTCTCTTTGGAGCCAAGGTGACCCGGGTTTCCTTCTTGGATCCGGTAGAAAAGCAAAGGGTGCTCTCTACTGATGAATTGCGTGTGGCCCTCCGTTTCCTTCCCCTGATCCGGGGAGAACTCAACGTGACGGAACTGGTTTTTATCAGACCTAAAGTAGCGATTGTAAGGGAAAAAGATGGACGACTCAATTTGGAGCGCTACTTTCTCAAAGGAAAAGAGACCTCTCGGGAAACCGAGGCCAAAGGCCCTCCCAAAATCGCCCTGGTCTTTCAAAACTTACGGATAGAAAAGGCCCAGATCAGCTTCCGTGACGAACGAAAGGAACTCCCTCCGGCAGAAGTCCTCTTTTCCCTGGATTCAAAGCTTTCCTTGGCCGGAGGGCGTCTCGCCCTCGATGGCCACGGAAACCTTGAAGCCAGCGTAGCCGGGGCCCCCCTTGTTTCTGATCTCAAGTTTCGCCTTTTTTCCGGCTCTGGAATCAAGGTCTCCCTGCTAGGGGGGAAGGTCTTTGACGGAGAACTCACGGGCGAAATCAGTCTCCGGGAAGAACGTCTGCTTGGGCTCATAAGATTGGAGAAAGCCGATTTTCAAGTCCTAGCTCAGCTGGCTCAAAGACTTAAACCCTATTTCTTCCCCGAATCCGAGCTGCCAGCTTTGGCGGGAAAATTTGATCTGGAAACTGATCTCAGTGGTTCGACCAAGGCCCCGCAAATCCAGGCGGTCTTTAAAGCTCATCCTTTGAAAATCACTTACGAACCATATCGGATAGAGATAACAGGCCAAGGCCTCTGGCAAAAGATGGTCTTTTCTCCTCAGTTCAGGATAAGTTTCAATGGTGAAGAGCTAAACCTTTCTGGCCGAATCGATCTACAACCAAAGGTCCCCAAGGTTGATCTCCTGATAGAAGGCGAGAAGTTTGATCTAAAACCTCTCCTGGCTGAAGGACCTGAGACCCTTGAAAAGGACTCCTCTACGGCCAAAGGCGAAAAACACGAAGCCCTTTCTATACCGGTGACGGGAAAATTGAAACTCCACTTGGCAGAGCTTTGTTATCTTGTGTGTGCCAAGGAGGTAAAGAGCGAAATAGATCTCAGTCCTGGTGAAATCGATCTCAGAGACCTCAATTTCTTTCTGGGAGGAGCCGTAACCCAGGCCAACGGAAAAATCACAGGGCTTCCGAAACACCCTCGCGGGCAGATGGCCTACTCGGTAGCAGGCCTCGACCTCCCAGCCCTCCTCCAAGCCCTGGTACCGGAGAGCAATTACTTTACAAGCGGGAAGGTCTGGAGTGAAGGAAACTTCACCTTTCAGGGTCTTGAGGGTTCTCGCATTAAAAAGACCCTTAATGGCTTGGGAAAGGCCAAGTTTCTGAATCTGGGGCTTAAACCATCTCCTGTTACCCAGGCCCTGGCCAACCTTTTGAGGATGGAGGAGCTCCGGAATCTCCATTTCAGAGAAGGGCAAGGGAGATTCCAAGTCAAAAACGGATTGGTCCATCTCCGCGGTAAATTCCAGCACGAAGGGCTGGGACTCCTGATAGAAGGGACCGTTGGGCTCGATGGGAGGCTTAACCTCACCCCTGAAATCTTCTTTCAGGGCCAAATGGCCAAACTTTTCGCCCAACGCTTTCCCGGGGCCAGCCTTTTCAAAACTGACAAGGGATATGCCATTCCCATTACCATTCAGGGCACCCTTAGCGAACCTAAACTGGCCTTAGTGCAGGTGGAGAGGAAAATAAAAGAAAAGGCGGTAGAAAAACTCTTTCAGTTTCTCGGCCCCAAAAATTAATCCTCGCGGCGACGTTCCACGGTGATCACCGTGTGGACATTGCCGCGGGGATGAAAGTCCCCTACTACTTTAAGATACCGCGGTTTCAATTTTTCCCAGAGGGCATCGAAGATTTCGTTTGTAGCCGCTTCGTGAGAAATGTAGCGCTGGCGAAACTTGTTGAGCCAAAGTTTCAGGGAACGAAGCTCGACGATGTACCGATCTGGCACATAGACGATCCGGATGACCGCAAAATCTGGGTATCCGGATCGAGGACACAGGCAGGTGAATTCTGGAAAGGTGATTTCTATTTCGTAATCACGATCAGGATAAGGATTCTCCCAAGGCTCAAGTTCCGCCTCCAAGATAGCCTTTTCTCCGTACTTAAGCTCCATCCTACCCCCCTGCCTTGAGGAAGTAACAATAAGCTCCGGTGGTAAGGAAGACCAGACCTAATATAAGGAGGAAATTCTTTCGCGGAACCAGACCCTCAAACTCGTAACGATAAAAGATGTAAGCCACGTAAAGGCTGCCAGCGGTCCCCAGGAAGAGAAGGAGACAGATCCAGCGCTTAATTAAAAGTTCCGGGACGTCGAAGGCCAAATGATCCCATGAAAAACCAAGCTGGCGCCCGAGGGTTGGCAAAAATCCTCCTATGTTTTTGAGAAAATACTCGGACCGGTAGATGAGCTCGCCAGTAAAGGCCAAAGGGACCAAAACCGGTACCATGGGCGAAAACTTACCGAAGAGCTCGTCTTCATAAACGGTAAAGAGTCTGGTCCCCACCCGGGCAATGATCTGATAGATAACGAAGCAAACGAGCAAGATGACACTGAAAGCCAGGGCTTCGGAATCCCAGAGAGCTTGTTTGAAATGAGGATACCATCCGGTTTTCTCTTGTACGAAACGGGCAATCTGAGAAGCGATGAGAAAAGGAATGATACTGGCACAAGTGAGGAAGCGTCCTTTGTTGACGATAAGCTCTCTCAGAGGATGACGCAGATAGATGCGAGGGGAATCCCTCTCGCACAGCGGCAAACAATGGCCGCAAATAAAACAAAGGAGGTTATTGCGCACGGCGTAAGCCCCCAAATAGATAGGACACCCGGGAGTGGTGTTCTTTCCCCTCTTGCAAGCGAAGGTCTTGCAGTCTCTACATTTTTCGAGGTCCGGCCGGAATTCAATGATCGCCATGGTAGCAGCAGATCCTGTGATCTTACCCATAGGACAAAAGAAACGACACCAGGCTTGTCCCCTAAAAAGGACGGCACAAAAAGTGGCTCCTCCCAAGATGAAAAGCAAGAGAATAGCCGTGGCCAAGGGCCAGGTCTTCATGTGGGTCACGGCTTCAGCCCAGATGATCAGGGCAAAAAGGACAGTAGAGATATAAGTACAATATTGACCTAGCCACCGGGGAGGTAAACGACGGCGATAGAGACCAAGCTTTTGTACGAGACGACCGGCACCCGGAAAGGGGCAGAAGGCGCACCACATTCGTGCCAGAAAAAACCAAGAGAGCACCACGCTCGTCCACCATATCCCCCATGAGACAAAGAGCATGGCATTTTGTGAAGGATCTTGGGGACCAAAAAGTCCCAGTAAGATAAGAATGGTGAAGCAAACGTCCCCAAAGGATCGGATCAGGGCGAAATGACGCCGGTTGAGGAAGAAATTTTTCAGGCGCGGAAAAAGGGCAAAGAGGTCAACCCTGGCCTCTTCGTCGTAAACAAATAAGACCCGAAAAACATCCCGCAGGCGTGGTTTAGATTCCCTCAATGAGGACCTTTCCCGTCATCTCCTTCGGTATTTCCAGTCCCATGAGAAAAAGACCTGTAGGAGCTATGTCTCCCAGGATACCCTCTCTTAGCCTGGCACCTTTGAAGCGGTCATCGATCAGATAAAACGGCACCGGATTAGCAGTATGTGCGGTAAAGGGCTCTCCGGTCTCGGGATCTATCATCATTTCACAGTTGCCGTGATCCGCTGTCACAATCGCCGGAGCCCGATCCATGACTTCTCGCCAGACTGAGATCACCCTCCCCACACACTCATCCACCACCTTCACCGCCTTAATAGCGGCCTCCAACACTCCGGTATGACCTACCATATCTCCGTTGGCGTAATTCATCACGATAAAAGAATACTTACGAGACCTGATACGCCTAATAACCTCTTCCGTGACCTCGTAGGCGCTCATCTCTGGCTTCAAATCGTAAGTGGGGACCTCTCTGGGAGAAGGAATAAGTTTGCGGTCTTCCAAGGGAAAGGGTTCCTCTTCCCCTCCATTAAAGAAATAAGTTACATGAGCATATTTTTCCGTCTCAGCAATCCGGAGTTGATGAAAACGGGCCTTACTTACCACCTCTCCCCAGATGTTCTTGAGGTGTACCGGGGGAAAGGCCACCGGCAAATCAAACGTCTCATCATAAAGGGTCATACAGACGAAGTAGGCCAGTTTGGGGAAACGAGGCCTTTCGAATTCCCGGAAGTCCTCTTTGGTAAGGGCCAGGGTGAGTTGGCGGGCCCGATCTGCTCGAAAGTTAAAGAAGATCACCACGTCTCCATCCTCAATGAGGGCCACAGGTCGGTTGTTTCGATAGATCACCGTGGGTTTGATGAATTCGTCGGTCTCACCGCGTTCATAAGCCGCTTTTACCGCTTCCACTGGATCTTGGGCCTGGTAACCTTCACCCATTACCAGGGCCCGATAGGCCAACGCGGTCCGCTCCCAGCGCTTGTCTCGATCCATGGCGTAATAGCGCCCGGAGACCGAGGCCACCTGGCCGCAGGAAAGATCCTGCATCTTGCTCACCAGGGCGGAGAGGTACTCCACACCGCTCGTGGGAGGAGTGTCTCGTCCATCGGTGAAGGCGTGGACAAAAGTCCGATCGCAAAGCCCCTCTCGTCTGGCAAACTCCAAAAGGGCATAAATGTGGTCGATGTGACTGTGGACCCCACCATCTGAGACCAGGCCCAGGAGATGGACCTTGCCTCCGGTTTCCTTGGCCTTTTTGAAGGCCTCTTTTAAGACCGGATTTTCAAAGAAAGACCCGTCCTTGATGGCCAGATTGATCCGGGTAAGATCTTGATAGACGATGCGCCCGGCCCCAATGTTCAGATGTCCCACCTCGGAGTTTCCCATCTGGCCTTCTGGAAGCCCTACGGCTTCGCCTGAGGCCCGAAGTAAGGTAAAAGGATAGATCTCTTTCAAGGCGTCCAGATGAGGAGTGCCCGCCAGACGGATGGCATTACCCTCGGTCTCTTCTCGATAACCCCAGCCGTCCATGATGATCAGGAGAAGGGGTCTAGTCTTCATCGGAAACCTCTTCCGGCAGGATCAAGCCCCAGTCTTCAGGAGCCACACGAGGGGCGTCCATCCAAAGCCCCTCCAGATCATAAACCTCCCTTACGGGTTCAAAGAAAAGGTGCAAAATTACGTCACCGTAATCCAAAAGGACCCATTGCCCTTCGGTCTTACCTTCCACCCCAAGAGGTTCGATCCTTTCCTTGAAAAGTTCCTCTTCGACGTGATCCGCTATGCCCTGGACATGACGGGCTGAACGAGCACTAGCGATCAAGATGAAATCTGCATAGGTAGCTCGTTCTCGCACGTCGATGATCACCAGTTCTTCTCCTTTCTTGTCAAGGACCAACTGACCAATACGTCGTGCCAACTCCTCTGCACCGAGAAACCGGCTATTCTTCTTCAAGGCCAACATCTCTTTGCTCACCCGCTTCTCAACCCTCCTTAATTTTGAGATTGAAAAACATCTACAAACCAATTATAGGTTTGGCCCTCTCAAGAGACAAGAAATTTGGGAGCTATTCTTCTTGTTTCTTGGAGCGTGGTTGATAGAGGCAGAGGGGCTCTTCGGCCAAATAGTCTCCCGTGGCCTCGTAAGCCCGGGCCCGACAACCACCACATACCCTCACGTATTCACAACGCCCACATTTGCCCTTGTAACCTCTAAAATTCCTCAAATTTTGGAATATTTCAGCGTTCCACCAGATCTCCGGGAAGGACTTCTCGCGCAGGGAACCACAATTCAGCTCCAGATACCCGCAAGGCTGGATCACGCCTCGGTGCGAGATAAAACAAAACCCGGTCCCAGCCAAACATCCCCGTGTAACAGCATCCAGACCAAAGGTTTCATAGGTTACTTCCTTGCCCTCTTCACGAGCCCTTTGGCGGAGGATCCGATAATAGTGGGGGGCACAGGTGGCCTTGAGGTGGAAGCCCTCGGGCACCCTTGCTCGCTGTTCGTAAAACCAATGCAGGACCTTTTCGTATTTCTCTGCTGAGAGGGCCTGATCCGCCAGTTCTTTCCCCCGACCTACCGGTACCAGAAGGAAGATGTGATGGGCCACGGCTCCCAGCTTGAGAGCCAGGGCCAAGACCTTTGGAATCTCTTCCAGGTTGACCTCGGTCACCGTAGTGTTGATCTGGAAAGGAAGTCCGGCCTCACGCAAGATCTCAATCCCTCGAAGTGCTCCTTCGAAGGCCCCGGGCATTTTGCGAAACTCATCGTGAGCCTTAGCACTTGCGCCGTCGAGGCTGATCGAGACGCGGGCGATGCCAGTCTCCTTCATCTTTTTGACTATCTCTTGGGTGATCAGGGTTCCATTGGTGGCCATCACCGGCCTGAAACCGAGAGAAGAGGCCCTGGCGGCAATTTCAAAGATATCCGGACGGAGCAATGGTTCACCCCCCGTCAGGATGATGATGGGATTTCCTACCTCGCGAATTTCTTCGAGGATGCGAAGGCATTCTTCGGTAGTGAGCTCATTCTCGTAAGGACCCCGATCTGCAGCCGCCCGACAGTGAATACAATTGAGATTGCAATGCCTGGTAAGCTCCCAGGCCACTAGCCGGGGGACAAATTTGGTCTCCGTTGAGGCCGGGTGCGCGTGTGGATGCTTCATTCTCCTCCTCCTTTCTCACTCTGCTAAGCTTAACCAAAAACATGCCTTTTGGCGATGAACTCCTGGTCAAAGGAAAAGGAGATGATTATTCTTTCTCTGCCGGAGGTGGCAAGATGACACAACTTGATCGCAAGCTCCTTGAACAACTCAAACACAAGGTCCAGCAAGAACTAGTCAAAAGGGAAATTGAAAGTCTCGAATACTGGTTGTCCGAATTAGAAAAGATCTACCATCGAGGGCATCAGAGTCTTCCAGAGCTCAAGAGCGAGCTGCGTCAATTTATGGATCGTCTTAAGAATCGCATCAACACCCTGCGCACAAGGGGCCTTTAGCCGGCCAGACCTTCCCAAGGTAGATCAAGCTCAAGGGACTTGAGCTCTTCTTCGAGCAAGGCCCGGATCTCGGCGGGATATGGTAGATTGAGAGCTTTTTGGGCCAACTCCTGACATCTCTCGTAAGTAAGGGATCGAATCAGGATCTTCACCGCGGGGATGGTTTGAGGGTTCATGCTCAATTCGTCAAGCCCTAGACCAACCAGAAAGGGGATATAGAGCAGGTCACCCGCCATCTCGCCACACATGGCCACTTCGATTCCGGCTTCGTGTCCGGCTTTGACGATCTGGGAGATGAGTCGCAGGATGCCCGGATGAAGGGGTTCATAGAGGTGAGCCACTTGCTCGTTTCCTCGATCAATGGCCAAGGCATATTGAATGAGATCGTTGGTACCAATGCTAAAGAAATCCACTTCTTGGGCCAAAAGGTCGGCAATAGTGGCCGCAGAAGGGACTTCGATCATGGCCCCTATGGGGACAGAATCGTCAAAGGGGACCCCCTCTCGGGTCAACTCTTGTTTGACCTCTTCCAGCAACTGTTTGGCCTCTAAGAGTTCTGAAAAACCAGAAATCATGGGAAACATGATGCGAACCCGTCCATAAGCACTGGCGCGCAAGATGGCGCGGAGTTGCACCTTGAAAAGAGAGGGATTTTTGAGACAAAGCCTTATGGCCCTAAGACCCAGGGCCGGGTTGATCTCCTCTGGTAAATCGAGTTCTGAGGCGAACTTGTCTCCACCGAGATCGAGGGTCCGGATGGTCACCGGCCGGGGCCGCACCCCTTCTACCACCTGACGGTAAGCGGAAAAAAGCTCCTCTTCGCTCGGTAGTTCCCGCCGGGTCACGTAGAGATATTCGGTCCGGTAAAGGCCGATGCCTTCGGCCCCGTACTCCAGGACCAAAGGAATCTCGTCTACCAGTTCCAGGTTGGCCTTGATCGTCACCCGATGGCCATCCAGAGTGACAGCGGGTTTTTCAGCCTGTTTGAAGAGAAAGGCCCTTCTTTCTTGACACTTGAGACGACGATCCTGAAATTCCGCCAATACCTCGGCGGAAGGATTAATGATTACCTCTCCGGAAAGACCATCCACCACCAGAGTGTCACCTGGACTGACCTCTTCCAGGATACCAGCCACGGCCACCACCGCGGGCAACCCTAAACTCCTAGCCACGATGGCGGTATGAGAGGTTCGGCTCCCCACTTCTGTTACAAAGGCCTGGGTCGTATCTGGGCGGAGACGAGCGGTGTCTGCTGGTGAGAGATCATGGGCCACGATGATGGCCGGCTCCTCCAAATGGGGCTGGTGGTTGTTGAGACCCTGCAGGGCCAAGATGACGCGATCAATGAGATGTTCCAGGTCGTGGATGCGTTCCTTTAAATAGAGGTCTCGAAATTCGGCAAAGAGTTTCTTGTATCTCTCAAAGACCTTGCGCAAAGCCCATTCGGCGTTGACCAAATAGGTCCGAATAAAGTTCTCTGTCTCCCGAATGAGTCCCGGATCACGAAGCATGAGGATGTGGGCGTCGATAATGGAAAGGGGCTGGACCATCTCTTGCGGAATGTGTTCCTTGACAGCCTTGAGATCACGAATGGTCTCCTCAATGGCCTTCCGGAAGCGAGCGATCTCCTGTTCCACTGTTTCTGGTTTGATGACTCTTCTGGCAATTTTTACCCGTCCGGTAATCAGGATGTAGGCTGGACCAATCGCCACCCCGGGAGAGACCCCTATCCCTTTAAGGAGTTTCATCTGCTTCTCCCCCAAGTAGTTTCGCCAAGGCTTCCACTGCTTCTTGAGCATCCTCTCCCTCACCCAGGATCTCCAGCACCGTACCCTTGCTACAGGCCAAGGCCAACACGTCGAGAATACTCGAGGCCTCAGCCGTTTGTTTACCTTTTTTCAAGAAGACTCTGGCCCGATATTTTCTGGCGAGTTTGGCCACCTGAGCGGCGGGGCGGGCATGAAGCCCCAGTTCGTCGGTAATGCGTACTTCCCGACGAACCATTTACCTGACCACCGCCCCCGGAGGATAAGATTGGGCCTGGAAATTTTCGGGACCCAGCCCCGGATAGACCACCACTGCTGGTCCCAATTCACAACCCTCGGGAAGGCGTGTCCGTCGTCCGATAACGGTGATCTCTTCCCCACCAATCCTGGCCCCGGCTCCGATCTCCACTTCTGTGTCGGTAATGGTACGTTCAAGCCTCGCACCCTCCCTTACCACCGTATCGTGCAATAGGATCGATTCTTTGACCACCGCTCCTTTTTCGATTCTCACTCCCGGGAAAAGAACTGAACGCTCCACCTGGCCCTCGATGACCGAACCGTTATAAAAGAGACTATCACACACCACCGCCCTTCGGCCCAGGATGGTGGGTTGTCGATCACGGATATCACGATGGGCCAAATTACTACAGACCCGCCATTTGGCCAGGTTGATCTTGGGATGGACACCGAGCAGATCCATATGAGTTTGCCAGTATTCCTGGATGGTTCGGGTATAACCCCAGTAGCCCCGATGAAGGAAACCATAGACTTTATAACTCCCTACCATCTTCGGAATCACGTCGCGTCCAAATTCGTGAGAACTCTCCCGGGCGTTGGCTAAAAGGACTTCCTCTAAAACCTCCGGACGAAAGACATAGATGGTAAGGGAAGCTAATTCCGAGATAGGAGGCGAGACCTTTTCTTGGTAATCCCTTAAAGGCCCCCCAAAAGGTTTGACGAAGTCGATGACCCCCTGGCCGAAACGATGGGCCGTCTCCCATGAAACCGGCGTGAAAGCCACGGTAAGATCCGCTCCGACTTCGCGATGAAAGGCCAAAAGGGGCCGATAATCCATGGAATAGACGTGATCTCCCGAGAGGATAAGAACGAGTTCTGGTTGCCAGCGTTTGATAAATTCCAGGTTCTGATACACGGCATCGGCGGTTCCTCGATACCAATCCGAGGCTTCGTAACCCCGAAAGGGAGGGAGGATGTAAATCCCCCGGCGTCGACCAAACATGTCCCAAGGGAGACCGTAATCGAGATGATTCATCAAGGAATAGGGGCGGTATTGTGAGAGGACCCCGCAGCAAAAGATCCCGGAACGCATGAGGTTGGTCACCGGGAAGTCTATCACCCGGTAGAGCCCTCCGAAGGGGACCGCCGCCTTGGGCCGATAAAAGGTGAGCACGGAGAGCTCATCAACTCGCCCTCCGGCCAAAATCATCGCCAGGACCGGAAGCCGTCGATGCCTCAAGAGGCCTCCCCGGATACGGATTCGTCCTTCAAGGTCTGTGACGTGGTTTCGTTGGTCGGAGGGGTGAGGTCCTCCTCCCCGGGTGTCCTCTCCCCCGGAGTCTCTCCCTCCCCTCCCCTGGCCATCTCTTCTTCGATCTCTTCACGTGCCAGATCCATGATTTCATCGAAATCGTCACCCAGCTCGGAACCAAACTCCGTTCCCATCCGTTCTACCAGCTTCATCACACTCTTGGGATCGTTCTCGTCAATGGAACCTAGCATCGTTGGGTCTGCCAGACGCTCAATGCGGGTATCAAGCGAGAGCCTCACCCTCACCCGGGAGATGAGTTTCTTCATCTCTTTGGCCCCGCAATACTTGCAATAAGGCTCGAAACTCTCCCGATTGAGGACGAGATGGTCTGAGACCTTGCCACAGACCAAACATTGATATTCATAGATAGGCATCTCGCCTCCTATTTCTTGAAATGTCTTTCCAAGATCCGAATAAGACTACGGGTCGAAAAGTTGGCCCCATTCAGTTTCTCAAGGGGAACCTCGGCTCGGGCCTTCTCTCGGTGCCCCCCTGCAAACCCCAAAGGCCCGAAGACCTTCTGGGCCAACTTACCCGCGTCTTTACGATAACCATCACATCGAATAATCACAACTAATCGATCTTTATATTCACCAGAAATGAATACCCAGCCTATCTCATGGACGTGATTGAAAAAGTCCGCAATTATCACCAAGATGTCGGGGTTGGGCACCCTTCCGATGTGCGCCAGCAGTCTTTGCTTGCGGATCTTAACCTCCTCAAAGGCTCGTCTAAAATACTTGAGTTCAGAACGTCGAATATCAGAGGCCTCTATCTTATGGAGGAGATGGCGGTTCATATGTTTGAAGAGATACTGGAAACAGAGCACGTCTTGAAGGGTACACTCTTTTTCAAAATTGTTGGTGTCCGTCTTGATGCCATAGATGAGAGCTGTGGCCAAAGCCACTGAAGGCTTGATCTTAAGGGTGCGCAGGTATTCCGTGAGCATGGAAGAGGTGGCTCCGTAATCCGGCCGAATGTCAATGAAGGGAGCCTCCCAACCCGAGGTGAGAGGATGATGGTCCACCACCACGTCAAAGGTCCACTTCATGAATTCAGGGTTGTGAGGAGGTTGAGAATCCAGTAACACGCGTTTGGTGTAATCTCCAGGTTTGACCTGCCGAATCTTCACCAGAGGGATCTTCAAGAGCTGCATCATGGCCAGATTGTTTACCCGGCGGATTTCGTTTACATGGGCAATGGTGACCTCCGAGACCCTCTGCCGGATGAGGCGCTTCATGGCCAAAGCACTAGCCATAGCATCCGGATCGGCCCAGATCATGATAAGCACCCGGTCGTCTTTCTTGAAATGTGAAAGAAGGGCTCGAACCCGTTCCTTGTTGGATTTGAATCTCGAAACCTTGGGCTCGAGCTTCTTTTGATTTCCGTTGTGATGACGGTTTTTGTTAGACATGATGGTAGAGTCTAAAGGGGCGGGTCATCTCCAGGAATTCTTCCAAACCGGCGTCAAGCTCTGCCTCCCAAACCTCTTTCTCAGACAAACGTTGTCTGAAAATTTCCCTACCAACTATAATGTCAAATGGGAAATGGCGCCATTCGAACTCGTAGGGAGGAGAACGAAAGGCAAATTCTTCGTGGAATCGTGCCACCAGCACCAAAACGGAGAGAGTAGTATAAACCGGCCGAAAAAGTTCGGGTTCTGTCACGTGAAGAGCAAAGCCCAGACATCTTCGCCCGGCCCATTTGTCGAACCAGGGTTCAAAAGAGACTTCTCTTAAGATGACACCCGGAAACTCGGGAAGGTTGTTCCGGATCTCCTTTACCCTCAACCAAGGAGCACCAAAAACTTCAAAAGGCCAGGTGGTACCGCGGCCTTCAGAAAGGTTGGTACCCTCGAGGATCACCTGCCCCGGATAGACCAGAGCCGTCTGAAAACGTGGCATGTTGGGCGAAGGCGGGATCCAGGGAAGACCGGTCTCAGGAAAGAATCCCCCGTCCCAGCCTGAAAGAGGGATCACCTGTAAGGACAGATCAAGACCCCTGACCCATTGGAAATACAGGGCCAATTCTCCCAAGGTCAGGCCATGGCGCATAGGCAGAGGATGGAGCCCCACGAAGGAAAGGAGCGCAGGATCAAGCATCGGCCCTTCAACCATGCGTCCCAGTGGGTTGGGCCGATCCAGAATCAGCACCTCCACCCCTTGATGGGCGCAAGCCTCCATCGCGAGAAGGGTGGTCCAGATGTAAGTATAGACGCGACAGCCCACGTCTTGGAGATCCACGAGTAAGACATCTATTTCGCTCAGATGAGAAGGCTCCGGTGAGAGACGAGGACCATAAAGACTGATTACCGGAAGACCTGTTTCTTCTTCCACTCCATCCGCCGAAGGGACCATGTTAGCTTGTTGCTCAGCCATAAGACCATGCTGGGGAGCAAACAAGAGACGGAGTTCTGTTGGAAAGAGTTCCTTCAGGAGACGCCAGGCTGGTTGCAGATCCCGGGTCACCGAAGCCTGATGACAGAGCAACCCCAAACGGCGCCCTTTGAGATCTCTGGGAGGGTCTTTGAGAAGTCTCTCTAGACCGGTCTCTAACATTATAGAAAAAGCCGCCTGCCTTTGGGCAGGCGGCTTCTCCATCTCTTCAGAAACCCAAAGAATTATTCGATTTCTGGCGGCGGCAGATATTCAGATTCCTTCTGGGCCGCCTCTTTGATCTCGTCGATCTTCGCCAGCACGGCCTCCACCACCTCAGGACCCAAGGACTTCTTCTCAACCACCTGGTTGAAGAGCTCTCGCATAAAAGCTACAGGCACGTCCGTGATGGCCCCCCGGGAATCCACACGGGCGGTTTCGAATTCCTGGAGGATCCGATCTTTTAGCTCCTCGGAGACCTTCACCTCAAGGAGCCGGAGCTCCCCACCAAACATATACTTAATATGTTCCTCCAAACCGGTACCCCGGATTTTGCTCATCCGATGGTCGTCCAAAAGTACTACCATGAAATATTCAGCCATTTTAAACCTCCTCCAGAAGTGTTGTTTTTCGGTTTAAAGATCTTCAAGGTCAACCTCGAGATCCTTCTCCTTGTTGATTACGTACTTTTCGTTACAGAACGGATAACCAAACTTCTTCCACCACTTGACGATAACCTTATAGACCTCAGGCCGCATAATGATGGTAGGCGGCTGAACTCCCTCGGCCACCATGCCTCGCAGGAAGCTACCAGAGAGCTTCTCACGCTTATGGCCACAGGTCTCGGAGTAGGCCATCTCCTTGCAGGTCGGGCAATAGGAAAATTCACGCATGTTCTGCGGCCTGATATGCAAGCCATAGGGCACATCGGTGGGCGGAGCAGGGAAACCGTAGCTCGGGATACCCTTGGTCCAAAGAATCTGGGTCGCCCACTTGTCGTAGTACTCGCCTACTGCAGCGTGGTCACGCCCGAACATGTGGTGCGTACAACCCATGTTCTGACGAATAATTCCGTGGAGGAGGGACTCAAGCGGATTACCATAACGCATATCCCAGAGAACGATGGTCGGAAGATGACGCTCCGGCTTGATGTAACCACCCTTGTTGACAGCCTCGTGACCTTCCACGATGGCCTCGTCCGGATAGTCACCCCGACGTTTCACACCGATCACGGCGTTGACCAAGATGCCGTGACAAGGCTCAACGTCGCCGGTAAAAGCCGCACACTTCATGAGAAACTCGTGACCCACATGTGGCACGTTACGGGTCTGGTGATTGATAACCGTCCGCCAGCCGCGACGATCAAATTCCTCACGGCTCTTGCGCGGCGGATACCAGAAGCGATCAAAGGGTTCACGGAACTTGGGTTCATTGATGATGGTGTACTTACCGGCCAAAACCACCGGCTGGAGACTACGATAAATTACCCAGCCCGGATGTTTCTTGTTGAAAGGTTCTTTTACGACCTCGGGGTTCCGCTCGGGGGTTCCAAAAGTAAGGTGGGCCAACTCCTCCGGATTGTCAATTCGCCAGACCTCTTCGATGTCAAGGATAGCAAAGGGTTTGCCCTTTAGGTTGAGTACCAGGCGATCACCAGGGCCAACACCAAGCTTTTTGTAGTCTTCTTCGCTGATATCGAAGACGAGCGGATAAGGGAAAATCCACTCATTGAGCAGACGGCGCTCTTTGAGGATGCGCTCCACCTCGGCCTGGGTCATAGAACCTTCAACGGGACTAAAGAAGCCGTAACAAATAGACATAATCTCACGATAAACGTTGCGAACCGGAACGCCCGTTTCATAGTGGAGGGTAGGCTTGATGTCGTACGTGGGACAACCTTTGATCATCTTTTTCGCTACTTCTTTGTTCGTCACCACCCTTTCGACTAGCCTGCCCCCGTGAGGCAAAGGACGTTCAATGAGAAACCTCGACATCGGACACCTCCTTATAGTTTTGATTCGCTAAGGTCGCTCCTTAGACCAAGAGCCTTTATAAACCCAAAAGCCAAAAATTTAAAACGCGGTTCTACGCCTTAAGGAGTAAAAATTAGCCATTTTCTAAATGAATATGGCTTTTCCTTTAGGAAGATGGCCTCGATTTCTTGCTTGTCTCTCCTGAGACTTCCGATAGAGACGTTTATTCTGACCCTACTTCAGAGCTTTTCTCTTTGTCAAAGATGAATAGATCCTGAATCCCCCTTTCAAAGGCCTTTTTCACGGGAAAAATCTCGGTGAGTCTTTTCTAGATTTAACCCTTGAGCTATCCTAGCAGGAACCTTGATTGGCAAGCCTTGCCAGGAGGAGTTCTATGGCCATTATGGAAGATTCCCTCCCCACAGAGGGCGAGGGGCTGCGTCTTATGCTGGGCGAACCTATCCAGCGCGATTTCTTCTTTCTCTATCACGGCAACATCATCCATTCGGAAGGAGGACCCCAAACCCTCTACGTGATGGACCACGTTTTTTGGGGACGGATCCTCTTTCTCAATGGGACCCTTCAGTTCACCACCCGTGACGAGTTCATCTACCACGAGGCCCTGGTTCACATTCCCGTCCAAAGTCGTCCGGAGGGCACGATCAAAAAGGTCCTTATCTGTGGTGGTGGTGATTTTGGAGCAGCCCGAGAGCTCCTGAAATACCAAGACATTGAAAAGGTCATCATCGCTGATATTGACCCCCGTGTCCCAGAGGTAGTTCAGAAATATTTTCCCGAGCTCTTACCACCTAAGGATGACCGACTGGAGCTCCTTATCACCGACGCCTATCAGCTGGTAGAAAAACTGGTTCACGAACATCAAGAAACCTTCGACTTGGTGATCATAGATTCCACTGATCCAGACGTCCCCTCTGGGGAATTTATCCTAGAACTTTCCCACTCCCTTTTCAGCGATGAGTTCCATCACCTTCTGAAAAAACTGGCCCCCCAAGGTCTCATCGTCCAGCAAGCCGCCACTCCCTTTACCATGAAAAACGTCCTGGAATGGACCTATCAGACCTTTGCGAGGGTCTATGGTAAAGAGGAAGTTTTCTGTTACCGAGCCGACATTCCTTCTTTCGGGGGAGATAACGCCTACATTTTGCGCTACCCGGGGCAAGACCCGGAAGAACCAAAACGTCCGGTCCTCAAAGACACCAAGTATTATAACCACCAAATCCATCGGGCCTCCTTTGCCATACCAAAGTTCTGGGAGGAGGTCCTGAAACCATGAAGGTCCTGGGTATCCTGGGTTCTCCCCGCCCTTTTGGAGGAAGTGCTCAGCTCCTATACTGTGCCCTGGAGGCCGCCCAACGAGAAGGGGCTCGGGTAGAACTGCGAAGCGTCTATGAAGGTGAGATCAAGCCCTGTCAGGGTTGCATTCAAGACGAGGACCCAAATTGTCGTTTCCCCTGCATCTTTGAGGATTACGGCCGGGAACTTCTGATCAAGGTTCGTGAAGCCGAAGTGGTTATCTTCGCCACACCGGTCTACTGGTATGCGCCTTCTGGTCTACTCAAAAATCTCATCGACCGTCTGACCTGCCTGGAAAACATGGTGGCTTACGGGGAACCCTCTTACATGGAAGGGAAAGTGGTTGGCGTAATCACCGTGGGGGCTGACGCGGGTCTCACCTTGGCTGGAGGCTATCTCCTCACGGCACTCAACGCTATGGGTGCCATAATTCCTCCCTGGGCCCACGCCTATTCGCGCTTGGCAGATCGAGCCCTCACCGATGACCGCGCGGTGATGGACGCCATTAACGTAGGACTCCTCTCCGTAGGGCTGGCTAAACGGCTGCGGGGGCAAGAAGGAATCATCTCCTATCTTGACAACAAAGAACTTATGGCTGAAATTCGCCGTAAGGTTCGAGAAAGGGGGGAAAAGTCCTGATGGAACGGCCTCGTTCGGAAAATCCGGTCCTTGAAGCCATCTACAGTCGACGAAGCGTGAGGGATTACACCGAAGAGCCCGTTCCGAAGGAGACTATTTACGAAATTATTCGCGCTGGCACCTGGGCCCCTTCTGGGCTCAACAATCAGCCCTGGCGTTTTGCCATCGTCCAAGACGCGGAGAAGAAAGAGGCCCTGGCCCAGCTTACCCGCTATGGAGAAATCATCCGGCGGGCCCCGGTTGTGATCGCTGTCTTTGTGGACCGGGAAGCTATGTATCACGAGGTCAAAGACCATCAAGCCATGGGAGCCTGTATCCAGAACATGTTGCTTGCTATTCACGCCCTGGGGCTTGGAGGTGTATGGCTCGGAGAAATCCTCAAGAACGCCCAAACCGTAAGGGAAATCTTGGCCCTCCCAGAAAACCTCGAACTCATGGCTGTCGTGGCCTTAGGACATCCCAAACACCGACGTCAGACCTCATCGCGCAAACCGTTGGAAGAAGTGATCTTAAAGGAGTACTGGTGAGATTTCGTCTCCTCTTATTGATACCTCTTTTCTTCCTCTTGGCCTCTGTGAGCTGGGCCCTTGAGATTGTGGATCTCTCGGTAGGGGGAGAAAAGGGCTATCTCGTGGCTTCTTGGCGTCTGTCTGGCGTCCCCTTTGCCCAACTCGACGAAGCCCTGCGTCACGGGGTGCCGCTCAAAGTTGGTTTTGAACTGCGCATCCTTGAGATCCGCACTCTACGCAGGGACAAGGAAATCCTTCGCCATCAGGTGATCCGCGACATCTATTACGACTCCGTCAAAAAGCTCTACTTCGTGCAGTTTGTTGGTCTTCCCGAACTGCCCCGACAGGCCAGCTCTCTTGAAGAGGCCATGGAAATGGCCGGAAACTTTAAAGCCCTTCCCATCCTTCCCCTTTATCGGCTGCGCCCGGGTAAGACCTACCGCCTTATGGTGCGATGTGTCCTCACTCAAACCATTACCCCGGGGCTTCCATCTCGCGTGTTACGTTTCGTCTTCCGAAGCGGTAAAATAGAGTCGGATTGGGTATCGATTCGATTTAAGCTTTAAGAAATGCATCCTGACCCCGGACAGGAACGTCGCAAGAGAAGGCGAGAAATCGCCATTATCTTGGTCTCCATTCTCCTGCTTGGTATTCTGACCTTCATCGAGATCAAGGCCTTTCAGGAGATCCCGCGAGGCGAGGCCAATCTTCTGGCCTACGTCCTTCTCCAGGTAAACGCCATCCTGCTCCTGGTAGTGGCCTATCTTGTAATTCGCAACGTCCTTAAGCTCTTTTTTGATCGTGAAAAAGGACGCATAGCCGAACGATTGCGCACCCGCCTCACCGTGGCCTTTCTCTTCCTGGCCTTGGTACCCACCATTTTTCTCTTCCTGGTCTCCATCAAGTTCATTGAGACCAGCCTTGAATTCTGGTTCAGCAGCAACCTGGATCGGAGTCTGGAGGAGGCCCTGCTTGAGGCACGCTCCATCTACCAGGAAAAAGAGCGAGAACTTGCAGGCAAAGCAGATGAATTCATAAAACGCTATCTCAAGAAGACCAGGCGCTTGCGTTCCAAGCACGTAAAGGAATGGCGTAAAAGGCTAGGTCTCGATACCCTCGAAGTTTACGCCCCTTCGGGCCGGCTTATCAAAGGGGCCTATCGTCATAAACCGGATATTCGTCTTGGAGTACCTCCTTCCATCCTGAAGAAGGTCTTTGAGGAAGGAGAGGCTGTTAGCGAAACCAGTAAGTTCAAGGACAAAGTCCTCTTAAGGGTCTTCATCCCCGGCCCTTACCAGGGCAAAACCGTAGCCGTGGCTACCGGTGTCTTTCTCGATCCGAGCCTGGAAAAACTGATCAGTGAAGTGGGTAAGGGTCTTGAAGCCTACCAGCAGCTCAAGTTTTTTAAGGACCCTCTCAAATCTTCCTTACTCTTAGTCCTCCTGTTGGTTACCCTGCTCACAATCTTTGTGGCCCTTTGGTTTGGTATGCGTTTTGCGCGGCGTCTCACCGCCCCAGTCCAGGCCCTGGCAGAGGCCACCAGTCAAATCGCCTCTGGAAATTTCGACGTAGAACTGCCCCCTGAAAGTCCGGACGAAGTGGGTCGCCTGGTGAAGGCCTTCCGGCGCATGACGGAAGAACTCAAGGCTTACCGAGCCAAAGTAGAAGAAACCACCACCGAACTCAAACGCCGTACTTGGTATTTGGAAACGGTCCTGGCCAACATTACCGCCGGGGTAGTGGCCCTTGACGAACACGGTCACATCACCTTCATCAATCGGGTGGCAGCCAGACTCTTTGGAGCCCATCCCCAGCGCTTGGTAGGCCAAATGTTGGAGGAGGTCCTACCGGAGGAGTATCGAGAGAAGGCCCGAGAAATGCTGGCTGCGGTACGTCTGGAACCCCGGCGTCTTGTACAACAACCTGTAAGCATTGAAGTCCGCGGACAGCGGATCATCCTGGCGGTCACCATAACACTCCTTGAAGCCGAAGACGGCCGATCCCTGGGATATCTGTGTCTCTTCGAAGACATTACAGAAAAGGAACGAATCCAGCGTCTGGCAGCCTGGCGAGAAGTGGCGCGACGTATCGCCCATGAGGTCAAAAATCCTCTCACCCCCATTCAGCTCTCGGCTCAGCGCCTGAGAAGGAGGCTCACTGAAGCCCTTGATGAAGAAAACCGCCAGATACTGGAACGCTGTACCACTACCATTGAAAAACAGGTGGAAGAACTGAAACATCTGGTTAACGAATTTTCGGCCTTTGCTCGTCTGCCATCCCTTAAGCTGGAGGAAGCCGATCTTGAACCAACGGTTCGAGAAGTAATGGACCTTTATCGCGAAGGCCATCCTGATATCGAGTTTAGTCTTGAAGTCAACGGGGAGAGCCGACTGCGTTTTGACCGTGAACAGATGAAACGGGTCTTTCTCAATCTCTTTGACAATGCCATCCGCGCCATGGAAGGCAAAGGTCACATCCGCGTCCGTCTCTGTCGGGAAGATGGTTTTTTGCGAGTTGAGGTGAGGGACACCGGTCCGGGTATCCCTTCAGACATCAAAGACCGGCTTTTCGAACCATATTTTTCCGGCCACGGAGGAAGTGGTCTGGGGCTGGCCATTGTCAGTTCTATCGTCCAAGAACACCAAGGAAACATCCAGGTCGAAGAGTGTAGCCAGGGAGCCTGTTTCGTCCTCAAGCTCCCCTTGAACTAGCCTCTTACCAGGCGGCCTGGTAACCTTTCCAGAGATGAAACCCAGGATTCTGGTCATCGACGACGAAGCAAGCATTTTAGAGAGCCTGGCGGACATCCTCGAAGACGAGGGTTACCAGGTCTTAACCGCTCTCACCGCCCAGGAAGGATTGGACCGCCTATCTGAGGCCCCGGATTTGGTTATCCTCGACGTCTGGCTCCCTGATGAAGATGGATTGAAACTCCTTAAAAAACTCCGGGCTGAATGGCCGGGTCTTCCGGTAATCGTCATCTCCGGACACGGCACGGTGGAAATGGCTGTAAGAGCTATCAAGCTTGGAGCTTTCGATTTTCTGGAAAAGCCCCTGTCTTACGATCGCGTCGTGGTAACCGTAGCCAATGCCCTCCGATTCCGGGCCCTGGAAGAGGAAAATATCCGCCTTAAGGCCGGGCCCGGACTCACCGGAGAAAGTCCGGCCATCAAAAAAGTGAAGGAAGAAATTGCCCGGGTGGCACCGACAGACGCCACGGTTCTCATTATGGGAGAAAGCGGGGTGGGCAAGGAAGTGGCAGCGCGCATGATACACGCCCTCTCACGGCGCCGGGAAGGTCCCTTTGTGGAAGTCAATTGCGCGGCAATCCCTGAGGAGTTGATTGAAAGTGAACTTTTCGGCCATGAAAAGGGGGCCTTTACCGGGGCCACCAGTGCCAAACGTGGCAAGTTCGACCTGGCCAATGGTGGTACCCTCTTCCTGGACGAAATTGGTGACATGAGTCTCTCGGCTCAAGCCAAAGTCCTACGGGTCCTCCAAGAAAAACGCTTCGAACGGGTAGGAGGAACACGAACCATTGAGGTCGACGTCCGGGTCATCGCCGCTACCAACAAGGATCTACGTGAAGAGATTCGGAAGGGACGTTTCCGAGAAGATCTCTTCTTTCGTCTCAACGTGGTTCCCATCACCATTCCCCCTTTACGAGAACGGGTGGAGGATATTCCAATCTTGGTGGAAGAGTTTCTTACCGAACTTGCCAGACACTCTGGTTTAGGTAAAAAGCGCCTCTCAGAAGAGAGCTTAGAAATCCTCAAGCGTTATCATTGGCCGGGCAACGTACGAGAGTTGCGCAACTTGATCGAACGGCTGGTCATCATGGCGCGAGGGGAAGAGATTCTACCTGAAGATCTGCCCCCTGAAATCCAAACCAGGACTGCCAGGAGTAATCTTCCAACCCAAGGTGAAGAACCTTGGTTTGCCTGTGATGATTTCAAACAGGCCCGGGCCTTCTTTGAACGTGAATTTTTGAGGCGCAAATTGGCCCATTATCAGGGCAATATCTCGCGTACTGCTGAAGCCATCGGACTTGAACGAAGCTATTTGCACCGGAAGCTCAAAGCCCTCGGTTTGACAGGAGATTGAAGTGGGCACTTTTCGCCGGAGTCTCGAAGATCCAGAGTCCTTTACCATCACCTACGAACTCGTCCCTGGACGCAGCACCCGGAGCCGACAATTCCGGCAGATCATGCGTTTTGTGGAAGAAGCAGCTCAAAATGGCCGTCTTCACGGGGTCTCCATCACAGAGAACGCCGGAGGGCACCCTGCCCTTTCACCGGTGGTATTGGGGAGAGAGGCCAAAGCCCTCGGCCTTGACCCTATCCTTCATTTTTCTTGCAAAGACAAAAATCGCAGCGAAATCGAAAGTACCCTCTTTGCCCGCGACCGGGAGGGACTCTACAACCTCCTGGTACTAACCGGAGACTATCCCCGTTACGGTTTCATGGGAAAGGCCAAGCCGGTCTTTGATCTGGACGCCGTTCAGCTCCTACGACTGATCACCGAGATGGAACAAGGTTACGAATTACCACCAGAGGCCCCGGGAGGAGGGGTTAAGCTCCCGCCAATGCCTTTTTTTAAGGGCTGTGTAGTCTCGCCCTTCAAACGTTACGAACCCGAGGTCATGACCCAATATTACAAGCTGCATCGCAAGGTCGCTGCTGGAGCGCGTTTTGTCATCACCCAGGTAGGATTTGACGCCCGGAAGTTTGACGAGTTGCGACGTTACATGAAACAGGAAGGGCTCACCATCCCCTTGCTCGGTAGCGTACTGGTAATGGACCGCCGGCTGGCCCGTATCATCTATCGTGGGGTGGTGCCCGGGTGTCGGATCACTCGTAAGCTCCTTGAAAGGATCGAAAAAGAGGCTAAGACACCGGACGGAGGCTATCGGGCCGCCCTTGAGCGAGCCGCCAAACTCATCGCCATACTCCGTGGTCTGGGCTACGACGGGGTTCACATCTGCGGAGCCAGACCCATATATGAAGAAATCGTTTACCTATTAGAACGCGCTGAGGAATTCTATCCGCGCTGGATGGAATTCTTGCCGGAATTCCAGGATGCTGAACCAGACACCTTCTACCTCTTTAAACGTGATCCTCAAACCGGTTTAAACACCGAAGAAAGGGAACCCCTGAAAAAGGGACCTCGCCCTTCCCCCTTCTTCACCTTCAACCAGTGGATCCACCAACTCTTCTTCGAGCCCGGCCGTGGGTTTTACGCTCAGGCCCGGTCTCTGGCCCGAAAGATCAAAGGTTCAAGACTCGAAGGCCCCCTCACCCACATGGAATATTGGATCAAGGAACTCTTCTTCGACTGTCAACACTGTGGAGATTGCACCCTGGGAGAGATGGCCTATCTCTGTCCGCAAAGTCAGTGTGCCAAGGGTCTCCTCAACGGACCCTGCGGAGGCAGCCGGGACGGTTTCTGTGAGGTTTATCCCAAAAAACGTTGCCTTTACGTACGGGTTTACGAACGTCTCAAAGCTCTGGGACAGGAAAAGTCCCTTAAAGAGGGTTTCCTGCCTCCCCGCGACTGGGGCCTGGCTGGCACCTCCTCCTGGCTAAACTTCTATCTTCGCCACGATCACCGGCGTCACTCCAGGAGCTGAAAGCGGGCCTGAGACCCGCTTCCCACCTAAAATGAGATCTGTAATACTCCCTGGACCCGGAAATCGTCTTCAGGCCTGGCCCCAAGCCTAGGCAGAGCCCCTCCGGGTTTGCCCCACTGCCCACCTCCGTTATTCCGAGCATAGTCCACCCATTCGGCGTCGAGCAAAAAGATATTTTTGCGATGAAAATAATAGGCCAAACCCAGCAGATAGAGTCGATATTCGTCGTTTCCTTCCCCATCGGTCCATACGTCGTCTCGGTCCGGATCGAACCAGTCATAGCGCGCCAGGAAGTGCAATCTCTCCTGAAAGACCGGAAGGGTGAAATCCACAAAGAGCGACCATAGTTCGGTATCCAGGGCCCGACCATCAGGACGTACCCATGTACCTTTACTGTTGCCTGAAGAGGTACTGTATTGGGCGGTGAATACAAACCAGGGATGTTGAAAGGAAACCATGAAGAGGTCCACGTCGTATTCAGGGTATTCATTGGCCCGGGAGGGATCGGTGAGACGACTACCCAGCACTTCCTGAGCCGTTCGATTTCCCTCGCCTCGTATGAAGAAGTAACTTAATTGGAGTCCCCTCAGAGATGATTCCCAGGCCCCAAAGGGCCGAAGCGTGATGCGTCCTTCAAGCGCCTTGTTGCTATTGGCTTCTTTTTCGTGATACCCGGAACCGTTGTAGACTCCCAGGTGCCAGGAACCAAACTTACCAGTGTAATGGTTAAAAAGGGGATAATGGCGGGTGAGCTTTTGAAGATAGTCCGCGGGCAAACTGCCACCGAAATAACCCATCAATCCTATCCCTACGTCAGCGGAGTTGAAGGTCCCGGCCCTTTCGCGGGGCATGGTCCCCTGACAACGATAGGGATTGATGTGTTCTTCGAAATCGAGCCAGGGAAAATGTCCCTGTCCAATCTCGGATTTCACATGGGTGAGAAAACCAAGATCCGGAAGCTTGAAAGCGGCGTAGGCGTATTTGATGCGCACGTTGAGATCTCCCCCTTCCTCCCGGTGAACGTCCGGGGTGAGCCTAAAGGAAAGCCAGGGGGTCAGATTTACCTTAAAGTTCAGATATCCCCGGGTGATCTCAAACCGACTCCGATCTTCTCCCCCTTCCTGACCAGCGGAAAAATCAACGTAGGTGAGGGTACCAAGCCGTAGCCTTTCAAAACCTCTGGCCTTGGCCTCCTCTCGAGCCTTGGCCACGGCTTGGGCCACGATTTCTTTTCTCTCCTGTTGGCGCGCCCTTTCCTGTTCCTCTGCCAGTTCGCGTAAGATCTCTTGGGCTTCTTGTTGGGTGAGGATCCCTTTGCGTACCAGAAGGCGTAACAAGGGATGCTCTATGGAGCTTGCCCAAAGGCTGGAAAGTAAGAGGGACCAACAAAGAAGAAAGACCCACCAAAAACGCATACCCTCCCTCCTTTGCAGGTTTTGGAGGGAGGGTAACCTTTGGAGATCACAAAAGGATCACAGCTTTTTGGCAAATCTTTGACAGAAGTACTCAGGCCTTCTCCAGGGGTTTGAGTTCGAACATGAGCTGGCCTTCTTCCACGGTTTCGTTTAGCTTGACGTGGATGGCCACGATCTGGGCGTCAAACGGGGCCACAATGGCGTTTTCCATTTTCATGGCCTCGATGTTAGCTATTTCCTCACCCTTGTGGACGATGTCTCCTACTTTGAGGGTGCCCCTTTCCGGGTTACCAATTCGCCAGACATTACCACTGATAGGGGCTCCGATCTGGTTGGGTCCCACGGCCTTTTTGATCTCTTTCTTTTTGGCCCGCGGGGTTTCTACGGTATAAACCCGGGTCTTGTTGTTGACTTTCATCACCACGTGGATCAGACCCTCATGTTCTGCCCCTACGGAGACCAACTCGATGGTATAAGGCTTACCATCGAGCTCGAAATCCACCTTGTCACCGGGCTTCTTGAGCCCTTCACGCCAGACGTTAGTCGGCAGCACCAACGGAGCTTGGCCGTATTCATCCCGGAACTTGATGTATTCCACCGCGTCCTTGGGGTGCATGAGAAAGAGGATAAACTCCTCTTCCGTGGGTTTCCGCTCGATCTGTTCTTCCAGTTCCCGTCGCAACTTGTCGAGATCATCCGGTTTGACGGTCTCAAGAGGGCTCTTGTCCGTGCGCTCTTTGATCTTTTCTTCCCATTCTTCGCCAAAGGTACTCTTGTATACCCAGTCCGCCGGCCAGCCCTGAGGTAAGCGGCCGTATTTGCCCAGGATGAGGTTCTTAAAGTCTCCGGGGGCCGTACGAAAGAGTTGCAAGAGCTCTTCCTGCTCTTCCGGGCTCATACGATCGAAATCCTGATCGACCTCTTCAACGAATTTAGTGAGGAGACGAATGAGATGTTCCACTCCTTTAAGGCCCCGTTCCTTGGCGTACTTATTGACCATTCCCGAACAGGTGACCCAGGTGATCTGGGAACCCGGGGTCACGTCGAAGTATTTGACAATCCGATTGTAAAGCGACATAACCCGCAGGATCTGTGGCATGAGATGGAGGAATCCGCCCTTTTCCGCCTGCTCGAAGGAGCTCGGAAAGGCTCCACCCGGCATCTTGTGTTTGGTCACGTTGTGGTCAAAGCCCTTGAAGGGACTCTCGGCCCAGGCGTACTGGTTAATCCATTCACGCACCTTTTGGACCGCCCCTTCTGCAGCTTCCCGGTTGAGATGTACCCTGACACCGGCCTCTTCAAGATAGGCATGGACCGCCAGAATAGGAGGCTGCCCGTAAAAACGGGTGAGAGAATCTTCCTCTACGTCGAGGATCTTGGCCCCGGCCTTGGCAGCGGCCAAATAAGCAGGGAGGGCCAAGCCGTCAGTGGTGTGACGATGATAATGGATCACCAGATCCGGATACTTCTGTTTAATGGCGTCAACTAGCTGGGCGATACGCGCCGGGCTACCCACCCCCGCCATGTCCTTGATGCAGAGGATGATCTCGTCAACCCCACCGCACAGATCAACGATTTCATCTACCACCGAAAGATAGTATTCGTCGGTGGTCCACTCGGCCTGGGTAAAAGAAATGGCCGGTTCAAAAAGCCGCCCCCGCTTCATGACGATTTCAGCCACCGTGCGCATGTTGCGGATGTCGTTCAGGAAAGAAAAGCAACGCCAGACATCAATATCTACCCGCGCTACCACGTACTCGATGACGTTTTTGGGATAGGGGCGATATCCCCACAGATTTGTTTCCCGGATCAGGGTCTGGAGGAGGACCGAAGGCATCCTTTCCCGCAGAATGCGGATCTCCTCGAAGGGATCCTCCCGGCGATTCATGATGCCCACGTGCCAGCGCGCTCCACCATGACACTCCGAACTGAAAAGCCCCATCTTTTCATAATAAGGGGCAAGGGTCGCTAGATCGTAGATACGATGACGGTTCTTGTAGTCCGACTGACCAGCATCGCGCATCCCTGTTGAGGTAAACATCACCCCGTCGAGATCTCGCAGGGTCTGAACGATTTCTCGGGGTGTCATCCCTGGCTTGACGATATTCCACATGGCTCACACTCCCTTATTTCTCGATTACATCCAAGGTTGCGGCCCCAGAGCTGAGACCCGGGCCACAAACTTGGCGATCTTGAGGACCTCGTCTTCGGTGCTTTTCTCCTTGAACATCGCTACCAATTCGTCGAGATGTTCCTCAATAAAGGTGGTAGAGAAATGCCCCGCCCGGAAGGAGGGGTGTCTGATGATGGAGAGGAGCAAGGGAGCGATGGTCTTTACTCCCTCCACCCTCAGATCCCGCCCCAAAGCACGGTCCATGGTCCGGATAGCCGCTTCCCGATTTTGACCGGCTGTCATGATGAGCATGATAAGGGAATCGTAGTAAGGAGGAATATCAGCCCCTTCGTAAACTCCTTGGGAGATCCGAACCGCAGGTCCCTGTGGCAACTGCAGGCGGGTGATGGTGCCAAAGGAAGGATTGAAGTTGATGGGGTCTTCGGCGTTCAACCGAACTTCAAGGGCCCAACGGTTAGCCTTGATCTCAGACTGCCGAATGGGAAGTTTCTTGCCTTCAGCCACATCAAGCATCAGAGAGACGATGTCAAGCCCGGTGATGAGTTCCGTGACCCCGTGTTCAACTTGAAGTCTGGTATTGACCTCCAGGAAATAGAACTTGTTAGTCGCAGAATCAAAAATGAACTCTACGGTTCCGGCAGAGGTATAGCCAATCTCTCGCATGAGGCGCACGGCGGTGAAGCAGATCTCCTCCCGTAGGTCTTCATCGATGGAAGGAGACGGGGCCTCTTCGATGATCTTCTGATTACGTCGCTGAAGGGTACACTCTCGCTCGAAGAGGTGGAGTACCTTGCCGTGCATATCAGCCACAACCTGGACTTCTATGTGACGGCCCTTTTGGATGTATTTCTCCGCCAGAAGCGTATCGTCACCAAAGGCCTTCATGGCCTCGGATTTGGCCTGGTTGAAGGCGATGGGAAGCTGATCCTCGTTCTCCACTTTCACCATACCCTTTCCTCCACCGCCCCGGGCCGCCTTAAGCATGATGGGGAAATCGACTTTCTCTTCCTGAATCCAGCGCCTGATATCTTCAATGTCGCGCACGTTATCGATACCCGGGATGGTGGGCACGTTGGCCTGACGGGCATACTTCTTGGCTTCCACCTTATCTCCCATGGCCCGAATGACTTTGGGCGGAGGACCGATCCAGATGAGGCCTGCTTCCTGGACCATCTCAGCAAAATCGGCATTTTCCGCCAGAAAACCCCAGCCAGGATGTATGGCGTCTGCCCCCACCTTGAGAGCCGCCCCCACGATCTTCTCCATATTGAGATAGGATTCAAGTGGAGGAGGCTCTCCAATACAGATGGCCTGGTCCGCCAAGCGCACGTGGTAGGCCAAGCGGTCTGCCGTACTATAGATGGCCGTGGTCTTGATGCGACGGTCCCGACAGGTGTCCATGATACGCACCGCCGGGACCCCCCGGTTGGCGATCAGGACGTGGTTGATCTTTCTTTCCATGGTTCGCTCCTCACCCGATGTTGGGCAAACGAATTACTCAAAAATCGGAAGTTTGGCAAATGGTCTGAAGGGCTTTAAAGGGTTAAGTGGGCTTTTTACAGGAGGAAATTTTAGGAAGAGGCTCACTTGAGGAACCTCTTCCGCACCTCCTGATAAAGCTCACACACTTCTTCTTCTGAAAGACCGGCCCCAAGGCCTACACGGAAGGCAAACTCCTGCGTCATGAAGTCCCCGGGAGCGTGACCATCGGAGTTAATCACCAAGGGGGCCTTGTAACGCCTGGCCAGGGCGGCCACGTGTCCATTAGTGAGGCAATGACCTTTGCGCCCGGAAAGTTCGAGAAAGACCCCTCTTTCAGCCGCTAGCCTCACCTCCTCTTCTGAGATGAGACCGGGATGGGCCAGGATATCAGCCCCGGCTTTGATAGCAGCGAGATTTGTCCCCGGTTCCACGGGCTCTACGAGGGTTTCCCCATGTACCACCACAATTTCTGCCCCAAGGGCCCTGGCCCGCGAGACCAGCTCCGGGATCATGGGAGGTGGAACGTGGGTGATCTCAATGCCTGGAATAAGACGGGTCTCTGAAAACTGATTCAAGGCCCGGGCTGCTGCTACCAAACGAGGAACGATAAGGTCGATGTTGGCGTGATCTGCGTGGTCGGTGATAGCAACCGCTTCATAACCCATTACCCGAACCCGTTGCAAGAGTTCAGCAGGAATAAGTTCTCCGTCGCTGAAAATCGAATGGCAATGAAGATCAAACATCCTGTCACATCTTGTACTTGCTGATAGCTGTAGGATCGAGCTTTTCCAGGAGTTCTTTGAGCTTTTCTTTGTCCTGATCCTGCTCGGCACTGGTTGTCCCTTCTTTCTCTTCGGCCTTGGCAGCTTCCTCCAGGGCCTTACTCTTGCGGAAAACCTCTTCGTGTACCCAGATCTCAGCCCCGGTGCGCAAGGCTAGCGCCACCGCGTCGCTCGGACGAGCGTCTATCTGGACCTCTCGCCCGTCAATGTCAAGTGTGATCAAGGCATAGTAAGTGTTGTCGCGCAGGTCACAGACCTCGATGCGCGGGATCTTGATACCGAGGTGATCAAGGATGTTGATCATGAGATCGTGCGTCATGGGTCTGGAAAACTGGATGTTTTCGAGCCTGGTAGCAATGGCTGTAGCTTCTAACAGCCCGATCCAGATAGGAAGGGCCCTTTCTCCCTCCTCCTCGCGCAAAATCATCACCGGGCTGTTTGAGACCGGATCCAAGGCAATGGCCTGGACCTTCATCTTTACTTTCATCAAACTTCCCCCTTCGTCGGATTGACCGTCTCAAGATAGCGGCCTCTGAGGGAGTGCTGGCCGCATCCTTCAATCAAAACATGAACCAGCTGCCCTTTCAAACCCACCGGGCCTTCGAAATTTACAACGTGATTGGTGCGGGTACGCCCGGTGAGGAGATCAGGGTTACCAGGGCTTGGTCCCTCTACCAGGACCTCTTCCACCCGCCCTACGAAGGATTCGTTGATCTCGCGAGTGATACGATTTTGGAGCTCGTGTACCAGGGCCAGACGTCTGGCCTTTTCCTCCTCTGACACCTTGTCTCCAAAAGAAGTGGAGCGCGCCAGAGGACGGTCCGAGTATTTGAAGGAAAAGATCTCGTGGAACCGAACCTCCTCAAGCAGAGAAAGGGTTTGACGAAAGTCTTCGTCGGTTTCTCCGGGAAAGCCGACAATTATGTCGGTGGTCAGGGCGATCCCGGGCACATATTCTTTGAGCCGCCTCACCTTGGCCAGATATTCTTCTCGCGTGTAACGTCGGTTCATCCGGGCAAGGACCCGGTTAGAACCAGCCTGAACTGGAAGGTGCAAGTGTTCACACACCTCTGGCACTTCAGCCAGGCAACGCATAAGATCTTCGTCAAGGTCTTTGGGATGACTGGTAGTAAAACGCACTCGCCAAAGACCCGGGATCCGGGCCACCTCCCTCAGGAGCTCGGCAAAGCGTGGGAACCCTTTTTCTTTACGACCGTAGGAATTGACGTTCTGGCCGAGAAGGGTCACTTCTCGTACACCTTGCTGCACTAAGCATTCCACCTCAGCCAGTATTTCCTCAGGAGGACGGCTGATCTCACGTCCTCGGGTATAAGGGACCACACAATAGGCACAGAAATTGTCACAACCCTGCATGATAGTCACGAAGGCCTTTACCGGGCGTTGACCGTCAAGATCTGGCAGGATCAGGGGTTGTCGGAAATCCTCCCTGAACTCCACGTCTACTACCGGGCCTTCCCCAGACCGGATCCTGGCCAAGGCCTCTGGCAACCGATAGACGGCCTGGGGGCCCAGAACAAGATCCACGTGTGGCAAACGTTTGAGAAGTTTCTCGCCCTCTTGCTGGGCCACACAACCACAAACCCCTATGATGAGAGAGGGACGAGAACGCTTGAGATGTTTGAGTCGACCCACCAGACCGTAGACCTTCTCCTCGGCTTTTTTTCTCACCGAACAAGTGTTGACCAAGATGAGATCTGCTTCCCTGGGTTCGGCACAGGGGACATATTCCTCCCGCAGGAGCGCCAGCATGCGTTCCGAATCATATTCGTTCATTTGACAGCCAAAAGTCCGAATAAATACCTTTTTCATGGGTCTCCAAAACGCCAGGGAGTTTCTCTCAATTTTACTCGTTTAAGACCCTTTCTTCAGCCCCTCCAATTGACGCCAACCTCCAAGCTTTCTAAGTTTGAAAATCATGTTGATCACTGATCTTACCATGAAGGAATTTGAAGAGGCCCTGGGCCGCACACGTACCATTGTGCTGCCTTTTGGCTCCGTAGAAGAACATGGTCCACACCTCCCCCTGGGTACCGACACTTTCCAAATGTACGAGATCGCCAAGCTAGCGGCGCAGAAAAGACCTCTCTTCGTGGGGCCACCGGTCTTTTACGGGTTGTGCCGTAGCACCCGAGAACATCCTGGCACCATCAGCCTTCGTGGTGAGACCTTGCGAGCCCTTTTGCTCGACCTCCTGGAATCCTATCACCGCCAAGGGCTTGAAAACTTTCTCGTCCTGTCGGGGCACGCAGGAGGCACGCATCTTGCTTTCCTCATCGATGCGGCTGAGGAATTCTTGGAAAAAAATGCGGGGGTGAAGATCGCCGTGGCCTCTGTCCTGGATCTGCTCCGAGAGGCAGCTTTTGATCTCTTAGAAACACCGGGGGATTCACACGCCGGAGAATTCGAAACCTCGCTCATGCTCTATTTTTTCCCGAAATTGGTCCAGGGGACCGGCCCCGAAGAGTATCCAAGCTTTCCCAAGCCTATCCTGGTACGCCAAAAGAGACGTTTTTGGCCCGGAGGAATCTGGGGGAATCCTTCCAAGGCCTCAGCAGAAAAAGGTAAAATGTTTGCTGAACGTCTGGCCCAGGCCATTTGTGACCTGGCCACTAAAATCGAAAGTCTGGAGGAGATTTGATGCGCAAGACCATAACTGGAATCATCCTTCTCGTTTTCGTCATCCTTTCTGGTTGGGGATCTCTGGCGGCTTCGGTAAGTGTTCCCTGGGATCTGAAGCTCAACCTTTTCAATCCCAGCGGGGAAAAGCTCGCTTTTAAGGACTTCAAGGGCAAGATCCTGATAGTAAATTTCTTTGCCACCTACTGCCCTCCATGCCAGGTGGAACTCCTTGAATTCGCTGACCTTTACAGGGAATTCAAGCCTAAAGGGGTTGAGATCATCAGTTTCATGGTGGACCCGGGTGGAGAAAGACTTCTGCCCCATCTCATCCATTCAAAGGGTATCACCTATTATGTGGCCATCGCAGATGAGAGCGTTCTTTCGGCCTTTGGCTGGCCCGATCTCCTGCCAACCACCTTTTTGGTGGACCGACAGGGGCGCATCGTACGCAAGTTTGTAGGCTACGTGGGCAAGAAGTTCCTGGAGGAACAGATTTCAACCCTCATAGAAAAGGGACCGAGTACCAAAAACTAAGGTACTACCACTACCTGAGGCTCCCCTTCTTCCACGTAGCCGATCTCTGCGGCTTCAAAGACGCCCTTTTCGAGGAGCTTGGTGAAGAAGTCTCGGGCCTTCTCAGGGGACACGCTCACCAGAAGTCCACCGGAAGTCTGGGCATCGTAGAGGAGAGTGAGCCGTTCTTCCGGCACCCCTGGCGACACTCGGACTTTCTTCTCGCAGAATCTTAGGTTTTCGTAGTCACCCTCTGGGATGATACCCATTCGGGCCAGATCCAGGGCCTCCTTGATCACGGGGACGCGTCCGGCTGAGATCACCAATCTTACCCGGCTGGCCTCGGCCATCTCCAAGGCGTGTCCCAGAAGGCCAAAACCCGTCACGTCTGTGGCAGCGTGAACCTTCACTTCATTCATGGCCTCGGAAGCAGCCCGATTCAGAGAAGCCATGACCTCAAGGGCCCTCCGTACCGCGGCTTCGCTGGCTACCCCTCCCTTCAAGGCCGTGGCAATGATTCCGGTGCCCAGGGGCTTGGTAAGGAAGAGGCGGTCCCCAGCCCTGGCCCCAGCGTTAGAGAGATAGGCCTCGGGGTGTACCAGCCCTACCACTGATAGTCCGTATTTTATCTCCTGGTCGTCTACACTATGGCCACCTGCTAGAACCGCCCCCGCTTCCCGCACCTTTTCTGCTCCACCTCGCAGGATCTCGCGCAGGACGTTCCTGTCCAGGCCCTTTTTTGGAAAACACACGATGTTGAGCGCCAGCACCGGACGCCCGCCCATGGCATAAACGTCTGAAAGCGAATTGGCCGCGGCAATCTGGCCGAACCAGAAAGGATCGTCCACCACAGGCGTAAAGAAGTCCAGGGTGCAGACCAGGGCCAAATCTTCTCGCAAGCGGTAAACAGCCGCGTCTGCCGCCCCTTCGAAGCCCACCAAAAGGTTGGGATCCTCAAACCGAGGAAGGGCTTTCAGGATCTCCACCAGCTCCGCTGGTGGAAGTTTGGCGGCTCAACCAGCAGCCCTAACTTTTGCGGTCAATTTTACCTTCAACAGAAACCTCCCAAAATACTTGATTTTTTTTCGAACCTAACGATAAAAGGATCAAAGTCCAAGTTTCCCGGGGCGGGAACCAATGAATAACTTGAAATTTCTCGATCTTGTCAATCGCCTCTTCGCCTCTCAGTACCATTTACCTCTGGACACCTTTCTCGCCGAGCTCGGAGAAGACCTCGGTCTCAAGAGGGCCGCCATCTATTACAACCGTCTCGATCATCGCTGGCAACTAGTGGCTAACCGCATCTCCTCCTGGGAACCAGAAGAATCATCACCCCGCTTCCCGGACACCATCGATTATCAGCAGGTGGCCCCGGGGCTTGAGACGAAGATCACCGAGGGTCCTGTACGCTTGCGAGCGGTAGAGATAGAGGCCCTGGGTTTTCTGAAAGAAAACAATCACGTCTTCTACGTCTTCCCGATATTTGAGGGCAAGTGGTGGGCAGGCATCCTCATCCTCGACTTCGGCCAGCGAGAACCAGACTCCCGGGAGATCCTGTTGCTTGTCAAGCTCTCCGAATCCCTCTCCCTGGCCCTCAAGCGCCAGAAAAGAGAAAGCGAATACCTAGACGTCAGTCGGGTCTTTCAGGAACTCTTGAATCACGTCCCCGACCTGGTGCTCCTGGTAGATGCTCAGGGACGGTGGTTGCTGGCCAATCGCAACCTTATGAACCTCCTCCAGTTCAAGCGGGACATCTATCATGGCCGCACCTTTCGAGAGATCGGGGAGCTGCGACCCGGATTCCGTCCCCTGCTGGAAAAACTTGAGGAGCTGCGTCAAAAAGTGGTCGGAAGGGAGCCCCCTGTCAAGGAGATTGTCCCCTTTCGGAGTGGTGAGAGGCGTTTCTGGTGGGAGTTCTGTCTCATCTTTTTTCGTTGTGACGAAGAAAGGCGCATCCTCATCCTGGGAAGGGACATCACCTCCCTTAAACTGGCCCAGGAAAGGCTTCTTACCATCCTGGAAAATCTGCCAGCCATGGTCTACGTGGTACATCCAGCCACGGGTCGCATCCTCTATCACAATTCCTCCTTTCGGGAATATTTCGGGGCCAATCTCATAGGCAAGGAACCTTGCTATCGAATCTTATTCGGTCAGGAAGCCCCTTGCGGTTTTTGTCGTTTGCGTGAGGCCCAAGCCGGCTTGAAAGATGTACGCGAGTTTTACGATCGCCGCCGAGGTCGCTGGTTGAGGAGCCATGAGGTCTATATCCCCTGGTTAGACGAAAACCTGGTACGTCTTGGCATGATGGAAGACATTACCCAGTTCAAGCGCCACGAGGAGGAACTCATCCGTTCTCAAAAAATGGAGCTACTCGGTAAGATGACCGGAAACGTGGCGCATGAATTCAACAATATCTTGGCCATCGTCGGAGGATACCTTGACCTGCTGCGCGCCCGAATTCAGGAAGACGAAAAAGTCAATCTCTATTTGGATCGCATTCAGAAGGCCGTAGAATCCGGCTCCAAGATGATCAAACAGCTCCTCATCCTCTCACGTGGGAAGCTGGAGGAGACAGAAGAAGGCTACACCGAGCTCAACGCTGCCATCCGCGAACAAATCGATCTCATCAAGAGACTCCTTGGAGAAAAAATAGAACTTGAAACCAAGCTTTGTGACAATCCGCTTCCGGTACGTCTTTCTTTCGAAGAAATCCAGCATATCCTGACCAATCTCATTATCAATGCCCGGGACGCCATGCCATACGGGGGAAAACTCACCCTGGAGACCCGGCTCGTTGAAAGTACCGAGCGCGGTCCCTGCGCCCTGCTGAGGGTCTCCGACACTGGGCAAGGAATTTCACAAGAGGCCCTTGCCCATATCTTTGAGCCCTTTTACACTACGAAAGCTCCAGGCGAGGGCTCGGGCCTGGGGTTGAATATTATTCTTTCCCTGGTAAAACGCGCGGGGGGGGAAATCAAGGTTGAAAGCGAGCTCAAAAAGGGTACTACTTTTGAAATTCTTCTCCCACTGGAAAAAGAAATAAGGGAGGACGGCCAGAAAGATCTCCCACGGTCGTCAGCAGAGGGGCCCAAGGTGACGAAACAACGCATCCTCGTCGTGGAGGACGAACCCCATATTCGCGAAATGCTTGCCGAAATGCTGGAGGGCCATAACTTCGAAGTGGTAACCGCCAGTAACGGTGAGGAAGCCCTTGAATGGCTCCGCGAAAATAACTATCAGGTGGATCTTATCATCACCGACGTGGTCATGCCCAAGATGGACGGTGTCGAGCTTTATCGTCGCCTCCAGCGAGAAGCGCCCCATCTCATCATCATCTTCATTTCCGGTTACGCCGAACACGTCCTCCAGAAATACGGCTTTGATGAAAAGTCCTTTCGTATCCTGAAGAAGCCCTTCACTTTTCGTCAGTTACTCGAGGAGATCAAGCAAGTCCTGGAACTGGATTAATCCTTCTTCTTGGTGACCACCAGTTCCGTCCGGCTGACATATCCTCCTTTAATGGGCTGACGCTGTTGAAGGGCATCTGAGAGCCTGTTGATGCGCTCGGTTTTCACATACTGTTGAGCCTGTTTGAGGAACCTCTTGGCCTCGCCCACCTTGCCATCAATTAAGTAGTCGCGTGCCCTTTTGAGGATGGCCTGCTCTCTTTCTGCCCGGAAGGAAGCGGCATCGGTGAAACCGAAGATGGAAGGCAACTTCATGACGCGTTTCTCACCGCAACGCGGACAGGGTGGCCAAGGTTCATCTATCTTTAGGATGCGTTCGAAGACCTCACCACAGATCTCACAGCGAAACTCATAGATTGGCATGAGCGCCTCCTAACAGGGCCTTTCCCATAGACTAGGCTAGGCAAATTCTTCCTTCAACTTGCGGGAAAGGAGTCCCCTGGCCATTTCAAGGGGACTTTCTCGGTGATATAGCACCCGATAAACGGCTTCGGTTATGGGCATTTCCACTTGGTGTTTTTCCGCTAGGCGCCGAGCCGAAGCGGTGGTGCGTACACCTTCTGCCACCTGGCGCAGATCTCTTAGGATCTCTTCAAGTCTTTCCCCTCGTCCCAAACGAAGACCAACGGTCCTATTCCTTGAAAGAGGCCCGGTGCAGGTGAGCACCAGGTCGCCCAACCCGGCCAAACCGGAGAAAGTAAGGGGATTAGCTCCCAGTCGCACACCAAGGCGAGAGATCTCAGCCAATCCCCGGGTAATAAGCGCCGCTCTGGCGTTCAACCCTAGTCCTAGACCGTCGGAAATTCCTACGGCAATAGCAATCACGTTCTTAAGGGCCCCGGCCAATTCCACTCCCAGGACATCGAGACTCAGATAAGCCCGGAAATAGGAAGTGGCAAAAAGATGCTGGATCTCCTCCGTCACCTCGCGCTGATAACCGGCTACGGTCACCGCGGTAGGACGCTCCCGGGCCACTTCTTCAGCAAAACTTGGCCCTGAAAGCACCACCACCGGAAAGGAGGGTAACTCCTCAGCCAGGACCTGACTCATGGTAAGGAGACTTTCCTCTTCCAGGCCTTTAATGGTGGAAACTACGGGAAGGGCCCTCTTGAGATAAGGCCGCAGCGTACGCACCACCTCCCTTAGGGTATGGGAGGGAACAGCTAGGACCAACACTTCGGCCTCCGAGAGGGCGACCTGCGGGTCAAGAGTAGCTCGCAGCGCTGGGGAAAGCCTGATCTTCGGAAGATAGAAAGGATTTTCCTGACGCAGGTTGAGGGCCTCCACCACCTCTTTGCGTCGGGCCAGGAGACAGACCCGCTGGCCTTTTTTGGCCAGAAGATCCCCCAGTGCTGTCCCCCAGCTGCCAGCCCCCACGATCGCAATCTTCACCCTGGACAATCCTCCACAGTTTGTTCACTATGGTTTTAGTCCCTCTGGAGGAGAAGGCAAGTGAAGAGGGGACCCATCGTTTTCCTGACGGATTTTGGTCTCAAGGACCATTACGTAGGGGTAATGAAAGGTGTCATAGCCCGTCTGGCCCCCGAGGCCCCGGTCATCGATCTACTACATGAAGTTCCCCCGCAAGATGTCCTGAGCGGGGCCTTTCATCTCTGGGCCTCTTATCGTTACTTTCCCGAAGGCAGCATCTTCGTGACCGTGGTTGACCCGGGAGTGGGCACTAAACGTCGAGGACTCCTCCTACAAATGGCGGAACGTTTCTTCCTGGGACCCGATAACGGCCTCTTTACCTGGCTTCTCGATGCAAATCCCGATTTCGTGGCCTTCTCCCTGGAAAATCCGGCTTTCTTCTTGCCTGAAGTAAGCCATACCTTCCATGGCCGTGACATTTTCGCTCCCTGTGCCGCTCATCTCTTTCGGGGCGTACCGCCTGAAGAGTTCGGACCGCGGGTGCACGATCTCGTACGACTTCCTGTTCCTCCTCTTACAGAGGAAGGGAATCGACTTCGAGGGAGCGTAATCCACGTTGACCGCTTTGGTAACTTGATCACCAACATTGCCGCAGAAAAGATCCTTTCACGCCGGGTAAGGGCTGTGGTCTTCCAGGGGCAAAAATTGCCCTTTCTCCGCACCTATGGTGAGGTCCCACCCGGGACCCCCTTGGCTCTCATTGGCAGTGACGGCCTGCTTGAGATCGCCGTCACCGAGGGTTCCGCTTACGAGAAGTTTGGACGCCAGGGTGAGGTGATCGTTGAATTCTGAATTCACCAAAGAGGTCTTCCGGGACCTGATCTTCTATCAGCCCCGGAAGGGGTATCGTTTCTCTGTTGATGCTTTTTTACTAGCGGACTTCGTGGCCCTCAAGCCCGGTGAACTGGCCCTGGAACTCGGGGCGGGATGTGGCGTAGTGAGTCTCATTGTAGCCAAACGCCAACCCGAAGCTCGCCTTCTGGCTTTGGAGATCCAGGGCCGTCTTCTTCGCTGTCTGGCCCGCAACATCCGCGAAAACCAGCTCGAAAAAAGGGTCTTTGCGGTGGGAGGAGACCTTCGGAAACCTCCCTTTCGTCCGGGCACCTTTGACGTCGTGTTTAGCAACCCACCTTTTTACTCTCTTGGGAGCGGACGGTTGCCACCTGAGAGAGAAGAACAGATAGCAAGACACGAGATCCTGGCCACCCTGCCTCAAGTGGTAAAGAGCGCCAAAATACTCCTGCGTCATAGAGGACGGCTCATCCTCATCTATCCGGCCAGCAGATTGGACGAACTCTTGATAGCCCTTGCCGGAGAAGGTTTTTCACCCAAAAAGCTCCAAATGATCCACTCCTATCCCGGTGACGAAGGCAGACTCCTGCGGCTTCAGGCCCTCAAGATGGGAGGCCGCGAATTGCGGGTCCTGCCTCCCTTTTTCATCTATCAGTATCCCGGCGGGCCTTATACCCCGGAGGCCGCTTCCTTGCTTGAGCCTTAAGAAGGAGGGTCAGGCGCAAACGCTTGAAAGCCTCCCTTAAGTCAGGATCTTCGATGATTGCGGTCTCTCTTTCCACCTGGGCCAGGAGCTCCGGACTGGGAGATGGTGGTTCGGGAGAGAGAGGCGGAGAGCGGCGGATCCCCTCCCGGCTCAAAACCAGGCGCACACCCTTGAAGAGCTCTTCCCCGGCGGCCTGATTGAGGAGCGCAAGAAGTCTCTTTTCTTCGAACCGCAGACGTTGCATCCAGAGGGAATCCTCCACCTCCAGGACGAGGGTCCCCCTTGAGAACCCACGTGGTCTGGTATTGCGGGCCAGGACCTCACCTACGATTTCTTCCCAGCGGGAAAGGACCTTCATGGCCCGCAGTCTTTCCCGCCAAGCCGGTGTGGAAAAGGCTCGAAAAACTATCTCCCCCAGGGGCTCCATTAAACCTCCTTCTTGGCAGCTTCTAGATGTTCCTCTATAAGACGGCGAATCTCTTCGAGTCTCTTTTCATCTTTGGCCTCGAAACGCAAGACCAGAACAGGTTGCGTATTGGAGGCTCTCACCAGGCCCCAGCCGTCTTCAAAGACCACCCTGGCCCCGTCAATGTCTATGACCTGGTAACCCTCGGCCTTGAGACGCTCGGTCAAGCGCCGCACGATCTCAAACTTCTTCTCATCCGGACACTCGACCCGAATCTCCGGGGTGGAAACCATCTTGGGAAGGTCTTCCAGCATGGCGGAAAGGGGTTTGCTGGAAGCCGAGACGATCTCCGCCAGGCGCAAAGAAGCGTAAACCGCGTCGTCAAAACCAAAGTAACGATCAGCAAAGAAGAGATGGCCGCTCATCTCCCCGGCCAGAAGGGCTTTTTCTTCCTTCATCTTGTTTTTGATGAGAGAATGCCCGGTCTTCCACATGATCGGACGCCCTCCCAGGCGAGCGATCTCATCGTACATTACCTGCGAGCACTTCACCTCCCCGATGATGGTAGCCCCAGGGTGCTCCTTGAGGATTTCCCTGGCGAAAATGATAAGGAGCTGATCCCCCCAGAGGATCTGTCCCCGGTCATCCACCACCCCAATGCGGTCTCCATCCCCGTCATATCCCACACCGAACTCAGCCCCCTCCTGAAGGACGGCCTTTTTGAGATCAACAAGGTTCTTCTCCACCACAGGGTCCGGAAAATGATTGGGAAAGGTCCCATCCACCTCGCAATAAAGGGTCTTGATCTTGCAGCCGTGACTCCGAAAGGCCTCGGGAGCCGTAAGGGCTGTCACCCCGTTGCCACAGTCAAGGGCTAGTTTGACCGGACGTCTGAGATGAATGTTCTCTTTCAAGTAAGAAAGATAACGTGGTAGGACATCCTGGGTCTCCTTTTCTCCCTTCCCGGTCTCAAAGTCTTCGGCCTCAATGAGCCGGCGGAGTTCTTGAATCGCTGCTCCGTAGATGGTCTCCTTTCCCACACAGATCTTGAAACCGTTGAACTCTGGTGGGTTGTGCGACCCCGTCACCTGAATGCCACCATCAAGGTCCTCAAGTGTAAAAAGAGAAAAATACATCACCGGAGTGGGTGTTACCCCGATGTCTACCACTGAAACCCCGGTAGAAAGGATACCCCTTATGAGGGCTTCCTGGAGCTTGGGGCCGGAAAGACGACCATCTCTGCCACAGACCACGCGTTTCCCTCCACGCCGTCTGATCACCGTACCGTAGGCCTTTCCGATGGCCTCGGCCACCTCAACCGTCAGGTCTTCGTCCACCCGACCTCGAATGTCATACTCACGAAACATGAGAGGATTGACCTCCATAACAGCCACCTCCTCTGGGAATTTTTTATTCCTTTATTTTGATTTTGAAGATAAGACCTCAGAGATCATCGGGAATGGTCTCCACCGAGGCAAACCGGGGTTCGTGCAGTGGCACCAAGATGTCGGCCATCTTCTTGACGCGCAACACCTGATCGTAAGCCAGATACGGATTCACGTTAGTACCCGGTGGAATGACTTCCATTTCCATGGCCACGATCTTGGGTGGAGGGAAGAGGTTTTCCATGATCACGCAAAAACCAGTGATCGCTGCTAAACCTTTCTCCGTGTCTATCAGGATCGTCATTCCCCCTTCCGTATGAGCAGGAGTATGAATCATACGTACTCCCGGTACGATTTCTTGGTCTCCCTTCAGATGGACCATCTGTCCTCCTTGATCCACCTCTTCCACGAATTCGGCCATGTAACGGAAATCCAGAGGATGGGGATGATAAAGATGTTCGAACTCGAGCTCGTGGGCATAAAAGGTGGCGTTCACGCATTTGAAGTCGTTTTCGCAATGGTCGTTGTGGAGATGGGTATGCAAGACCAGATCGATGTCTTTGGGAGTGAGGCCCCATTTAGCCAAGCCCTCTTCGAAGGTGTAGATCTTACCACCGATGGCCTGCTCCCTGGCCTCAGAGATGATGGGACTCAAATAACCAGTGTCTATCAGGATGTTCTTGTCTCCACCCTCTAACAACCAGGCAAAGATGGGGATAGTATATTCCACTCCGTAGTCGTGTTGGTAAGTCATCATGCCTTTGTCGAAGATCTTGGTACCCACGACGATAGGATGGATCTTGTAAAGGGCCATTCTGCCAACCTCCTGCAATCTGTTCTCAACTCAGTTTAGCACTTTTTCGTGATATCAGAGAAAGAAAAGCTTAAGTTTTACGGAGATTTCTCGTAGTGGAGGAGCCGATGGACATTGTGCGAGACATCTTATTGGTTCTGGCCTTCGCCCTGGGAACCAGTCTAGCGGCTCATCGTCTGCGTGTTCCGAATCTGGTGGGCTTCATTGTAGCTGGTTCCATCATCGGACCTTACGGACTAAAACTCATCCATTCCGTCCACGAAGTGGAAGTCCTGGCTGAACTCGGGGTAGTGCTCCTCCTATTCACCATCGGTCTTGAATTTTCACCAGCCCATTTGAGACGGCTGCGCAGGGTGGCCCTCCTAGGAGGGCCGGCTCAAATTGCCCTCACAGTCCTGCTGGCTGGGGGACTCTTCTATCTTTTTGTGTCTCCTAATCCGCCCAAAGCGATACTGGTGGGATCCATGGCAGCTCTGAGTTCAACGGCCATCGTCCTCACCTTGCTCCAACAAAGAGGTGAGCTGGAGTCTCCACACGGCCAGATCTCGCTCGGCATCCTGATCTTTCAGGATCTGGCCATCGTCCCTCTCATGCTCCTGATTCCCTTTCTGGCGGGCAAAAACTCCGCAGATCCTCAAGCCCTGGGGTTAGTAGCTCTAAAAAGTTTTCTGGTCCTCGCCATGGTGTACGCTTTGGGACGCTGGGGGGCACCTCTTTTCATCGAGCAAGTAGCTCGCACCAGAAGCCGAGAACTCTTCGTCTTGGCTGTGATTACCTTCTGCCTGGCAGTGGCCTGGGTTACTTATCGAGCTGGTCTCTCCCTCTCGCTGGGGGCCTTTTTGGCGGGCTTTATCCTGGCTCGATCCGAATACAACTACCAGGCGGTGGCCAATATCCTGCCTTTCAAAGACTTCCTCACCTGCTTTTTCTTCATCTCCATCGGCATGTTGTTCGAACCGGCCTCGGTGCTCCAGACACCGGGACATATTTTGGGGCTTGCAGGTCTTATCTTTTTGCTCAAAGGTTTCATCATCTATTTTGTGGTCCGCGCCCTGGGCTACCCCTCCCACACTGCTCTCTTAGTAGGGACCAATCTTTTCCAAATCGGAGAATTTTCCTTTGTCTTGGCTCAAGAGGCCTTGAAGCTCGATTTCCTGGGCCCGTCGGAATATCAGCTCATGATCGCCGTAACTATCCTCACCATGCTCTTGACACCCCTGGTTATCGCCCTAGCCCAGCGCTGGCCAAGGAAAGGGGCCTCTCTGGTCCGGGAGCGTAGAGGCCCTGAAGACCACCTGATCATCGTAGGCTTCGGCCTCATCGGCCGCACCTTGAGAGCTGCTGCCAAAAAGGCTGGCATCCCCTACGTAATCGTGGAGATGAACCCGGAGACCGTAAAACGTGAAAAGGTCCGGGGAGAACCCATCGTCTTTGGAGACGCCTCCTACGAATCTATTCTCCACGAAGCTGGTCTCGAAAAGGCCCGTGTCATGGCCGTTACTATTCCGGACTATCAAGCCGCCCGTCGGATCGTGGCCTTAGCCCGCGGCCTTAATCCTGATCTCCACCTCATCGTACGCACCCGTTACGTGGCCGAAATCCTACCCCTCCTTCGTCTTGGAGCCAACGAGGTAGTACCAGAAGAGCTGGTGGCCGCCTTTGAAATCTTCGCACGCACCTTGAGGCTTTATCTCCTCACCGAGGCTGAAATACAGGGATTGCTGCGCGATCTGGAACAAGAAAACTACCAGCTCTTCTGTCATCCCGGTTTTGATGGAAGCTGTCCGGAAGGTTCAAAGCTCCACGAAACGTAGCTCTGGCACCCTGGGAATTTCTTTACGACGGGCCAGATGGCGAAAAAATACTATAAGCGCCTCTTGCTTCAGACCAGAAAGGTCGTATTCGATCCCCTTGAGATAAAGCAAACGCTCCCCGGAGGAGAGGCTCGAAAGGTTTTGACACCGGCTGGCCAGGGAATTCAGGCTGGCCAGGCCCCGCGCCCGGGAGAGATAAAGGGCACTTGCAAAGTCGCGCACGGCAGAAGGATCTCGTTGCCAGGCCTCCTCCCGCACGGCGAAAAGGGCGAAGACGAAGGGTAGGTGTGTCCGCTCCATCCAGAGCGCTGCCAAATCGTGGGCCTCAGAAAAGGGTGAGGTACGCCTGAGCCGAAGGGCCTCGTCACCGATGGCCAGGTAAGCACTGACCTCGGGGCCTGCAGGCCAAGTCCCACTCAGATAACGAGGACGCTGGCCATAGAAGTCCTCTAGCAATAGTTTCAGCAGGGCCACGGAGGTGGCGCTGGCCGGAGTCAGCAGGACCACCTTGCCGGAAAGGGCCTCCAAGGGCGACGCGGAAAAGAGGATCACGCTTCCCACGCGTCCCGTGGCACTGATGGAGACGTCCGGAAGGAGGCGGTACTGGGCGGCATTGCGGGCATATTCCAGCGAAGAAACCAGGGCTAGATCGAGCTTGTGGGCTGCAAGGAGCTCGTTGAGACGGGTAGGATGGTCCTCAACCAAGACCCAACCCCTTGCCAAAGCCTCCTCTCGCAAGCTAAAGAGAAGGGGAGCCGTATTGAGATAGGAAACTACCCCTACCCGCAAACTCATGGAGCGAAAGATAGCATGAGCCTCCTTTCCTCAGAACCCCTGAAATATTACTCCGGTGGCGCTCTGCCTTATTACCGAACACCGGAATTCCCTGTCAGACACGCTGTTTCCACCAGGCAAGGAGGCGTAAGTCGAGGACCCTTTCGAAGTCTGAATCTGAGCTTCGAAGTGGGAGACTTGCCAGAACGAGTAAGGGAGAACCGTCGTCGTCTCAAGGAGGCTATCGGTTGCGAGGTCCTCCTTTCAGCCAAACAGGTCCATGGCTCCCGGGTTTTCGTGGCCCAGGGGATAAAAGAAGACCTCGAAGTCGAGGGCTACGACGCCCTGATCACCACTCAACCCGGACTTGGTCTTCTCATCAAACAGGCCGATTGCCAAGCCTTGATCCTTTTCGAACCCGAAAAACAAGTCCTGGGGCTAATTCACGCCGGCTGGCGGGGACTCGTTCGCGGGGTGATCGAACGGACCATCGAGACCCTTCACCAAACCTTTGGTGTTCACCCACGTGGATTGATGGCCCTGCTTTCCCCTTCCCTCCAGCCGTGCTGTGCAGAGTTTCGAGACTGGCGCCGGATCTTTCCTCCCTATTTCGCCAGGTTCCGGCTACCAGGTGATCGATTCGATCTGCCGGCCCTGAGTCGATACCTCCTCCTTAAGGCGGGTCTCCACAGCGAAAACATATTGGTCTCCAGACTTTGTACGCGGTGCCAGCAGGAATTCTTCTCCTATCGGCGACAAAAACAGTGTGGCCGCTTTGGCACCCTGGCCTTCCTGACTTAAAAACGCTTCAGAACGAAGAGCACCAGGGCTGTAGCAAAGAGGACTAAAAGGCCCACGGGCAGAGTGATCAAGGGTGAAAAATAGCCCAGATCTCCCAGGCTCTTGGCCCCCATCACCCCGGCCAATCCCAAGGCGATGGCCAGCACCCCCAGGGAGAGACCGCGTCCAAGGGCCTGACGGCCTCGTTGACCGAGGAGCATGGGCAAGGCCAAGAAGAGAAGGATCGGTCCGGCCAAAGGATAAAAGAGTCGGTAAGCCATCTCGGATTCCGGAGCGGTGGTAGGCAGGCCGGCTTCTTTTAGGAATTCCCTTTGATCCCACAATTCCTTGAGAAACTGAGCCCGCGGGATGCGTTTCACCACGAGCACTGTCTCTGGGGAAAATTCTAGAGAAAAGGACCTCCTCTCGAACCAGACCGGCTTCATGCCCCGAGCTTTTCGTTTATAAAGACCTTTTTCAAAGACCCAACGTCCCCTTTCGTAGTAAGCCTTCTTGGCCCAAATGATAAAAGTGGGTAGCCCCTCATGGTCCACCCGGGCGTAAGTTACGTCCCGGAGCAGAGAAGCGTCGGGACGCAACACGTGACCAGTGAAAAAGGAATCCACTCCCCGGAAAAAGAGTCTCCCTTTGACTACAAGCCCCCGGGGCTCCTTTTTGTAAACCTTGACTTCCCATACGTAGAGAGCCCGATAGGTGGTCTCTGGGATGACTTCTGCTGCCAGGGATACAAACCCAAGGCTCAACAAGAAGGCCAAAACAAAATAGGGAAAGGCCAGACGCAGGTTTGAAAATCCCAGGGTACGAAAGGCCAGCAGTTCCCCTCCTCGCGAAAGGAAGGCCAGTGAGAGGAGCCCCGCCAGGCTCACCACGATAGGCCAGAGATCGAAAAGCATCTGGGGGAAGCGGTAGAGGAGATATTCCAGCAGCACACGATAGGAGACGCCCGCTTTGGTGACGTTGTCGAGCTTGTCAAAGAACTCTACCAGGGCGTAAAGACCCACCAGCACCAGGGCCAGGAGTATGAACATGAAGAAGTAGGGACGCAAGAGGTAGCGAACGTAAAGTTTCATTTTCCAGCCCCGATTCGGCCTTCCCTAGCCGCCCAGATCAGCAGTACTGCCAGGAAGGCCAGGAAAAGATTAGGACCTGAAAGGGCTAGGGCGGGAGAGAGCCAGCCCTTTTGTACCAGAGAAGAAGCCCCGGATTGAAGGAAGTAGTAGCCCAGGAAGAGAGCCGCCGCCAGGGCCAGGCCAGCGCCCCGTCCCGAAGCCTTGATGCTTGCCCCCAAGGGAGCTGCCAGAAGAGGCAGAAGGAAGGCCGCCCAGGGGAAGGTTAAACGCTGGTAATATTCCAGCCAGTAATAGATCCGCTTCTTATGACCTGGAGGATAAGAAAGGGCCTTCTGTTTGAGTTCCGACAAGGTCATCTCTCCCCGGGAGCGACGGCGTGATTTCTCAAATTTTGCCGCGTCCAGACGATAGACATATTCCTCAAAAGAAAGCTCTTCGGTCTGGGTGTAGTCCCGGTTGACCAAATGGATGCTGCCCTGATAGAGACGAAAGACTATGGCCCCGGGTTCGGTCTCAAGCTCTCCGCGTCTGGCAAAGATGAGACCCCTCTTCTGCGGGTTGGTCTCATCCACCATGAAGACCAGAGCGAAGCTTCGGCCTTCGCGCCAGGCTTCCTGGACAAAGATGGAAAGACCGGGAAGCCAGTTGACAAAGGTCTTGGCCGGTAACCCGCGAGCAATCTTTCGCTCGGTGAGTTCGAAGAGAAAGGAACGAAAGGCCCTTTTGCTCCAGGGCAGATAGCGGATGGTCACCAGATAGGTGGCCATAAGGGCCACCAGTCCCAAGACCACCACCGGCCCCAACAGACGAGTGAAAGGAATGCCCAGGCTTTCAAAAGCCAGGAGCTCTTGATCCTGAGAAAGACGCATGAACACCAAGATTACCGCCAGAAGGGCTGAAAGGGGGATGGTAAAAGTCAGAAAATAGGGGGCCAAGAAGAGGACCAAACGCAGATAATCTACGGGGTGTAGTTGCTCACCGGCCAGATCAACCAGTAAGGTCACCAAACGCGAGATGAGGAGCAAACCATTCAGGGCCAAGAAGCTCCCGAAAAAACTTCGACCGATTTCCAGGCAGAGATATCGGGTTAAAATCATGGCGTTCCCCGTGGGGGAATTTACCAGAGCTTACTTGGGGGAGGAATGTTTGAGAATCCGCGGGCCCCGTGGTGGGCCCTGGGGATCAGCGTAGGGATCATTTTTTACTTGACTCTCTATCCCTTCCATCCGGTAGCTCAGCCCAGCCCCTTTGATTGGTCTTTGCCTTTTCTTTCTCCCAAGCACCATTCCCTCTTTGATTTCTCAAGCAACGTTCTCCTTTTCCTTCCCTTTGGCTTTTTCATGGCCCTGGCTTTGGGGCGCTGTCCGAAAGGTCTTGCAGGCACCCTTTTGGGAGCCTTGTTACTTTCGGGACTGATCGAGTCTTTACAGCGTTACTTCCCAGCCAGGCACCCAGGGATAAGTGATATTATGGCCAACGTCCTTGGAGCCTTCCTGGGCTTCTTGGGAGCGGCCTTCTTCCGCGGCTTCCTCTCTTGGCACCGAAGCCTCCTGCCCCTTCTTCTGGCCGTTTTTTTCCTCTACAGACCTTTCTTCTTGAGCTTCGATCCAGGAGAGGTCTGGGCCCATCTCAAAACCCTTCACTGGTCCCTTGGTCTGGCAAACCTTGCCCTTCCAGCCTTTCTTCTGGCCCTCTGGGGCAGCTGGGGGCGAGTCTCTCCGGGAAGATTCCTCCTCATGGGATCTTTGCTAGAAAGCGGTCGCCTTTTCATGCTCACAGCCCATCTCTCTCCCCCCAAGAGCCTGGCTCGCCTGGGGTTGAGCCTGGCCTTCTATTACGCCTTGCGTTGGTGTCCTCAAAGGGGAAACCTGGCCTTTGTCCTGGCCTATCTCTTCGAAGCCCTGGTACCCTTCCGCTTCAACTGGTCTCACAAATTCTTCGACCTGGTTCCTTTCGAGGGATATTTGCGTCATTTTTACGTGGGGACCCTCTTCAACTTATTGGGGACCCTTTTCCTCTTCGTCCTCTGGCCCCTCATCAATCGTGAACATCCGATACGCTCCGCCATGGCCCTGGCCCTGCTCGCTGAAGGCATTCAAATATTCGTCGCAGGACGTTATCCCGATCTAACCACCGTCTTACTGGCAGGGCTCGGAGCCTGGACAGGCCTCAAATTTCTAGTCAAAGGAAAAGAAAGATGAATTATCAGGAAGCCCTGCAGTGGCTGTCCTCTTTTCAGTTCCATGGCATCAAGCCCGGATTAGAACGCATTACGGTCTTGCTCAAACGTTTAGGACACCCTGAACGTCGCTTTCGTAGCGTCCATCTGGCTGGTACCAATGGTAAGGGCTCCACCGCTGCCATACTCGAGGCCCTGCTACGTCAACACGGGGTAAAGACCGGGCTTTTCACTTCTCCCCATCTGGTTTGGGTGGGGGAACGCTTCGTGGTCTCAGGACGACCGATAGATCCAGCCCGTCTGGCCTCCCTTTGCACCAAATTGCGTCAGGCCTTGGGAGAGATGCCAGCCACTTACTTCGAACTTACCACAGCCCTGGCCTTTCTTTACTTTGCGGAAGAGAAGGTGGAATTGGCCGTGGTGGAATGTGGCCTGGGAGGTCGCCTTGATGCCACCAACGTCTTACAACCGGAGGTCTCGGTCATCACCAACGTGGGGTTCGACCATCAGGCCTATCTGGGAGAGACCCTGGACCAGATCGCCTGGGAAAAAGCCGGTATCATCAAACCACAAAAGCCGGTAGTGGTAGGTCCCCTCGTCGAAGAAGCCTTTCAGGTAATCTCTGCCCGAGCCCGAGAACTCTCCGCACCCCTGTGGCGCTATGGAAAAGACTTCCGTGTCTTTCCCTGTCGCGGAGGACTATTCTATCAGGGAAAACACCAACTGCCCCGACTGGAATTGCGTCTGGCAGGCTCATTTCAACACAAGAACCTGGCCCTGGCCCTCAAGGTCCTGGAGTTGCTGGCTGAGAAAGGGTTCCCTTTCGAAGAGTCCAGGATCCGCGAGGCCTTAAGAAGGGTCTCCTGGCCGGGACGCTACGAAAAAATCAAGCTTCCAGGCCTGATCATCCTGGACGGGGCCCACAATCCCGAGGGGGTGAAAGTCCTTCTTGAGAGCCTTCGGCAAGATGGCATCGAATGTTATCGGCTGCTTTTTGCCGCCTCAAACGAGGGAGGAACCAAACCCTATCTTTCTATGCTCCATTCCCTGCTGCCACGCGCTGAAAGGGTCTTTCTTTGTCCCCCGCCAGGCCCCAGGGAACCAGTGACCATAGAGCAATGGAAGCAACACCTGGAAAATGGTGAAATTCCACGGGAAAACGTACATCTCTTTGAAGACTGGCAAGAAGCCTTGCATCAGGCCCTGAAAGAAACAAATCCTCCGCTTTTGGTTACCGGTTCGCTCTACCTGGTAGGTCGGGTCCGGGAGATGATCCTGCAACAGAAAAGGAGGTTTCCATGGTCTTGATCTCCACGGCCTTGGTCCTTCTCCTCTGGTGCCATCTGGCTCTGGCCTGCCTGTCTTGCCACCAGGCAATAGAGCCCATCTCCGAGGTCCCAGCCATGGCAGCCTTGGAATGCGTGGATTGTCATCGCGGAAATCCTGAAGCCGAAGGGATCACAGAGGCACATCAAGGGCTTTGGGCCAATCCGTCCGATCTTCGAGTGGTGGACCAGACCTGCGGTCGATGTCACGAAGAGGTGGTGAACCGTGTCAAAAAATCACTTCACGCCACCAGTGCCGGGATCATCAGCGGGGCCCGCTATACCTGGAAGGCCCAGGAGACCAAGGTCGCCCTTTACGCTAACTACGCGGTGGAAGACGATGACGGGGATGTACCAACATCCCGAGGGGCCCGACCCTCTCTGGCAGGCTTGCCCTCTTACGATCCCTCCCAGCCCATCTCCCCGAATAACCATCCCGTAGACGACTATCTCCGAGCCGAATGTCTGCGCTGTCACCTCTGGACGAAAGGGAAAGAAACCTACGGAGACTACCGGGCCAGTGGATGTGCGGCGTGTCACATGATTTACGAAGACGATGGTCTCTATCGCGGAGGGGATCAAACCGTGGATCATACCCGACCCTCACGCCCCAGGATGCATCGCCTGACCAGAAAAATCCCCTCCTTTCAGTGCGTCCATTGTCACAATCGCGGAGGGCGAACCGGTGTAAGCTTCCTAGGGATGATGGAATCCGCTGGCTACGGTTCACCCTGGTCTGCCAAGCCCGGCGTCAAGGCCGGCCAGAAGATCCATGGCAAATATTACGATTATCTCCTGCCTGATATCCACCACGAAAGAGGGCTGGTTTGCATCGATTGCCACACGGAACGGGAACTCCATGGCGATGGAAACATCTATAGCAAAAAGGAAGAAGCCGTTGAGATCGAGTGCGTGTCCTGTCATGGGACGACAGAAGAAAGCGCCTCTCTAAAGACCAGCTGGGGGAACCCTCTGGTCCATCTTGAGCGCCAAGGGGAAAAGATCTATCTGGTCTCAAAATTCACCGGCCGGCGACATCAAGTACCCCAGGTCAAGGAAGTGGTAAAGAACAACCCCTTGGCGGCTACCGCCATGAGGCTTCCAGGGCACGTTCGCCGGCTCGAATGTTACGCCTGCCACGCCATCTGGGCACCACAGTGTTATGGTTGTCACGTCCAACAAGACCTCACCGAACGGGCCGGGGATTGGCTGGCCTATCACTCAGGACCTGATCCCTCCCGGCAGGCCAGAGCTTCCAACCGAAAACAGGACGTCTTCCACTGGCGGGAGACCCGTTCTTATCTTCGCTGGGAAAGTCCGGCTCTGGGGATAAACTCCGAGGGCCTAGTGGCACCATTTGTGCCAGGTTGCCAGGTAATCTTCACCCAGGTTGATCAAAGAGGGGCCCGCTTTCTTAACCACGTCTTCCGACTATCAGATGGAACCTACGGTCTGGCTATGAATCCCATCCAGCCCCACACCCTCCGCCCACAAGCCAGGACCTGTGAAGATTGCCACGCCAATCCCAAGGCCCTGGGCCTGGGGACCGGACTTTACCTCGCCAGCAGAAACGGGCTGGATCTTCCCTTTGGTCTGGACCAGCTGGTCACCGAAGACGGACGCCAGCTACAAACCACCAGCCATCAGGGAGCCCGACCTTTCAACGCCAAGGAACTGAAAAGACTCAAACGTCTAAACGTGTGTGCCTCCTGTCACACCTTTGAAAAAGAGCCGGCGTTCTGGTCGAAGATCGTCGAACGCCTTGGACGGGCCCCAGATGATGCGCTCCATCACAAAGTGTTAGAAGAGCTTGTACGGGGAAAACGATGAGGATCACCTCCGGACGCTTTCGGGGTTTGAGGCTAAAGACTCCCAAAACTCCTGGCATCCGCCCCATGATGGACCGGGTGCGTAAGGCACTCTTTGACATCCTGGGTGAAGAAATAGAAGGGAGCAAGGTGCTTGATCTCTTCTGTGGTACCGGAGCCCTTGGACTCGAAGCCCTCTCACGCGGGGCCCGGGAAGTGGTCTTCGTGGACCAGAATCCAAAGGCCCTCGGCCTGGTAAAGGAAAACTTGCACCGGGCCAGGGTCCAGGGAGGGATAAAACTCCTCCGTCTCTCTTTGCCTCGAGATCTGGCTCGCCTGCATCCCGAAGGTCCTTTTGACGTAATCTTTGTCACTCCACCCTATGGCCAAGGCCTGGCCCGTCGCACTTTGCAAGGACTTGGATCTCTGATACGCCCCGGGGGCTGGATAATCGTGGAAGAAAGGGTCGGAGAGAAGATCTTACCGCCACCAGAATTGGAACTTCACAAGGAAAAGACTTACGGGAAGACCTGTCTCTTCTTCTTCCGACGTTCCGCCCCTTGACCAAAAGCTCTGGACGAAGCTATGGTCTTCGAGAAATCAGGAGGCAGAGATGGAGGAACGTCTGGCAGTCTATCCCGGAACCTTTGATCCGATTACCAACGGCCACATCGACTTGGTGCAGCGAGCCCTCAAACTCTTCGACCGTTTGATCATCGCCATCGGTGAAAATCCGGCCAAAAGACCCCTTTTCAGTCTGGAAGAACGTCTCTACATGGTGGAAAAGGCCATTGAAGACTTCCCCTGTCGGGACCGAATCGAAGTAGCCAGTTTCTCCGGTCTCCTGGTGGATTTTGCCGCTTCCCGCGGGGCTCAAGCCATTATTCGGGGGTTGAGAGCGGTTTCGGACTTTGAATACGAATTTCAGCTCGCTCTCATGAACCGCCGTTTGAATCGGCAAATTGACACCGTCTTCCTGATGCCTGGTTTTCGCTGGTTCTTCATAAGCTCTACCATTATCAAAGAAGCCGCTCAGTTTGGGGGCGATGTCTCGGGTCTCGTGCCACCGGTAGTGGAGGAGAAACTGCGTGAAAAGTTTGGTTTTACTCGTTAGTCTCCTGTTCCTGAGTCTCCCGGCTCAGGCCGGAGAAATGGTCCTCAAGTATCGCGTCACCTGGATGGGAATCCCCGCGGGGAAGATCAAACTCCTCATTCGTGAAGATCAAAAGGGAACTTACCTCCTGGCCAAGTCCAAAACCGTGGGCCTGGTCAAGGTCTTCTTTCCTTTCAAATCCCGTTGGGAGACCTGGTGTGATCCGAACGGCTATCCTCTCAAGAGCCGCATTTGGCGCAAAAAACGTCACAAAGAAGTGACCAAAATCTTCGTTTTTGATCAAGAAAAGGGAATCGTGCGGCGGTTCAAGAGAGGAAAGATGAAAGAATATCGTCTGGATCACTACCCGGTGTTCGATGAACTTTCGGCGTTTTACGCCACCATGAAACTTTCATGGCAAAAGGTGGGAGAGGAGAAGGTCTTCTGGGTTTACGCCCACAAGAAAGCCAACCGAGCGGTGGTGAAATACGAAAAAGACGAAGAAGTGGAAGGACCCAAGGGTCCGGTGAAGGCCAAAAAACTCCTGGTGCAGTTTGGTTTCGAAAGCGAATTGGTCAAACGGGCCAAAAAGGCCCATCTCTGGGTAGCAGACGGCCTGGTTGTCAAAAGTGAAGGAGAGTTGGCCATCGGCCATCTGACGGGGACCTTGGTGGAGGTCAAGAGATGATCGAACGCCATCCCCGACGGGCCCTCACCTGGAGTGCCCGCAAAATGGCTCAGCTCGGGCTTATCGTGGGTTCCGAAGGCAATCTGTCGCTCCGGACGAATCAGGGAATTTTCACCACGCCTTCTGGACGCTTCAAGGAGGATTTACAGCCCGAAGAGATAATCCTGGTAGACGAAACGGGAAAGGTCCTCGAAGGAGGGAGACCCTCCTCAGAACTTCCCATGCACTTGGCCATTTACCGGGTCCGTGAAGACGTGAAGGCCATCGTACACGCCCATCCCCCCTATACCTTGGCGCTGGAACTTGCCGGACACGATTTCTCGGAACTCCACCTTGCAGAAGCTGCCCTTTTCCTGGGCCAAATCCGAGTGGTACCCTTTGCCGTACCAGGCAGCGAAGAGCTCCCAGCCAAACTCTTGCCTGTTCTCGACGGAGGGAAGGTCTTCGTCCTCTCCCGTCACGGAGCGGTCACCTTGGGAAGGAACCTGGAGGAAGCCCTGAACTTGATGTGCATCCTGGAGAAGGTCTCTCAGGTGACCTGGCTTGCCAAAAACCTCAACAGAGAGCTTTCCGGTTTCACCGCTGAAGAGTGGGCACGCTTACTTGAGAAAAGGGGTTAGATCTCCGGACATAGCCGGCGCAGGTATTCACACAGCCGGAAGAGGGCTTCGGCTTCGGGGCCCAGGGTCTCCTGGATCGCCTTGACCTTTTCTTCTCCCAGAAAAGAAACAAGCTCTGGACAGAGAAAATTTCGGCAGATGAGAGGACGTACCCGGAGGAGACAGCCTTCCTCCCCCAAAAAGTAGCAACCTTCGGGCCGATATCGGTTCGAAGGTATCTCTACCCCCAGGACCAAATTGGCCAGCAGGAGCACGTCTTCACAATGAAACTCCATATCCTCTCCGCAGCAGGTACCAAGTCCTTCCCGTCCACATCGGGCACAAAAGGCCGCTAGTCCTGTCTCCTGGGCCACGGCCTCGCTTGCAGCCACGGCTTCCAGGTAACAGGAAAGAAATCGTGAAAGGGTCTCATCCCGAACTAGACGTAAGCGATACTTGTGAAAGATGGTTTCGACCCGGGAAATCTTTTGAACGAGAAGATCTTTGGCCCTCATCAACAGGGAGGAGACTTTTCGGGATCGATCTCGAAAAAGACCGTCCCGGTCAAGATTTTGGGGAAAAAGTAAGTAGACTTGTGAGGCATCACCAGACCAGCTCGCGCTACCTCTTCCAAGGCCAGAACAGGGGTCCTGGCCAGGAGGAAACCAAAACGCTTTCCTCGAGCCTCCTTGAGGATTTGGTCCACCCAAGGAGTGTAAGTTAAACGACCTTCCTCTTTGAGGAGCGTCTCCTCAAGCCCTAAAGCCTCGGTCATCACACTCGTAAAAACCGCTACCGGGAGCCGGAAGATCTCCGGTGGTAGATGTTCGGTGAGCCGAGCCGCGCCCTCGTTCAGACGAAAACGAAAGACCTCCCCTTCGTGGACCACAAGGAATTCAAGGGGAGAGAGGGTTTTCAAGACTTCCTCCAAAGAAGAAGAGGCAAGGGGTTCAAAACGTCCGAAATCCCTGAGACGCCTGAAGAGTTCTTCACGGGAGAGAGAAAGTTCTAGAAGCCGATGGGTCGGAAGGACCAGAAGACCCGGCTCTTCGAAGGGGCAGAGATACATCATCATGTAATGAAAACAGCGCAATGGTTCCCGGCCGTAAATTTCTTCCATCTCACGCATGAAGCGCAAAGCGGTGGTGTACCGGTGGTGGCCATCGGCGATATAGAGTTTATCCTGGGAAAGGAGCCGTCGCACTTCTCCGATCACTTCGGGCTGGGTAACGAGAGAGAGTTCGTGTTCGAATCCTTCTTCATCCAAGACGGAGAAAACCGGCGAGGCGGCAGAAGCCAGAGCTTCTACTGAACGGAGGTCAGGGTCGTGATAGAGACAGAAGATCTGGCTGAATTGGGCCCTGGTGGCGCGCAGGAGCTGGAGACGATCTTGTGTTACCCGATCGAAGGTCTTTTCATGGGGAAGGATCTTTTTCTCCTCCCATGGGAAAAGGCGGACCAGAGCGATGAAACCACGTCGGACCATTCTCTGGCCCTGCCAGGAAAAACGCAACTGGTAGAGATAGAGAGCCGGAGAGGAATCTCGCCGCAGAATCCCTTTTTGGCGCCATTCTTCCCAAAGACGGCGAGCCTTGATATAGCGGTCTTCGCCAGGGGCGTCTTCACCGAGTTCCAAGTGAAAAACATTGTAAGGGCTCTTGGCTAAAAAGGCCCTTTGCTCCCCGGGCGTAACAACGTCGTAAGGAGGCGCCAGAACCTGCGCCAGATCGACCTTTTCGGGATTGTATCGCCAACCGTGGAAAGCCCTGATGTCTACCATGACGGGGTGGTTAGCTACTATAGCTTGCCTTTCGCGTCAACTTTTCCTTGCTAGGGAGAGGGGCCATGTTTAACTTAAGAGTGACTTTTGAGGAGGTGGGAGATGACCCTACAACACATCCTCTGGATCACAGCCAGCATCGCTCTCTTGGCCTTGGCCTATCTGGCTTGGCAGGCCGTGGGGTTTCTGGGACGTCTCAAAGGAACCCTTTCGGAGGTGGATGAAAGCCTTAAAGAGATTCGAGGAACCCTTGAAGCCCTTAATCAAAATCTCACCCCGGTGTTGGCCTCGGCCGAAAAGACCCTCAACGAAGTAAGCGGGCTTAGTGTTCGCCTTCAACGCCTGGTGGAAGAAATCACCGCCCTTCCGCCTGCCATCAAGGAGATCCTGGAAAATTTGGTCGACATCCTCCGGGGATTGACCGATGATTTAGAACAGACCCTGGAAAAAGTAAACGGCCTCTTGGAGGCAGGCACTAGACGCCTTTCAGATGAGGTGCCCGCCATCTTGAAGGAGGTCGAAGAATTGATAGAACATTTGAACGCCATCGTAGCAGATATTCAAGAAAAGGTAGCCCGAACCAACGAGCTCTTCCGAGCTGTAGAGGAGGCCGGGCGAGCCACCCGGACTGTGACCGAAGTGGTCACCAAAAACGTAATGGAGGCAGCCGTTGAAGTAGCTGCCGTGGCCAAAGGGTTAGAGGCTGCCCTTAAGGTCCTCCGCCAGAGATTACTCCCAGGAGGTGAAAGATATGCTTGAAGAAAGGCGTTTTTCTTTAAAGACGGTCTTTGGTTCTTTTCTGCTGGGTGGTCTGGTGGGCGCTGGATTGGCCCTTCTCCTGGCCCCCAAAAGCGGCCGTGAAACCCGAGATCTCCTGAAAGAAACCACGGAGGAATGGCGAGAAAGGGCCCGGATCGCTGCAGAAGAGGCCAGATTGAAGCTTCTGACCACCAAAGAAGACCTTGAAGAAAAAGCCGAAGAGGTAAAAGTCCAGCTTCAAGAAAAGGTCGAAGAACTCAAGGAAGAATTAAGGGAGAAGAGCGAAGGGATTGTTTGCAAGAGCAAGGAACTCCTTGACGAAAAGACCATGGCTCTCAAAGAAGCCATTGAAGCTGGCAAGGAAGCCATGGAAAAAGAAAAAGAGAAGCTCCTTTCCAAAATCAAAAAGGAAGAACCTGAGGGAACAGCCTAAAGTTTACTGTGGCCCCAACCCAGTTTGGCCCTCAAGATACCAAAGTAGTCGCGGTGAGGAGAGCGGATCAACTTTAAAGGCCTCGGAGCCTGCCGAACGATCACTTTTTCTCCGTAAAAAAAGGGACGGTTGATATAGCCGTCGACGATAAGGTGCACCTCTTCGGCCTCCGCTCCGAGGGTGGCTTCCAGTCTGAAGGAAGCCGGGATAACCACCGGCCGGGCACTCAACATGAAAGGGCAAATCGGGGTCAAGATGACGACCTCGCTGGTGGGATAGACAATGGGTCCACCAGCGGAGAGATTGTAAGCCGTGGAACCCGTGGGGGTGGCTATGATCAATCCGTCGCCGTGGTAGAAGGTGAGCAGTTTCCCCCGCACATCTACCCGAAGATGGATCATGTGTCCCAAAGGTCCCTTTAGGATGGCTGCTTCGTTAAGGGCCAGAAAGCTTTCGTCTTTCAGTTTCACTTCGAGGAGGAGGCGGGCTTCGATCTCGAAGCGTCCTTGAACGAGTGATTCAAAGGCCTCACAGGCCTCTTCCTGGGTGATCTCGGTGAGGAACCCGAGCCGGCCCAGGTTGATACCCAGAAGGGGCACGTCTAACCGGTAAGCCAGGGGAGCGGAACGAAGGAGAGTCCCATCGCCTCCCAGCACCACGATGGCTTTGATATCCCTCTCTTCCGGATCTTCTGTAAGGGCAAAACCGTAGCGCCCGGCGATCTCATCCAGACAATCTTTGAGCCCGGTGGGCAGTCTGGTCTCTTTTCTGGTGACAAGCAAAATCTTTGGCATTCCCAAGGTCTTAGGTTTTCAGAAAAGGGGGTTATTTGTCAATTTCTTAGTTGACAAAAGACAGGGGCCTAGTAAAGGTCGAAAAACATGGAGACCTTAAGACTCCTCATCCCTGAAGAAGAAATAAAACGAAAGGTGGGGGAACTGGCCGCTCGGATTTCTGCGGATCATCGCGGGAAGGAAGTAGTCTTCATCGGCATCCTCAAAGGGGCCTTCATCTTTCTGGCTGATCTCGTAAGGATGGTGGAACTCCCCGATCTGGAAATCGACTTCGTACGACTCGCAAGCTATGGTAAGAGCGACACCTCAAGCGGAGAGGTCAAGATCACCAAGGATATCGAGCTCTCTATCAAAGACAAAGACGTGATTGTAGTCGAAGACATCGTGGATACCGGTTACACCCTGGCCTATTTCCGCGACGTCCTGAAACTTCACGAACCTCGCTCGGTAAAGATCTGCTGCCTCATCGACAAGGCGGAAAGGCGCGAGGTGGAGATCAAGATCGATTACTGTGGTTTCAAGATCCCAAAAGGGTTTTTGGTAGGCTATGGGCTCGATTTTGCAGAAAAATACCGACACCTACCAGGAATCTACGAAATAGTGAGAAAATGAAAAACTTTTTGCGTTTTGTCTGGCTCTATTTCCGAAACAGTCCTTGGTACGTATGGGTCCTGCGTATCGGTGGGGCTATCCTGCTCTTCAAACTCTGGACTTATATGCAATCCATCAAACCGCATTGAAGGAGGGAGGAAGCCTCCCTCCTTCCTCGTCGGCAGGCTTTACCACCAGCAAACTGTCTTGTCCGCCTCCCAGATGAGCTGGATAAGTTTATCGTAGTCCGCATCATCCTTGGCTTCTGCCAGGTTAAATTCCATCCCTTCGTTGCCCTCGTTGAGGGCCGCTACCA
>Ga0256914_1000175_pt1 | contig 61484 bp, 49 predicted proteins | sample HulkmetaG_FD_191571 | JGI IMG/M metagenome (GOLD analysis project Ga0256914, IMG submission 191571) | Hydrothermal chimney microbial communities from Main Endeavour vent field at the Juan de Fuca Ridge, Pacific Ocean - Hulk | ecosystem: Environmental > Aquatic > Marine > Hydrothermal vents ...
CCTTCTCAAGAACTTTTATATCGTCTGGTTTTATAGATAGATATTCATTGTAGTAAGAGAGGGCCTTTCTATAATTTTTATTACGAAATTCTTTGTCAGCTAACATTTTTGTACATTTTATAAAATTAGGAATAATCTCTTTCTTTCGTTTCGGATCTAACTGTACAGCCTTTTTATAATAGGTATAGGCCGATAAAAAATCTTTACTTTCAAAATATATATCTGCCAGCTTAATATAGATATCAGGATCTTTTTTGATAAATACTGCTTTTTTTAGATATTCTACAGCCCTATCCGGATATTCCTTTAAGGAAGCGTAACCTAATTCCCTGTAAATCTCAAAGATATAATCTTTTATCTCATTTTTTTCCGAGTATTTTTCTAACAAAAGTAAAGCATCATTATATTTTTTCAAATGGAAAAGGTTTAAACCTTTTAAGATCTCAACTTCAGTGTCTATTTGCGAGATTCTGTTTAGATAATCAAGAGATCTATTATGATCTTTAAGGCTGTAATATATTTTTCCACACAGAAGAAAAGCTTCTTTATCCTTTTTTCCAAGATTTATACTTTTCTCACAAAGCTCTGCTGCTTTTTCGTAATTACCACTTTCATACGATTTTTTTGAAAGGAAAAAGTAAACAGAAGGGTCATCAACATCTTTTATATTTTCAGGATGCAACTCGGCAACTATTTCTTTTATCTTTTTTTCCAGTTCATCAGTTTCAAAACCTAATTTTTTTGCCTTTAAAACAGTATTTAAAGCATCATTAAACTTTCTCTTATCAACATATTCTTTTGCTAAGTTTATATATATCTGTGAAAGTTCCCTTTTTATATTCTCATCTTCCTTAAATCTTAGTGCTTTTTCATAGTAATCAGCCGTTTTATTTAGATCTCCAAGCTTCTTATACCTTTCTCCAGCATTAATATACAGCTTATACAGTTTCTCAACTATCTTATTTTTAAGATTTTTTACATCAGGATCTTCTTTGAATTTGCTCTTTTCTATAAGTTCAAGACCGCTTTCATATATCTTTATATCATTCTCAAGGGATGATATATCACCAAAAAATTTTGCTGTCTTAAGTATTATATGAATATCATTAATTAATTCCGATTTTTCCTTTAGAAGCTTCCTCAGTTCTTTCTCACTTACCCATTTCCCATTAAAGTAAATATAACCTTCGGAAAGTTTCTTAAAGTTCTGATCAGTCTCTATTTTTTTCCTTACCCTTTCTATATCTTCTTTTACAAAAAATTTATATATTGTTAGATCTTCGTAATTTTTTAGCGATTTTTTGTAAAAATCAAGTGATTTTTTAAACTCTTTTTTCTGGTAAAATTTATCTGCCTGAGACTCCAGTTCTTTGGAAAGCTGATAAAGTTGTTTATCGTTTGCAACGGTCAATATTAAAAAGTTTCCAAAAACGACGATAAGAACTAACGTTAGTATAAATATGTTTGTTTTTGAAAGTTTTCTTTTAGCCATAATCTTTAGATTTCCTTTTTAAGTATTTCGTCATATTTTTTAATATATTTATCCTTTTCCTCAATAAACTCCTTTACAACAGGAAGAACTTCCTGTAAGATCTGTGTATCTTCATCTTTCACATTCATAGCTTCCGCTATACCTTTATTTATATCCTCTTTCTTTAAAGTAAATATATAAAAATTATCCAGATTGATTCTCATAAGAGCCTTAAGCGTATAAAACAGCTCAACATACTTTTTTGCTTTTCTACTTGTGAAATAGGCTTTTTCATACCTTGTTAGATTTTCTCTTACCTCAGATACAAGAAATCTATTGGATCTCATATCTTTAACAAGCTGATCAAAACCTAATGTGAGCTCTGAGAAAGATTTTGTTATATATTCCTTATCTGTATAGAAAAGCCACGAGTTCTCGACCTTTTTTATATCCTTCTGATACTCAACAAGAAGTCTGTGAGCTGTCTTAAATCTGTTTATAACTTCCTGATCAGATATATAGTTTATATCTTTTATAAGATACTTCATAAGTTTATCTGAATGAAAGAGAACTGCAAATATTACAGAATCTTTTTTTGTAAATGTTTCAAGGGTATCTTTATCATTGGATCTGTACGCCCAGTATAAAAAGTAAAGGAAATTTTTTTTTGTGTTTACATAACTTGAGAAATATAGCTCCTCTAAAATTTTTGCCGATCCAATATCATTATTTTTTTTAAATGACAAACTGCAGTATTTAATAGTTTTATCCATATATTCATTGGTTTTGTTCAGTATGTAATCTTTATTTATAAGTTCTTTCTGATATTTTTTATAATACTTTCTACATAGATACGGTAAAACTTCAGTTTTGTTTTCTTTATTGTATAGTATTTCAAGTTCTTCAACATCCATTGAGGAGTAGTCGAGGCTACAGGATAGAATAAAAGCATAAAGGAAAAACAAAAAGAGCTTTACCACTTTAAACAACTTTCCCTACCCCTCTAATAAGCTTATCTGTCTTTCTCTTAACTTTTAAATATAATGACCGGCATAATTTTGGGCAATCTGGATATAATTATCCCCTCTGCATCTGGACAAGCTTCATGAGTTTTTTCTGCTCTTTCTTTATAAAGTCTGAGAGAACATTCTCTTCATATTTTTCCATCTTTTTAAATTTAATACCGTAACAGACTGTTGTTTTTCTTTCGTATATATTTACAATAACACTATTAATTTCCAACTTTCTTCCATCCACAGTAAATATAAGCTTCACTTCATTATTTATATTTAGATTTGCTTCAGTTCTCCTATCTGCAGAAATACAGAATCTCGCACCCCCAACGCTTATGTCCGCTATAAGCCCCTCTATTCTTTTCACTTTCTCAACACCGCTTGGATGTATCTCAATTTTTTCAACAACAGCAGGAATCTCAACATCTACCCTGGCATGTTCTCTCCTCTGTATTCTTTCCATATCAAATGTATGAGGAAGCTTAAGTATCGTTTTTTCAAGCTCTAAAAATGTGTCTTCAACCACTCCTGTTATTTTGTAAATCGCGTCTCCTCTCCTTAAAAGTGTTATCTTGACCATACTACCTTTCAAATGGGGAAGATCCGTATGGGCATCTATAAGGTACCAGTACATATGCTTCTCATCTTTATCATAAAGAGCCGCATTATAAACCTCTTTATTTTCCGTACTTATTCTGCCTGATTGAAATATATCTATGTCTTTAGTAGATGACAGAGGAACGAAAGGAGGACATATATCAAATCCAAGCTTTTTCCTTAGTTCTTTAAGCATATCCTCATCATAATTTGGATTCTCCTCAACATAAAGTGATATAACTTTTTCAAAAGGTGCTTTAAACTCAAGAGCAAGAAAAGGATCTCTTCCGAGTTTTTTAGAGTATTTCCATATTATCTCCCCAGCTTTTTCCGGAATATTTTTCTCTTTTAGATTTTTTAGAAATAATCTTTTCATAAGTTTATCTTTGATAGTTTTCCTAAAATAAAAACCAAGAAGTATGAGAAAAAGAAGTAAAAGGATTATAAAAACAAAAATCAAAAAAGTAGTGATATCATGCTCTGTCGCCTGACGGAACGACTCTATGGCAGCTTTAGATCTTTCATCCAATCTGACACCACAACTATAATGGTTTTATAGATACTATAGTATAAATGAATTTATTTCTAATAGAAAGCCCCCTTAATGGGGGCAGTATATTATATGTCGTAATACAGTTCAAACTCCTTTGGATGAGGAACAAGTCTTATTTCGTCAACCTCTGCCTGCTTTGTCTCTATCCACATCTGTATGAAGTCCTCATCTACGACACCACCTTTAAGTAGAAAATCCATATCTTCCTTAAGAGAATCTATAGCTTCCTGAAGAGATCCAGGAGTTTCTGGAACATTTGCAAGTTCCTCAGGAGATAGAGAGTAGATATCTTTGTCTAAAGGCTCTCCAGGATGGATCTTATTCTCTATACCATCAATAGCTGCCATTAATAGAGCAACAAATGCAAGATACGGGTTGGAAGATGCATCAGGAAATCTTACTTCGATTCTTTTAGCCTTTGGAGATACTGAACCCATAGGTATTCTTATAGCAGCAGATCTATTTCTTGCAGAGTAAGCAAGTCTTACAGGGGCTTCAAAACCTGGAACAAGTCTGTGATATGAGTTTGTGGTTGGGTTTGTAAATGCTGCTATAGCCTTTCCATGTTTTATAATTCCCCCTATAGCATAAAGTGCAATCTCTGAAAGACCAGCATACTGATCTCCTGCAAACATATTCTGATCGCCTTTCCAGATAGAAAAATGTATATGCATTCCTGATCCATTATCACCAGCAATTGGCTTAGGCAGGAATGTTACATACTTTCCATGTTTGAAACCGACATTTCTCAAGACGTACTTATACTTAAGAACATTATCTCCTGTTGTTACAAGATCAGCAAACCTGAAGTTGATCTCGCCCTGACCTGCCGTACCAACTTCGTGGTGTTCTCTTTCAACGGTTATGCCAACCTCTTCAAGTGTTTTTACCATATCTCTTCTTATAGCAGACATTTTATCAAGGGGCGGTACAGGGAAGTATCCTCTTTTGTAAGGAGTTTTATATCCTAAGTTAGGCATCTCTTCCCTACCTGTATTCCACCAACCTTCAACAGAGTCAATCTCGTAATATGAGTGATTTGGACCATTACTGAATTTTATATCATCAAATATGAAAAACTCAGCTTCAGGTCCGAAAAATGCTATATCACCAATACCTGTTGACCTTAAGAACTCTATAGCTTTTTTAGCTATCTGCCTTGGATCTCTGTTATAAGCCTCTCTTGTTATTGGATCCTCAACATCACACACTAATGATATGGTTGGCTCTTCTATAAACGGATCTATAAATGCGGATTTTGGATCTGGAATAAGAAGCATATCCGACTCCTGTATTCCTTTCCAGCCTCTAATTGAAGAGCCATCAAAAGGAATACCATTCTCAAAACTTTCAGCTGAGAATTCATGTGCTGGTATTGTTAGATGTTGCCACTGTCCAAAAGGGTCTGAAAACTTCAGGTCAATAAAAACAATTCCTTTTTCTGAAATAACTCTTAAAACATCATCTGGCGTTTGACACTGAATCATAGCCATTTAAAGTACCTCCTGATTTGATTCTATGAGACTAAATTGCTTCCGGTCCTCTTTCACCAGTTCTTATCCTTATTGCATCTTCAACAGGAATTATAAAAATCTTTCCATCTCCTATTCTTCCTGTTCTTGCTGTATTTGCTATAGTTTCAACAACCTTCTCAACCATAGAGTCGTCAACAACAATCTCTATTTTAAGCTTTGGAAGAAAATCAATAACATACTCTGCTCCTCTGTAAAGCTCAGTATGACCTTTTTGTCTTCCAAATCCTTTTGCTTCAGATACAGTCATACCGTAAACACCTATTTCCGTTAAAGCGTCCTTAACCTCATCAAGTTTGAAAGGTTTGATAATCGCTTCAATTTTCTTCATTTATACCCTCCAACTATTCCTGAATTTTATAAGCAAATATCTTGCCAATATAAAATCAAGGCATAACATTTATTTTTACAGCTTTAATGCACAAAATATGTGCACCAATTGGTATGAGTGCATAATTTTTATGCATTAAGATCAAACACTACCATTTTTATCTCTGTATAGTCCTCAATAGCAAATTTTGGACCTTCCCTGCCTATACCGCTTCCTTTTACACCGCCGTAAGGCATATTATCCGCTCTGAAGGTTGGTATATCATTAATTATAACCCCGCCAACCTCAGCATTCTGTATAAATTTCCATGCATTTTTTATACTGTTTGTAAAAACACCCACCTGAAGACCGTAATTTGTTTTATTAACCAGTTCCAAAGCCTCATCAATATCCCTAAACCTTTTTACAGTTACGACAGGAGCAAAAGCTTCTTCATAAAAGAGCTTTGATTCTTCTGGAATATCAACTACAACTGTAGGTTGAAAAACAGTTTTTTCCTCTGCACAGGATATACCGCCCATCTCAATTTTGGCGCCTTTCTTTACGGCTTCCTCTATCCATGATCTGATTCTATTAACCTCATCAACAGTTATTACAGGTCCTACATCTGTATCCTCATCCATAGGATCTCCAAACTTAAGTTTTGAGACCTCTTTTTTTAAAAGTTCCTGGAATTTGTCCGCCACTTCATGATGAACGAGTATCCTCTGAACCGAAATGCATACCTGCCCTGCAAGTGCAAACCCCCCTAATACTGATTTCTTGGCAGCAGTTTGAAGGTCTGCATCTTTATCGACAACAACTGCAGAATTTGATCCAAGTTCCATGACAATCTTCTTCAGTCCAGCCTGTTTTGCTATAATCTCTCCAACTTTTAAGCTACCGGTAAAAGATACTACCCTTACATCCGGGTGCGTAGTCATTATCCGGCCAACATCAGCATAACCAGGTATTACGGAAACAGCCTCCTCAGGCACACCTGCTTCAAGGAATAGTTCACACAGCATAATCGGAGAAAGAGGCGTTCTTTCACTGGGTTTTAGTATAAACGGACAACCTGCAGCTATGGAAGGTGCTATCTTATGAGCAGTTAGATTTAATGGAAAGTTAAAAGGTGTTATAGCTGAAACAATTCCTGCAGGCTCTCTAAAGTAAAAACCCTTTTTACCCTTTCCATTAGGGGATGCGTCAATATAGATGTACTCTCCTTCTATCCTCTTTGACTCTTCAGCAGAAAAAATAATCGTATTTATGCATCTTTCAACTTCGGTTCTTGCTTCCCTTATAGTTTTTCCAACTTCATAAACAACTACTTTTGCAAATTCTTCTTTTCTTTCTTCAAGCAGTTGGGCAACTTTCATAAGTATTTTATACTTATCGTAAGAGGAGAGCTTTTTTAGTTTTCTAAGACCGATTTTTGCTTTTTCTACAGCCTTCTCTACATCTTTTGGAGATCCTTTTGGAACTTCTCCAATTTTTTCAAGGGTATAAGGATATATAACATCTATTTTTTCTTCTTTATAAACTTTCTGACCACCTAAGATCATAGGGAGGGTTATCATATTTTCAAACCTCCTTTACTTTATTATATTTTAACATGAAAATAGATTTACCATACTATCAGGGGTGTTTTTTATGATAGAGTTTCTAAAAGGCAAGATATCTCACAAAGGAGAAGATATATACATTATAGATCTTGGAGTAATAGCATTAAGGTTTAGATCGCCATCCAATTTTGAAGACCAGTCTGTAGTATTTTTTGAGATGATTATAAAAGAGGATAGGATTGAACTTTACGGATTTAAGACACCTGAGGAAAGAGATATATTCAACAGGCTTTTAAGTATAAATGGTGTAGGTGTTAAACATGCACTTTCTATACTAAGAGCTTTCAGTCCTGAAAGATTTATAGAAATAATTGAGAAAAAAGATATAACATCATTAACAACAGCCCATGGTATTGGAAAAAAAACAGCACAGAGAATAATACTTGAGCTTCAGGGAAAGTTAGAGTTTTTTGAGAATAGAACTTTACAGGATCTTGTTGAAGCCCTTTCTGAACTTGGTTTTGATAAAAGAAAAGCTATCCCTATAGCAAAAAATGTCCTAAAAGATACTGATAATTTAGAGAGAGCTTTAAAATTAGCCCTTCAAAAACTTACTGAAAAAGGATAAAATTTTTTAACTTTAATAAATATAAGATAAGGTGAAAAAGATTGTGGATATTAGGCGAACATGATGAAAATATAAGAAAAACAAGGGGATCAATACTTGAACTTGTTGGTAATACGCCTCTTATAAAACTCGAAAGATCTATCCCTGACGATATAAAGGAAAAAAACATTGAGATATATGCAAAACTTGAAGGTTATAATCCGGGAGGATCTGTAAAAGACAGGCCTGCAACAAGAATGCTTGTGGAGGCTGTCAAAAGTGGAAAACTCACGAAAGATAAAATAATCCTTGATGCAACTTCTGGCAATACAGGAATTGCACTTGCCATGATAGGTACAGCTCTTGGTTTTAGAGTAGAGCTTGCTATGCCTTCAAATGTTAGCGAAGAAAGAAAAAAAATAATACAGGCTTTTGGTGCTAAGATACATTATACAAATCCTCTTGAGAGTACCGATGGAGCAATCATATACGTTAGAAAACTAATAGAGAAATACCCTGACAGATATTTTTATGTTGATCAGTACAACAATGATGCAAACTGGAGATCTCATTACCACTCGACAGCTGTAGAGATATGGAAACAGACTGAAGGAAAAATAACTCATTTTATTGCAGGCATAGGAACAGGCGGAACAGTGATGGGAACAGGCAGAAGACTTAAGATATTCAACCCAGATATACAGATAATTGGTGTTCAACCTGATAGTCCATTTCATGGAATAGAGGGTCTCAAGTATATAGAAACATCTATTAAACCAGGTATTTTTGATGAAAACAGGCTTGACAGGACTATGTTTATAGGAACGGATATCTCATATGAAAGGGCAAGAGAACTTGCTAAAAAGGAAGGTATTTTTGTAGGTCAATCCTCAGGAGCAGCTTTTGAAGCAGCCCTTCAGCTTGCCAAGGAAATAGATCAAGGAGTAATTGTATTTATATGCCCTGATGGAGGAGAAAAATATCTGACAACAGCTCTTTGGGAATTTTAACAGTCTGAGTTGTCCTCTTCAACAGCCTTTATTAACTTGTCAGATATATAGGGTAGTGCAGCTCTCACCCTTACCCATGCTGACATGAGAGGAACGCCGATAGGATCATCTATAAACTCTTTTTCCGCTTTTTTCAAAGCATCGACAAAAACCTCTATGGCTTCAATTTCCGCATGTCTATCATAATTAAGACCGTTTATAAGTGATAATGCATTGTATTTTTCTATAGCATATCTTGCTTCCTGAAGATAGGTTGTTAAAAGTGTTCTGAAAAAGGCTTCTGAAAAAACAAAACCATCATGTGCAAGAACCCTAAAAAGTGTTTTTGCTATATCACTTGCCATTTTTACAAGCCCTTCTGATGTTGATTTTACGAGCTTCTGATGTTTATGTTCGTAAGTATCCATAACTTCAACCTGACATATCCTGTTAAATGATGTGTTTTGGTAAACCTCGCTTAGCATAGATACTTCTAACCCCCATGTTGGAGAAATTCTTATTCCCCTTGCAAGTGTTCTTATAAATGCAAACTCTCCAGATAATGCATATCTGAAGCTGTCAAGGTAAACAAGAAATCTGTTACAGCCGAGAATCCTGATAAGTGCTCTTATTAAGGGTGTATAAAAAATCCTTGTAACCCTTCCATAGAGTTTGTTTGTAACTCTTGCATAGTATCCTTTACTAAATTCAAAATCTAAAGCTGGATGAACTACTGGATAAAAAAGTCTTGCAGGCAATTCTCTACTGTAATTCACAATATCACAGTCATGTAAAGCTATGGCATAGGCATCTGCATCTGAAAGTATGTATCCAAGACTCATCCATACAGATCTTCCCTTACCTGGGAAAGAGACATTAAATCCAGCATCCTCAAGCTCAGAGTAAAGTTTTTGCATTCTTGGACCATCATGCCATATAACTTTGACTTCAGTATTTACCTGCGACATTACTTTTTTAACTTTTTTAAACTCTTCTTCAGATGCTTTATCAAGGGAAAGAACGATCTTATAAAGATATCTTATCCCTTTTAGCTCTTCTATTATTCTCGGCATAGCAGGTCCTTCAAACTCAGAGTATAATGCGGGAAGTAAAAGTACCATATTTCTTCTTTTTGAAAACAGCTCAAGTTCATACTCTAACTCTTCAAGCGATCTGTTTTTAAAGTTCTGGAGCGTCGTTATGACACCATTTTGAAAAAAATCTGCCATGAAAATACCTCCCTCATTTCCATATTTTTATAAGATATTCTTTCATTTCTTCAAAAATTTCAGCCTGAGTATTGTAATAATCTTCAGCTTCCTGATCAGATTTATCTGAAAGCTCATTTACCAATGATGCAACTCGTGCATTGTATAGAGGTATCATTGTATTCAAGACTTTGAATTTCTGTCTTTCCGTAGAATGAAATGTATTTCCATACCTATAAACTATCCTTACCCACGTCTCTATAGGCATAATAAATTCCTCGTTCTTCTCATTTTTGTAAAGGTCCCTAATAACTTTCATATCTGTCTCATCAAGTATTCTCTCCCAAACCCCCTCAAAATTTTTATAGCCTGTTCTAAAATAATCTATACTTTCATTAAGATCTATCTCAAAAGGTTCAGGCTCAACACCTGCAAACTCTCCGAAAACTGGTATATCTTTTGATCTTTTTATCTTTTTCCAGAACGATTCATACTTTTCCATGAGATTGTAAGTCGTTCCAACAACCTCTCTGAACATACCGCTGAGATCTTTAGCAGGATCCTTCTCACCATGTATCTTTGCACCAAGTTTAGCCTGACAGATTCTGTATCCTTTGACAACAGCTGTTGTTGTCATCCATATATCAATCCCAAATTTTGCTACATCCGTCTCCCAGACATCCTCATCAAGATAGTCTTTAACAAGTTTTCTTGACATACCAAAATCACCACCTATTGGCTGTCTTATACGAAGTCCGTAAAGAGTTCTTATTAAAGGATATGCTATGTTATTAGTGATGGTTCCATCAAATTTGTATCTTCTGTAGTAAGGTGTCACATAATCAAAACCTTTAAATACAGGATCAAGTATATTCTTTATCCATTCTGGCGTTATAGATCTAAGATCGGAGTCAAAGGTTGCAACAGCTTCTGCTCTGAGGAACTCAGCGGCTTCAAAAACAGCTCTCAGGGCTGATCCTTTTCCAGGAATGCCTCTGTATATCGAGACTATCTTCTCTATATTATAAGCGCTGATATCAGTGGCTCTTGCTTCTTCTCTTGTATCATCAGTAGAGCCGCCGTCAGAAACGAATATTATGGCTTTTCTATCTGAATAATATCTATCAAGTCCTTTTGCAACAGTTTCTATAACATGGGATATTGTCGTTTGACTATAGTATGAAGGAATACCAACAACTATATCTGCATATCCTATCTTCTCGATTTTTTTCCTTGCATCCTCCCTAAGAGCCGTTGAAAATCTTACATTTGGCAGAACTATCATCATTTTAACCCTCTACTATCATTACTATAATATCCATCACATTAGTTCCTGTTTTTCCTGTAAAAATAAGATCCCCCGTTTTTCTAAAAAAACTGTATGAATCGTTATTTTTCAAATAATCATCAATATTTAGATCCAGATATTTTGCTTTCTTATATGATTCAGCTGTTACAACAGCCCCTGCTGCATCAGAATTTCCATCTATCCCATCCGTTCCTCCACTCAGAATAACTATTCCATCCACATCCTTTATCTCCTTCAGAGAAGAAAGTGCAAACTCTTGATTTCTCCCTCCCTTTCCACTTCCTTTCACAGTTACTGTTGTCTCCCCTCCAAAAAGAACACATACAGGTTTCTCAACAGGATTATCTGACTTTTTTATCTCCAGTCCTATACTTGCTACAGCTTTTGCAACCTCTTTTGCTTCCCCTTTTAACATAGAAGTAAATATGTATCCTTTTAATCCTTTATTCTCCGCTTTTTTCCTTGCTTCATTTAACGCAATAAAATTACTGCCTATTATGAAATGTTTTATATCTGGATTTTCACTTTTTGGAGTATCAGGTATCTTACCTGAAATACCATCTTTTATAACTTTTTTTACAGTTTCGGGAATCTTATCAAAAAGATCATACCTTTTTAATATATCGTAAGCATCACGATACGTTGAAAGATCGTAATAAAGAGGCGCTGATCCAATAGTAAAAAGATCATCTCCAACAACATCGGAAAGAACAAGAACAGCTCCTTTTGATTTTGTTACCTCTCCAAGCCTCCCACCTTTTATAAGCGATAAATGTTTTCTTATTATATTTATCTCTTCTATGGGAATACTGTTTTCAAGCAAAATCTCGGTTGTTTTCTGTAAATCCTTTATTGTTATAGGAGGAACTGGTTTTTCAATCAGCGCAGAGCTTCCACCAGAGAGAAGATATAAAAATGTATCATCCTCCTTCAGGTTTGACATTTCTTTGATAAGTATCTCTCCAGCTCTAAGACTTTTATCTGTTGGAACAGGATGGGATCCTTCTACAACTCTAATTTTTTCTAAATTTTCAGTATAGTTGCATACAACAACTCCTCCTTTTATTCTATCGCCAAGTATCTTTTCAACAACTTTTGCCATTTCAATGGAAGCTTTACCACTTCCAAAAACGTAAAGATCCCCTTTCAAAGGAATATCATAATCACATACTCTTATACTGTTGTCTTTTAATGTTATATTTCTGGGAATTATATTTTCGGGATGAACACTACGGATAGAACTGAGAAAGATCTCAACAGCAACCTCTTTCAATTTCATTAAGTATTCTCCAGATAGACTCGTTCCATCCTTTACTTCCTGGATACTTAGCTTTTATAATGCCGGGAATATTAACAGGTTCGTACTTTTTATTAATATGGGGTATCAGAATCGGGATGTCAACTTCTCTAAGCATTGGTATATCGTTCTTGCTGTCTCCAAGACCAATAGTTAAAGGCACCTTCCCTGTATTTTCTTCAAATATTTTTTTAACAATCTCTACAGCTTTTCCTTTATCCTGATTTTTTCCTACTAAATGGTAAAATCTCCCGCCCCTTGTAATCTTAAATCCTTCTTCATCAGCGATCTTTTCAAGTTTAGATATATCTTTTTCATTCTCCAAAACGAACGGTTCTGTAAAATCTCTATTTTTTGCAAGTTTTGCTCTCTCATAGGGAAGATCTGTAAGTTCCATTATCTCTTTGATTTCCATATCGCCAAAACCTTTAATCCTAAATCTATCCTTTATTTTGTTTATAAATTCCCTTATCTCACTATAGTCTCTACCAATTTTTATCACGCAATACCTATTTTCCTTATCACATTTTATTTTAAAACCTCTATATTTTTTTGGAAAAAAAATGGCTGCACCGTTTTCAACAATAAAAGGTTCTTCTATACCAAGATCTCTCTGGACAAGCTCAACTTCTTTTTTTGTTTTACTCGTTACTATGATAATAGGGATTTTTTTCTTCTTTATCCTCTCTAAGGATTCAAGGGCATCCTTAAAGGAATAATCCTCATGGTTAAGTAATGTTCCATCAAGATCTGTAAATATTAATACATTAACCATTTTTCCTTTCCGGTATTCTTACAATAAATGTTGATCCTACATTTAGCTCGCTCTTTACCTCAACCTTACCTTTATGAGCTTCTGCTATATGCTTTACTATTGAAAGTCCAAGTCCTGTCCCTCCAACATTTCTGCTTCTTGATTTATCAACCCTATAAAATCTTTCAAATATTAAAGGCTGGAATTCCTTTGGTATTCCTATTCCCGTATCTGTTACATTTATTAGTATCTCTCCATTTTTTCTCTCAGCAGAGACCGTTACACTGCCTTCAGTTTTATTGTATTTTATAGCATTCTCAATAAGATTTTTTAAAAGGATATCAAACTTTTTATGATCCACTTCTATTATGAATCCTTCTGGTACTAAATTTATAAGTTTTATACTTTTTTCCTTAGATAAATGCTCAAGATCATTAAAAATTGAGTTTACAACTCTTGAAAGATCGGCTTTTGTTATATTCAGCTTTTCTTCTTTAGACTCAAGTTTTGCAAGTATAAGAAGATCATTAATAAGACTGTCCATCTGATCAATTCTTTTTTTAGCCATACTAAGAAACTTTTTTATAGTCTGTATATCTTTCTCCTGTTCAAGGGTTTCAACTATACCTTTCATAACGGCTATTGGTGTCTTAAGCTCATGAGATACATTTGAGACAAAATCTTTTTTCGCCTGCTTGTATATCTCAAATAACGTTATGTCCTGAAAATGAAGAACCTTCTTGCTGTTTATATGATACATTCTTACAAGGAAAATATCGTTATTTATAGTTATCTCTTCTTTAAAATCTCTTTTGTTTTTATAGGATATTATTGAGTATAGATAGTTATTTTTAATAACTTCTGAAAAGTGTTTCCCAACCGGATCTATACCTTTGATATCATTTTTTAAGATATCTTTAGCATAGGCATTCATATACTCGATATTCTGGTTTTCACCAACAACTATTATCCCTTCTTTAAGAAAATCCAGAAACTGAAGTAAAACTTCAGGATCAATCTGACTGTTCTTCATCTTTGTCTAATTCCTGATGCCTCAACATCTTTCCTTCTTTCATATATATAACTTCTTCTGCAAGATTAGTCGCTATATCTGCAACTCTCTCAAGATTTGAAGATACGGTGATCAGCCTAATACCTACCTTTATATTCTTAGGGTCTTCCACCATATATGTGTATATCTCACGTATGATCTGTTCATGAAGGGCATCTACTCTGTCATCCCTCGTTATAACATCTCTTGCAAGCTCCGTATCCAGATTTTCAAGTGATTTTACGGCATCTTTTACCATTCCCAAAACAATCTCTGTCATTATAGGAAGATCAACATACTCTTTAAGCTTAGGTTTTGTTAAAATTCTTTCCGCCTGCTCCTTTATATTTTCCGCATGATCTCCAATTCTTTCTATATCTCTGTTTACAAAAAGATCCATAACAAGAATTCTAAGATATTTTGCCTCTGGCTGAAACCTTGCTATGGTTGTTATTATAAGAGTCTCATTCTCAACTTCCATCTGATCAACCTTAGGCTCAAGCTCATCAACAACCTTTAAATACTCGGGATTATGTTCTATTATGGCTTTGACCGCATGTTCTATCATCAAGTCAGCCATTTCAGCCATCTGTATCAGTCTCTCCCTTATCTCTTCAAGTCTTGGTTTTATTAACATAATTACCTCCTCAATTATCCGAATCTTCCACTTACATAATCCTCTGTCAGTTTTTTCTTTGGTGAGGTGAATATAATATCTGTTTTGTCAAATTCTATAAGCTCTCCTAAATACATAAATGCAGTATAATCCGAAACCCTTGCTGCCTGCTGCATATTATGTGTGACAATTATTATAGTCACAGTCTCTTTTAATCCAACAACAAGCTCCTCAATCTTTCCTGTTGATATAGGATCAAGAGCCGATGTAGGCTCGTCAAAAAGTAAAACTTCAGGTTCAACAGCTAATGCTCTTGCTATAACAAGTCTTTGTTGCTGTCCTCCAGAAAGACCTGAAGCACTATCTTTAAGTCTATCTTTGACCTCATCCCACAAAGCTGCCTGTTTTAGAGCTTTTTCCACTCTTGCTTCAAGCTCTGATTTATTTTTTATACCTCTAAGTTTAAGTCCATAGGCGACATTGTCAAATATACTCATAGGAAAGGGCGTCGGTTTCTGGAAAACCATCCCAACTTTTGATCTTAGTTCTATAAGATCTATATCATCCGAGAGAATATTCTTTCCGTCCATAATAATTTCGCCTTCATATCTGTTTCCATAATATAGATCATGCATTCTGTTAAAACTTCTCAAAAGTGTTGTTTTTCCACAGCCAGAAGGTCCTATCAGAGCTGTTACTTTCTTCTCATAAACCGGCATATTAATATTTTTAAGTGCAGGCTTATCTGATTTTGCATAATAAAAAGAGAAATTTTTTACTTTTATCTTGATGTTATCCTCCATTAACTTTTATACCTCCAGTGTATGATCATACGGGAAGTTACGGTGACTATAAGTATAACAACGGTTATTATAAAGGCAGCCGCCCATGCTTTTTCATGCCAGTCTTCATAAGGACCCATAGCATAGTTGAATATAGTTACAGTAAGGGATGCTATAGGTTCATTCATATTAGTTGTAAAATACGAGTTATTAAATGACGTAAAAAGAAGAGGTGCTGTCTCACCTGCTATTCTTGCTATAGCAAGAATAACTCCTGTAAGAATTCCAGTAGCTGCTGCTCTATAGACAACATCTTTTATAACCCTAAAATAAGAGGCTCCAAGGGCAAACGCAGCTTCTCTTAAAGTCCATGGAACAAGTTTAAGCATATCTTCAGTAGTTCTCAGCACAACAGGAACCATAATAAAAGCAAGAGCCGCAGCACCTGCCCATCCGCTAAAATGTCCAAAAGGTTTAACTAAAAGAGCGTAAATAAACGTTCCTACTACTATGGAAGGAACACTTACCATAATATCAGAAAGTATGCTTATTACTTTTGCAAACACAGTTCCCCTTGCATACTCTGCTATAAAAGTACCTCCAAGAATACCGAGAGGAACTCCAATAATGGTTGCAACTGAAGTTATTAAGAACTGTCCTACAAATGCATTTCTCAAACCACCCCCTGGAACTCCTGGAGGAGCTGGATCTTCAAGAAATAGCTCAAGATTTAAGGCTGTAATGCCGTGCCTAAGAACATCAAATATTATAAACACAAGCCAGAAAAGACCCATAAATGCGGCAAATGTTGAAAGTAAAAGAGCTATATTTCCTTTTATCTTTCTCTTTGTTTTCAGGTCCATATTCTTTACCTTTGGTAATGTTTTTCTGCTCTAAGCAGGAAAAATTTAGCTACAGCAAGTATTGTAAAACTCAGTATAAAAAGTATAAGAGCGAGGTAAAAAAGAGATGAAAGGTATATATCAGTATCTGCTTCTGTAAATTCATTAGCAAGGGTAACGGTTATTGTTGCAGCAGCATCAAGCAGTGAAGGCGTTATCTGATGTTTATTCCCGAGAACAAAAGCAACAGCCATCGTTTCCCCTAAGGCTCTACCAAGAGCAAGAACTATTCCACCATACACACCAAGCTTTGAGTAAGGAATAACAATATCTTTTATAACTTCCCATTTTGTCGCTCCAAGAGCATAAGCAGATTCTTTTACAATATCAGGTGTAAGGTTAAACGAGTCTCTTGATATACTTGCTATAAAAGGTGTTATCATTATGCTTAATATTATACTTGCCGTAAGCAGATCAACACCCATAGGTGTTCCTTCAAAAAGCTTTCCTACTACAGGTATATCTCCAAATACAGACTGTAGGGCTGGTTCAATATATTCAGCCATTATAGGTGCAAGCGTAAAAAGTCCCCACATACCGTATATGATGCTGGGTATTGCTGCAAGCATTTCTATAGCTATACCTATAGGTGTTTTTAAAAAATGTGGAGATATCTCTGTCAGGAATATAGCTATACCTATAGATACAGGAACAGCTATGGAAAGAGCCAGTACTGTTGTTATAAGGGTTCCGTACAAACTTGCAGCTGCTCCAAAAACCTCTTTTACAGGATCCCAGTCAACCGTAAATATAAAATTCAAAAGCCCAAACTTATGAATGGCAAGTGATGATTCGTTGTAAAGCACTAAAATTGTCGAAAATATTAAGGTTAATATTGTAAATGAAGCTGAGAATGATATAACAGCAAAAATTAAATCTGCAGCAGGAAGCCTTAGGAACTTTTTCATACTTTTTTTAATCCCTCAGATAGTATTTAATCAATTATATCAAAAAAAAAGGGCAAAAAGCCCATCGGAAGATCCAGCAACAACAGGACTATGGAGATATTCCATGTTTTTTCCAGTAATTTCTTATTTTTGATTTAAGTTCCTCAGGTAAAGGGACATATACAAGCCTTTTGGCTGTCTCATCACCTTTTTTAAACGCCCAGTCAAAAAATCTGTTGACTTTTTTATTATTTTCTACCTTTTCCCTTGCAAGAAGTATAAACGAAGCGCCAGCTATCGGCCATGCATTTTTACCAGGAGCATTAACCATCCATAAGTAGAAATGTTTATCAGGATTAAAATCTGCTGTTGCACCGGCGGCTGAAAATGTATCAAAGTTTGGCTCGACAAAGTTTCCAGCAGAATTTTTAAGCAACGTATATCTCAATCTATTTTGCTTTGCATATGCAAACTCAACATAACCAATAGAGTATTTCAATCTTTTAACATAATTCGCAACACCTTCATTTCCCTTGCCACCAATACCCACAGGCCATTTAACAGCCTTTCCTGCACCTACCTTATTTTTCCAGTCTTCACATACCTGTGAAAGGTAATTTGTAAATATTGCTGTTGTTCCAGAACCGTCCGATCTATGAATCACTTTTATCTCCTTATGGGGAAGCTTAAGAGAAGGATTTATAGCTTTTATTTTTTCACTGTCCCAGTATTTAATATTCCCAAGGTATATTCCGCATACAGTATCACCATCAAGTTTCAGCTGCCCTGCTTTTATGCCTGGTATATTTACGACAAGAACAACACCACCTATAATTGCAGGATACTGATATAGTTTATACTTTTCCAGTTTTTCTGGAGGCAGTGGTGCATCTGAAGCGCCAAAATCAACTGTTCTATTCTTTATCTGTCTCACCCCACCACCAGATCCTATAGACTGATAGTTTATTCTTATTCCTGTTTCTTTATAATACTGGTAAGCCCATGCTGCATAAACAGGATATGGGAATGTAGCTCCTGCACCATTTATAACATCTCCTGCAAAGGACTTTACCAGCAAAAATCCTGACGCAATCATTGCCGTTAAAAATTTTCTCATAACCATTCCTCCTGCCTTTTAGTAATGTAGTTCTGCTGTAATCATATATTTTGTATAGTCTTTTCCATTATCATTCTGATAATCAGATTTTATACCGTTTATTATCCAGGTAATATATCTGTTTTGATGATATGCTATACCGTATATATACATCTTTCTATCGTAAGATTCACCTCTTGCATTCCATCTATCATATCTACCAAGAAAAACAAGTCTGTTTTTAAGAAAAGGTCTAACCTCAAAATTAAATGAGTATCCTTTTCCATCATTATCCTTCGCATTAGGATCATCCCAGTTAGCCTTAATATACTGTCCTGCTAAAAGAAATAAAGGCTGATTGTAAACAGCATGAAGCTGTAATACAGAAAAATCGTAATTAGATCCCCTATGATTGTAGCTGTTAAGCGAATGTAATGAAATATTTGCGTAAGTCTGAGACAAAGGTTTAGGCTTTTTCTTTCCGCCGCCAAGTATATGCCATGTAAATCTTCCTTCTATCATAGGTTTATTTGGTTTATTACCTTTATCTGATCTGCCTATATGATCATAACCTTCCCCATCAAACACCCCGTACTCGGCAGAAAAATATTCAAATTTTGTTTTAAAATCTATGCCAGCATCAGCTGACGGCAGTAGATGTGCTCCATCTGAGGCTTCGTAAAATGTCTTGGATATTGATCTATACCACCAGCCAGAATGTTCTTCATAATCAAGCCATGGCGTATGTGCTATACCAAGTTCAAAACCTGTTCCTGGAACGATATTGGATATGTCTTTATAATAGTATAAATGTTTGATCTTCAAACTGATCTCTTTACCTTCTGATTCTATTTCTTTGTGGTACTGCCATGATATATCAAAAGTAAATCTAAAATGGTCTTTTTCATTAAAGTAATACTTAGTAACGAAATATCCTCTTCTAACCTCAAAACTTCCAGAGTCTGAACCGTTTTTCAGATCCTTAAATGTATAACCTATATAAGCCTTTCCTCCGAATTTGAGCCTCTTTGATATGGAAACTGTAGGCGTTTCTTTTTTATCAAGCTCTAAAGCTTCCTGTTTTGTTATTATACCTTTCTCAAGAAGCTTTTTAACAACAGGATCATCTATTTCTCCTGCTGATGCTACTGATAACGCTCCCATAAGTAGCGCCGGGATCAAGATTCTTTTCATCCTTAACCTCCAGATATATTTTTATTTTCCGATAAGATTTTATTCTTAAAAATTTAAAAAAATATTAATTTTCTGTTAAGATTTCTTAATATTTGAAAACATTTAAGTATAAGCATAATTTTAATTATTAACTGATCGGATTTTAGGAGTTTAAGATGGTAAAAATAGCCATACTGATTCTTACTATAGGTTTTGTCCTTTATGCTTACGTTAATTTTCTCCCTATAGTTATATCTTATTTACAACAAACAGTCGTCGGAACATCAACAATTCCTTACAAAGTAAAAGAAGTAAAAAAGAGTATAGAACATAATCAGGATGAAGAGAAAACAGACTATGAAAAAAAAGCAGAAGAAGAGATTGATAAACTATTACATCTGAGGTGATCGGTATGGAGTTTAGATTCAACAGTATAGAAGAAGCTATAGAAGATATAAAACAGGGTAAGATGGTTATAGTTGTTGACGACCCAAATAGGGAAAATGAAGGCGATCTTGTTATGGCTGCCGAGAAGGTAACACCAGATGCTATAAACTTTATGGCAAAAGAGGGTAGAGGACTTATCTGTTTATCTATGTTAAAGGAGAGACTTGAAGAACTAAATATACCCCTTATGACCCAGAATAATACTGATCCTAATGGAACAGCCTTCTGTCTCTCTATAGACGCACATCCTAAATATGGAACAACAACAGGTATATCCGCATACGATAGGGCTGTAACCATAAAGTTAGCTGTAAGTCCGGATGCAGTGCCCCAGGATTTTGTAAGACCTGGACATATATTTCCACTAATGGCAAGGCCTGGAGGTGTTCTTGAAAGAACAGGTCATACAGAGGCTTCTGTTGATCTTGCAAGACTTGCAGGGCTGTATCCAGCAGGAGTTATATGTGAGATTATGAAAGAAGATGGAACAATGGCAAGACTGCCAGATCTTATAAAGTTTGCCAGAAAATACAATCTTAAGATTATAACCATCGCTGATCTTGTTCAATACAGACTAAAAAGAGAAAAGTTTGTCTTAAGAGAAGCAGAGGCTCATCTTCCGACAAAATATGGAACTTTCAAAATATACGGATATAAAAACACACTTGACGGATCAGAACATGTGGCCCTTATTATGGGGGACATAGATCCTGACAAACCTACTCTTGTAAGAGTTCACTCGGAATGTTTAACAGGAGATATATTTGGTTCTTTGAGATGCGACTGCCAATCACAGCTTCATGCAGCCCTTAAAACAATTTCGTCGGAAGGTAAAGGCGTACTTGTATATATGAGAGGTCATGAGGGGAGAGGAATAGGGATAATAAACAAGATAAAAGCTTACAGACTTCAAGAAGAAGGATATGACACAGTTGAGGCAAATCACAGATTAGGATTTAATGCGGATCTGAGAGATTTTGGGACAGGAGCACAGATACTGCTTGATATAGGCGTAAGAAAGATGAAGCTTATGACAAACAATCCAAGGAAAATTGTAGCTCTTGAGGGTTTTGGTCTGGAAGTTGTTGAGAGAATACCTCTAATAATAGAACCTAACCCTTATAATAAAAATTACCTTAAAGCAAAAAAAGAACATCTTGGACATATATTTGAAGATCTAAAAGGAGAAAGCTGTAAGCTTGATATTGAAGAACTCAGAAAAGAAACTGAGATGAATGAAAACTGAAAAAAATCTAAAGATCAGAGATTTTAAAACATCCGACCTGCCATCTATCAGAAGGATAATTGATGCCAATTTTGAAAATCCATGGTCTGATAGTATGATTTTGTCCGAAAATTCTTTTACCTATAAAACTGTTGCCGTTATAGAAAAACAGATTGTTGGATTTCTTTCAGGAGAGATTATGTATGATGAAAGTAATATTCTTATGATAGCTGTTGATAAAAGTTTTCAAAGAAGGGGGATAGGCAGAGCCCTGGTTTCAAATTTTTTAGAAAAGGTAAGGAGTTGTAAAATAAGTTCCGTATATCTTGAGGTATCAAAGAATAACGATATAGCTTTGAACTTTTACAGAAAACTAAATTTCAAAGAGTATGGTATGAGAAAAAGTTATTACAGTAATGGAGAAGATGCAGTTTTGATGAAACTTGATCTATAATTTGATGGAAGATATAAAACCAAAGGAGCTCAAAATGAAAATAAGGGGCAGAAGAGCTGAGATATTAATAAAAGAAGAAGAAATAAAAAATAAAGTTAGAGAACTTGGAAAGAAAATATCAGAAGATTTTAAAGGAAAAGAGATACTTGTTGTAGGAATACTCAAGGGATCATTCATATTTATGGCTGATCTTGTAAGGGAGATTAAAGGAAAAGTTTATATTGATTTTATGCAGGTATCCTCTTACAACACATCTATGGAAAGTTCAGGTGAGGTAATATTCGTTAAAGATCTTACACAGAATATAGATGGAAAAAATCTTCTTATTGTTGATGATATTATCGATACAGGAAGAACTCTAAAAGCTCTTGTTGAAGCATTAAAGCAGAGAAATCCTTCCTCTTTGAAAACATGTGTTCTCCTCGATAAAAAAGAAAGAAGAGAAGTTGATTTTGAAGCAGACTATGTAGGATTTGTTATCCCCGATAGATTCGTTATAGGTTATGGACTTGACTGGGCTGAAGAAGGTAGAAATCTAAAGGATATATACTGTATAATTTGATCGTTCTGTCGCAAATGTTAAAACGTAGGAGGATATTATGGGATTCAGACCTGTTGATGTCTCAAACAAATTTGAGACAATAAGAACAGCAAAAGCCGAAGGTAAGATATTTTTAAGTCAAGAATCTATAGATATGATAAAGAACAATAAAGTCCCTAAAGGTGACGTACTGTCAGCGTCACAGATGGCAGGAATGCTTGGTGTTAAAAGAACAGCGGATATACTTCCTTTCTGTCACAATATTATGATTGATCACGTTGTTGTTAATACAGATCTTCAAGAAGATGGTATTTATGTAACTGCCGAGGTTAAATGCATAGGAAGAACAGGGGTTGAGATGGAAGCCTTAACAGCAGTTTCAGCAGCACTTTTGAATGTTTATGATATGTTAAAAGCTTTTGACAAAAATATGGTTATAGGTGAGATAAAACTCATTGAAAAAAGAGGCGGAAAATCTGATTATGAAGAAGATCTTACCGGCCTAAAATGTGCCGTTATAACACTGAGCGATACATGTTCAAAAGGTGAAGCGGAGGACAGGAGTGGAAAAACAGCTATAGACATAATAGAAAATGAGTTTGGCGGTAATGTTGTTCATTACAAAATCCTACCTGACGATATGGAAACAATAGTAGAAGAACTTAAAAGTTTAGCCGACAAAGTTGATATTATTTTCACAACAGGAGGAACAGGTTTCAGTAAAAGAGATGTAACACCTGAAGCAACTAAAGAGATTATAAGAAAAGAGATGATAGGATTTTCCGAGGCTATGAGGATTGTTGGGATTAGATTTACTCCAAAATCTTTATTATCCAGAGGTGTGTGTGGAATATTAGGGAATGCAACGTTGGTAATTAATCTTCCAGGAAGTACAGGAGGCGTTAAGGACAACATAAGACTGGTTGCACCACTTCTTAAACATGCTATAAGAATGGCAAAAGGTGAGAAGAAACATTAAAGCTTTTTTAGGTTTTGGTCTTATGTGGAATCAAGAAAAATTTTTAGATCAATCAATTGATCTGATAAATCATCATTTTGGTGAAATCATTGAAAAAACAGATCATTTCAGACTTGAATATTCTAAATATTATGAAAAAGAGATGGGAGAGGGCTTAAAAAAGATATTTGTAGTCACAGATACAATTATAGATAAGTCTGAGATAACTAAGATTAAAAAATTAAGTATAGAAATAGAAAATACTATGAGGATTAATGGAAAAAGGAAGGTCAATATAGATCCTTTTTATATAGATACAGATCAGGTTGTTGTAGCAACATCAAAGTACAGAGGAAACAGGATTTACATGGGAGATGGTATTTTTGTAGAACTTGAGCTTTTTTACCACCATGGATCATTCCAACCGTTTATATGGACGTATATAGATTACAAAAAATATATCCCTTTTTTTAATAAGGTTAGAAATATTTTTAAAAAAGTATATAATTAAATTAGAATATTCTAAAAGGAGAAAGGTATGAAAAAGTTTACTTTTTTTCTATCAACTATCTTACTTATGTCCGGCATATCTTTTGCAGGCATGTCAAAAAAAGACTGTGAAAGATATGTTGCACAGATTGAAAAATGTATAAAAGAGGAAAAAGGAAAAGATCTAAACAAAAAATGGAGATACTGTGAAGGTCTTGCATTGTGGAATTTATTAACCGAGTACAAAAATAACGGTTTCTGTTTTGACGATGAAGAATGTAAAGAGATGATTCTTAAAGATATACAGTCCTGTGAGAATGAAAGAAATGCTCTTTACAGAAAACTTCTACAGGAACAGAAATAATCATCTCTTTTTAAAAGTATCATAAAGATTTAAAGCAGAAACCCATATTATAACGATACCTACAACTACAGGAAGAAGACTCTGAATCAGTTTTGCTGTTGAAAGAGTGAGATTATTAATCTTAAAGGCGGAGAAAACTCCGCCTATATTATTAAAAACAGCATATACTCCTACCAGTATGCCTGTTATCAGTAGTATCCTAACTGTCACTGCCTTCTGTTTTTATCTTAGGTTTTACGGCTTTTACCACATAATCACCCTCAATTTTTATAACAGGATCTCCCATAGCTGTTCTTTTTGAAATAGGTATTCTTTTCTCATCAACAATAAGTTTTAAAATCCTTCCTTTCTCCGTAGAAAAATAAACTGTTTCTCCAAGTTTAACAGGAACAGCGACAGAGAGAAAATCACCTTTTCCAAGTTTAACAGCCATAAGACCTTTCTGTGCTCTTTTCTTAACCTTTCCTTCTTTTGTAAAAAACTCCTCTTTATGAACAAGCTTAGTATAACCGTTTTTAGTAACTGTCATAATAAGATCTTCACTGTTAATCAAGAAACCACCTGATACGGTATCCCCTTCATCAAGATCAATTGCTTCAACCCCTTTAGCCTTATCACCTGTTACCCTAACCTGATTTCTCTCAAAAAGAAGCAGATCACCTTTACGTGTATAAACAGCTATAAGGGATGGATGATCATCTGCAAATGCTGTTACAACAGAATCGTCTTCAGCAAGGGGTATCACAGAATGGTTCTGTGATTTGTAAAATATGTCCTCATAAGACATTCTTTTTATTATCCCATTTTTTGTGATAATAAATAGTCTGTCTTCTTCCCCTTCACCCTTAAAAGCTGTTCCAACAATCTCACCTTCATCAATACTTAATTTTCCCTCACCCTTTGGAAGATCCGCAACAAGACTCCAGTATGCTCTTCCCTTATCTGTTATAAATGCTATAGGAATAGAGCTTTCAACCTCCTGAATCGATATAAATTTTTCACCAGGTCTTACAGAGGATACAATATCATTTATAACCTTGAGGAAGATCTCACCTTTTTCTGAATCATCATCTATCCTTCTGTTAAATATTCTTCCACTACTAAGTATCCCAAGTATGTAGCGTTCTTCAAACGTTAGTCCTGCCTCTTTTTCCTCAATTATAACTGTTTTCCTTTCATCTCCAAATCTCTCAAGAAGGTCGTCTATCTCTTCTATAAATACCCTTATCTTCTCTTCTTCTGAAGAGAGTATCTTCTTATAGTTTTCAATTTTAAGTCTTAGATCATCAGCTTCCTGGTAAAGTTTATCCCCTTCAAGAGCTGTAAATCTTGAAAGCCTCATATCAAGTATAGCCTGAGCCTGCGTATCTGAGAGTTCAAACTCTCCTTTAAGCAAGGATCTTGCAGAGGATATATCTTTTGAACTTCTAACTATATCTATTACCCTATCTGCATTCTCAAGAGCCTTTAAAAGACCCTCTACTATATGTAGTCTGTTCTCAGCCTTATCAAGTTCAAAAAGGGTTTTTCTTGTTATAACCTCTATTCTATGTTTTATAAATTCCTGAAGAAGACCCTTCAAATCTACTGTTTTAGGCTGTTTTCCAACAAGAACAGTCAGGTTTATAGGTATTGATTTTTGAAGCTGTGTTCTTCTGTAAAGTTTTTTTAGAACCTTTTCAGGATCAGCTTCCCTTTTAAGCTCAACAACAATTCTTATACCATCTCTATCTGACTCGTCTCTGAGATCCGATATTCCTTTTTCCTGACCTTTTCTTACAAGTTCAGCTATTCTTTTAATCAGCTCTACTTTATTTACCTGATAAGGTATCTCATATATCACAATTCTATGTCTGTTCCCGGGAAGTCTTTCTATTCTGGCTTTCCCTTTTACTACTATCGATCCTCTACCGTCAGTATATATCTTTACAATCTCTTCAAAAGGTGTTATAAGAATACCGCCTGTCGGAAAATCAGGACCTTTTACAAACTGACAGAGTTCTTCAACAGTAGCATTTGGGAACTCAGCTAAATATTTCAGCGCTTCAGCTACTTCAGTAAAGTTGTGAGGCGGTATATTTGTTGAAAGACCAACAGCTATACCTGAAGCCCCGTTACATATCAGGTTAGGAAATTTTGCAGGCAAGACCTCAGGTTCCATCAAAGAAGCATCAAAATTTTCTCTCATATCAACAGTGTTCTTATCTATATCTGCAAGCATTTCCATCGCAAGTTTTGTAAGACGGGCTTCTGTGTTGTGATTGACAATTCCGTTTCCTACAAAGGAGTGACAATAACTGTTTACTCTGATGGAGTAAACTATTTTTTCACCGGTTTCCTCAACAGTTCTTACCTTAGCAAAGTAGTATCTGTTCTGTAATAGTTCTCTGTATAATGCTAAATCTTCTGTATCTAAGATCTGCTCCAGTTTATCCCAGTACTGATCTATTTTGTGATACCTATCAAGTATATGTTTTGACAGCCACTGATTAACTCCTTTTCCTCTATATTTATCCCTTATGTACTGGGCTATGAAAGGAATAAAGTCAGTTTTACCGTTTTCTGTCTCCTTTTTATATATTTTCTTAACAAGCTTTTTAAGTTTTTCCTGTTTATTGCCAAAAAATCCTATTTCTTCTTTAAAAAGCTTTACATTCTGGTATCCAGAAATGATCAATCTGTAATTCTGCTGTATTTTAGATATGATGCCAAAGTTAAGGAGTAAAACTTGAAGCTGTTTTAACAGTTTTTTACTCTTAGAGGAATAAGAAATGTTTACTGCTCTGACCGTTTCGTAAACAGTACCATCTTCTTCAAATAAGGCTCTTAAAAACGCTCTCTGGATTTTTTTTGATGATTGAAGGACAACATAAGGTATTTCCTTTTCCAAAGATTTTTCATCAGATTCTTTTTCCATTACGTCCTGGACAATATCTTTATACTGTATCTGACATTCAACAGCTGTTTCTTCACTTTTCAAAGCTCTTTCATACCCACGGAAAGTTTCTCCACAGCCTCTTTTAAGGGCATTTTCAAAAACAGTAGCATACCCTTTACCGATATTGTTAAATCCTTTCCTGTTTTCAGGAATATATCCTTCTGAAATAAAAGAGCCAAGCAAAATAGCTTCTTCCTCAGTAATTAAATCTTGATTATTGTGAATATCATTTTCCCTGCTTACTACCAGATAATCGCCTACCTTAATACTGTCTAATGTCTTCCATTTATAAACAGGTTTTCCATCTTCTAACGTCCATGTCAGTACAGGATGATTAAAGCTACCTTCTATCTCATACCCTTCTTCTGTTTCTACCCTTATAGTTTTATGTTTTCCGCTATTAAAAAACATATCTGAGTAATTTATTTTTCTGTTTAACGACTGAACTTTTATTTTTATAGGATTATCAGAATTTTCCTTACTATCTGGCACTATATCTTTTATCTTGATTAGACCTTTATCAGTATGAATCAGTGTATCGCCCACAACACAGTATCTCATCGCAGCAGGTGGGTCACCATCTATAGAACCGAAGTTTCCCTGTCCTTGAATCAGAGGATATCTTAATGTGAAATCCTGAGCCATCCTGACGAGAGCATCGTAAACAGATGTATCACCATGGGGATGGTATTTACCCAGTACTTCCCCTACAACTCTGGCACTTTTTTTATACGGTTTATTTGGGTATAATCCAAGCTCGTTCATAGCATAAAGGATTCTTCTTTGTACAGGTTTCAGTCCATCTCTGACATCGGGAATTGCCCTACCAACAATAACGGACATAGCATAATCTAAATAAGCAGATTTTACCTCTTCTTCTATGGGTTGTTTTATAATTTCAGACATAAAATACACTCCTGTGATATTTTCTTATCTATATTTTACCATATATAGATGCTCTAATTCTTGTCTCTCAGGAATATTTTCATAACTTATATAGGAATTTTTGGTATATTAAATTTAGTTCCATTTCTACAAAGGTGATGAATATGAGAATACTAATGGTTGATAATTATGATTCATTTACTTACAACATAGTTCAGTACTTTTTTGAGCTTGGAGCCGACGTTATAGTAAAAAGAAACGATGAGATAGATATTGATGAGGTAAGAAAGATAGAAAATATAGATGCTGTAGTTATATCTCCAGGACCTTGCACACCAAAAGAAGCTGGCATATCCGTTGATCTTATAAAGAAATACAAGGGAATTTACCCAATACTTGGCGTCTGTTTAGGACACCAGTCCATAGGTTCTGCTTTTGGTGCTGAAATTATTAAAGCTAAATGCCTGATGCACGGCAAAACCTCAGATATACATCATAAAGGCGATGATCTTTTTAAGGGGATTCCATCTCCATTTAAGGCTGTAAGATACCATTCCCTTGTTATCGACAGAAACACTCTTCCAGAGGATATAGAGATAACGGCGTGGACTGAGGACGATAACGAAATTATGGGAATAAAGCATAAAAGATATCCTATCTGGGGAGTGCAGTTTCATCCAGAATCTATACTTACAGACTATGGGAAGGTGCTTTTAAAGAACTTTATGGAACTTTCAAAAAGTTTCAGAAATCAAAAGGTAGGCTGAAATTAATATCAAACTCACCTTCACCTGTCTCAAAACTTCTAATCTGAAGAGATGTTCTTTCAGTCAACCTTACTCCAAGTTCATACCATCCTGATGCTTGAAACTCTTGTGTTTCTGTAAGAGGTTTTGAAAGAGCTATATATATTCTCCTTGTTAAAGGTCTTTTAGCGTAAATTGAGGCTGTTATTCCCTGCGTTGGTGAATATTGAGGATTTAGCAGCACCTCAAAACCTGTATTGAAAAGACCCTTTTCTTCTGTATCTCTAAATGGAATTAGAGCGTATATTATCTTACCTATGGTTTTGAATACAGGTATGTTTTCAAGAGCTGCAGGTGTATCTTTGAGGAGTAGTATTGATAAAATTTCATCCCTTGATTTTGGAGGACTTGATGAAAAATCTATACGGGGTTTTTTAACTGATCCGTATATGTTTACAAATATAAATGTGTCTGCTACAGATGTTGAAAGACGGGCGTTTATATAGGCTTCATTATCTATAATATTTATATTTGCATAGTCTATATTGTACTTGTTTTTCATATAATTGATTCTTCCATAAATAATATTAAACTCGCCGTTAGCTAACGGCGAGGAAAGAGTTCCTGTTACGCTTATCCTTCCTTCTCCATAAGCATTTCCCCAGCTCCCGTAAAGATAAACAGGGCTGTAAGTTGATATTTGCAAATCAAGAAGAACTTTCTTAAGTATCTGCTTTTTTTCAACTTTTTCCTTAGCAGTCAGTATTCTTTTCTGTTCTTTTTTCTTAAAAGATTCGACAACAGCTTGATCAACCCTTACCCTTCCCCCTATAAACAGATCGCCTTTTATACTTTGTATAACAGTTTTATCTCTTTCATGAGAGGTTATACTGAGTTTTGAACTTATATTTCCGACAAATATATTGCTGTACTTTACTGGAAGCATGTTTATATCTATGTTGTATCTATTTTTTAGCTGCTGGATAGAACTATCCCCTTTAATTGATAAAAAGCTTTCTCCAAAGAGTGTTGATGGAGTTACTCCATACAGATCTAAATTCAGCTTGCCTTCAGAAAGATTAAGCTTAACCTTTTTGAACTCAATTAGATCTCTCGTATAAGGAGTTTTTACTTTAAGATTATCCGAGTTTAATATAAGATTGATTTTTTTTAAAGGATCTTCAATCCTGCCTTCATACCCAGCATAAAAATCTAAATACCCTGCAGCAGATCCAAGCTGTATAGCCTCTGATATAAGCTGTTTTTTTATTCTTCCTTCTGCAGAAAGATAAAGATATTGATCTGCATAATTATAGCTTAGAATATCTATAACACCAGATAACATCCCATCAAATTTAACACCTTTAGTATAGACAAGCTTATCTTTTATGTTTATTTTAAAGGGTTCTGCCGCCGTTACAGGAACTTTATTTCTAAATATCTGGATTTTTTTAACAGTTAAAAAACCATCTAAATCTTTCTTACCTTTTGGAAGGTATATCTCTCCTCTTATATCTTCAGCCTTAAGTCCAGCTTTATCATTCATGAAAAATCTGATTTTATCTGCTGAGAGATTTATCTTAGGTAAGGGAGAGAACCAGTAAGTATAATTTACAAAATTCTCTGAAAATTTCCTTTCTTCTACATATATCTCATTAAACAAAATACCAGATACCTTATTAAAGTCTCCATAAAAGTTCAAATTCTGGATAGATTTTATAACCCCTTTTGTCAGTGAGGAAAACAGATCGCCGGATATAACACCTCTGCCTGTATCAAATGTTCCATTTAAAAAAAGATTAAAAGTATCAAAGATATCAAGTCCAGTAAGCTTTATCTGAAACATTCCCTTTTTATTTATCATATTAAAACTTCCTGAAATATCATTTATCTTTCTTCCCTTAAACTTAAATCCTTTTCTAAACACATATGCACTTATATTTCTGTACCTATCTGATATTTCCCCTATAACCTTAGCATTTACAAAATCCCCTGCATCGGTTAGAAAAGCCTCCACATCTGGAAGATCAATATAAACATTCCATCCTTTCCCTTTAACAGACACCCTAACATCTCCTGTACAGTATAAAGGGTAAACTCTTTCAAAAAGATTAGGTACTAAACCTTTCAGATATTCAGAAGAAAATCTAACATCCGCATCTCTAAGTTTAAGCTTAATATCAAGTTTAAAAGGTTGTATATCAACCAAAATATTTGACCTTAGTGATTTATCAGGGGTGTCAGCTTCTATACTTATACTTTTTTCAGCATAAAGGAAGGATATATCAAGCGATGGAATCTCTAATTTTTGGTAAAAGAAATCTTTCAGTTGACCGTTTATCTTTACGCCAGGATTCTTAAGATCACCATATATAAATCCTTTTCCATAAAGATATCCTTTTATTCCCAGCTTTTTAGTTATTTTAAGATTTTCAAGCTTAAGATTTTCAAATATCCCTTCTATATCTATATATCTGTCGTTAATACTTCCACCCGCATATATATACCCATCCTCTCTGTTAAGAAAAATATCAAGCCCTGTAGTAGAGATATTAAGATCTGTATGACTGTTTAGAACTCCAGTTTCATAAAAAAGTCCATACACATTGGCATCTTTTATATTAATCGAGGTGTCAACAGTTTTATTTATGAGATCTATCTCAACCTTTCCTGACAGAAAAGCATCAATATCTCTTATTTTCGCTTTTTTTAAAATTTCGGAAAGCTGCAGATCACTTATCTTTATATCTATTTTTTTAATTTTTTTTGAAAAAATAGATGAGAAACGTGCCGAGATCTTTTCTACAATTATACTACCCTCAGAATATATATGATCTTCTTTTTTTTCTATAGAAAAATCAGACCTAACATCATAAAATTTATATTTTTTAAATAAAAAGCTTCCTGATCTGAGGCTGTTTTTAACATATATACTGCCATTTTTAAATCTCAGATCTGACTGAACCTTAAAGTTGTCCAGTCTGGACTCCCTGTAAGTTATAACATTTGAATAAAAGTCATTTATCAGTCTCCATTTACCAGTATATATTATTTTCAGCTCTCCTTTTATGTCTGAAGCAAATATATCAGCGTAATTAAGATCAGATGTTGTGTAATCTACAACACCAGATACATCGCCTTCAGCCCTCGAAATACTCAGCTGTAAATCCATCTCTTTTAAAGAAAGATTTTCAAATGAAAAATCCCTTAATTTGCCCTTTCCCTTCAGGAAAAAATCACCATCAAAATGGATAAAACCTTCCAGATCAAATAAATTGTTCTGATCTTTGATCACAAACTTATCTATATATATTCTGTCAGCTCTCTTTATACGTCCTTCAAGTTTGTCAAGGTAAAATACCTTCTCCTTGAAAGCAATACTTACAGGCCTTTCAGTATAGAATCTATAATTTTTTTCATAAAAGTTGATTCCTGATATCTTTATTCCGTTGTTAAAGTTTAGATACCCATCTTTAAGGTGTATATCCAGATATGTTGATATAAGATCAATAACTATAAGATTAAGTTGATTCCCGCCCTTTTCCCCTGAAATATTTATATTACCTTCAAGCTTTTCAACAAAAAGATCTACAGCTTTTTTTTCATAAAAAATATTCTTAAAATAAAGATCAGCTTTAACATTTTTTAATCTAAAATTAAAACTTTTTCTATCAGTAATATCTATATAACTGCAGATTATTTTTGAGTTTTCATAAAAACAGTCATCTTGAACGTATATTCCAAAATTTTTTAGAAATATCCTGTAATTTGTAATAATGAAATATCCTGTTAGAACAATAAGCGAGAGGAAAATAATCGCTATAAAAAAAGATGCTAAAATTTTTAAATATACATTTTTCATTATATTTTAAATTTAATACTGTTAGTAGTAAAATTATACCAGTTTTTAAATGGAGGGAAGACGCTATGGCTACGGATGCTTTCAACTTACTACAACAGGCTATAAAAGCTTTCAAGACGGAAAATTATGAGATGGCGATCGTTTACCTTGATGATGCTATAGTTCAGGATCCAGATCTACCTGAGGTTTATTTCTGGAGGGGGAAGGTTGCAACTAAAGATCTTAATGATGAAGTTGTTGAAACGGCAGTCGCCGAATTTACGCAAGCTATAAACCTAAAGCCCGATTACTGGGAAGCTTATTTTGAAAGGGGAAAAGTTCACCTTTATTTTGAAAGATTAAAAGAAGCTGAGTCAGACTTTAAAAAAGTTGTTGAATTAAATCCAGACTTTAAAGATGTTTACTCATATCTTGCACAGATTGAAATACAGAGAGGAAACGATTCTAAAGCTATGGAATATCTTAACAGTATTACAGAAGGTGGTGATTATAAGTACTACTATAATCTTGGAAAAATATTTTTAAATGCTAAAAGTTATGAATCTGCTATTGAGAATCTAACAAAAGCACTTAATGAAAACAAATACCTGGTTGACGGTTACTATCTTAGAGCTAAAGCTTATGAAGCCGTTGAGAAATACAGAGAAGCTCTGCATGATCTTAAATCTGCAGCTATGCTTATGCCTGAAGAGAGAAAATTCTTTACAGATATGGCAAATGTTTACTTTAAAAAAGCAAAGAAAAAGGCTGATGAAGGGGATGTAAGAAAATCAGCAGATCTTTTTATAGAAGGACTCAAGATAAACTACAATCTTAAAATAGAACCAGAGTATGAAAGGATACTTGAAGAGGCTGCAAAAGACGCTATAAAAAAAGGGGAATATCCACAGGCTATTCTTTATCTTGAGTTTGCAGAGAGAGTCATAGAAAACCAGTACGAAGATCAACTTGATTACGAAACTTACCTTAGAAAGATACAAGATATACAGTCTCTTATGAAAGAAGCTGTTAAAGGACTTCCGCTAAAAGAAAGAATTAAGAAGAAACTTAACGACATATACGCAAAATAGAGGTGTGAAATGTTAGATATAAAACTTATAAGATCAAACCCTGAATTTGTAAAAGAAAGGCTTTCAAAAAGAGATCCTGTATATGAAAAAATGATTGATGAGATATTAGACGTTGATGAGGAAAGAAGAAGGATTATAAAGGAAGTTGAAAATCTTAAAGCAGAAAAAAACAAGCTTTCTAAAGAGATAGGAGTTCTATTCAAGGAAGGAAAAAAGGAGGAAGCGGAAAAGATAAAAGACGAGGTTCAGGCAAAGAATAAAAAGATAGAAAGACTCGAAAAAGAGCTTAAAGCTATAGAAAATCGGTTTAATTACCTTCTTCTTACAGTTCCAAATATACCAGACAAAACAGTTCCTGTAGGTAAAGATGAAGAGGAAAATGTCGAGATTAGAAGATGGGGAGAACCAAGAAAGTTTAAATTCAAACCTCTTCCCCACTGGGATATAGGAGAGAGGCTTGGCATACTGGATTTTGAAAGGGGAGCAAAGCTTTCCGGATCGAGATTCACAGTAATGTACAGGGGGGCAGCAAAACTGGAAAGAGCTTTGATAAATTTTATGCTCGATTTACATACAAAGGATCACGGATATACAGAGGTATGGACGCCTGTACTTGTAAGATCTGAAATTCTTGTAGGAACTGGACAGTTGCCTAAGTTTGAAGAAGACCTTTACAAAATTCATGAAGAGGATCTGTATCTAATTCCAACAGCAGAAGTATCTTTAACAAACCTGCATGCGGGAGAGATATTAAAAGAAGAAGAGCTGCCTAAATACTATACAGCATATACACCATGTTTTAGAAGGGAAGCTGGATCGCACGGAAAAGATGTTAGGGGAATATTGAGACAGCACCAATTTGATAAGGTTGAGCTTGTGAAAATAGTAAAACCGGAAAACTCTTATGAAGAGCTTGAAAAACTCGTCAGAGAAGCCGAAAAGGTACTACAGCTACTTGAACTTCCCTACAGAGTAGTTGAGCTGTGTACGGGAGATCTGGGTTTTTCTGCTGCAAAAACTTACGACATAGAGGTATGGATACCATCACAGGAAAGATATAGAGAGATATCATCATGCTCAAACACAGAAGATTTTCAGGCAAGAAGGGCTAAAATCAGATATAAGGACAGAAACGGTAAAAATAGATTCGTTCATACACTTAATGGATCTGGTCTCGCTGTAGGAAGAACACTTCTCGCAATAATGGAAAACTACCAGAGAGAAGATGGAGGCTTTGATATTCCAGAAGTTTTAAAAAATTATATGTAAAGGGGGAAGTGGTGATAAGAATAGACTACACAAATGTTATGGCAGAAACCATAGGAGAGAGAGACGGTATATTAAGGGAAGAACTTTTATCATTCAGACATTTTGTTATTGAAACACATGCAAGAATACAAAAGGAGAAAGAAAGAAAGTTTTATTTTGCAAGACTCCCTTATCAGGAAACTGAAGAGATAAAGGAATTTGCTGGAGAAATATCCAGTAAATTTGATTATTTTGTCCTTATAGGAATAGGTGGCTCGTCCTTAGGAGCGCAGATGCTTTTTGAAAGCTTGAAAGATATAAATCACAATATATACGATAAGCCTAAGTTTTTCATTATGGATAATGTTGATCCTGATAAGTTCAGTTCAATATTAGAGGTGATAAATATAGAAAAAACATGCTTTAATGTTGTATCAAAATCAGGATCAACAGTTGAAACCATAGCAAACTTTGCTATTATCCTTGATATACTAAAGAAGAGACTTGGAGACAGATGGAATGAACATCTTGTGTTTACAACAGATCCTGAAAAAGGTTTTTTAAAAAAATTTGGGGAAGAAAATAATATTAAAATTCTCTATGTTCCTCCAAAAGTAGGAGGTAGATTTTCAGTTCTGTCTCCAGTTGGGATATTCCCAGCAGCTGTACTTGGGATAGATATAGACCAGCTTTTAGAAGGAGCAAAAAAGATGGATCTTGTCTGCTCAATTGAAGAACATGTTGAGCACAACCCTGCTTATCTTATAGCTATAACCCACTATATAGCAAATATGAGAAGGGGGAAAACAATATCTGTTATGATGCCATACAGTGAGAAGCTGTCGTCATTTGTTGACTGGTACAGACAACTATGGGCTGAGAGTTTAGGTAAAGATGGACTTGGGCAAACACCTGTTAAAGCACTTGGAACTGTTGATCAACATTCTCAGATACAGCTCTACAGAGACGGATTGAGGGATAAGATAATAACATTCATACAGATAGACAAAAGAGCTGAAGATTTTAAGATTCCTGAAGATATACCAGACGATATACATTACCTATCAGGACACTCACTTCATGAGATATTAAATAAAGAACTGCTTGGAACAAAGGCTGCTCTTATAAAAAGCAAGGTGCCAAATATAACAATATCCATGAACAAAATATCTCCATATAACATCGGGATGCTTATATATCTTTATGAGATGGCAACAGGTTTTTCGGGATATCTCTACAAAATAAATCCTTTTGACCAACCAGCAGTTGAAGAGGGTAAAAATTTCACATATGCACTTATGGGAAGAGAAGGCTACAATCAGAAACTTGAAGAGTTTGAAGAACTCTATAAGGAAAAATATAAAATAGAAATTCAGTGAACAGATATAATTTAAAAGGCCCCCAGATGGGGGATAAAAAAATTGAGGCAGGATCTACATCCAACCATCTTTAACGATCTTAGAAGATTTTTCGTAAGGATACTTCCTTACAAGCTCCTCAACCGAAAGTTTTTGATCTCCTTCCCTCATAAAATGTATTAAAACAACTGAAGCCCAGTAATCATTCTCATACTTAGTGCCGGTAAGCTGTACAGGAACGCCTTTTTCATTAACTGTATGACAGGCCGCACACGTTACAGGTCCTGTATATTTTCCATCAGGAGAGAACTGTAACGCCTGCTGATGCGTTGTAAGATCTACAGTTCTTTCAGGTCCTTCGTACCTTACAGGATAAAGTCCGTGAATAGATTCATGACAGGACTGACACGCTATTGAACCGTGAGCCTTTGAATATCTGTAAAGTGAGTATTTATTAGGTTGATCTATCGGGAAGTATTTTCCTCCCTCACTCTCAACAAAAGGAGCTATATGACAGTTTGCGCAATGAGGTTCTGTAGGAGCAAGCCACCAGTCTTTACCCGCAGATGCAGAATCATATGGAACAGGATCACCTTCTTTTGCATTCCATGGGAGTAATTTAAGCTTGCCTTCTTTATCTTTAATAGCTTTAACAAGTGTCGCACCTTTATGTTTTGCATAAAGATCGTATATAGGATTTTGATCTTGTGTTATTTTTGGATCAGCATAATAATCTTTAAACTTTTTAATATCACCGTTAGCTATTACATTTATTATTTCTCTGATAGATTTGTTTCTCAACGTCTCACCATCCTGCAGAACAACATCTTTAAGATTATCATGTCTATACAACTCTATATTTAACCTGTTGTGACAGTTTGTACATGTAAGACCTCTTATTTCGTCAATAGGATTACCATTCTCATCCACCTTACTAACATTCCTCAAATACCATTTTCCAAGCTCATTCAAGAAAAACGGCGGTTTGACGTCTGGATTTGAATGGGCGTCTCTTCTCAGATAACAACCACCCCCTGCAACTCTATGATCGGCGTCTGAAAATCTTGGATTTCCATTGTCGTCAACTATCTGGAATGGGTTCGTTGCAAAATCGTTCATTTCTTCAGCCTGCCAGTGTGTAGGATGACAGGCCTGACAGTTCTGTGTTCTACCTGCTTTATCTGGCATAGGAACAGCAACGGCATGTCTTGCATGTATCGCCTCTGTTAAAGGTTTAGCTTTTTTGAGTTTGTAACCGGTAGCCGTCGGTCTGGGAGACTGCAAATTTCCAGATATATTATCGCCATGACAGTCTGCACAGTAAACGACGCCTATAGATCCAAGTCTGTTTGTTGGTGCCTCCGGATCATACTCTTTTAAAAACTCTGTCCCATGTTTTTTATCATGAATCTCAAGTATATTTATAGAAGCCTGAGACTGTCTTGCCATAAACTCAGATATATCAGGGTAATGTTTCTTCCAGTATTTATACTCCTGATCAAACTTTGTTAATCCAGCTTGTCTTGCCATCCTTGCAGCAAGGCCTTCTCCAGAATGACATGTATAACAGTTGGGAATATCAACAGGATTTGTACCAAAGAAAGACACAACTTTACCATTTATAGTTATAGGTCTTCCATCCTCTCTGTGAAGTTCTACCACAGAATACTGGTAAGGCTGAAAATCTTTATTTGTAATAGTTCTTATAGTTCCTCTTCTCTTACTGTCGTTAAAGGCTGTTAAAGGAAGTCCAAGAGCATCCCACAAAAATGATGCCGTAAGAACAAGAGGTACATTCTTTACTTCCGGAACCATACTGTCTGTAAAAACTATATTGCTACCTTTAGCACCTGCAAAATCCATATAACCACCTGATAAAGGCTTGCCGCTTGGACCTGCATCAATAGGTATCTGTATCTCATTGCCTATTCTCAGTCTTTTCTTTATAGACCATTTTTTTGGTATAGTCCCTTCAAGATCCTGATATATGAAAAGGTGCGTCCATACATAATTTGCAAGATTGTCTCCAGGATCATTCATATCTCCATCACCATTTACATCTTTTGGAACCTGCCAGTATCTCATCTTATTTCCCTCACTATAGCTGTTGTCTCTCACGTAATAGTACAGCTTAACCTTATCATCAGGTGTAAGCATCTGGGGAAGCTTACCATCCATTCCTGACTTAAACGCCTGTGCCTGAATACTGTTGTATGGTGGAATAACACAACAATAGGACATATCAAACCCTACGCAGTGCATACCAAGCTCGTAATTTATAAATATGTTATAGGGGTTTTTAGGATTAAAAGCGTTTACAATTCTGTCCTTTACCGTTATTCTAACAGGGTTTAAAAGATCAAAATCAAAAGGCGGATTTTTATCGTAATCTTTACCATAAGAAAAACCGGTTAATACAAAAGCTGTCAGAAAAATTGAAAACACGTTCTTTCCTCTCATCGCCCACTCCAGATAAATTTATTATCTAATATATATTAAATATAATCCTGTTATATTTCAATAATCATTATGTATTAATCAGACAGATGATGTATAATAAGCATTTGATAAAAAGATTATTAAGGGGTGAAATTTGAAAGAGGATGTAAAACTGAAGCTGTTGGTTGTGTTTGCAATCTTGGTTGCCTCCCTTTACTTCATATTCACAAAACCTATAAAACTTGGCCTTGATCTTCAAGGGGGAATGAGTATAGTTCTTGAAGTAGATGTTGACCATGTTATAAACACTCAATACAAACAGTTAGTAAGGGATATAGAGAAAAAACTAAAAGAAAATGGGATTGAGGTTTTAAGCGGAAAGGTTGTAAATGGAAATGCTGTTATATCACTACTTGATCCAACAGCTTTAAATAGAGCTCTGAATGTAATAAAAGATGAATTTCCTCAGGTAAAGGTAGAAACGGAAGATGGAAACCTGATTGTAAAACTACTGCCCTGGGAACTTGACAGAATAAAAAAGATGACAGTACAACAGGCTGTTGAGACCCTTAGAAACAGAATAGATGAGTTTGGAACACTAAATCCAAATATTGCAAAAATGGGAGAAAGGAGAATACTTGTTGAACTTCCAGGTGTTGTAGATCCTGAAAGAGCTAAATCCATAATAGGGAAAACAGCCCAGCTTGAGCTTTTAGAAGTTGTGGATACAGCTTTTAGCAAGGAAGAACTTCTTAAAAAATACCCAGATGGACTTCCAGAGGGAACAAAGATACTTGAAGGTCCTGAAGAAAAAATAAATGGACAGACAGTTAAAGAATGGTTTCTTGTAAAAGACACTCCTATAGTCACAGGGTCTATGCTTAAAGATGCAAGAACAACAATAGATCAGTCAGGAAAACCTGCCGTTAACTTTGAACTTACTTCAGAAGGAGCTGAAATTTTTGGAGAAGCAACAGCTAAGATGATAGGAAAAAGATTAGCCATAGTTCTCGATAATAAAGTTATTTCAGCTCCTGTTGTTAGATCAAGAATATCGTCAGCCGGTCAGATAACAGGCAATTTTACACCTGAAGAGGCAGCCGATCTTGCCATTGTTTTGAGGGCAGGAGCTTTACCGGCACCTGTTCATATTCTTGAAGAAAGGGTTATAGGTCCAACTCTCGGGAAAGATTCTATAGAAAAAACTGTAAATGCGGGAATTGCAGCACTTGTTCTTGTTGGTCTTTTTATGTTGTGGAGGTATGCTGTTTCAGGCTTTATATCAATTGTAGCACTTATTTTTAATGGGATCCTTCTATGGGCGGTTATGGTATTCCTTGATGTTACCCTCACACTACCAGGTATAGCAGGTATAATTCTCAATATCGGTATGGCTGTTGATGCTAACGTTATTATATTTGAGAGAATAAAAGAAGAGATGAAAAAGGGAAGAACACTAAGAGTTGCTGTTGAAGAAGGTTTTAAAAGAGCCTGGGATGCCATTCTTGACGCCCAGATAACAACACTTATAGCCGCATTTGTACTATTCCAGTTTGGAACAGGTCCTTTAAAGGGATTCGCAGCAACACTGTCTATAGGAACAATAACGTCAATATTTACAGCGCTTTTTGTTACAAAACTTTTCCTTGATATAGTTCTCGGCGGTAGAAAATCCTTAAAATACGCGTTTTAGAGGGAGAAAATGAGAAATTTTCTAAATGAGCCACCAGATATAGATTTTCTAAAAATAAAAAAGCAGGGTTATATTCTTTCTGTCCTTCTTGTGATGTTGAGCCTTGGTGTTATCTTTACAAAAGGATTTAATTTTGGTCTTGATTTTACAGGAGGAACATCTATTCAGGTTAGATTTACGGATACTGTAGATACAGGAGACATCAGAAATGCCTTAAGAACTGTAAATCTTCAGGATTCTGTAATTCAGGAAATAGGAACAGACAAGAGGGAGTATGAGATAAGAGTATCGCTAAAAAAGGGAAAATCTGAAGAGATATATGCAAAAGTAAAGAAAGCTCTTGATGAGAAGTTTAAAGGTAAATATGAGATCAGGAAAATGGATTATATAGGAGCTGTTGTTGGAGAAGAACTACGAAAAGCGAGTGTTTATTCTATAATCGCTGTACTGGTAGCTATCCTAATATATGTTAGCTATAGGTTTGAACCTGTTTTCTCCCTCGGTGCCGTAATCCCTCTATTCCACGATGCTATAATAACACTCGGAATATTTGCTCTTTTAGGTATAGAGGTTAATCTTGCCGTCATTGCAGCAATACTTACAGTTTTGGGATACTCACTAAACGACACAATAATAATTTTTGATAGAATAAGGGAAAATATAAAGATAAGGGGAAAGAAAAATCTGCAACTTCTCGTAAACCAGAGTATAAATGAGAATCTTGCAAGAACAGTAATAACGTCAGGAACAACTCTATTTTCAGTACTGGCATTATATCTATTTGGTGGCGAATCATTAAAAGGTTTCTCCCTTGCCCTTCTGATAGGAATAGTTTTCGGGACTTACTCCTCTATATATGTTGCATCCCCAATAATAATTGATATGGAAAGAGTTTTAAGAAAAAAGAGTTCTGAATCAAAAAAAGAAAAAGTAAAAGCTCCTCAGGTCTGATTTTTTATAAGGATTAGATATTCTGACACGGATCTGAGGAAATTCTCTCCTGTTATATATAACATGTTATCGTCAATCTTTACAAACTTCGTTCTAACCATACCAATTTTAAAAAGAATATCCGGATCTTTTAGCTCAACTTTATAACCATTTTCATCAAAATACAGTACCTCTTTAAAGCCATCTGATTTTATCTCCATATATCTGTCAATATAAATAGAAAATATCTTACCATCTATCCTGATTTTGACCCTTAGAGTATCCTCCGTACATACGGATATAAGCTCTACAGATCTGCCGTTTAAAACAAACCTTATCTGATCCGAAAGCTGAACAGCATATTCTTTAGAAGTCAGTATGATGGAAAAAGAGTTTCCTATAGGATTAAATATAAGGTTGCTCACCTTCATTTTCTGCATAACCAAGTGCTCCATAAGCGCCGCTGAACTCTTTCAACTCTGCTTTAACAACCGAAAGATCCCTGAAAGGAAGAGGAAAGGTCAAATCCTTAAGATTTGAAACAGCCATATCAACAACAGCAGGATAGTTTTCTGTTATGCCTCCAGCAATAACAATCCTGTCAGGATTAAATAAATGAACCGCATTCATAAGTCCTATGGCGAGATATTTGGAAAATTTTTCCATGGATCTCATTGCAACAGGATCACCTTCGTTTGCAAGTGTTATAATCTGTGTTGAACTTATTTTTTCGTCTGTGTAAAGGTAATATATCCTTTCAAGTCCGTAGGAAGAGACATAAGACTCAAGACATCCTTTTCTTCCACAATGACATGGAAGTCCATTTATATCTATAGTTGTATGACCTATCTCCATAGCCGAACCAGATATTCCTGTTAGAAGCTTTCCGTTTAGAACAGCTCCCCCTCCAAGTCCTGTCCCAAGAGTAAGGCAAACAAGTATTTTCGATCCTTTCCCAGCACCATAAAGATACTCTCCATAGCAGGCAAGAGAGGCGTCATTCTCAAGATGTACAGGTATCTTAAGCACCGATTCAAGCTGATCTTTTAAAGGATAATTCTGTAAAGGCTTTATATTTGGAGATGCCGTTAAAATGCCTGTTTTCTTATCTACAAGTCCAGCAACTGCAACACCTAAAATATCAGGTCTGTATTTATCAACAATATTTTTTATCTCTTCAACTATCACGTCAGGTCTGTTATATGAGATAATATCCCTTATATAAACCTTGCCTTTTTCAATCTTGTTATTTTTTTTAGACACAAATTTTATAAATGTTCCCCCAATATCTATACCAAGAAAATTTTTCATTTTTTCTCCCTTAACATCGCTGTGAGTATTTTCATCATCTCCGGCATAGCTTTTGGATCTGTAGCTGTCACAATATTGCCATCAATCTCAACAGGTTTTCCTGTGTATATACCACCTGCATTCTCTATATCGTCCCTTATAGAAAAGAACGCTGTTATTCTCTTTCCGTTCACTATTTTTGCTGAAATTAACGCCCAGGGTCCATGACATATAGCTGCTACTATTTTTCCTTTTCTATACATATTTTTTATGAACTCAATAGTTTCCCTGTCTCTTCTAAATCTGTCTGGTGCATACCCACCCGGAACAAAAACAGCGTCATAATACTCAGCCATCTCAGGATCAACCCTTTTTGAGGCATGAAATACCATTCCTTTCTTTCCTGAGAACTCACCAACTCTCGGAGCTAAAACATCAACTGTATAACCCTCTTCCATAAATCTATAAAGGGGATATATAAACTCAACATCCTCAACAAGATCCTCAAGAAGAATAGCTACTTTCTTCATAATGCCCTCCTTTATAATATATGAACAACTGTAACACCCATACCTCCTTCATGATAAGGAGCATCCTCATAATTTATATTATAAGGTAGTCTGTCCAGATATTCTCTTACAGCTTTTCTTAAGATCCCCGATCCATAGCCATGGATTATCCTTACTGTTGTGTATCCCTCAATTATCGCTTTATCTAAAAAATCTGAGAGTTCTTTTAATGCTTCTTCCTTTGTTTTTCCTATAAGTTTTATCTCAGGTTTTTTTAGTTTTGCAACACTCTTTTTTATTTTAAATTTCCTTTCCTGATTTTCTTTCTTTTCTAATTTTTCAAGTTCAGACAGTTTTACCCAGATTCTTATACCATTAAAATTAACATTTGCCTTATCTTCTCTAACTGATATAACCTCGCCTTTTGTGCCCTTCCCTTTTATCCTTACAGTATCTCCTATATCTATATGTTCAGAAAATAGATCCTCTTTTGGAAGAGTTTTTTCTAAATCTTTCTTTTTTTCTATTATAAATCTTTCAAGCTCCTTTCCAGTAGGTTTTCTTTTTATCTCATCAAGTATTCTGTACCCTTCTTTTCTAATATTCTCAATATAATCTTTAACCTCGTTAGCAGCTGATTTCCATTTTCTCTTTTTTTCTTCTTCCAGTTCTTTTACAAGTCTGGAATATCTCTCCTGATCTATTCTCAACTGCTTTTTCAATTTTTTAAGTTCCAGATGCTCTCTTTCGTATGCATCCTTGTATTTTTCAAGTTCTTCTATAGCTTCAGAAAGCTTAATTGAACTTTCTGAAAGATATTTCTTCGCCTTTTTAAGAATATCTGTATCAAACCCTAATCTTTCAGCTATATAAAAAGCCATACTCTGACCAACTGATCTGTAATTTATCCTGAATGTAGGAGATAAGCTGTCCTTATCAAACCCTACAGATGCAACCTCAAAATAATCATTTGAAAGGGCAAACATCTTAATCTGTTTGAAATGAGTTGTTATTATGCAGTAAGCATTTTTCTCCTTTAATCTTTCCATAATACCGATACCTATTGCCGATCCTTCATCAGGATCAGTTCCGGGTATAAGTTCGTCAAGAAGAACAAGGGATCTTTCAGTTATTCTCTCAATTATTTCCTGTATATTTTTTATATGTGCAGAATAAGTTGAAAGATCATTTTCAATACTCTGCATATCTCCTATATCAGCATAAATCCAGTCAAAAACAGGTATTTTACTTCCTTCGGAAACAGGAATTGGAATACCTGTCTGAAAAATCATAGATAGTATCCCAGCCGTTTTTAATGTTACAGTCTTTCCTCCCGTATTTGGACCAGTTATAACAAGTCCCTTTCTTGATTTATCTATCCTAATGTCAAGAGGTTTAAAATTTTTACCTGCCATAAGAAACAGAGGATGTTTTGCCTCAACCAGATAAAACTGATCTGATATCTGAGGGAAAGTTCCGTTAAAATCTGATGAAAACTTGTAAACGGTATAAAGATAATCAAGATGAATCAGAGCATTAAATGTCTTTCTAATCTCTGTAATTCTACTCCTAATTATATCTGTAAGGAATTTCAGTATTTTCCTTATCTCTATATGTTCTCTTATTCTTAAATCCGAAAGTCTGTTGTTAAGCTCAACAACACTTACAGGTTCGAGATATATTGTATGACCTGAGGATGATCTGTCATGAATGATCCCTTTTATTTTTGATGAGAAATTCTGCTTCACGGGAATAACATATCTATCTTTCCTTACAGTTATTATCTTCTCCTGTATAACATCCTGGTACTTATGGCTGTTTATAATACTCTCAAGTATTGAGATAAGAGTTTTCTCAACTTCCTTTATACTTTTTCTTATATTAGAAAGATCCCTACTTGCTGTGTCTTTTACCATTCCAGAAGAATCAATACTGTCCTGTATTATGCTTTCTATCTCCCTTGAAGAAAAAAGATCTCTGTATATAGGTTGTAAATGTTCTTTTTCTCTTATATATGGAGATAGAAACTTTTTTATATCTCTTGATATTCTAAGTAAGGCACCTATATCAAGTATCTCCATAGAAGAAAGTATGCTCTCCTCTATGGAAAGAAGTCCCAGAGCTTCATCAATATCCGGATATTCTGATAATGGGAAATAACCTTCCCTATTCAAGATATCAATAAAATCTTTTGTTATAGACAAAGTCCTTATTAAATCTTTTTTTTCAGAGAAAGGTTTTAGATCTTTTATCTTTTCTTTTGTTTTCTCATTTAAAGTAAGTTCAGAAAGCTTTTCTAAAAATCTGTTATACTCTAAAAGATCAATATCCTTATCCCTAATCCTTACCATCTCCCTAAGCAAAACGTTATCCTGCTAAACCAAAGTGTAAAGAGTTTATACACTTTGGGCTGGGGTATTTGTATTCCGCCTCTTTCAGGTGTGGATACATCCCCAGCTGGCGGTATTTACCCACACCTATGGCTATACTTTCTGTTATTTCTGCACAAAAATTATACACGTAGAGAGATTTTTCAAGAGATTTTTCTAAATTCTGAAGGATTAACATTGTACTTTTTCAAAAGTTTTTGGAGTGACTGTCTCTCAATATTAGCAAGTTTGGCTGCCTGTGTTATATTTCCATCTGTCATAGTAAGCAGAACTTTCAGGTAAGTTTTCATAAATTTATCCATATGTATCTTTTTAGCCTGAGAATATTCAAGAGGAAACTCCTGCTTTATACTGAATTTTATAGACGGATCTATATGATTTTCATTTATGTAGTCACTTCCAGATGCAAGAACACACGCCTTATTAACAACATTTTCAAGCTGTCTTATATTTCCTGGCCAGTTATAGTTTAAAAGAATTTCCATGGCTTTTGATGTTATTCCCTTTATATCTCCTCCATACTTTTCGTTGAAAATATCTATAAAGTTCTTAACAAGAATAGGTATATCTTCTTTTCTTTCCCTTAAAGGTGGTATATGTATTTTTAATCCTTCTATTCTGTAAAAAAGATCTTCTCTGAACCTGCCTTCGGAAACAAGTTTTTGAAGATCTTTATTTGTTGCAGCCACAACTCTAACATCAACATATATAGCCTTATCATCACCTATTCTCCTTATCTCTTTCTCTTGAAGAAATCTCAGAAGTTTTCCCTGTATATCAAGAGGCAGTTCTCCTATCTCATCCAGAAATATTGTCCCTCCGTTTGCTCTTTCTATTATTCCTTTTCTGTCTTCATTGGCACCTGTAAAAGATCCCCTTTTGTATCCAAAAAACTCAGCCTCCATGATCTCAGGTGATATATTTGCACAGTTTATAGGTATAAAAGGTTTATCGCTTCTACTACTGTTGCTGTGAATTGCTTTTGCAACAAGTTCTTTGCCGACACCACTTTCACCGTATATAAGAACGGTAAGATCAAGGGGGGCAACCTTTTTTATATACTCTATAATCTGAATCATCTGTGGATTTTTTGTGATAATAGGATTTTTGTCCGACCTAAGACTTTCAAGCTCTTTTTTGAGTTTTATATTTTCTTGAAGTATCTGGGATTTTTCAACGGCTTCCTGTATAAGCTTCCATATAACAGGATCATTAAAATCAATAGGTTTAGATATGTAATGAAAAGCTCCTTCCTTCATACATCTTACAGCATTTTCAATAGTTCCATAAGCTGTCATAACTATAAAACTTGTAGTTCCATTAAATTTTCTTAGTTCTATAAGAAACTCCTCACCTGTCATATTAGGCATTCTCATATCAGACATCACAAGATCAAAACTCTTTTTTTTGAGTCGTTCCAGTGCATCATAAGGATTGTCAGTTATCTCAACATAGTAGCCTTCTTCCTCAAGTATAATTTTAAAGGACTGAAGAATATCTTCTTCATCGTCAACTATAAGTATTCTTCCTTTCTCCATCATACATCCTCTGCAACAGGTAATTTTATTATAAATTCTGTTCCTTCTCCCTCCTTACTTTCAAAATAAATCTCTCCCCTGTGGTCATTAACTATCCTTTTTACAACCGAAAGTCCTAATCCTGTTCCTTTCTCTTTTGTCGTAAAAAACGGATCAAAAATCTCATCTTTTATATTTTCAGGTATTCCCTCGCCATCGTCTTTTATCTTTATAACAGCTTTATCGCCGTTTTTCTTCAAATTTATCCATACATTTCCCGAATAGTTCATAGCCTCAGCAGCGTTTATAATAAGATTAATAAAAACCTGCTGGAGGGATCCTGGATCTCCATAAACATACACACCTTTTTCTAATCTTTTATTTATTTTAATATTTTTCCTCTTAGATGCAGGAATAGAAAAATCGATTGATGTATTTAAAACCTCTCTAAGATCAACAACCTTTTCTTTGTAATAGGAAGGTTTAGCATAATTTAAAAGCTTATTTATTATATCTTCAGCCCTCTTACTGTTATTCTCAATTTTTTCGCCGAGATTAATAAGCGTTTTATCTTTCAGCTTTTCCCCCTTCTTCTTAACTGTAAAAGCATATGCGGATATAGCTGTTAGAGGATTCTTTATATCATGAGAAAGTCCAGCTGCAAGTTTTCCTATAACGGCGTGTTTTTCTGTCTGTAAAAGCTGAGCTTCCAACTTTTCTTTTTCAGTTATATCCTCAATAATAATAACAAGTTTTTCTATTCGCTCCTTTTCTTCAGGTGTTGAAGCAAGGGGAAGAACCTTAACTCTATAGATAAAACCTTTTTTGCTTACTGAAGAAAAAACGGTATCAAGGGGCTGTTTATTACTTATAACACCCTCTATCTCTGATTTCAAGGGAAGCAGTTCAGGTATATTTTCAAAAAGGTCTCCAGTTATCTTATGACCTACAATCTTTTCGAGTGCAGAGTTTACAGTTTCAACAAGAAAGTTTTTATCAACTATAGCTATACCTATATCAACAGATTCAAACGTTTTGCCAAAAAGCTCCTGTAATTTATTTATCTTATCAAAGTAAAGCGTCTTGGCTATTGATGTTGCAACAGAATTTGCATACGTTGACAGATATTCTATCTCCTTAGGAAATATTCTCTCTTTCTTATAAACACCTAATACGCCTATCTTTCCCTTATCACTATACATTGGAAGAAATATAGATTTTTCATCCTCAGATATATGAATCTTGTCTATCTCTTTAAATCCATTTTCGCGAAACTTTTTTATATATGGAAAAAAACCACTTTTTTTAAAAATCTCTTTCTCATTCTCCTCAATATATATAACAACTCCTGAATACCCAAGATTGTGCAGTCCTTCTACAACCCTTTCTGCTATATCTTCAAGCTTTATAGGGAGTATAGTATAGTTGCTAAGCTTAAATATCTCTTTCAATTTTTTATATGTTATCTTGAGTTCGTCGTCAAGTTCAGAATACTGCTTTTGTATTTCACTCTGTATTGCTCTATCTACAAGTTCTCTATAATCCTTCTTTTCCTGTTCAGCTGTTTCTGTATATTCTGATACACTACTAATAAGAAGATAAATAGAAAGTAGTATATTGCCGTAATAAAAAAGACTATTTACAAGTATGAAAAGAACAATATTAAAAAATAATATCAACGTCCATAAAAGAAAATCAAAACGATTTTTATAATTTCTAAACATTAATGTTATAAAGGCAAGGGGAACGGCAAATGTGAGATATTCCTTGGTATAAACAGATCCTGCCAGCGATACCATTCCCAAAACAAGAAACCAGACAACAAAAGGTATCTTAAATTTTAAAGGTTTGTCGTTATTAAGATACAGAAAAACAGATAGTATAAAAACTATATAAAAGAAATCTCTAAACTCATAAGTTATATAAAAGTTGTCAGATATAGATGCCAGAAAGAGAGGAAACACAGATATATACAGAAATAAATGCTTATCTATTCCTCTATTTAAAGAATAAACTGCTATTAACAGTATAATCCAGGAAAAAAATAAAGCTTCCATACTTAAAGATACAGATCTGTTATTTTTAGTTTCAAAGAATCTCTTTCTTTAAAAACTACACCTTTTCCTATTACCTCACCATTAACAAGAAGTTCAACATCTTTTTCTTCATTTTCTGAAATGAGAATCTCTGTCGTCTCTCCTATCCTGTCTATATCTGAAACGGTTATATCCCTTTTCATAAGTCTCACAACAACAGGAATAGGGATATTTTTCTGAAAAGGAGTTCTCTCTTCCTCCCTCTCAAGTGAATGCTCTATCAGAATACTATTCTTATAAAGAATACCATCCGTAATAACGTCCACACTGAGCGATTCTTCGCTTATTTTTGGATTTTCAACAATCTCTGATCTGTAATCCTTATCTTTAAATATTTTTTCAAACAAACTCTCACCCCATCCCGAACCCTCCTGAAAAACGAAAAAAACAAACAGATCATTTTTTATATAAAGAGTTCCCTTTCCAGAAGATATACAGTAGTATCCCCCTTCTGTCTCTCCGTTAAAACCTTTTTTAATCTTGAAATCCTCAACCCTGTCCTTTAAAAATTCTGATATTAGCTTTTCTATCTCTCTTCTCCCTTTATACTGTTTGTAAATTTTGTATTACCGATATCTACAATACACCCTTCTTTAAGTTTATTAAGATCTATATTAAAAGGCTCGCTTTCAACATAGAGTTTTAATGACACTCTTTTTTTAACTCTTTCCAGAAGTTTTTTGCCGTAAGATGTTGGCGGAGAGTATATAAATACGTCCGGCTCTACAGCTTCAAGCATAAGCTCTTCAAATAAGAGGGAAATAACAACGTTCTCTCCATCCAGATTCAAACTGTAATCAAAAATTACAAAATCATCGTTATAAAACTGAACAGCAGAGCCGTTAATCTTTTTGAATTTAAAAGGAAAATCATTCTGAACAGTTTTAACAATAGAAATAGAAATATTTTCCATAATACTGTAAAGATCATACTCATTCTTAAAGAGTGAGTATATATTTTCCTCATAAATCTTTTTTTCAACAGATGTTATACTTTCTGATATTCCCACAAAAAATCTAAATTTACCCTCTATATCGTAGGAATACAGTAGAAGATTTTTGTCCTCAAATCCACCGTTTTTTGTTACAGATGTGTTTTGTATATTAACCTTAACAGGTAGATTTGAGATCAATATTTTCTTTAAAGCAGTTTTATACCTGTACATTAAAAATCTATACCTGCTGTCTAACGGTTTTATTTCTTTCTTCTGTATGTTATAATCTGTTTCTGTCGTTTCTGTACTGTATATCTCTTTGAAAAGTGCGTCAAGCTCTTCCTTAGGTATAAGCTTTCTCATTATTCCTCTCTTAGAGTAATCCTTAATTATAATTATAAGCACTTTTTCTTGCAGAAGGAAGTTTATAATGAAAATTTATTTATACTCTGAAGAAGATGGATGGTTTGAAGAAAAAGGTATATACATATTTGACAGACCAATTATAAGATTAACTTACAGTAATGGTATTCTACGTATTAATAAAAGAAAATTTAAAACTGATAAACCTTTTATATTTATAGAAAAGCTTGTCAAAGAAAAAGGGTTGTACTTTACAGGCTTTATATCTTATGAATACGGCAAAAGAAAAGTTCTAAAAAAGAAAATACCCCAAAAGGACGATCTAAGGCTTCCTGATATTTACGGTCTGCTTTTTAAGAATTACAGGAAAGGCGATATAAAAAAATATTCAAGTAAAAGTATTATTACAGACATAATCTTTAATACTGATAGGAAGAAGTATATTGATAAAGTTTCTGAAGCAAAAAAATCAATATCTAAAGGAGATATATACCAGGTAAATATAGCCCATAGGGTTGATATAAGAGGTTGCTTTCATCCAGAGAGTGTTTTTTTTAATCTTATAAATTACCAACCTACTCCTTACCTTATGCTTATTAAAGATACTTATTTTTCCTTAGTGTCTGCATCAATGGAACTTTTCCTAAAAAAAGCAGGAAAAAAGATAATAACAAAACCTATCAAAGGAACAAGGAAAAGAGGAAAATCGTCTGAAGAAGACATTAAGCTTGAGATGGAACTTAGAAATTCCGAAAAAGAAAGAGCCGAAAATCTCATGATAACAGATCTCATGAGGAATGATCTCGGCAGAATTTCAGAAAGAGGGTCTGTAAAGGTTGAGAAACTATTTGATGTTGAGAAGTATAGATCTATTTTTCAGATGGTATCAACAGTAAGCTCCCAATTGAAAGATTCCGTCTCCCTTCAGGAAATAATAGATAATACATTTCCTCCAGGATCGGTAACAGGTGCTCCAAAGATAAAAGCTGTAGAAATAATTTCTCAGCTTGAAGATATAAGTAGATCCGTTTACTGCGGTGCAACGGTTTTAATAAAACCAAATCTTGATTTTGTTATGAGTGTGGCGATAAGACAGTCAATATTCAAAGGAAACAGATGCAGTATCTATGTTGGAAGTGGAATTGTTGCAGATTCAGATCCGGATATGGAGTATGAAGAAACCTTAATAAAACTTGATGCAAATATCAGATCTTTGTTCATATAAAAATAAAAATAATCAGGATTGATATAAGCCCTAAGATAAAAGATATTGATATAATAAAGCTGTCTTTTATTTCCATTTTTTAATTTATCAATAACAATTATTATTATTAATATTATAACATAACATATTGACTTTTTAAAAAATTTTTATTATATTTAAAGTTATAAACTTATAACTTTAAAAATGATGAGAAACATAACTATTCTGCTGCTTTTTATAAGCTTGTCTTCTTACGGGGTTACTTTAGAGCATCTTATACAGGAAGCTCTGATTCACAGCCCTATAATAAAAGAAAAGAAAATAAAAAAAGAGATATACAGGGAGAAAGAAAAGCAGATAAGATCGTCTATTTATGGAAAGTTTTATCTTTACGGCGGTTACGAGCACTTAAGTGAAAAAACAAATCTTGGTTTTTTAGATCCATCTAAAGGGATTGCCGGAATGACTTTTGCCAATAATTTTTACAGTCTCGGCATAGGTTACAGTGTTCCCATATTCACAGGATTCAGGATATCTTCAGAATTAAAGATAGCAGAAAAAGAATTATATTCAGCCGATACAGAAGAAAGACTAACGAAAAACGAGCTTATATACAAGATAAAAAAAATCTATCTAAATATTCTGCTGTTAAACAAACAGGAAAAATCATTGAAAGCCTATATAGACTCCTTAAAAAAGCTGAAAGAGAATATAGCTGTATCTGTAAAAGCCGGAAAAAAAGCAGAAGTTGATATTCTTAAAGTTGAATACCAGCTCCAAGATGCATACACAAAATTTGAAAAGATAAAGTCAGATATTAACAATTTAAAATATGAGATCAGATATCTCATAGGCAGGCAAGATCTTGAGCTTAAAAATTTTGAAGATATAAAAAACAAAACCCAGATCCCGGAAATTAAAGAAATCGAAAACCTCCTGTATCTTAAAAAAGTTCAGATTGAGAAGGAAAAAACAAAAGAGTTTATAAAAAAACAAAAATCATTATTTTATCCCCAGTTAGATCTTGACCTTATCTACTCAAAAAGATACGCTTCAGGAGAAAGCTTTGATTATTACAGAATAGGTCTTAATATAAAGTACACGCTTTTTGATTTCGGGAAAAGAGCATCGGCCGTATTGGAAGGGAAGAAAAATTACAGACTTCTTAAAGAAAAAGAAAAATCAATTGTTTTAAATCTTAAGAAAGAGATTAATAAAGCGTTAAGTGATATAAAAATTTCAGAAGAAAGAATAAAATCTGCAGAAAAACAGATAAAATTTTCAAAAGAAATAGAGAGAATAGAGAAAATAAAGTATGAAAGCGGTGTTTCTGACATATTTGATCTTTTAAAGGCTAAGGCTGACAGGATTGCGGCTGAAACAAAATATTACGAGGCATTTTATAAAAGGGAAATTGCCGTTGCTTATCTAAATTTTTTAATCAGTGAGGAATAAAATGAAAAAAATTACCGCTGTTCTGCTTTTAATTTTAATAGCTTTAGCAGGAGTTAAAATAATCAAAGAAAGAGAAAAATCTCTCGAAAAAGATATAAAGCCTGAAGCTATACCGCTGGTTCTGGAAGGTAAAAATGTAAAAAAGGGAAAGCTTAATATATACAGAAAATTTACAGGCACTATCTATCCAGAAGATAAAATAACTGTATCATCAAAAATTACTGGAAACTTACTTAAACTTAATGTAAAAGAGGGAGATAGTGTAAAGAAAGGACAGGTTTTAGCTGTTTTAGACACAAGACAGACTGAAGAAAAAATAAAATCCTTAAGAAAAGAGCTGGAATATCTTGAAGAACAGCTGGAAATAAGCAAAATTAAACTGAAATCTGCCGAAGCAAACTATATATACGTAAAAGACACTTACGAAAGAGATAAAATTCTTTTTGAAAATAAAGCAATACCTAAGGAAACTTTTGAGTTTTCAAAACTTAGATTGGTAAAAGCAGAAGCAGATCTAAAAACAGCACGCAGGAATATAAAAGCTGTAAAAAAGAAAATAGATTCCCTAAAAAATCAGATAAATTCTTACAAAATTTTATTAGAATACGGAACGGTAAGATCACCTAAAGATGGAGAAGTAGGCAAAATATTCCTGTATGAAGGAAGTTTTTTTACTGCAGGCAGACCCATACTGGAAATATATTCCGGCAGAAAGATAGTTTCAAACGTTCCACCTGAGATGTATGAAAAAATAAAAATAAACTCTCCTGTAAAAATATTTTATGAAAACAGCCAGATTGAAGGTTATATATCAAAAAAATATAAAACATCCCAGATAAAACTACCCCAGATAGAGATAAAATCACCAAAAATAATCTCCTCGCCAGTTGGGGTTGATATAGTTGTTGAAATCCTCTTAGATGAGGCTGAGGGATTCATAGTGCCTTCAGATGCTTTACTTGATGTTACAGGAAACAGATACGTTATAACAGAAAATAACGGAAAACTGGTAAAAATACCTGTAGATCTCATAGGAATTTATCATGGAAAAGCTGTAGTAAAGGGAGATCTAAAAGATGGAATGGTGGTGGCTGTCGGATCAAATCCAACACTTAGAAGAGCTCTGTTTGTAGGAAAAGGAAAAATACTATCCGAAGGTAAAAAATAAGATGGAAAAGTTTACACAATTTATACTGAAAAACCATCATACAACAATATCAATAATAATAATTTTCACAATAATAGGTATATACGGATATTTCCAGCAAGACAGAAATCTGTTTCCAGATGCGGATAGACCTCAGGTTGCTGTTGTTATAACACAGGAGGGATCTTCTGCCAAAGATATTGCTGAGAATATAGCAGTACCTGTTGAAAAACAGTTATACACTATTGATAAAATAAGAACAGTAAGATCATCTATAACTGACGGCATAGCTGTTATAACTGCCGAGTTTGAATATGATAAGGATTTTTCCGAAGCTCTAACAGATGTTTCAAACTCACTATCTAAAATAAGAGGAAAATTACCAAAAGATATAAAAGAGCCTTCTATCTACAGGATATACTCAAACACGCAACCTGTGATAGTTTATGCTTTATATCCTAAGGATCACACCATTTCCCTCGCTGATGTCAGACAGATAGCCGAAAATCAGATAAAAGATCAACTTTTAATGGTGAAAGGTGTTGAAAATGTAGATATATTCGGCGGTTATAGAAAAGAAATATATATAATCCCTGATATGGATAAGATTTCCAGTTTAAACATACCATTGAGCCTCATTATTAAAAAGGTAAAGAATGAAAACCTCACGTTTCCAGCAGGATTTATCATAAATGACAGAGGATATTTTCTAATAAAGTATGAAGGTAAGTTTGAAGATATAAATGAGATTGGAGACATTATAATAAAAGACAGTATAAGACTAAAAGATATAGCCCGCATAGAGTTTGGATACCCACAAAACTTTTCCCTGTACTTTGGAAACGGGAAAAAAGCTATAGCGATAGCTGTTCAAAGAAGCATTGATGCATCGGCTCTTGATACGATCCATAATGTAAGAAAAAAAGTTGAAGAATTAAAAAAACTGTATCCAGATCTTGGCTTTGAGATAGCTGATACACAGGAAGATATAATCTCCCTGAGTATAACAAATATGTTTGAAGCATTGCGAGATGCAATAATCTTTGTGTCTATAGTTATACTGCTGTTCCTCGCCAATATACGTCAGATGATAATATCTGCACTGTCAATACCTTTTGTTTATGGAATAACCATAGGTTTCATGTGGCTTTTTGATATTCAGTTTAATATAGTTACGCTTACAGCTATAATACTTGCTCTTGGAATGTTGATTGACGATGCTGTTGTAGTTCTTGAGAATATAGAAAGACATATTCATCAACTTGGAGAAGATATAAAAACAGCTGTTGAGAATGGAACAAAAGAGGTTATGCTTGCAGTTCTAAGCGGAACGGTAGCAACATCTTCAGTTTTGATTCCTCTTTTATTCGTTGGTGATTATCCTGAGAAAATATTTAGACCGCTGTCTGAGACTCTTCTTATCGCATTATGGGTTTCCTACTTTGTTTCTATAACTTTTATTCCTCTTATAGCTCCTTATATTCTCAAAAAAACTGCAGGAAAAAATATTTTTGAGAAAAAGATTTATCAGCTTGTCAGTATATTGCTTGACTCTTTGAAAAATATGTATATTTCTGCCGTAAAAAGTGTTATATATGGAAAGAAAAATCCATTAATCTATTTTATTCCTTTGTTAGCCGTTTTAATATTGAGTATCAAATCTGTCGTACCTATCTTAGGCAATGAAATGATGCCTCCGATGGACACAGGAATAGTAAAGATAAATGTAATCTTAAATCCAAATATATCTCCTGAAAAAGTCGAAAGACTAACTGAAAAAATCAACAAGTTAATACTGTCAGACAAAAATGTTAAAAAAATATCAACAGCCGTCGGCTCAGAACCGGGAGTTTTATCCATAGGGTCTGGTTCTCCCCAATCAATATCAATAACGGTAACGTACAACACAAGATTTGAAAGAAATAAAGATATATGGACAATTCAGAGGGAACTATACAGAAAAATCTCAGAGATAAATGATATAAAGTATATATCTGTATTTGAGTATGGGGCTACCCCAATGTCTAATATAAAAGGAACTGTTGATATCACTGTATCAGGCGATAATATCTCCGTCCTCGACAGCATAGGAAACAGCATTATAAAAAAACTGAAAGATATTACAGGACTTAAATCCGTCTATAAAAGCTGGGATATGGATAAAGTTACATACAAAATAATTCTTGACAAAGAGTCCTTAGAAAAATTCAGATTAACGCCTTATGATGTTCTTTTTCAGCTTTCAGCCTTTGTAAAAGGCATAAATATATCGGCAATGAGTATAAAAAATGAAAATCCTTTAGGGATAAGATTAATACTTCCAGAAGAAAAAAGATCTTTTATAGATCATTTAGAAAACTATTATATAGATACTCCTCTTGGCAAGGTTCCTTTTTCTGTGCTTGGTAAAATTGAAATGACAGTGGAACCTACCATAATAACAAGACAGGACTTGAACTATACCATAGATATTATAGGATTTCGGGAAAAAGGAGCCGTATCTCATATAGCTGACAGAGTACAAAAAAAACTTGAAGATATTCATATTCCACATGGCTATGAGGTAAGTGATCAGGGAGAAATAAAACAGTTGTCAGACTCTTTAGAGAGAATGTTTAAAGCAGTCGGATTTGGGATACTGCTTCTTTTCTTTTCAATGGTTCCATCTTTTAGATCTTTTTCCGCACCATTATCAATAATATCGGCTATTCCATTAGCCGTTATAGGCGGAATATGGGCTCTACTTATCGCCGATTACCACAGATCTTTACCGGCGATGATGGGACTTATACTTCTTTCAGGAATAATAGTAAAAAACTCAATACTTCTTATTGAGTTTATAATGAAACATCACGAAGAAAAAGGAGATCTAAAAAAGGCGTTAATAGAAAGTATAAACGTAAGAACAAGACCTGTTCTTATGACGGCTTTTGCCACCTCAGCAGGAATGATACCTATAGCGTTTGCATGGGCTTTAGGTCTTGAAAGGCTTGCTCCTCTTGCAGTTGTTGCTGTAGGCGGACTGATTGTAGGAACTTTTCTTACGCTCATATTTATTCCCCTTGTTTATTATTTCCTGAGAAATTTAACAAATTCTTCAGGATCAAGGGGTGGAGAAAAATAATATCCCTGGTATCTGTCGCAACCTAACTTCTTTAGTTCTTTATACTGCTCTTCAGTTTCAACACCTTCAGCTATTGTCTTTATATTAAAAATTTTTGCTATATTTATTATCGACTGAACAAGCTTGTAAACATTCTTATCTTTTAGCATATCCTTTATAAAGGACATATCTATCTTTATAGAATCAACATTTATATTTGCAAGATATTTTAAAGTGGAAAAACCTGTCCCAAAATCATCAATAGATATTTCAAAACCCATTTTTCTAAGATTATCAATATCTTTTTTCTGCCTGTAAAGATCAAGAAGATCTCTTTCTGTTATCTCCATAACTATATATTTACTGTTCAAAAGAAGTTCTCCCTCTGGAACCTTGAAAAAAACCATCTTATTTGCAGATTCTATTTTGTAGATTATTTCTTCTATATTCTGCGGTGTAACGTTTACAGAGATCTTAACAGGGTTAATGCCTTCTTTTTTCCATCTGTTTATTATCTCATTTACCTTAACAAGCATAAGATTATCAATGTCCTTTATCTGACCTGTTTTTTCTGCTACAGGAATAAATTCTGATGGAGGTATATAATCTCCATTTGGCATCTTCCATCTTATTAAAGCTTCAGCAGATATAATATCGTCAGTTTTAAAATCTATAACCGGCTGTAGATTAAGTGTAAACTGATTTTCTATAAGGGCGTTCTCAATTTTTTCTTCTATCTCCTTTATAGTTTTTACCTTCTGGTAGTCCTTTTCATTGTAAAAAAGAATATGGTTTTTACCCTTGTTTTTAGATAGTTCAAGAGTTCTTTCCCCTTTTATATATATATCAGTCTCATTTTTTCCATCCTCAGGATATTTAACAACAGAAACATTAAAATCAAGATGAATAATATGATCCTCTATAGAAAAAGGAATCGTAAAAGCAAGTCTTATCTTCTCAAGAACAGACATAATATCTCTGTCTCTGACAACTATCGTAAATGTATCAGAATCTGATCTGAAAATCTCATAACCATCTAAAAACTCCTTTAATGTATCTGCTATCTCTCTCAGTAATAGATCTCCCACTTTTTCACCGTAAATCTCATTTATAAATCTGAAGTTGTATATATCTAAAAAAACGAGGTAAAATCCTTTCTTTTCCCTTACAAGTTCCTTAAGTTCCGAAAGAAGAAATTTTCTATTTCCAAGACCTGTAAGCGTATCAAAAAACTCTTTATGAAAAAGATCCTTTTGTTGTTGAATATACCTTATCCCAAATGCGACATCGTCTGATATCTCCCTGTATATTGAGATCTCTTCATCAAAAAAATAGTCCTTTTCCCTTGCATATATAAAAATCACATATCTTATCCTGTCGTGGATAAATATAGGAATAAGCAATACAGACCCTGCACCTGCTGTTTTTACGTAATCTTTCCAGCTTTCAAAATCCTCAATATCTTCCACATTTTTTATATAAAAATAGTCTATCTTATTAAGCACTTCTTTTTCCGGGGTGTGCTCCAGCCTGTTGAATATATTTGTTATAACACTTCCCTTGTCAAAATACTTTGGAACAATCTTACCATTATCCTCAACTTCAGCTATAAAAACGTCTGAAAAATCTTCAACAGTACTAAGTGTATCAACAACAGCTTTCAATAGTACATCTATCTCTGTTATTTTCATTATCAATCTATTTACTCTGAAAAGTATCTCTTTAGCCTTTTCTAAATGTACCTCTTTTGTTATATCCTCAATGGTTCCAATGCCTGAATACTTACCGTGATACGAGACTGTTTCTGAATTTATATGTATCCACTTTATCCTGTTGGTTTTTGTTATAATCTTTATCCTGTAATTTGTAAATTTTTTGATTCCCTTATTTCTAAGCTCTATCATCTCTTTGACTTTCTTCCTATCTTCTGGATGAACTATTAAAAGAACATCATCCATATTTAAAAGTTCTTTTTCACTATACTCGGTTATCTCCTCCACCTTTTTATTAACAAAAATAAGCCTTCCCTGTCTTTGTAAAAATATACCTACAGGAGCTACCTTTGATACGGTCTCAAAGAGAGATCTCTCTTCAAACTCTTTTGTTTTATTCAGTATATAACCTATAAAGCATTCCGAATCTTTCATATATATTTTTCTGCATGATACGTAAACATCCTTACTATCCTTAGAGACAAGTCTTAAACTGTTTATCTGGCAAACAAAACTTCCCTCTACCGTTTTTTTTAGTATATCTTTTATCTTTTCAAGATCCTCATTATGAACTATATCTAAAAAATTTTTACTGCCTTTCACAAGTTGATCAGATGTATATCCAATAACAGCCTCAATATTTTTACTGATTTTTTTGAAGTAAAGATCCTTATCTAAAATAAAAGAAATTACTTCACTATTCTTAAAAAGTGGATTGTTGAAGATATCAAGTTTTTCTGAAAACCAAACCTGAGAACCGTTCATATAGATGTTCTCCTAATTAATTATTAACAAATAATGTTATTAATTCTAATTATCAAGTTCATTTGAATTATTAATTTAGTCTATGTTAGCAATATTGTAAAGTCTTGATTCTAATTTCTGATATACTAAATATACTACTGTTATGCCTATAAGGAGGTGTATAATGAGGATTTTTATACTAATATCTTTAGTACTATTCAATACAACCTTAGCTGTAGATAAGGATCAGGCATATTCTCTCTTCAAAAAATACGGCTGTGAGGGCTGTCACGCAGATTATGGGATTGTGGCAGGTCCAAGCTTCTTTATGGTTAAATCAAAATATCTTAAGGAGTTTAACAATGATATAAAAGCTGTAAAACAGTATCTTAGAGAAACAATAAGAAAAGGCAGTTCAGGCAAATGGTTTAAATTCCTTGATATGAAAATGCCCTCTCATCCCCAGATAAAACCTGAAGAGCTTGATATAATAGTTGACTGGATAGTATCTGTTCCCCCTCCTGAAAAGAAGTAGCATATTCACACATCAAGATTTCTTACTTCTTTTGCATATTTCATAATAAACTCTTTTCTCGGCTCTACTTTTTCTCCCATAAGAATGGAGAAAACCTCATCAGCAAGCGCAGCATCTTCAAGTGTTACCTGCATAAGCCTTCTTGTCTTAGGATTCATTGTCGTTTCCCAAAGCTGTTCAGGATTCATCTCGCCAAGACCTTTATACCTCTGTATCTCTACACCATACATTCCAGCTTCCCATATTACATCGTATAGCTGATCAAGATCCGTAACAGTGATTTCCTTCGTTTTAAAACTCGCTGTTATAGGAAGATCGCCCAATATCTCTTTTATCTCTGCCGTTAACTCAAGGACCCTTTTATAAGCATATGAAGTCAGGAAATCATCATCTATCTTATTCTGTATCTGTTTGAATCTCTCTTCTCTAACACAGAATATCTCAATATCACCTTCAAAAAGGTTTCTTTCATAATACACTCTGTATTCAGGAAGTTTCTTTCTTAGAATGTCAACTATATTCTTTACCCTGCTCTCATCTGTAAGATCATCCTCAGTAATGTTCATACCTAAAACAGCATTCACAACTTTTTTATCCTTCCTTTTATGTATAGATCTTATAAGATCCGCATACTCTTTTGCTTTCTTGGCAAGATTTTTTATCTGTATCTTTGTTATACTTCTGCCTTCAAATGAAAGTTCGTCGGAGGCAAAATCTATTACAATCTTTGCAAGTTCCTCATCGTCTTTAACATATATCTCAGATCTCCCTTTCTTCAGTTTATAAAGGGGCGGTTGTGCTATATAAAGAAATCCATTTTCTATAATTTGAGGAAAATATCTGTAGAAAAGCGTAAGTAGAAGAGTTGTTATATGAGCCCCATCAACATCTGCATCAGCCATAAGTATTATTTTGTGGTATCTTAGTTTTGTAATATCAAAACCTTCATCGTCTTCCTCAGTTGAGAGTCCTATTCCTGTTCCTATAGCATTTATTATTGATCTTATCTCGTCATTTGAAAGAATCTTATCAATTCTTGCTTTTTCAACATTAAGTATTTTACCTTTCAGCGGTAATATAGCCTGAGTCCTCCTATCCCTTCCCTGTTTTGCAGAGCCTCCAG
>Ga0256914_1000176_pt1 | contig 61449 bp, 49 predicted proteins | sample HulkmetaG_FD_191571 | JGI IMG/M metagenome (GOLD analysis project Ga0256914, IMG submission 191571) | Hydrothermal chimney microbial communities from Main Endeavour vent field at the Juan de Fuca Ridge, Pacific Ocean - Hulk | ecosystem: Environmental > Aquatic > Marine > Hydrothermal vents ...
AGCAAATCCCCGGCCTGAGCCGGGGATTTTCGCGCCCCAAACCCCCGCCCCAGACGGCACGGCGCAGGAATGGCAACGAGGATATTTCCCTCGTCTGTTAGATTACCCCAGGAAACCACCCGCCCCCAAGCGCGGCTAAGGGGCAATCCAGCCGGCTTCCAGGTCACGCAAAACTTCTTCGACAAGACGCTGCCGCCCAGGAGACACCGCGCGGGCGTCATACACCTCCAACCGCAAAGGCACCGCGGCGTGTGCGAGAGACGGATCTTCCCACAAGGCTTCCAAACCCGCGGCCACATCGGCCACCACCGCGGCCGCATAAACCGCCGCGGAGGAGGGGGCTTCCAACGCAATCAGGGTGGCCTGATCGCCAAGGGCTTGAATCACGCCCGCCTGAGCAGCCTGGGGGCTCACCACAAACGTCTGCACCGCGCTTTGGCGCAAACGTTGCACTGCTGCTTGCCACGCCGTGGCGTCGCTCTCAGCCGGAAGCAACGCATATGCCGGGTAAACCACAAAAGGCGGATACAACGGCCGACACAAACCACAAAAATAACGGCCGCCATCCACAAAAGCCTCCGCGGCCTGGGCCTCTTCATCGGTGGCGAGCATGGCAATCCGCCAATCTGGGGTGATGACCGCGGCCAAATAACCGGCCACAAAAGCCCGATGGGGCAAATCGGCCGGCGTAGGGTCCAACGCTTGAGCTGAGGAAGCGCCCTCGGCAGGCGGGGCAATGGCCAAGGCACGCGCCTCGAGGGCCGGGGGGGCTGCCTCGACGGCCACCACCACTTGCACATTGGGCGGCAGCGCCTCACCGGGCGCGCGCTGCACCGCGACCCAACCGTGCGCTTGCGCCAGGGCTTGGACCCACGCCCAAGCAGGGTCCCGCAACCACGGCGTGGCAGCCGAGGGAGCCCACAACACCGCCGTCGGTGGCGCGGGGGTCGCGGTAGGAGAAGGCGCCACCGTGGCCGTAGGGAGCGCGGTGGGCTGCGCGGGTGTAGGGGCAGGCGTGGGCACCTGCTGGCGCTGGCACGCGGTCAACATCCAAGCCAGCCCAACCCAGACCAAAAGAACTTTCGGCAAAAATCGACGCGGCATAGGACTTCCTTCTCAAGGGGAGCGTCCAGAAAGCGGGTATAATTATAAACAATATAAAATTTTCAAACATTGCCGACAACAGCGAGGAAGTTATGATTATACTCAACGTGCCCGGACGAGGGGACTTTCAATTCGAACACCTGGTGAGCGACGTCAACGGCACCCTGGCCGTGGACGGCGTTTTGTTGCCAGGCGTTGCCGAACGGCTGAAAGCCGTGCAAACAACGCTCACCCTTCACCTGCTCACAGCCGACACCCACGGCAAACAAGCCTCCATAGATCAAGCCTTGGGCACCCAAGCGGTGCGGGTCAAAGGCGGAGGCGAGGCTGGGCAAAAGGCCGAATTCGTGCGCAAGTTAGGGGCCGAAAAGGTCATTGCCCTGGGGCAAGGGGCAAACGACGCGCTGATGTTGCGCGAAGCCGCGCTGGGCATTTGTGTGCTCTCGTCGGAGGGCACAGCGGTGGAAGCCCTCTTAGCCGCGGACATCGTCGTGCCCGACGTGTTGACCGCACTTGATTTGCTACTTCACCCGACCCGACTTGTTGCCAGTTTACGCCGATGACCATTCCACGCAGCAAAGCCACTCCCGAAGATCCCCAACACCTCCCCCCGGCGCGGCGTAGGCGCGCGCGGCGTTCCCTGACGCCCATGAGCGCCGAAGAGCGCGAAGCCTTTTGGAACCAGACCGCCCGTCGAGCCGAGCCCTCGGTGGATTTCTTCCTCTTTTTGACCTTGGCCGCAGTCATTTGGGCATTTGGATTAGGGGTCGATTCAGCCGGGCTGCTCTTCTTTGGGGCCTTGGTCGCACCCAGCATGGCCCCGCTCATTGGCTTGGGCTTGGGGGTGGTCACCGGCTCCGCGCGCTATTTCTTCCATGTGCTGGGCGGCTTGCTGGTAGGAAGCGTGGTGGTCTTCGTGCTGGGGATGTTGGGCGGCGCGGCCGGCCGCATCTGGGCACCTCCAAGTTTACAACAAGCCCCTCTCCATGCCCACCTTTCGGTGTGGGATTTCCTCATTCTCATTGCGGCCGCCGTCTGGGGCACCATTGCCCTCGCCCGCTCACCCCGCAAATTAGCCCTGCCAGGCGCAGCCCTGGCTTACGAAGTCTTCTTGCCCCTGGCCACCGCAGGGTTTGGGTTGGGAAGCGGCGCGCCCCACCTCTTCCCCGATGGGCTGTTGGTCTATGCCGTTCACCTGGCATGGGTCGTTTTGGTCAGCGCGCTGGTGTTGGCCGTGTTGGGCTTCCGACCGCTGACACTATTCGGCTACACGTTGGGCGGTGTGGTGGCCTTGGCCGGAGCCGTGCTTTTCGTCTTGGCTTTGGGGTTGGGCACCGCAGTCGGCACGCAGGTTGCACTACCTACACCAATCCCTACCCCAACGCCGGTGCCACCCACGGCCACGCCCACTTCCCCGCCTACGGCCACACCCGTGCCCCCCACCGCCACACCAACCCCGCCCCCCAGCCCGACGCCCACCCTCACGCCCACGTTGACGCCCTCCCCCAGCCCAACCCCTGTCTACGCGGTCGTCCATGCACCCGAACAATATGGCGGCATCCTCATCCGCGAAAGCCCGGGCTTCAACAGCAAGATCGTCGGCCGCGCTTCCAACGGCGATGTGGTCGAAGTGATTGGGCCCGAACAAGAAGTGGACAATTACCTCTGGATTCAAATCCTTGTGCCGGCCACGGGCAAAACCGGCTGGGTTTTGGAACACTTGTTACTGATGGCGACACCATCCCCCAACTGGTAAAACGGCCTCCCCCATCAGTCCGCTTGACTTTCAAAAGCGCGTATGCTAATCTTAGCATGGCACATGTGTAGCCCACGCCACAGGTATCGGTGTCGCAAGTAGGTGAAACGAGGCCGTTGCTTATTTTCATGCAAGGAGAGGTTGTGATGAAAAAATATGCCCTTTGGATGATACTTGCGCTGGTATTCGCACTCGTGTTGGGGGCGTGTACACGCTCTGCCAGCGGCGCAATGCCTCCGACACCTACCGCGGGGATGAACGAATTTCCCACCCCCGTTCCCACCGGCGTTGCCAACATTAGCGCAACGCAAACTGCGGTGGCCATGCCCCCGCAAACCGGCGGCGGGGAAGCCGCGCCTCAGCCCACGCCCATCCCACTGGCGACGCTGATGCCCACCCCGCGGCCGACGCCGATACCCACGGCCACGCCCAAGCCCATCACGACCACGGGCAGCGCGGCCACACCCATCGCCACCACCGTGCCTTCTACTTACACCCTCCACGAAGGCGAGTTCCCCTACTGCTTGGCGCGGCGCTTCAACATTGACCCCGACGCCTTGCTGCGGGCCAATGGGCTGGCGCGCGGGCAAATCGTCTATCCGGGTAAAACCCTGACCATCCCGACCAACGCCAACCCCTTCCCCTATCAGCGGGCGCTGCGGGCTCACCCCACCACCTACGTCGTCCAATACGGCGACACCCTCTACAGCATCGCCTGCAAATTCGGCGACGTCTGGCCCGAGGCCATTGCAGCCGCCAACAACCTCAGCCTCGACGCAACGCTGACGCCCGGCCAAACGTTGCAAATCCCCTAAACTTTTGTCTGCCGCTCTCCAAGGGTGCTGTACGCACGTGCAGCACCCTTTCACCTTTTTAGGAGCCACCTCATGTTCACCGTCGAACGCTCAGAAAAGGTCTTTCAAGGCCGAGTTTTTGATGTGCGCCGGGATTGGGTGCGCTTGCCCAACGGGCGCTCAACCGCGCTGGACATCATCACCCACCACGGTGCGGTGACGCTGGTGCCGTGGGATGCAGAAGGGCGGCTTTGGTTCGTGCGGCAATACCGCCACGCCGCGGGCACCACGCTGTTGGAATTCCCGGCCGGCACCCTGGAGCCCAACGAAGACCCGCAAGCCTGCGCGGCCCGCGAAATTCGGGAAGAAATCGGCCTGGCAGCCGAAAACCTGCAGCTGCTGGGGCGCTTCTACCTGGCGCCGGGCTATTCCACCGAATACATGCACGTTTACCTTGCCACCGGCCTCACGCCCGCGCCCTTGCCACCCGACGCCGACGAAATTCTGGAACCCGTCGCCCTCCCCCTGGATGAAGTGCTCGCCTTGGCGCGCCGCGACCAACTGCAAGATGCCAAAACCTTGGCTGCCCTCATGCTGGCCCTCCCTTACCTGGAAGGCCGCTAAAAGGCCTGCCGCACCCTTACACGCGCCGCGCCCGAAGCCACCCCATGTTATAATAGCGCCGATACTCCCCTGTTTCAGGAGGTGTCGTCATGGGCAAAGGAGATCGCCGCACCCGACGCGGCAAGATTTGGCGGGGCACCCACGGCAAGACCCGCCCCAAGCCCAAGAAAAAGGCCAAAAAACAGGCCGAGTGAGCATCTGGCAACCCCACACCCCGCGGTGAGGGGTTTTGCCTTTAAGCCCGGGCGCGCCTGAACGCACGGGTGGCCCTTTTCCCAGCCAGTTCGCGCGCCCGCGTTGCTCTCCGCCCAGCGCGCCCTCAGCTACAACAGCGTCGGGGGATTTACAATGACTTCCCACTCGCCCAAAGCACGGCCCCGCAAGATGTCTTCCGGCCGAGGCCCCCTGAGAATCAAATGCCAACAATAGCGCCCCCCCTCACGGGCATAAAAACACGGTGCAGGGCCGATGATTTGGGTGGCCACGTGCCCGCCCTCGCGAAGCCAGGTCTGCACCTTGGCCTTCATGGCCTCGGCCTCGCGACGCACGCGCTCGGCGCGCCAATCGCGCAGGCGCAGGCGTACCAACCGAGCGTAGGGAGGGTATCCTAACTTTCGTCGCACGGCCAACTCCTGCTGGTAAAAGCCGGCAAAATCATGCCCGGCTGCCGCGCGAATGGCATAATGCTCCGGCATGTAGGTCTGCAACACCACCCGCCCGCCCAACGGGCTGCGCCCCGCCCGGCCTGCGACCTGCACCAACAGCTGAAAACCCCGCTCCGCAGCCCGATAATCGGGCAATGTCAAACCGACGTCAGCCAAAACAATCCCTACCAAGGTCACGAATGGCAAATCCAACCCTTTGGCCAACATTTGGGTGCCGATGAGCACGTCGGCCTGCCGCGAGACAAAATGCCCCAAAATGGCCTCATGGCCGCCCTTGGCGCTGGTGGTATCGGCATCCCAACGCAGGGTGCGTGCGTGCGGGAAATGCCGCAGCACTTCGGCTTCCACCCGCTCGGTTCCCGCGCCATAAGGGCGCAGACGCTCGCCACCACATGCGGGGCAGCGCGCAGGCATCTTGCGCCGATAGCCGCAATGGTGGCAGAGCAATGCGCCTTCCCCTTGATGATAGGTCAAGGGAAGGTCGCAGCGCGGGCAACGCATGACGTGGCCGCAATCTCGGCAAAAGACATAGGTGGCGCTGCCACGGCGGTTGAGGAAAAGGATGGCCTGTTCGCCCCGTTGCAAAACCTCTCCCAGCGCTTGCAAAAGGGGGCGGCTGAAGATGCCACGCTGCCCAGCCCGCAGCTCTGCGCGCATATCCACCACCTGCACAGGCGGCAGGGAAGCCGCCCACGCGTCACCGCCCGCGGGGGCAAAGGTTTGGTCGGCCATGCGGCCGGTTTTTTCAACCTGCGCCGCCACGAGGCGCCGATGCGCCAAGACGCGGCGCGGCAGTTCCAAAAGGGTGATCTTGCCGGCTTGGGCTCGGGCGTAGGTCACCACGTCGGGGGTGGCCGTTCCCAAAATCACTGCTGCAGAGGCCATTTCGCCATATGCCAAGGCCACGTCACGGGCGTGGTAGAAAGGCAAACGCTCGTTGAAGTAGGCCTCTTCGTGACACTCATCCACGACGATGAGCCCCAAATTGGAAAACGGGGCAAACAACGCGCTGCGCGGCCCAATGAGCACCCGAATGTCGCCTCGCCGCACCCGCAGCCAAGTATCGTAACGCTCACCTAAACTCAACCCCGAATGCAACACCCCCACCACAGGCCCGAAACGGGCGCGAAATCGGCGAATGGTCTGCGGGGTGAGGGCAATTTCAGGCACCAAGACGACCACCTGCCGCCCCAAAGCCAGGGCCTCGGCCGTAGCACGCAGGTAGATTTCGGTTTTCCCGCTGCCGGTGACGCCGTGTAACAAAATTGGGGTGGGCGGTTGGCCCTGGGCGGCCGCTTGCAACCGCGGGCGGATGATGTCCCACGCGCGCGCCTGGGCGGGTGTGAGGGCGGGCGGGGTTTCGGGGGCAGGGGCTACGAAATCGGCCAAGGGGTCCCGATAGCGGGGTTCCCGATAGCGCTGGATCAAGCCCAACTTCTCCAGGGCCTGGAAATCAGCGGGCTTCGCCTCCACCACGGCGGCCAACAGGCGCTCGGGCTGCGGGCCGCCCGAGGCGAGGGCTTCCAGCACCTGACGGCGACGGGCCTGCACATGGGGGCGGGTGGCAAGCCGCGCGGCAGGCCAATGTCGCGCGTCCGCAGGGGAAACCGCCAACCGCACCATGGCCTCATATTGCCGAGAGACTTTGGGGCGGGGCAACACCGGGGTGCGCGCGAGCCAGCCCCGCCGATGCAGACGGGTCACCGCGTTTCGCCAGTTGCGTCGCGGCAACGCACGGGCCAGTTGGCGCCCGCGCAGCGCGCCTCGCTCCGCCAACAAGGCCAACACCCGCCGCTCGGTGTCGCTCAAATCTGCGGGGAGCGCATCAGGCGCAGGCGCTTGGGGCGTCAGCGCATAACGGCTATCGGCCGTTTGAAGCACCCCTGGCGGCGCCATCAACGCCACACACGCTGCGAGCGACGCCAGCGTGTCGTGCGCCATGCGCTGCGCCAGCTGCAGCTGCAAGGCCGTCAGCCGAACGGACGCATCGGGCACCGCGAGCACGGGTTTGGTCTCGGGCACGTCGGGCTGCTCAATGAAACGCAACACCACCCCATACACATACCGCGACCCAAAGGGCACCTCAACAATCACACCTGGCTGCACCGCTTCGCGCAGGTCTTCGGGCACATGGTAGTGAAACACCCCCTGCACCTGGGGCTGGTGAACGACAACTTCCACAAAGGTCACGGTCATTTCCCAAGGCTCACGGTTCAAAACAAGGCCGCCTGCGGGCGGCACGTATCCTCACCGCACGGCGCGCCTTTGCCCCGGGCGGCCAAGGCCCGCCGCGGCTCAAGAAGCCTCCGCGGCAGGCGCGTCATCCGAGAGGGGGCCATCAGAAGACGGGGCTTCCAAACGCTCGATTTTGAGGCGAGACACCCGCAAGCCATCCATCGCCAAGACCGTCAGACGCACCCCCTCTTCTTCAATGACATCGCCCACCTCAGGGATGCGCCCTAAACGATCCAACACAAAACCTGCGATGGTGTCGTAATAGGGCGTGGTGAGATCCACATCCAGAGTTTCGTTGACGTCTTCCAACAACGTGCGCCCATCTACAATGGCCGTGCCGTCCGCGAGGATTTCAATTTCAGGGGTCTCTTCGTCAAAGGGGTCACTGACTTCGCCCACAATCTCTTCCAAAAGGTCTTCCAGGGTCACCAGCCCCGCCGTGCCACCGTATTCATCCACCACAATGGCAATATGGCGGCGCGTTTCCCGAAAACGGCGCAACACCTCGATGACCGGCAGGGTCTCAGGCACAAAAAGCGCTTCGCGGGCAATTTCGCGGGCTTGCTTTTGCTCAAAGTCGGGGGTGCCAAAAAACCGCACCACGTCTTTGATGTGCAAGATGCCCAAAATATTGTCCAAATCGCCCTCATACACGGGGAATTTGGTGACCGCGTGTTCCGAAAAAAGGGGAATCACTTCCGAGAGCGGCATGTCGGCTTTGACCGCGATGATTTCAGGCCGAGGGACCATCACCTGCCGCACCAGCAACTCGCCAAAATCCAACACTGCTGTCAACATGCCGCCGCTTTCGGCCAAGAGGCCGCTCTCTTCGCTTTCGGAAACGATTTGTTTGAGTTCTTCCACGGTCAGGTGAGAGCCGTGGACGTCGGTTTCCTCAATGCCCAGCAAACGCAAAGTAAAGCGGGTTGCCCAGTCCAACGCGTCCACAAACCAGCGGAAGGTGGTCTCAAACAGCATCATCGGGTAAGCCGCCCGCAAGGCAAATTTTTCGGGCGAACGCAAGGTCGCGACCTTGGGCACTTGCTCACCCAAGACGACATGGAAACTGGTCACAATGGTCAGCGAGAGCAACAAAGGCAGGCTGGGCAAAATACGCTCCACAAACTCCAGCCCCGCAGGCAGTTCGCGGCCGTGGAACAACGGCTCCAGCATGGCAGCAAAGGCTTTTTCGCCCACGGCACCCAAAGCCAGGCTGACAATGGTGATGCCCAATTGCGTGGCCGCGATGAGATGGTCGCGTGCGGCCGGGCTTTCGAGCCAACGCCATACGATTTGGGCGCTCCGCGAGCCTTCTTTGGCCATCACCTCAATCCGGTGGCGCCGCGCGGCTACCGCGGCAAATTCCACCGACACGAAAAAGCCATTCAAGGCAATCAGCGCAAACATCAACACAAAGTTCCAAAACATGGGCACCTCTCACAAACCAGCAACCAAACAAGCAAAACCAGGAACAAGCCGCCAAGGGGACGGTAGCACGCCTCGCTACCCGCCCCCATGCCGAATGGCCATCACGTTGTCACGCCCAAACGGGCCAACGCCTCCAACACCTGGTCGCGCGAGCGATACACGATGCCGTGCATGCCCACATTGCGGGCGGCGATGATGTTTTCTTCCCGGTCATCTACAAACACGGCTTCCGCTGGCGAGACAGCCAAGCGCTCCAAAAGCAGGCGATAGATGCGAGGGTCAGGCTTCATCAAGCGCTCTTCTGCCGAAATGACCATCACGTCAAAAGCATCGGCAATGCCCAACTGGTGCAGCAAATCGCGTAAATCTAACCACGCGTTGGAAAGCAACGCGGTGCGATAGGTGGGGCGCAAACTGCGCAGCCAATCGGCCAAGGCAGTATCCACACGCACTCCTTGCCAAAAACGCTCGGCCAGTTCGGGGCCTTTTTCAGCAGGCCAGCCCCATTGCTGCGCCAAACGACGCCATAGCTCTTCGGGGGTGATTTCCCCCTTTTGGGCGGCAATGCTCAACGGGCCATCAAACACCTCTTGGCGGAGGGTTTCCACCGGAATGTGCAACGCTTGGGCCAAGGCTTGATGCGGCTGCGGGTCGCCTAAATGAAGCAGCACACCTCCGAAATCCAACACCACGGCACGGATGGGAGCAGGGTTTGTCATAAGAAATCGTCCTCCGGCTGCGCGTTCTGCGCAAAGAAATAACCCGCAATGAAGCCACGGGCGCGTTCGGTGAGGGGATAATGGGCCTGCAGCGTCTGCCAAAAGACGGCGCTATGGCCTTCTGAAGGCTGCAACAGATGCACAAACTCATGGGCGATCACATAATCAATCACCCACTGCGGCCAAGAGCGGATTTTATCAGAAATCCGAATGTGGCCGTGGGTCTTTCCGCCCAAGGTCACGCTGCCCAGGCGTTTTTCCATGTTGCTGACCCAACGGATGGCCTCCCAATGGACCTGGCCATCAAAATAGCGCCGATTAATCTCTCGGGCGCGCTGCGCCAAATCGTCATCGGTGCGCCGCGCCGCCCGGGCGGCCAGCTGCACCCATTCGGCTTCGATCTCCTGGAGGAGGGAAGGCACCCTCCGCCAGGGGAAGGTAGCCGGCATGCGCACCACGAGGCGGCCATCGCCGCGGCGTTCCCAGCGGACGGTTTTGCGCAGCCGCCGATCGCGGCGCACCACCACGGGCACAAGGCGGCCGGTGCGCGGATCGGTCAGGGTGTAGGTGCGTTCCTCAGTGGTCATGGGGCACTATTCTATCAAGAACACCACCACCCGCTTGGGCCCATGCACCCCAATGGTCAGGGTCATTTCAATATCGGCGGTGCGCGAAGGGCCTGTGATGATGCTGGTCATGGCCGAGCGAGTCACCGCCGGCAGTTGCAAGGCTGTGGTCAGGTCGGGCACGATGGCCTTGGCGGGGAGCACCGCGAGGTGAATTTCTGGCAAGAGCGAAGCCACTTGGGGGCGGCCGGCGCCGCCGGGGGTGATCAAACTACCGGTGGCGGCAATGCCTGCCAAGGCGGCGGTCAGGCCCACACGATAATTTGCGACGGCGGTGGGAGGCTCGCCAGCAGGCGTCACCAGCGTAACCCCGGCATCGCGCAGTGCGGTCACCACAGCGGCGGGCAAATGTTCTGGCGCCCACGAGAGCACCTCGGTCAGGCCTTCCCTTTGCAGGAAAGCGGCCAGGGCCTGCCCTGCGGCTTCCTCGTCGGCAACGGTGATTACTTCGCCCTGCAGGGCCGTCAGGGCTGCGATGAACTTGCGGGCGAGGGCTTCGGGCGTGCGGGGGAACGCCGCAGGCGCGGCCTCTGGTGCTGAAGGCCGCGGGGGCGCAGGCGCCTCGGTGGAGGTGCGACGCGCAGGCTGGGGGGGCGGGGGCGTCGGGCGGGTGACCCCTTGCAGGAAGGGAATGCGCGTGAAGGGCGCCAAAACCCGCGCCGCCGGGCGCATCAGCCCTCGGGCCAGGGCAAAAAGGCGCGGGCGGGTCGCAACCCAGGCATAGAGCGCCAAAAAGCCCCGCCAAGGGGGGCGGTGGGCTTGCCGTGCGTCGCCCGCGTCACCGAACGCGGCCTCGCGCTCGGCCGATGCCGAAGGAGGGCCGGGAGGCGCAAACCCTGCTCGCGCCCGCAAAATCAAGTCGGGCAGGGGCACTTCGACCGGGCAGGCCTCGGCGCACGCGCCACACAAAGTACACAAATAGGGCAAGTTGCCAAACGTTTCGGCGCCAAAAAGCCCTGGCGAAATGACAATCCCAATGGGGCCGGGGTAGGGCGTCGGCTCACCGTGGCGGCCAAGGTAAGCATGCCCGCCGATTTCCTGGAACACCGGGCACGTATTGAGGCAAGCACCACAGCGAATGCACCGCAAAGCGTCGGCCAGCGGGGTTTGGGAGAGGCGACGGCGGCCGTTATCTACAATGACCAAGTGGCGCTCTTGAGGTCCGTCGGGGTCCCCGGGCCGGCGAGGGCCGTGGATGAGGGAGGTGTACACCGTCAAATCTTGCCCTGTTGCCGAGCGCGGCAGCAATTCCAGCATCAGCGCCAATTCGGCCGGCGTGCGCACCAAGCGCTCCGCCCCCATCACCGCAATATGCACCCGCGGCAAGGTGGTGACCATCCGGCCGTTGCCCTCGTTGGTGACGATGCAGAGGCCGCCGGTTTGGGCAATGCCAAAGTTGACGCCGCTGATGCCCACATCGGCCTGGAGAAAAGCCTCTCGCAGGTGACGGCGCGCGGTGGCGGTCATGGCTTCCACGTCTTCGGTGTAGGGCATGCCCAATTTCTGATGGAAGGTTTGGGCTACTTCTTGACGGCGCAGATGCACCGCGGGGGTGATGATGTGAGCCGGGCGTTCGCCGCGCAGTTGAATGATGAATTCGCCCAAATCGGTCTCGACCACGTGGTGCCCTGCGGCTTCCAGCGCCGCGTTGAGGCCAATTTCTTCGGTGACCATAGATTTGGATTTGACAATGCGGCGCGGGGCCGGCCCTTGGGCGTTGACGATTTGCAGCACAATCGCTCGGGCTTCTTCGGCTGTGGCAGCCAGATGGACGTGGAAGCCATTCTGGCGGGCCTTGCCGACAAACTGAGCAAAGACCCCATCCCACTGGGCCAGGATTTCATCCCGCACACGCGCGGCGCGCTTCCGCAACACTTCCCAGGGCTCGGGCAAGGAAGCATGGGCGCGGGCGCGAGCTGTGCGGCGGCGCTGTGCGTTGGCGTCCAGCGCGGCTTGCAGGGCCGCGTCGGTCAAAGCCTGATGGATGGCATCACGGGGCGCGGTCATGGCTGTTCCTCATGCGTGCTCCTCATCCTCAAACACGATTTGGTCGCCTTCCAGCGCCCGAATGCGCGCCAAGGCCTCGATGGGCACGCCCAAAGGGGCTAATTTCGCGCGCCCGCCTTCGAAGGTCTTTTCAATGAGCGCGCCAATGCCCACCACGTGGGCTTTGGCTGCTTGCACTAAGCGCACCAACCCCAAAATGGTTTCGCCCGAGGCCAGGAAGTCGTCAATAATGAGCACCCGTTCGCCTTCGTGGAGATATTCGGGCGAGACCATCAATTCCACTTCTCGCCCTTTGGTGTGGGAAGGGGTGAGGGTCAGGAAGATTTGGTCGGGCATGGTGACAGGGCGGTGTTTGCGGGCGAAGACCACGGGCACATTCAAGTAATAGCCGGTGGCCAAGGCAGGGGCAATGCCCGAGATTTCGGCGGTAAACACTTTCTCGGGGCGGGTGGATGCAAAGCGCCGCGCCAATTCTTCGCCGCAGGCCATCATCAGGGCGGGGTCCACCTGATGGTTGATAAAGGCGTCCACTTTGAGGATGCCGCCGCCCAAATGACGTCCTTGGGTCAAAATGCGCGTTTTTAAGGCTTGCATGAGCACCTCTCCTTTCAGGGAAGGGGCAAAGCCCGAAGACGAAAGACGCCGCGGCTCAAAGGTCGCGGCGCAGTTTCAGCGGGGGCAAGGCAGCAGGGTTAGGGCTGAGGCACCGTCGGCCGCCAGGCCGGGTCAAAATCGAAGGTGCCTTGCGTGGTCAAACGGCTCAATTGGGCGCCATCTACGGAGATGATGTAGATGTCGTGATTGTCGCCCTGCCAGCCTTCAAACACCAGCCAACGACCATCGGGCGACGCCATGGGTTCTTTCATGGCTGTGCCCACCACTGTAATGGGGGTTTCTAAGAGGCCGCCTTGTTCTAAGGGGGCGCGCACCAGGTAGGGCAAGGGCTTGTTGGGGTTGAGTTGGCTATAGACCAACAAGGTGCCGTTGCCCGCCCAGGTGGGATGCGTATTGGCTTTGTTGCCGCTGCGCGAGAAGGGTTGCGGGGTGGGCAACGTTTCCGCGCCCGGGTCAAAGGGCAAGAGCCAAATGCGCGAGACGCTGCTGAGGTTGCCCACAAACGCCAGCCAGCGGCCATCGGGCGACCAAGCCGGCTGAGCGCCTTCCACGTCGGTGCCCAACAAGGGGAAGATTTGATAGGTTTGCAGGTTCAAGACATACAACTGCGGGATGCCGCTGCGCAAACTGGTGAAGGCCAGGTATTTGCCATCGGGTGAAAAGGCTGGGTCGTAGCCGCCCCAATCCGGTGGCACCAGTTCTTCGACTTGGCCGGTTTCGAGATGAAGCAAATAGATTTGGGCGTTAGGATAGCGCATGGCATTGACGCCGCAAGGGGCGATAAAGGCCAACGATTGGCCGTCGGGCGCCCAGGCCGGCTGGCACGCGCCCCCCGGCCGATCGGTCAATTGTTTCAACAGATGGCCTTGCAAGTCTGTCAGCCAAATTTGCACTGCGCCGCGGGTCACCGAGGCAAAGGCCAATTGTCCACTGCCGCCGCCTAAGGGTGTGGGGGCTGGGGTGGGGGTGATGGTTGGGGTGAGGGTAGGGGTAGGTTGAGGGGTGGCAGTGGGCGAAGGGGTGAGCGTGGGGGTGGCGGTAGGCAACAGCCCAACCCCGACGGTTGTCGGCAGGCTTTGGGGGGTTGGGGTAGGCTGCGCCACGGTCGGCCACGGGGCTGGGGTCGCAGGCAAACGTGCAGCCACAAAGGCTGCCACGGACCGCTGCAAGGGGTCAAGCATCCGCCCGATGCTGGCCGGGTTGGCTGCGTACCAAGCGACCAACACAGCGGCAATCAAAAGGAGCAGGGCCGCGATGCGCCGCCCTCGCCGACGCCCCCCTGCAAACCACGCGGCCGGCCCCGCCGGCGGGGGAGACGAAGGCGGCTCGCCCGCAAAGGCGTCATCGTCTTCCTCAGCCGAGGCGCCCGCGCCGTGCAGGGCGGGCAAGGGGCGGGTATTGCTCCTGCCCCAATTGGTCGCCTGGGGCGTGGACGCCTGGGGCGCGGGGGTGATTTCCCAAGCGTGATCGTGAAGGTGCTGTTGCTGCTCGGGCACCAGGTTCAAACTCAACAGCGCAGCCCGCATTTCCGCCACCGAGGCAAAGCGGTCGGTCGGCTGCAAAGCCATGGCCGTCGCGATAATTTGCGCCAAGGCCGGCGGGACTTCGGGGTTGACTTCATCCAGCGGTTTGAGCTCGGCGTGGTCCAACGCCCGTTCAAACGCGTCGGGCGGCGGTTCGCCGCTCAGGGCCATGTAAAGCGTCGCACCCAGGCTGTAAATGTCGGAATAGGGCGCGGTGTGGGATGTGCCGTATTGCTCGGGCGGTGAGAACCCGGGGGTGACGGCTTGCGCGCCGGTGACGGTGTTTTGGTCCCAACTGCCAACTTTGGCCAGGCCAAAATCTACCAGGAAGACATGGCCCTCAGGGGTGATGCGAACATTGCCCGGCTTAATGTCGCGATGGATCACCGGCGGGTCTTGGCTATGGAGGTATTCCAGCGCGTCGCACAAGGCCAAGCCGATGATGACGGCTTCCTGGACGCTGATTTTGCCTTCTCGCTCGACCCGCGTTTTGAGGTCTTCCCCCTCGATGTAATCCATGACCAGGTATTGGCCCTGGTCTTTGAGGACAAAGTAGTCGGTTACCCGGGGCAGGTTGGGGTGCCGAAGGCTGGCCAAGAGGCGGGCTTCTTGCTGGAACTGCTCAGCATATTCCCGGGCGACGAAGATGTTTTCTTTGATGGCCACTTCGATGTTGAGGATGGTATCCAGCGCGTGATACACTGAGCCCATCCCTCCTCGGCCAAGGACGGCAAGAATGCGATAACGTTCGCGTAGCAGGTCACCAGGTTGAAGCGCCATAAGGCAAAGGGCCTCAATTAGATATCAAGGTTGCGGACTTCGCGAGCATGGGTTTGGATGAACCGCCGGCGCGGCGGTACTTCACTGCCCATCAACATACTGAAGACGCGGTCGGCTTCGGCGGCGTCGTCAATGGTCACTTGGAGCAAGGTGCGCCGTTCGGGGTCCATGGTGGTTTCCCAAAGTTGTTGGGGGTTCATCTCGCCCAAACCCTTGTAGCGCTGAATGTGAATTTTAGCGCCGTTGCCAATTTCTTTGAGGATACGCTCACGCTCGGCTTCGGTATAAGCATAGCGCACTTGGTTTCTGTAGGCAATCCGGTAAAGCGGCGGCTGGGCGATGTAGAGGTGGCCTTCTTCAATCAAGGGGGTCATGTAACGGAAGAAAAAGGTCAGCAGCAGGGTGCGGATGTGGCTGCCGTCCACGTCGGCGTCGGTCATGATGATCACCCGCCCGTACCGCAGGTTTTCGAGGTTGAAGTCTTCACCAATGCCGGTGCCCAGGGCCGAAATCAGGGCTTTGATTTCTTTGTTGGAGAGGATTTTATCCAACCGGGCGCGTTCTGTGTTGAGGATTTTGCCCCGCAAGGGGAGGATGGCCTGGAAGTGGCGATCTCGGCCTTGTTTGGCCGACCCACCGGCCGATTCACCCTCGACGATGTAGAGTTCGGTTTTGGCGGGGTCTCGCTCGGAGCAATCGGCCAATTTGCCCGGCAAGGTCAGGCTCTCGAGGGCTGATTTGCGAATGACCAAGTCGCGTGCTTTGCGGGCTGCGGCCCGCGCCCGCGCTGAGGTGAGGCATTTTTGGATGATGGCTTTTGCGGCCGAGGGGTGCTCTTCCAAAAAAGTGCCCAACGCCTCGCTGACCACCTGCGCGGCGTAGGTCTGCACTTCGGGGTTCATCAATTTGACTTTGGTCTGGCTCTCGAACTGCGGGTCAGGATGCTTGATGCTGATGATGGCGGTCAGCCCTTCGCGCGTGTCGTCGCCGGTGAAATTCGGGTCAGCGTCTTTCAGCAAACCGGCTTTGCGGGCATAATCGTTGAGGGTGCGGGTGATGGCCGAGCGCATGCCCGTGAGGTGGGTGCCGCCGTCAATGGTGTTGATGGTGTTGGCAAACGCATACACAGATTCGGTAAACGCGTCGGTGTATTGGAGGGCAAACTCTATGTAGATGTCTTCAATCTCTTTTTCCGCGTGCACTACCGGATGCAGCGCCTGCCGGTTGCGGTTGAGGTAACGCACAAACGAGGTAATGCCGCCTTCGAAGTAAAAGGTCATCTCCCGGTCTGTGCGCTCATCGCGCAGGTGGATGGTCACCCCTCGGGTGACAAAGGCCATTTCGCGGAAGCGCTGAACCAGGGTCTCGAACTTGTAGTCTACATTGCCTTTGAAAATGGTGCGGTCAAATTTGAAAGTGGTGCGGGTGCCGGTTTCGCCTTTGGGGGCTTTGCCCACCTCTTCGACAGGCGTCACCGGACGGCCGCGCTCGTAGCGCTGACGATAGATTTTACCGTCGCGGCGCACTTCCACTTCGCACCATTCCGAAAGGGCGTTCACGGCCGAAACGCCCACGCCGTGCAAACCGCCCGAAACTTTGTACCCGCCACCGCCAAATTTCCCCCCCGCGTGGAGGGTGGTCATCACCACCTCAAGCGCGGGGCGGCCGGTTTGAGGGTGGATATCCACCGGGATGCCGCGGCCGTTGTCTTGCACGGTGACGCTGCTATCGGGATGGATGATGATGTCAATACGGTCACACGCGCCGGCCAGGGCCTCGTCAATGGAATTGTCCACCACCTCGTAAATGAGATGGTGGAGGGCTTTAATGTCAGTGCCGCCGACGTACATCCCTGGGCGGCGGCGGACGGCTTCCAGACCTTCTAAAACCTGAATGGTTGATGCGTCATAAGATTGAGTCGTTGTCTCAGTCACCAGAACCTCCACGCTTACTATCCGTCTAATTCTACCATAGGGTGGCCTTTTTGCGCCTCATCAAGGCCCAAAAGCGCCGCTGGCGCAGGTTATCATTATTTTTTGTCAAGGGGTGACACAGCGCCCCACCCCGCCTTCCGCTGGCATGCCCACCGCGATCAGCCCGCCGCTGCGCACCAACGCAGGAACCCGCAGGCCGCGCCTCAACACGGCTCACGCTCCGCCTCACAGGCCTAAATGTAAGGTAAAATACTTTCATGCAACCGCTTCCCTTCCGCCCACCGGCTCGCCTCACCCTGGCCGCAGACGCCAACCTGAGCGACGTGCACACCGCCGACGACCACATTTGGGCTTTGCACGCCACCTACGGCTCGTGGGAAGCCCTCACGCTCACCACCACCTACGGCTTGCGGGTTCAGGAAATGAGCCTCTTCCCCTTCATGGAGACCGAAGGGCAACGCCGCTGGATGCCGGCAACCTTTGCCGTGGCACCCACCCTCCACGCGCTCAGCGCTGGCTATGCTCATCTCACGTGCGAGCCTTTCCCAGGGCTGCGGCTGACCTGCCGTTATTGGATTGCCCACAGCCAAGCCGTTGTCGGCCAGCTGGGGCTGGAAAACACAAGTGAGGCACCACGCCAAGGCGCCTTGGGGTTAGCCGCGGTGCTCCGTCCCCTGCCGGGCGAAGACGGCAGCGGGATGGAACCTCAGCAAGGCCATGCGGTCAACATCTTGCAAGGTCATGCGGGCGGTTTAGCGCCCGTGTTGTTTCTCACCGGCGGCGCCGAAAGCCGGCTGAGCCCCTTTCCCTCTTTGAGCGTCTCCTTCACCCTTGCTCCCGCCGAAACCCGCCGCCTGACGTGGGTGCTCACCAGTCTGAAACATGCGGAAGAAGGCTTCGCCCAAGCCCGCCAACTGGCCGCCCGCCCCTGGCCGCCTTTTGAAGCCCGTTTGGCCCTGGCCGAAGCCCCGCTTCCCGCCATCGAAACCCCACAGCCCAACCTCACCTGGGCCCTCGTGCGCAGTCGCCAGTCGGCTCTGCGGCTGATGATGCCCCACCCCAACCTCCCCAAGCCCTTCTTCGTGACCGCCCGCGACCCCGACCACGGCGGGCCTGCAGACCCTCTGGCCCTCAACCGCGCCCCTTCGGTGCTGGAAGCCTACTACTTGGCCTCGGCTTACTTCCTCCCCACCCACCCCGCGCCAGTGCAGGGATGGGTGGCCAACTTCCTGGCCCACCAACGGGAAGACGGCTTCATCCCCTGGAAGCCCAGCCAAGGCCCACAAGGCTACCTGGCCTCACCGCTGCTGGTCGAACTGGCCTACCGAGCCTACGCCCACGATCTTTCAGGCCAGCGCGCCATTTACCCAGCCCTGCGGCGCTTTGTCGAACACTGGTTTGCCCACGCCGACGCCAACGGCGACGGCCTCCCCGAATGGTCGCACCCCCTGCAAATGGGGCTGGCCGACCCACCGGGCTTTGCCCCCTGGCGACGGGAATCGGTCGGCACCGACTTCGCCACCGTCGAGAGCCCAGCCCTTTACGCCTTGCTGGTGCGCGCGCTGGATCGGCTGGAAGCGCTGGCCACCGCGGCCGAGGCCACCTTCCCCAAAAGCCTGCGGGCGCAGCGCCGCAAACTCGTCAAAGCCCTCCACGAAATGTGGGACCCCCGCCGACGCACCGCCCTCTACCGCGACCGTGACACCCACCAACGGCCGGCGCACCAAACCTTGGGGAAGCACCGCGGCCCGGGCACCTTGACCCTCGCCGCCACTCTCACCCCGCCCAGCCGCATTGTGGTGCACCTCTTCCCCGAAAAGGGGCAAGTGCGGCCGCTGACCGTCACCTTGCGCGGCACCGACCCGCGCGGCAAACCCCTCACCGAGACTTTTTCAACAGGGCAAGCCCAGTGGTTCGAAGGCCGCGGCACCCTCACCACACGCGGGCTCTACCGCCGCCTCGAGGCCGTCACCGTAGAAGGGCTGCGCAGCCGAGGGCGCTTTGTGGTGCTCACCCCTGACCTCTACGCACCCGACATCAGCCTCTTGCTGCCCTTTTGGGCCCACATCTGGGAAGCGGAGCAGGCCGCTGCCGTCCGCCGCGCGCTGGTTTCCGAACGGGCCTACAACCAACCCTTCGGCGCACCGCTGAGCCCCCATCGGGGGCGCAAAGCCGCGGCATGGATGCGCGCGGTCCACTTCCCGTGGAATTTGTTTGCGGTTGAGGGCCTCTTGGGTTATGGCCATGTCGCCGAGGCAGCCGCGCTGCTCCAAAACATGGGGCGCGCTGCCCAAACTGCTCTGGAACACACCGGCTCGTTTTGGGAAGCCTACCACGCCGAAACCGGCGAAGGGCTCGCAGGGCAAGACGTCTTGGCCGGTCTGTTGCCGGTCGCGCTTTGGATGCAAGTTGCCGGCATTCAGCCGGTTAACCCTCACAAAGTCCGCTTCGTATGGCCCACCCCCTTTGAAGACGAAATCACCGTCCGCTTTTGGGGTTGGGCAATCCACCGCCGGCCGGGGCGCACGCGGGTGGTGACCCCCGACGGCCAAGAACACACGCTCACGACGGCCGAACCCTACGAAATCGAAATTCACTAACTCGGCTCAGGCACCCCTCACGAGGTGATCATGCACGCAAGCAGCATTATTTTCATCGAAGAGATTGTGATTTCCCTCCTTGGCGTCGCGGTGCTGGTCGGCATTTTCAGCCGCCGCTTGCGCATGCCCTATACCTTGGGCCTGGTGCTCATCGGGCTGGCGTTGGCCATTTTTGCCGAAGTGGAAGTGCCCATCACCGGCGAGCTCATCTTGGGGGTGTTGGTGCCTCCGCTGATTTTCGAAGCCGCGTTTCACATCCGATGGGACGACCTCAAACGCGATTTGGGCGTAATTTTGATGTTGGCCATTGTAGGGGTGGTGTTGGCGACCGCTGTGGTAGGGCTCATCATCCACTATGGGTTAGGCATGGCCTTGCCCTTGGCGCTGGTGTTTGGCGCCTTGGTGGCTGCCACCGACCCTGTGGCCGTGGTGGCCCTCTTCCGCTCTTTGGGGGCCCCAAAGCGGCTCCAAGTTTTGCTGGAAGGCGAAAGCCTGTTCAACGATGGCACGGCCATTGTGGTGTTCAACCTGCTGTTGGGCATTGCGCTGACCGGTCAATATAGCGTGAGCCAGGGGCTCATTGACTTCGTCCGCGTTGCGGGGGGCGGGTTTCTCGTAGGGGTGCTGCTGGGCGGGCTGGTTTCCAGCGTGATTGCCCGCGTGGACGATTATCTCTTAGAAACCGCCCTCACCGCGGTGTTGGCTTATGGCGCGTTCCTGGTGGCCGAGCAACTGCACGTCAGCGGGGTGTTGGCCGTGGTGGCTGCCGGGCTCATCAACGGCAACATCGGCCCTCGCGGGATGTCGCCCACCACCCGCATCGTGGTGGTCAACTTCTGGGAATTCGCGGCTTTCTTGGCCAACTCGTTCATCTTTTTGCTGATTGGCCTCCAGATTCGGCCTGATGTGCTCATGACCAATTGGTATGCCGTGTTATGGGCGGTGGGCGCCATTCTCATAGCCCGCCTGCTCAGCATTTATGGCCTTTCGTGGGTGGGCGAGCGCATTCCCCTATCGTGGAAACATGTCATGTATTGGGGCGGGCTGCGGGGTGCGGTTTCCCTGGCTTTGGCCTTGGGGCTGCCCGAGAGCCTGGGGCCGGTGCGCGAACAAATGCAAGTGATGGCTTTTGGGGTGGTGTTGTTTACCCTGCTGGTGCAAGGCGGCTCGATGCCGTGGGTGCTCAAGTGGCTCCACATTGGCTCGCGCGACGAAGAGAAAGAGGAATTTGCCAAACGCCACGCGCGGGCAGTTTCGGCGCGCGCGGGCTATGATTATTTGCGGCGGGCTTTTGAACAAGGCGTCATCTCGCACCACACGTGGGATGTGCTCCGCCCCTTGTTGGAGCAACGCAATCAACGGCTTCAAAAGGCCGTCAATGAGATTTTGCAAAAGCACCCTGCGCTGCAAATGGAAGAGCTCCACAAAGCCCGTTTGGAATCATTGCGGGCCCAACGAGCAGCCCTCTTGGACCTGCTGCAAGCCGGGGTCATCAGCGAAGAGGTCTTTTCGGAATTGGCCTCAGAAGTAGACAGTGCGCTCAGCGATCAACTTCCGGCCTGGCCCGGGATGTTGCTGCGGCGCTCGCCCAACGATCCGCCCATTCGCCACATGACTTTGGCCATCATTCAAGAGCGCGATTTGGAAGCCGCGGCCGAGGCGCTGGGGCGCTTGGGGGTGCCTGTGGTGCCCATCATCAGCAGCGGCGGGTTTCTGAGCCGGCCGAATGTCACTTTGCTCATTGGCGTGCCTGAAGGGCAAATCGAGGCTGTGGTGCAGGCGCTGCGCGCCAGTTGCCGCCGCCGAGTTGATTTTGTAGCCTCCAAAGCCGGCCACATCTTGCCGTTGCCCAGGCCCAAGCCCGTCCCCGTCGGGGGCGCGACGGTGTTCCTCTTCGACGTCGATAACTACATCGAGTTCTGACATTCCCCTGTTTTCGTGCTATCATTGGCCTATGACCGAACAACCTTTGGTGACCATCGTTACGCCCTCTTACAATCAAGCCCAATTCCTTGAGGCCACCATCCAATCGGTGCTGGCTCAAGATTATCCACACATTGAATACATCATTGTTGATGGCGGCTCGACCGATGGCAGTGTGGATATCATCCGTCGTTACGCAGACCGCCTGGCGTGGTGGGTTTCAGAACCCGATGAGGGGCAAACCGACGCCATCAACAAAGGTTTTGCCCACGCCCACGGCGAAATTTTGGCCTGGCTCAACTCCGATGACACTTACGAGCCCCACGCGGTGCGTGAGGCTGTGGCGTTCCTGGTCGCGCACCCCGAAGTGGGGCTGGTTTATGGCGACGCGAACTACATTGACGCCCAAGGGCGGGTCATTGGGCGCTTCCCCGCGGCACAGACCGACTACCGCAAACTACGCCGCGGGTACGTCCACATTCCGCAGCAAGCCGCGTTCTTTCGCGCCAATCTTTGGAAACAAGTTGGGCCTTTAGACCCCAGTTTCTACTTTGCGATGGATTATGACCTGTGGGTGCGCCTGGCCAAAATCAGCGAAATTCGCTATGTGCCTCGGGTGTGGGCCAATTTCCGCCTGCACGGCGACGCCAAAACCATCAAAGACGATGACCGCTGTTGGCCCGAGATGCTACGGGTACACTTTCGTGAAGGCGGACACTGGTTAGCCCCCATTGTGGGCAAATATTATCTGCGGCGGGCGCTGGCGCCGGCCCTGCGCTTGCGCTGGCGATGGCGTCTGCGCCACTAACCGCCCTTTAGCGCCCCTGGGGCAGCGCGACCGCGCAACGGGCGGCGCGGCAAGTCCCTTCAAGGAGCATGTCAATGGACAACAAAACCCTCGGCTGTCTTTTGGGCGGCTGCTTTCTGGTGCTGCTGATTGCCATCTGCGCAATCACGGGGGCTGTGGTGTGGCTCGTCTCCGACAACATCACAACCTCAACCGAGACCTTCGTCGGCGGCGTTTTCAGTGAAACGCCCACGCCCACGGCTTACCCCACCCTCAGCCCCACCGAGGTCCAACAACATCAAGATGTCATCCACGAAACGGTGGCCGCTCTGGCAGCACGCCAAGCGCCCATCAACGACCCCGTAGATTTAGCCCACCGCCTGGAACACAAAACCGATGTCTGGGCAACGCCTGCGCTGCCGCCACCGCATCGCGTGGGCGACACGGAGCAATTTTGGGTGACCAACAACGACACCAATGAAACCTTCCGCATCACAGCCCAATTGGCCTACATACGCCCGCACGTCTATTTCTGGATCGAGCAGGGCGTCCGCTATGACAAAAATGACCTGAAACGCCTGGTTGACACGTTTGAAGACAAAATCTATCCTACCGACCGGGCCTTTTTCGGCTCAGAATGGACGCCAGGCATTGACGGCGACCCTCATCTCTACATCCTTTACAGCCGCGACCTTGGCTCGTGGGTTGCGGGCTACTTCTCTTCGGCCGACGAAGTGCCGCCCTTTGCCCACAAATTCTCCAACGCGCACGAAATGTTTGTGCTCAATGCCGATACCGTGGACCTGGGCGAAACCTTCATCTACGGCGTGTTGGCCCACGAATTCCAGCACATGATTCACTGGTATCACGACCGCAACGAAACCTCCTGGCTCAACGAAGGCGCTTCTGAATTGGCCTCGTTTATCAACGGTTACGATTCCGGCGGGGTAGACTACGCTTACGCCAACCAACCCGACACCCAGCTCAACGCCTGGGGCGACCCCGCCGAAGGCGACAACGCCACCAACTACGGCGCCTCATTCCTCTTCATGACCTACTTCCTCGGGCGGTTTGGCGAAGAGGCCACCCGCACCCTCATCGGCCGCCCCGAAAACGGCCTCGAAAGTGTTGACCTCACCCTTCAGGAACTCGGCACCAACATCAACGCCGATGACCTCTTCACCGATTGGAGCATCGCCAATTGGCTCCAAGACCCTTCGCTGGACGACGGGCGCTATGGCTATCAAACCCACTACGACCCCCCTGCGATGACGGTGACCGACAAAGTCGGGCATTGCCCCTCAGTACCCCGAAACGCCACCGTCCATCAATATGGCGTGGATTACATCCAAATTCAATGCCCAGGCGACCACACTTTTTACTTCAGCGGCGCGCCCACGGTTGCACTCTACCCCACCAATCCACACAGCGGCCAATGGGCCTTTTGGACCGGCTACGGCGACGAGTCGGATATCACCCTCACCCGCTCCTTTGACCTGAGCGGGGTCCAAAACGCCACCCTCACATATTGGACCTGGTACGACATTGAAAAAGACTACGACTTTGTGTACGTCGAAATCTCCACCGATGGGCAAAACTGGCAAATTTTGCACACCCCCTCAGGAACCAACCGCGACCCCACAGGCAACAACTACGGCTGGGGTTACACCGGCACTTCCGGCGGCAGTGACACACCACAATGGATTCAAGAAAGCGTGGATCTCTCGCCTTACGCTGGCCAACAGGTATGGCTCCGCTTCGAATACATCACCGATGCAGCAGTGAACCACACCGGCTTTTTGTTAGACGACATCAGTATTCCCGAAATTGGCTACAGCACCGACTTTGAAAACGGCGCTGCCGGCTGGGAAGCCCGCGGGTTTGTTCGGGTGGGGCGCTGGCTTCCGCAGGCTTTCCGAGTCACGCTGATTACCTACGACGCTTCAGATTCCCCCACCATCCAAACGGTTGTGTTGGATGAACACAACCAAGCCCAGGTGCCCTTCCATACGGGCGCCCAACCCACAGTGGTCATCGTCAGCGGTATCACACGCGTGACCCGCGAACAAGCCACATACACCTGGTCGGTGGACGCTCCCCTCACCACCCAGCCCTAAATCCTTCGTTCCGACTTTCCGACAATGTAGCAAACAAGGAGGCTCCTATGTCTGAAGCATCCAAACGGCTCATGGATCTCAACGCGCTCAAGGAGCAACGCAAGCAAGGTGCGCTGGATACGCTGGGCTACTACAAAGGGCTTTTGCGCATTTTGGCCCAAGTGGTGAACAATTTGCGCGACGAAGCCATCTCCGAAGAAGACGCCAAAGCCCAAATTCCGTTGGTGCTGGTCTTTTTGGAAGACCAAATCGCCAAACTTTCCGACCGGGGTGGTTAGCCGACGCGGGCTACCATTCCTCACCGCGTAACCGGGCCAATTCGGCTTCCAGGGCAGCCCGCTGGGCTTCGGCTGCCCGGCGGGCTTCCTCTTGAATGGCCTGCAAACGCTGCTGCACTTGGGAACGCAGCCCTTTTCCCGAATCAGGTGCGAACAACAACATGACCGCTGCGCCGACGACCAAACCGCTCAGCGTCCCACCCAAGAACTTTGAAAATTTTCCCATGTTAGGCTCCTTTTGGGTTACAATGATGGTCAAAAGGCCAAACCGATGGCTGCGGGCATCATTTTTGGGTTACAATGAAGGTCGGGCAAGCAGATTCAAGGCGTCATGGTGCGACGCCCCAAGGCCCGCAACCCTACGGCTTCAATTATAACAACCCTCTTGCCTGCCGGAGTCGTCATGGCCCATGCGCCCCGCTCTACCGCTTCTGACCCCCTCTTGGCCCTCAGCCTTACGGCGGCTTTGGGCGGCTTCGTCATCTTCACGGTGGGCGCCCGCCCCGAATGGCTCGGGCTGGCCACCACCCCAGAGGTGGGCTTCTTGCAAATCCTCTTCATGACCGTGGGCATGGGCTTGCTCAGCGCAGCGGGTTATCTTGCCTTCCGGGTGTTGTGGCGGGGGGAACCCCTTTCCATCGCGGCCCAAATCGGCGGCCGCCTGATTGCAACTGGCTACGTCGTGGTCGCAGCCTCTACCATGGCCGATATCTTAGGGCTGGGTTCGCAAACCTGGCCTCGCAATGCCCATTTTGGGCCTATCCAAAGTTACGGCGTGCTCATCGGAGAATTCATCATAGGCGTGGGGCTACTGCTGCTTTATCCGCGCAAACGCGCGCCATCCTCCTAATCTTGACCTCGGGAGGAAAGGCTATGAAACCTTCTTTCTCAAACGCAAAAAAAACGCCCCCTGATGAAATGCCCCGCTTCCTCTGGCAGGGAAAATTTGGGCCTGCTTTTTGGACGGTGAGCAGCTTGATTTCCATGACCATCAACATCGTGCTGATTGCTTTGCTGCTCATCATGGCCAAACAACTCTTTGCCCTCAAACAGGCTCTGGTGCCCTTGGTGGACGGCTTGGACAGGAACTTCGTGCTCATGGATAAAGCCGTCATCTCGACCCACGTCGAAGTGCATGATGAAATTCCCGTGGTGTTTGACCTGCCAGTCAAGACCAAAACCTCGGTGGTCCTTTCTCACGATGTGGTGATTCACAACACCAAAGTGGACCTGCATACCGGCGGCCTGCTCATCAAAGACGCGCCCGCCGACATCGTCCTGCCCAAAGGCACGGTGCTCCCCATTGTGTTAGACATTACCGTGCCCGTGAAAACCCAAGTGCCGGTTGATTTGGATGTACCCGTCAACATCCCCCTGAGCGAAACCGACCTGCATGAGCCCTTCGTGGGGCTGCAGGAAGTCCTCGCCCCTTACAAACGGCTTCTCCACCAAACACCCAACTCATGGGATGAGCTCTGCCCACCCTCGTCTTCGGTGTTTTGCGACTTCTTCTCGGGAATGCTCTACAGCATGCCTTAGAGCGTCTGGGGTTGGGGGAGGTTTTCTTCCTGTAATCCGCGCTTGGCCAAAAACTTGCGCGCCGCGGCGCCCAAATGGGGGTGAGTCGTCAGGCGAGCAATGTAGCCATAAAGATGCTGCAAACGCCGATGTTCTTCTGACGTGAGTTGCTGCATCTGCTGGAGCATCTCCAACCCTTGGAGTTCAAGCCAAACATAGCCAATGCGCCGGCTGGCATGCACCAAGCGCCGAGCTGCCCGCTGGGCCTGCACTGTTTGGCCTTGGGCCAAATAGGCCCGCGCCTCTTGGAAATACACCCCGCAAACCACTTCCTCGCGGCCGTGTTCCTGAGCCTCTGGCAACACCGTGTGCAAGATGGCAAACGCCTCTTTGATTTTGCCGCGATTGATGAGCACCTCGGCTTGCGAAAGCCGCGCCAAAGGGCACACATGGCGGATGGCTTGCTCTTGTTGTTTGATGGCGCAAGCGAGGAAACTCTCGGCCTGGGGCAGGTCGCCCAACCGAGCAAACGTAATCCCCAGCCGGAAGAGCAAGTCAGAGCGCAGGAAAAGCCCCTCGCTGTATTGGAAACTCTCGTAATAGTAAGCCAGCGCGGTGCACCAATCTTCGAGCATGAAAAACATGCCGCCCATGATGCGCAACGCCAAGCCTTGGGCCGCGTTGTGGAATTGTTCCTTCCCCAAGGTCAGGGCTTCGTTGGCGGCTTCCCAGGCCTCGGCCCAGCGCCCCATCGCGCTCAGGGGGAAGGCGCAATAAGCGTTCAGATACCCCAACATGCGGCGCTTGTCAAAAAGCACCGCGCGCTCACGGGCCTCTTGGCAATCGGTGAGCGCTTCTTGGTAGCGCCCCAACATAAACAAGGCCAGGGAACGAATGCCCAAGGCGTCTGCCACGCCAAAGACCCGCCGGCTGGCGTGGTAGGCCTGCAAGGCTTTGTTGGCCTGTTGCAGCCCCCGGTCAGGGCGAAAACTCAGGGTGTCAGCCACTGCCCGCTGGTAATAGACACTCCCCAAAAACAGCGGTGCGAGGGGAGAATCCAGGTCTTTGGCAATTTCCAGGGCCTTGTTCAAACATTCGATAGATTCGCCCACCCGCCCCTGCAAATAGAGCAGGGTAGCGTGATGGGTACAAATTTCCACCTGGGGCAAAGCGCTCTTGGGCACTGATTTCAACCAGCGCAAGGCTTTTTGGGTGCAGTCCAGGGCTTCGGCCAGGTGGTCGTGCAAACGGAGCCGATGGGCCTGGGCGTTCAGGGCGCTGCTCCGCAACACCGGGCTGCGCCGCAGTTCGGCCAAACGCAGCAGCGATTGTTCGATGTGTTTCAGCGTGTCGCAATCCATGGTGTCGGCCGCCAACAAGGCCCACTCCGCGTAGAGCGCCCAAATCTCATGGATGTCGAAGCCGGCGGTGGAATCTTCCTGAAAGAGCACACGCTCGGCATGATAAAACGCGTCGTGGGCTTGACGGGCGACGCCCAATTCCAAAGCGTGGTGGGCTGAGGCAATCCACCATTGGAAGGCGCGGCGGGCTTCGCCGGCTTCTTGATAGTGCCGTGCAATCACCGCGGCGCGGCTCTGGGCCGCGTCGTCGAGCACGGTTTCCCAGGCTTGCGCCAATTTGCCGTGGATGCTCTGCCGTCGCAACGGACTGATGTGGCGGTCAACCACTTCTCGCAGTTTGTCATGGACAAAGGTGTAAAGGATGCGGCCTGATTGATGGTCGCTGCGCTGAATCCAGCCGCGCGCTTCCAGCCCTTCCAGGGCGGCGACCAAGCGGTCTTCGTCCAGGCCGGTGGCTTCTTTGAGCACCTGCCAGGGGAAACTGCTCTCTTGCAAGGCCGCGTAAGAGAGCACCAAGCGCTCGTCGTCGGGGAGTTGGTCCAGGCGTTGTTCCAACAAAGGCACCAGGCGGTGCGCCATTGGCCATTCGCGCACGGGCCGGTCCGCGTTGCCGGTTTCCACTTGGTGCCGCAACATTTCCAAGACGTAAAGCGGCGTTCCGGCCACAGCCGAGCGCCAGAGGTTTTCGGCTTCTTCGTCGTCCAGCCGTCGTGCCAACACGCTCTCGGCCAAAATAGCGACCTCTTCTTTGGTGAGGCCCTCCAGGGTGATGGTGGCAATGTTGCCCTCTTGCACCAAGGGCCACAGACGCTCGCCCAAGGGGCTCTCACGGAAGGTCTCACGCCGCGCGGTGATGAGCATGAAATGGCCGTCTTGCCCAAAGGGGCCACGCTCTAAAAAGTAGAGCAGGGCTTCGACCGTGGCGGCATCGCTCCATTGGGCATCATCCACGCAGAGCACCAGAGGGGCTTCGCGGGCCATCACCAGGAGAATCTGCCGAAGCACTTCCATCAGCTGGCTTTGGAGCGGCGCGGGGGGATGCTCCAAGGGCACATAGGGCAAATAGCGTTGGGCTTCGGGGAAGAGGTGCAACAGGTAAGGCCACCAGGGCTCCGGCACTTGAGACCATTCTTCGGGGTTGACCTGGCGGCGAAGGGCGCCCAAGAGCGGGGCAAAGGGCAGGGCTCGCTCGCCGTGGTGACAGACGGTGGTCACGACCCGATGGTCATCCCGCACGCGTTGGATGAATTCCTGCAAGAGGCGGGTTTTGCCTTGGCCGGTGTCGCCTAAAATCAGTGCGACCCCGCCTTTTTGGGCCTGGCGTTCCAGGTCGTTTAACAGGCCTTTTCGCCCCACAAAGGGCACTTTGAGGGCTTGGCGTTCTTTCCAGGGGGTGGTTTCCTGCTGTTTGGGGTCGCGCTGGCGCCGCTTGAGGAGGTTGTGAGCCAGGTGGAGGGTCTCGCTGTCGTAATCTTGCCCGGCGGTTTCCAGATAGCGCGCCCGCATGACCCGCAAAAATTCGCTTGCGCGCTCGGTGAGCCCCTGCCAGCGCAGCGCGCGGAGGGCCAACAAAAGCATCTCGGGCTGGCCGGGGTAGCGCTCCAACGCTCGAGAGGCCAGGCTAAACGCCAAGGGGTAATCTTGAGAGGCAAAGGCGTGTTGCGCCAATCGGCTGAGCAAAGCCAGGTAGTGGGTTTCCAGATAATTGGAGGTGGTGACAATCCAATCGTCGTATTCGGGAGCCCCCTTCGGTGGCACAAAGCCCTCTAAAAACTCGCCTCGCCACAAAGCCAGGGCTTGCTGCAAGCGTGCGGCCAAGGCGCCGCCCAGCGGCTCTTGGGGGGGAATGCGCCGCGCCCGCGGCAGCTCATGTTGACAGACCGCACAAAACGCGCGATAGTCAATGAACAAATCGGGGTGGTCCACTAACTCGTAGCCGGTGTTGGTGCGCTGAAGCGCGCCCTTGGGCACCACGCTGCGCAAACGGCTCAACGTCGTCGAAAGTGCACTGGTGATCTTGCTGGGGTCAGCGTCAATCCCCCACAGCATGTTCAACAGGCGGTCGCGAGAAATAGGGGCGGTGGTCGCCGCCAATAGGTAGAGGGCAGCCCGTTCACGGCGGCGCAAAGTCTGACGCGCTTCGAGAGACGGCGCGCCATCTTCGAGTAATTGGGGCGGACCTAAAAGCAAAATCTCCAACGGCATAGGTATTCTCAGGCAATGGGGCAAGATGCAGGGAAGCGAATGAATTTCAGGGGCACGCGTTAGGCCGCCTTTCTGTATTGTCTTATTGTAACATTTACTTTTAAAGTATAACTCCCATCCGGGCGAGAAGTTACTGGGTGAAAGACGGCGAAAGCCTTCCTGCGCGCAACGCCCATGCAGGCCCGCGGTGGCCGGGACCTCGCCTCTCATGCTTGCCCCACGGCAACATAGCTCCGCGGTCTGGGCTGGGGGAGATAGTTTCCCCGCAGCCGCTCATGGCAAAACGATTTTTTGGACAGCCTGGCTCTCGTTACCTGCTGCGTCAGCCGCGACCAAACGCAGCCGATGGACGCCGGGCTGTAGCGGCACAGCAAACAGATAAGGCGGCGCCTGCAAAGTGGCGATTTCTCGGCCGTCCACCTCCAGGCGCACCCAGGCAAGGCGCAAATCGTCTTCGGCCTCAGCCTGCACAATCAGACGGCCTTGCTGCGCAGCCGCTTTCACGTCGGCCTCGCGGGGGCGCGCAAAAGCCACTCGCGGCGGGCGATCATCCACGGTGACTTGGGTGGTAAACGTGGTCACCTTGCCTTGTTGGTCAGTCACCAGCAATTGCACCGCATACAGACCGCTAAGGCCCTTGGTTTGCCACTGCCCCAGCAGGCCATCCTTCACAGGCTGCTTGCCCTCGGCCACCACCACCCACGCTTGCGGGTTCAGCCCCTGCCCCACCTGCACCCGATAGGAAGCAAAACCTTCGCCCGCCGCGGTGCCGCGCAGCGGCACTTCCCCCTCGACATAGGCAAAGGGGCGCGGCGAAACCAACACTGCATTGGGCGAAGGCTGGGGCAAGGTGACCAAATCGTACCCCTCTGGCGGCAAAGGCAAGCCGGCTTGCTGCGCCCAAGCCCGGGCCTCAGGCGGCACCATCATAAACACCTGCTCCTCAACCAACTGGGGAGGCGTAAACACTGTCGCCCGCAGGCCTGTTTCCCGATCCACCGCCACACGCCGATAAAGGGTGTCGGCCGTGGTGGGTTCGGTGCCTTGCAGAAACACCTCATCAACCAAATTGGGGCAATCGGCCGTGGGCAACATACCCGAAGGATCGCACACTGTGACCTCGGTGATGTCGGGCGGCCGTGGCCAGCTTTCCACAGGCTGAGAAGCCAAAGCCTCGCGCGCCAAAGCATGCCAATAGGCCAGGGCGGCATCTTGGCTTTGCGCCGCAGTGCGGCCTTGCGCGTAAACTGCAATCACCCGCCGCGGCGTATAACCCACCACCCACACCCCGCCTTCGCTATTTTGCCCCACGTGCGCGGCCAGCGGACGCCCGATTTCCAAGGGGTTAGGGTGCCCCAACGAAGGCCACTTGGCCGCCTGGTCGGCCAACACGTCGGTGACCAAATAAGCCAAGCCTGGGCTCAACACGCCCTGCTGGGCGGGGCGATAATCAAACCGCAAATTGCCATCGGCGTCAACCACCTGCGCCAAAACGTCGGCCGTCAACACCTCATCGTGGGGAAGCCCCCGCCAGCGCCCCAACGTGGCAAAAGCCTCATAGCCGTGCGCCAGCTCAACCAAGTTCAGATGGCCTTGATCGAGCAGCAAGCCATACCCCAACGCGGCTTGGCCCTGCAAAGCCGGGAGCCCAATGCGCGCCGCCGTAGCCCACACCGTCTGCGGCCCCAGCTGGTCCAGAAGATGCAGCGTGGGCACCAGATAATCATTGGCCAAAGCCACCCGCAGGCGCATGGGGCCGTGGAATTCGCCATCGGCGTTGGCCGCCTCGACGCCCGAGGGCAGGCTGGCCGGGACATCCCATGTCAGGGTTGCGGGGGCAAACCCACGCGAAAACGCCACCGCGTAAACCCACGGCGCCAAAACACTGCCCGGCGGATGAGAAGCCGGCTCAGGCTGCGGCAAGCTCAAGGCCAAAATGCTGCCGTTGGTCGCGTCCAACACGACGGCTTCCAAATCAGCATCGGGGGGCAAGGGGTGTTCCAACAGCAGCGGGGGCAAGAAACGCGCCGCCGAGCATTGATTTTCGGCGTTGGGCGAGGCCTGCAAAACAGCCTCGCGCAGGCAATCGGCTTGGGCTTGGAGCGACGCATCCACCGATGTAAACACCGTCAGCCCGCGCTCTGGCAGGGGCCAGTCGGCGGCCACTTGTTGCTTGGCCAAGACCAGCAACGGGGAAGGCGACGCTTGTTGAGGCGGGGGAAGCACGTGCGGGGTGTCAGGAAGGGCATCCTGACTCTGCGGGGCGGTGATGCGGGCTTGCGACAGCATGGTCATGATGAGTTGCTGCCGCCGTTGTTCCGCGATTTCGGGCGCGTCCCAGGGGTTGAGAGCCGGATCGGGCAAAATGGCCGCCAGCAAAGCGGCTTCCGAAAGGCTCAAATCAGCTGCGCTTTTACCCAGATAGCCTTGGCTGGCAGCCTCAAGGCCGTAGAAGCCATGCCCAAAATCTGCGATGTTGAGATACCACGTCAAGACCTTGTCGTGGCCATATTGCGAAACCATTTGGGCGGCCAAAATGCGGGCTCGCAAACGGCGTCGCGTCGAGGCCGGCTCGGCAAAGAGCAGGAACCGCGTGGCCAACCGTTCAGCCACCGTGGGGGGCAGGTCGGTTTGCCAAAAATGCCCCGCATACCCTGGGTGGGCATAGAAATCAGGGTCTACTGCGGCCAAAATTGCCTGCGGTGCGTAGGCGGGCAAATCGTTCAGGGTCACGGGCTGAGGGGCTGGAGCGACAGCCGCCAAAGGTTCCCCCTGGGCGGCCAAATAGCGGCTGGGGGTCAGCAAAAGCCCGTGGGGGGCATCCAACCAGGCCGGGAGCACCGCCGGGCTGGGCAAGTCGGCTGTGAGGTAAACGTAGCCTCCGGCCGCGGCCGCGCTCGCGCCGGCCACCACCAAGCCCAGCGCCATGAGGATGGCCAACCCCCAAGGGCGCAGGCGCGTGCTCCAACGGCGGCGGGCCGCAGCCTCACGACGACGACGAGCCCGAAGGATGTACGAAAGATGCGGCATGGTGAGATTGTATCAAAAAACCGCGGCTTTGGGTCGTCCCTCGCTTCGCAGGGCCAGCGTGCGCAAGACCGGGGGCGAAAACGCCCCCGCTTACCCACGCCTCGCGCGCCTCAGCGGCGACCGAACTCGCGGCACACGATGCCCACCTTCACGGGTTGGGCTGCGGCGCGCCCAACCCCAGCGAGCGGCTCGCGAGGCCACCAAGCAACAAAGCGCCTCGCACTTCATGGCTTTGCAAGGTTTAGGCCACCTGAGACGCGGCCACGCCTTGGCCGAGGTCAGGCCGGGCTGGGCGCGGAGCCCAGCGCGCGCCCGAGGGGCACGTCGTCTTCGGTGAGCGGCTGGGTAAACTGGCTGTTGTAAAGCTCGGCATAGAAGCCGCCTTTGGCCAACAATTCGTCGTGCGTGCCCTGTTCCACAATGTTGCCGTCGCGCATGACCAAAATCAAATCCGCGTTGCGGATGGTCGAAAGCCGATGCGCAATCACAAAACTGGTCCGCCCGGCCATCAATTCATCCATCGCCTGCTGAATCAGCAACTCAGTGTGGGTGTCAACCGAACTGGTGGCTTCGTCCAAAATCAGCATCGCCGGGTCGGCCAAAATAGCCCGGGCGATGGTAATCAGCTGCTTTTGGCCCTGAGAGATGTTGGTCACTTCCTCGTTGATTACAAAGTTGTAGCCCTCGGGAAGAGCCCGGATGAAGTGATGGGCGCGCGCGGCCTTGGCCGCGGCGATGACCTCTTCGTCGGTCGCGTCCAAGCGGCCATAGCGGATGTTTTCCATAATGGTGCCATTGAAAAGCCACGTATCTTGCAAAACCATGCCAAACATCCGCCGCAAATCGGCCCGCGCAAACGAGCGGACATCGTGGCCATCCACCAAAATGGCGCCTTGGTTGACATCATAAAATCGCATGAGCAATTTGACGATGGTGGTCTTCCCGGCGCCTGTAGGCCCAACGATGGCCACCTTCTGGCCTGGCTCAATGCGTGCCGTAAAGCCTTTAATCACCATCTTATCTGGCAAATAGCCGAAATGCACATCGCGGAATTCCACCCGCCCGGCCACGGTTTCCAACTTGACCGGGTCGGCGGGGTCGGGGGCTTCCTCTTCCTCTTCCAGGAAGTCAAACACACGCTCAGCCGCGGCTACCGTCTGCTGGAGGATGTTCGAAATGTTCGCCAATTGGGTGATTGGCTGGGTGAATGAACGCATGTATTGGATGAAAGCCTGGATGTCGCCCACGGTGATGAGGTTGCGAATGGCCAGCCAGCCGCCCAAAATCACCACAGCCACATACCCCAAGTTGCCAATCCAGCGCATGAGCGGGCGCATGATGCCCGAGAGGAACTGCGCCTTCCAGCCAGCTTCGTAAAGGGCTTCGTTGTAGCCATCGAACTTGCGAATGCTCTTGGCTTCACCGTTGAACGCCTTGACAATGAGATGCGCGCCAAACATCTCTTCGACATGCCCATTCACATGCCCCAAAAACCGCTGCTGACGGGCAAAGAACTTCTGCGAGGTCTTGATGATGCCCACCATCGCAGCAAAGGAAAGGGGCACAATGAGGATGGCAATCACGGTCATCTGCCAACTGATGTAGAGCATCATCCCCAAAATGCCCAACACCGTCACCAGCGAGGTGACCATCTGCGTGAGGCTCTGGTTTAAAGTGCGATTGACGGTATCAACGTCGTTGGTCAACCGCGAGAGCACCTCACCGTGGGTTGTGCCATCAAAATAGCGGAAAGGCATCCGATGGACCTTTTCCATCAACGCCTTGCGCAAGGCATAGGTGACCTCCATGGCCACGTCGGTCATCAACCAGCCTTGCAGATACCCTAAAACCGAAGAAAAGACGTAAAGCAACAACGCGACCAGCAAAATTTGGCCAATTTTGGCAAAATCAATCTCGCCAGTGCCTGCGAGTTGCGCCATCACCCCTTCGAAAAGGGTGGTGGTAGCGTTGCCTAAAATTTTCGGGCCCACAATGGAAAACAGCGTCGAGCCCACGGCAAAGATGAACACAATGAAAATCTTGGCCTTGTAGGGCTTGAGATAGGCTGCCAACTTGCGCAGGGTGCCCTTGAAATCGGTCGGTTTATCCACCGGCCCCATGGGCATACCATGCCCCATCCGAGGGCCGCTGCTGCGGGCCTGCTGGCCGCTGAGTTTACTGGAAGAAACCTGTTGGAACCGTGCGGCATTCATACCAGCGCCTCCTGCTTGAGTTGCGAGAGGGCAATTTCACGATACACTTCACAACCCTCCATGAGTTCACGATGGGTGCCCTGACAAATCACCCGACCTTGGTCTAACACCAAGATTTGGTCTGCGTCTTTGATGGTCGCCACACGCTGAGAAACGATGATGATGGTGCGCCCTGAGAGATGTTGACGCAGGGCCTGCCGCAAACGCGCGTCGGTTTTGTAATCCAGGGCTGAGAAGCACTCGTCGAAAATATAGATGGGGGCGTCTTTCACCAACGCGCGGGCAATGGTCAACCGCTGACGCTGGCCGCCCGAAAAGTTGATGCCGCCTTGGGAAACCTCAGCCTGCAACCCGCGCGGATGTTTGAACACAAAATCAGCCTGGGCAATGGCCAACGCCCGCCGCATGGTCTCCTCATCCGCATTCGGATTGGCAAAGCGCAAATTGCTCTCGATGGTGCCGGCAAACAAATTGCTCCGCTGAGGCACATAACCAATGCGAGCTCGCAAATCTTGTAAATCAACGTCCCGAATGTCTACCCCATCTATTGTGATGCTGCCTTCGGTGACGTCATAAAACCGTGGGATGAGGTTGACCAACGTGGTTTTGCCCGAGCCGGTCGTGCCCATGATGCCCACGGTTTGGCCGGGGGCAATGTCAATGTTGATGTCGTGCAGCATGTCTTCCTTGGCTTCGGGATAGCGGAATGAGACATTGGTGAACCGAATGCTGGGGTCAAAAGGCTCAGGGAAGGCCTTGGGTTGCTCAGGCGGGAGCACAGTGATTTCCGTTTCCAACACATCAGCCACCCGATGCGCCGACACGTCGGCCCGGGGCAGCACGATAAACACCATCGAAAGCATCAGGAAGGCAAACACCACCTGCATGGCATATTGCATGAACGCCATCATATCGCCAACTTGCATGGTTGCTTTCGCCACTTCGTGCGACCCAACCCAGAGAATCAAAATCATCGCCCCGTTGAGCACCAACATCATCGCGGGCATAATCACCACAAACACCCGATTGACGAACAAGCTAATATCGGTGAGGTCTCGGTTGGTGCGATCAAAACGCCGGGATTCGTAATCTTGCCGATTGAAAGCCCGAACCACCATCATGCCGGTGAGGTTTTCCCGCAAAATCAAATTGAGGCGGTCAATCAGGCGCTGAATGATTTTGAATTTGGGCAAGGTGACGCTAAAGACCACCGAAATCACCCCCAAGAGCACAATCACAGCCAGCGCGATGGTCCACCACATAGAGGGGCTTTTGTCTAAGGCGTGCATAATCGCGCCGATGCCAATGATGGGTGCATAAAACACCATCCGCACCAACATCATGGTGGCGGTTTGAATTTGTGTGATGTCGTTGGTAGCCCGCGTAATCAGCGAGGCCGTTGAAAAACGGTCAAACTCCGCGCCCGAAAAGTGCATCACCTTGGCAAAAAGGGCGTGTCGGAGATCACGCGCCAGGCCTGCGGCAATGCGGGCTGCCAAATAGCCTACACTAATCGTGGCAATGGCAGCCACCAGGGCAATCAACAACATCAACGCGCCCGTGTGTAAAATATAGTCGTTTTGGATTTTGGCCGTATCAACCCCCAAAGCGTCATACTCCGCTTTGACGGCTCGGGTCGCTGCCTGCACCAAAGCCTTTTCGCCGCCAATCGCCTGAAAACGCTCGGTCATGGCTTGGCTGATTTCCTCTCGCTTTGAGACCGGCATCTTGGCCAACATCGCAAACAAATCGGTGTTGGGGGGCAACTGCGAAAGATCAAACCCCGCGTTGGGCATCAATTGTTTTGCCTCTTCGGGGTTCTCTTCAATGCGTTGAATGCCGTAAACCATCAACAGCCCTTTGCTCATCAAGGGCTCTAAATGGTCAATCACTTCTGGAGCGGTATCCTTGAGCACATATATGGGCTCTTGTTGCACCAGCGGATATTGGGACGCCAAAGCCTGGGCTTCGGGCGTGCCCGGTTGCACCAAGCGATAATAAGACAAAATCTCCTGCTGCTCTTGCTCGGTGACAAACAGCGAAAGATGTTGCATGGTGGTCTGGCGCAAGGCCTCAGGCACAGCACGCTCAATACCGCCTTGCTGAATGCCCACATTGACAATGCGCGACATGTAATCAGGCAAGGTCAGGTCGGCATCTGCCTGCACAAAAAGCAAAGCCACGGCCAACACGACCAGCAACGCAAACGGTTTGAGATATTTGGCAATCCGTACCATGAAATGGCTCCCTCAAGATTGTTCGAAATGGGGTGGCGTTGAAAAAGCATCTGAGGCGCGCATTTTGCGCAGAAGCAGGCTCAACGCTTCGGTCACCGCAGCGGTTTCCTGCGGCGAGAGCAATTTCGTCACTTCTTCAAACACAGCCCGACGCGAAGGGGTAATCTCGGCCAATACCTGTTGCCCTTCAGGCGTCAACATCAAACGCTTATTGCGGCGGTCGCGCGGGTTTTCCTGCCGAAGCACATAGCCCTGCTGCACCAGGCGGTCCAACATCTGACTGGCCGCCGCATTCGACACGCCCAAAGCCTTGGCCAAATCAGAAATGTTGCATTCCCCCTGGCGGTGAATGTAACGCAGCGCAAAAACCTGCGTCATCGAGAGCCCCTGCTCTCGCACCCGCTGCCAAAACGCGTGCATCGAAGATTGAAGCAACTGCCCCAATACCTCTTGCAACACCGCCTTGAGCTCTTGACCTTCCCGCGCTGGTAAATCCGCCGGCATGGTTAACTCTCCTAAAAATATAAGTGAGCCTAAATAATACCACATTCCCTTTCCTTGTCAACACTTCGCCTCCAACACCCCCTCACCCACCCCAAAAACGCCAAACCCCCAACCTCGCCCACCGCGCAGGCAGCAAAAAGGGTATAATCTAAATATGACGTTCCGCTTTTACCATCCCATCGAAGTCCGCTACAGCGACCTGGACACGCAAGGGCACGTCAACAACGCCCGCTATCTGACCTATATGGAGCAAGGGCGGGTGGGATACCTCTTCCACTTAGGGCTCTGGAAGCCTCGCGTCATGCCCGATGTGGGCATCATTTTGGCCGAAATTCGGGTTGAATTCAAACAGCCCATCCTCTTCGGCCAACCCGTGCGCATCGGGGTTCGCGTGCCTCGGCTGGGCAACAAAAGTTTTCCTATGCAATATCGGCTGGAAGACGCCGAAAGCGGCGCGCTCTTGGCGACCGGAGAAAGCATCCAAGTATGCTTCGACTATCGTCATCAACGCACCATCCCCATCCCGCCGACGTGGCGCCAAGCCATTGCAGCCTTTGAGGGCCTTCCTGCAGCCCCCTCCCCTCCGAAAAGCCAACCTCATGAACGCTCAACTGCCGCCTCTTGACCAAGACTTTCTCGTCACCTTTCTCACCGACCTTCTCAACACCCCCAGCCCTACCGGCTTCACCCAGCAAGCCATTGACCTCACAGTGCGGGCGCTGGAGGGCATCCTTCCCAAAGCGCCCCGACGCATCACCCCCAAAGGCGCGTTGATCGTTCGTTGGGAGGGGCAAACCACCGAAGCCCCCCGGGGCATCACCGCGCACGTGGACACGTTAGGCGCGGTGGTCAAAGAAATCAAAGCCAACGGCCGCCTCAAGCTGAGCCGCATTGGAAGTTACCCGTGGAATTTCGTCGAAGGCGAAAGCGTATGGGTGCACCCCTCCCAAGGCGAAGCCGTGCCCGGCACCTTTCTTCTCACCGCGGCCTCAGTGCATGTCTATGGCGAGGCTGCATACGAAACAGCCCGCGACGATGCGCACATGGAAGTGCGCTTAGATGCACGCGTTGCCACCCCTGACGATGTGCGCGCCCTGGGCATTGAAGTAGGCGATTTCGTCTCCTTCGAACCGCGCGTCCGCTGGCACAACGGCTTCCTGCGCTCCCGCCACTTAGACGACAAAGCCGCGGTGGCCTGCATCCTCACCGCGGCCAAAGCCCTGCACGACGCGGGGCAAAAACCCGCCCGCACCACCTACCTTCACATCAGCAACTACGAAGAAGTCGGCCACGGCGCGGCCGCGGGGCTGCCAGCCGACCTGGTGGAACTCCTCGCCGTGGACATGGCCGCCGTGGGCCAAGGTCAAACCAGCGACGAATTTCACGCCACCCTCTGCGCCAAAGACAGCGCAGGGCCTTACCACCACGGCCTCAGCCAGAAACTCCGCCGTCTGGCCGAAGCCTACCACATTCCCTACAAAGTCGACGTCTACCCCCACTACGGCTCCGACGGCGAAGCCGCCTGGCGAGCCGGGCACGAAGCCGCAGTGGCCCTCCTGGGCCCCGGCGTAGATGCCTCACACAACTACGAACGCACCCACTTAGACGCCCTCACCGCCACCACTCGCTGGCTCATTGCCTACCTGGTCACCCCCTGACCACCCGCAGCCTTGGGGAGCAAACCATGAGCACTCTCACCCACTTAGAATGCCCCGAATGCGGCCGCATCTTCGACCCTGAACAGCCGCAAACCTTCTGCCCCGATTGCAACTCCCCTCTGCTGGCGCGTTACGATTTAATCGCCACCGCGGCTTCCCTCACCCCTGAAACCATCGCCGCGCGCCCCCCGGGCCTCTGGCGATGGCATGAAATCCTCCCCGTGCGCGACCCCGCGCACCGTTACACCCTGGGCGAAGGCGACACCCCGCTGCTGCCCACCCCCAGGCTGGCCGAGCGCTTAGGCCTCCGCCACCTGTGGGTCAAAGACGAAGCCCAAAACCCCACCGGCACGTTCAAAGCCCGTGGGCTGGTGATGGCCGTCTCCAGGGCGGTGGAACTCGGCTTACAGGAATTCGTCATCCCCACTGCGGGCAACGCGGGGGGCGCCTTGGCTGCCTACGCCGCCCGCGCAGGGGCCACGGCCCACGTCTTCATGCCCAAAGACGCGCCCGCGGTCAACAAAGCCGAAGTGCAAGCCGCGGGAGCAGATCTGGTGTTGGTCGAAGGCCTCATCAGCGACGCAGGCCGCCTGGCCGCCCAAGAAGCCCAACGCCACGGCTGGTGGAGCGTCTCCACCTTCAAAGAGCCCTACCGCGTCGAAGGCAAAAAAACCATGGGGCTGGAAATCGCCGAAGCCTTTGGCTGGCAACTGCCCGACGTCATCATCTACCCCACCGGCGGCGGCACGGGCCTGGTGGGCATGTGGAAAGCCTTTGACGAATTAGAAGCCCTGGGATGGATTGGCCCCGAACGCCCCCGCCTGGTGAGCGTGCAAGCCGAGGGCTGCGCGCCCATCGTCCGCGCCTTCCACAACGGCGCGACGCGCGCCCGCCCCTGGGAAAACGCCCGCACCATCGCCGCGGGCTTGCGGGTTCCCGCCGTGTTTGCCGACCGCTTGATCTTGCGCGCCTTGCGCGAAACCCAAGGCACCGCGGTGGCCGTTTCCGACGAAGAAATTTTGGCCGCCCAACACCAACTCGCATCCCTGGAAGGCATCTTCGCCGCGCCCGAGGGGGCCGCCACGCTGGCCGGCCTGCAACGCCTGCTCCACCAGGGATGGATTCAGCCTGACGAAAAAATCGTGCTCTTCAACACCGGGAGTGGGCTGAAATATGTCAACATCTAAAGCGCTACCCTCCTCCGAAATCCCCTCCGAGCGGCTCTACGAACTGGCCCGCGAACTCACCGCCGACCTGGAACTCCGCTCAGTGCTCAAACGGGTCATGACCTTTGCCCTGGAAACCGTCGGCGGCACAGCATGTAGCATTGTTGTGCTCGACGAACAGGGCGAAGTGGTTTCGGCCATGATTTTACACGCCGGCCGCCTCTACGAAAACACCACCATGCAAATGCGGCAGGTGCTGGAGCGCGGCTTAGCGGGCTGGGTAGCCAAACACCGCTGGCCAGCCCTGGTGACCGACACCACCCAAGACGAACGCTGGCTGGCCAACCCCTACCCCGGCGAAGAAAGCCGCTCGGCCATCAGCGCCCCCCTGCTGGTCAAAGAACGCCTGGTCGGGGTGTTGACCGTAGTCCATCGGGAACCCCACGCGTTCAACGAACAGCACCTGGCGTGGGTGCAAGCCATCGCCGACTTTGCCGGCGCCGCTGTGATGAACGCCCTCATGTATGCCCGCAGCCGCCGCCAAGCACGACTGATGCGGGCCTGGGCCGAAAGCGCCATAACCATCACCAGCACCCTCCAAGCCGACGAAGTCATCCGGCGCATGCTCCGCCAGGTCGAACGCGCCCTACGGGTCGAAGCCGTCTTGCTGGCCTTGGCCGACGAACAAGCCCAAACCTGGGTGGTCACCGACGCCAGCGGCGTGCTGGCCAGCCGCCTCTTAGGCCTGCGCTTCCCCGGGCCGGCCCCCCTCCCCAATCGCGAAACCGAAGACGCCCCCTGCCCTTCCCTGGAACCCCTCAACGCCTTCAACATCCGCGCCGTCGCCTGCGCACCCATGCTCATTGACGACAAAGCCGTCGGCGCGCTCATCGCCATCAACCCCCTCGAAGGCGCCTTCTGCTCTGATATGGAAGACCTGCTGCGAGGCCTGGCCAGCATGACCAGCACCGCCCTACGTCACGCCCGCCTGTTCGAAGACCTCCGCAGCGCCCACCAACAATACCGCGACCTCTTCAACGACACCCTGGATTGGATCTTCATCACCGACCTCCAAGGCCACGTGGTCGAAGCCAATCGCCAAGCCAAAGTGGACCTGGGTTACACATGGGAAGAACTGCGCGCCGGCACCCTCCCCATCACCACAGTACACACCCTCCCCGAAGGCATCCTTCCCCCCCACTTTGAAGAAATCCCCAACACCCCACCCATCACTTACGAATCAGAAGTGCGGGCTGCAGGCGGGCGCCACATCCCCGTGGAAGTGTACGTGCGCCGCGTTTCCCTGCAAGGGAAACCACACCTCCAATGGATCCTGCGCGACATCACCGAACGCAAACGCCTGGCAACCCTCAAAGACGACCTCTTGGCCATGACCTACCACGACCTCCGGTCGCCTTTGGGCAGCATCGCCATGAGCCTGGAGCTCTTGCAACAAATCTGCACCAACGCCGAAGACCCCACGGTTTCCGAACTGTTTTCCATTGCCCTCCACGCGGCCGACCGGCTCCACCGCCTGACCTCCAACCTGCTGGACATCCACCGCATCGAAGCAGGGCAACTCCCCTTAGACACCCAACCGCTTTCGCCCACCACCCTGGTGAACGACGCCGCGGAAGCCGTGCAACCCCAGCTGACCAAACGCGGCCACACCCTGACCAAACAAATCGAAGAAAACCTCCCCGACGTCTTGGCCGACCACGACATGATTCGCCGCGTGCTAATCAACTTCCTGGAAAACGCCATCAAATACACCCCCGCTCACGGGCACATCACCGTGGGCGCCAACCGAGAGGGAGAAGACAAAGTGCGTTTTTGGGTCAGCGACAACGGCCCCGGCATCAGCGAAGAAGACCAAAAACGCATCTTCAACAAATACGCCCGTGGCACCCGCCCCCAAGGCAAGGGGCTCGGGCTCGGCCTGGCCTTCGCCCGCTTGGCCGTGCAAGCCCACGGCGGCGAAATTGGCGTCCAAAGCCGCTTGGGCGAAGGCGCCACCTTTTACTTCACCCTGCCCGTCGTCTCTCAAGACGACACCCCTTCATCCTAACACCCCATCGGAGGCCAAAACCCCCATGCAAGAAATTGCCGACCGCGTTTACCTCTTAGACGATTACCGCGGCATGACGCCCGGCATCATCGTGCGCAAAGAAGGCGTCGTCTTGGTGGACTCGCCCCCCTGCCCACAAGACAGCCGCCTATGGCGCGCCCGCTGCCGCAACCTCAGCGACACCACCAACAACAACATGTTGATTTACCTCGACGCCCACGCCGACCGCACCCTGGGAGCCCGCATGTTGGAAGTGCCCGTGCTGGCCCACGAAGCCACTGTCCAAATCTTCCGCCGTCGGGCCGCCATCTTCCGCATCCAAGGCCCCTCGCGCGGCGAAGCCTGGGAAAGATGCACCCAAATCTCCAACATGCGTTGGACCCCGCCCCAAATTGGCATCACCCATCGCCTGGAAATCTATTGGGACGAAGAACCCGTCATCGTAGAACACCACCCCGGCCCTCACCCCGGCGCGCTGTGGGTCTTGGTGCCTGACAAAAAAGTGATTTTCGTGGGCGACACCGTCACCGTCCACCAACCGCCCTTCCTCGCCCATGCCGACCTGGAAGCCTGGCTGGCAGCCTTAGACCTGCTGCTCGCCCCCGACTACCGCGACTTCCTCATCGTCAGCGGCCGCGACGGGCTGGTGCCCGAACACGCCCTCCACCACATGCGCGCCTTCATCCAAACCGTGCGCACCAAACTCACCGCCTTGGCCGAACAAGGCGCCTCCCCCGAAGATGCAGCCAACTTAGCCCCCGAACTGCTCCGCATGTGGGACTTCCCAGTAGAGGTCGAACCCGAGCTGGATGAATTCTACCTCGCGCGCCTCCAACACGGCCTCAGCCGCTACTTCACCGCGACCTTCTTCCCCGAAACCTTAGACGCCCCCCCCAGCGAGGAAAACTAACATGCCCCAACTGTTGGTCTGGGGCGACCACCCCGAACCGTGGCCGCCCTATCAGCCTGCCTACGAACTCACCCGCGGCGACATTGTGGAAAGCATCCACGCCGCCGCCATCGCCGTGGTGGACGCCCAAGGCAACCTGCTGGCTTCCTACGGCAACCCTTTCGTGTTCACCTACCTGCGCTCCTCGGCCAAGCCGTTTCAAGCGCTGCCCTTCATCGAAGACCGCGGCCACGAACACTTCGGCCTCACCGCTGAGGAAATCGCCATCATCTGCGCCTCGCATTCCGGCACCGATGAGCATGTGCGGGTAGTGCGCAGCATTCAGGCCAAAGCCGGGCTGCAAGAGAGCCAACTGCAATGCGGCGTGCACCCGCCCTACCACCAGCCCACCGCGGTGGCGCTGGCATGTCGCGGCGAAGCCCCCACCCCCAACCGTCACAACTGCTCTGGCAAACACACCGGCATGTTGGCGCAAGCCGTGCTCCACGGCTGGCCGACCGAAAACTACCTCGCGCCCGACCACCCCGTGCAGCAGCGCATCCTGCACACCTTGGCCGAAATGAGCGGCCTGGATACGGAAGCCATCATGATAGGCACCGACGGCTGCTCCGCGCCCAACTTTGCCCTGCCCCTCTACCATGCGGCCTACGCCTACGCCCGCCTGGCCGACCCGCGCGGCCTGCCCGCAGCCCGCGCCGCGGCGCTGGAAACCATCTTCGCCGCGATGACCAGCCACCCCTTCATGGTCGGCGGGCCGGGGCGCTTCGATACCCGCTTCATGGAAGCCGCAGGCGGGCAGATGCTTTCCAAAGCCGGCGCAGAAGCCTTCCAGGGCCTGGCCCTGCGCGCCGGCGTGGTGCCCGGCGTGGAAAGCGGCGTGGGCATTGCCATCAAAATCGCCGATGGCGACGGCAAAGGCCGCGCCCGGCCCGCGGTCGCGCTGGAAGTGCTGCGGCAGCTCGGCGCGCTCGACGACGCACTCGCAACCGCCCTCGCCGACCTCGGCCCGCGGCTCACCCTCACCAACTGGCGCAAAATCCCCGTGGGCGAGGGCCGGCCGTGTTTTGTTTTGGGAGATGGATGATGAGGGCAGAAACCACTTTCCGAGTTCAAAACTTTTCTCATTTCACCCGAGCAGAAATTGCGTTCAAAGACTTGACTGTTTTCGTCGGCCCTCAAGCCACCGGAAAGAGTTTGCTGCTGCAACTCTTCAAACTCAACCTCGACGCGGCTGGCATCAAAGCAGCGTTGAAACGGTACGGCGCGGTGTTGAAAACCCCTTCTCAATGGGCTGAGGCTTACTTCGGCGAGGGTTTTACCTCAGTGTGGTCGTCCAACACCCAATGGCAATGGGGTGACCAAACCCAAACCCCCACCAGCATTGCCGAGAGCACCAACAAAGGCGACCAACGAGTCTTTTATCTCCCTGCTCAACGGGCGCTCATTTTTCAACAAGCGAGTTGGCCGCGTCCCTTTTCCGATTTCCGCTGGCAAGACCCTTTTGTGGTCCGCCATTTCAGCGACCAAATACGCCTATTGCTGGATAGCGGTTTAGGGGGTGAACAAGGAGTGCTCTTCCCCAAAGCACGCCGCTTGCACAGCACCATTCGCACGAATCTCGAACAACACATCTTCCGAGGGGCAAAACTCAAAGTCGTGGTCGACCGCGGACAAAAGCGGCTCATGTTAGAACTGCCCCAAGGCGAACAGTTGCCTTACCTCAGTTGGTCTACTGGGCAACGCGAATTCACCCCCTTGCTCTTGGGAATTTATTGGCTGTTGCCTTTAGGCCCTCGCAACAAACGCCCTCATGTGCACTGGGTGATCATCGAAGAACCGGAAATGGGGCTGCATCCTACAGCCATCGCCGATGTATTGCTGTTGACCCTGGAACTGCTACGCCGAGGCTACAAAGTGGTGCTGAGCACCCATTCCCCCACCGTTCTGGATTTGCTCTGGGCCTGGAAGTTCATCCAACAGCGTCCCCAGCCCGAAGCCGCCGATTCCTTCTGTGCCCTGTTCGACCTCAAAAAAGAGCAACACACCGAAGCCCTGGCCAAAGTATTGTGGGAAAAGACCGCTGCCGTGTACTTCTTCGAGCCAGACGCCCAAGGCACCCAAGTGCGGGATATTTCGTCCCTCGAAGTGCTTGCCGAAGACGAAGCCGTGGCTTCTTGGGGGTATCTCACCTCTTTCTCTGGGCGTGCCGGTGATGTCGTGGCCGACATTGTCAACCAGCAGGAGGGAGAGTAGCCATGTGCAAGTGTGACTTCGGCCAGGCTGTCACACAAGCCCTTGGCAGCGCGTGTTGCCAAAGCGGCCTTCAGGCCTTGGGAAGCAATAGTTCGTATGTGTCGTCTCGGAACACGCGAAACATCGCCGGCAGCGCTGACATCGACCAGTGCATGAAGCTTGATGCTCCCAACGCCCCACGGTGGGATTATGCCGTGGGCTACTGTGACGACGACTGCCGAAAGATCTTCTTCATCGAAATCCACTCCTATAAGATCGGTGACCTTCGCAAAAAGAAACAATGGCTTGATGCGTTTTTGCAAGGCCAGGGCAAACCCCTTAGACAGTGGGCCTCGCACTCGCAAGTCGCATATTATTGGATCCCCACCCAGGGTGCCCCAAGCAAAAACACACCTCAATATCGTCAACTCCGTCGTCTCGGCTTTCGCATCGCCTCTCAGGTCAACCTTCAGTGCCCATGACGCCTACCACGACCAACTTCCCCCCGCCAGAGGCCCTGCGCCCCAAGGCCGAAGAGGTCCACCGCCGCCTGCTCGCCCACTTTGGCAAGCCGGTGTGGCGGCAACCTCTGCCGCCGTTGGACGAGTTGGTCTCCACCATCCTCTCGCAAAACACCAACGACGCCAACCGCGACCGGGCTTTCTTCGCGCTCAAAGCCCGCTACCCTTCCTGGGAGGCCGTGCGCGACGCGCCCACCGAAGAAGTCATCGAAACCATCCGCCCCGCGGGGTTGGCCAACCAAAAAGGGCCTCGCATCCAAAACGTCTTGCGGCAAATCACCGCCGAGCAGGGCCGCCTCACTTTGGATTACCTGGCCGACATGTCCCCCGACGAAGCCAAACGCCACCTCACCCGCTTCAAAGGCGTCGGGCCAAAAACCGCAGCCATTGTGTTGCAGTTTTCGTTGGGCAAGCCTGCCTTTCCGGTAGATACCCACATCTACCGCGTCACCGGACGGCTGGGGCTGCGCCCGCCCAACATGAGCCGGGAAGCCGCCCACACCTTCCTCGAAAAAGTATTCCCGCCCGAAACCTACTACGACGCGCACCTCAACCTCATCCGCCTGGGGCGGGAAATTTGCACCGCGCGCAAGCCGCGCTGCGAAATCTGCCCGCTGCGTGACCTGTGCGACGCCGCTCAGCAGGAGGTCCCTTAATGCTCACACTACAACACCTACTCACTGCCGAAGGCCTGACGTGGCTTGTGGTCAACGACCAAGGCACCGTGCTCGCCGCCTCGGGGGAAGACGCGCCCTTCCAGCCCGGCGACACCTTCCCCAGCGCAGACATCCCCTGGCCGCCTTCCGAAGCCACAACCCTGCCCGAAACGCGCTGGGGCGAAATGCGCCTTTACCCCCAGCCCAATGGCGAGACCCTCGTCATCGTGGGGCCCTCCTATCAAGCGCTGCGCGAAGCCCTGGGCGCAGAGCAGGAACGCCTGCCCCGCCTGATTTCAATCATCACCCACGAACTGCGCCTTCCCTTGACTTCCATCAAAGGCTACGCCGACCTGCTCCTCAAGGAACTCATCGGCCCCCTCAACGCCCAACAAAAGCAATTTTTGAACGTCATCCACAACAATGTCGGGCGCATGGCCGTGCTGATTGACCGCGTGTCGGAAATGGGCAAATTGGAATCAGGGCGGCTGCAACCACAACGCGAACCGTTTTTGCTTCGGCATGTTTTGGCTGCGGTGCTGGAAACCTACCAGCCGCTTTGCGAAGCCAAAGGGCAAATTTGCGAAACGCAAATTCCCGATGACGTGCCCGTGGTCATCGGCGACACCGCCCGCGTGACGCAAATTTTAGAAGCCATGCTCGACAACGCCTACAAATACACACCCGAAGGGGGCAAAATTACCGTGCGGGTGGAAAATCTCCCCCATCAAGTGCGCATCAGCGTCTGCGACACAGGCCCCGGCCTCACGCCCGAAGACGCCGAGCGGGTCTTTGAGGCCTTCTTCCGCTCTGAGAAGCCCGAGGTGCGGGAACATCCTGGCTGGGGGCTTTCGCTCCACGTGGCGCGGCAATTGGCCGAACGCATGGATGGAGCGATGGGCTTTGAGAGCACGCCAGGGCAAGGGGCTTGTTTTTGGCTGACGTTGCGCGTGGCCGGGCAGTAAAGGCTCAAGGCTTGACGCCAAAATCAGCCTGAGAGAGCAAAGCCCGCAGGGCTTCCATGGTGACGCGCGGGCGGGTCATCCGCCCATCGGCCAACACCCCCACTTGCAAAAGCAATTGCAGCAATTGTTTGGCCTGGCGATTGGAAAGCCCCAACGTTTGGCGCAATGCCCGCCGCCAATAAGGGCGGTCGGCCTGAGGCGGCGCGTCTTGGGCAATGCGATGCACAGCGGCCAGCAGCCGAGCCGCGGCCACAACGTCGGCGCGGCTTTCCATCACTTGCACTTTCCCAAACAGCCGCTCGCTCTGCAACGAAACACAAGGAACGCCGCTGGGGCTTTCCCAAAGGTCAATTTGGCCCCGCCCCTGCGCCTTCCGCAAAGCCTCTTGTGCTTCGGCCGGGCCCAAAATGGCTTCAAGCAATGCCACCGGGATGGCCGTGCTCAACTCACGGCGCAAATCGCCGAGTAAAGTCACCAGGGTTTCACCCTGCTCAAGAGACGCGCTCTCATCAGGGGCTGGCTCGGGCTCAGGCTCGGGTTCGCGCTGCGTCACGGCAAAATCCAAGAGGTCAAATTCCGCCCGAATGTTGAAATCCACCGAGGGGGAATCGGGGTCGGCTACCAAAAACACCACCGGGAAGCCCATCTCGCGCAACGTCCGGCCAATGGCCGTGAAGGCTTCGTCGCCGCTGCCTAACATGTAAATATCGGCCGGCCGTGTGGCCACATGGCGCCCCACCTCGAAGGCCAAACGCATATCAGCATAGTTGCGAATCACAAACTTCTTGCCTTTGCCGTGGCCAAAACGATGCTGCCGCGCCTGCCGACTCTGAAAGCTCTGGGCGTCAATCACCGTCGCCACACGGTTCAACCCGCCAATTTGGGGGTTGTAATGGGTAAAATTGGCCACCACGATGAAATCTTGAGGGGCCAACTCGCCGTAATTTTCTTCGATGTAGGCCACCAATTGTTCAAAATCCAGGTGGGGTGAGGCGCCAAAAGGTCCCCGCCGCCCTACCGTTCGACGCTTGAGGGTGGTGTAGAAATTCTCAAAATCCAAAAACAAGGCAACGCGTGGCATATAAAATGACCCCAGGAAAACGCGAATCAAGGAATAGGGCGCCCCTCGCCAGCCCCGCGCCGTCGCCGCGCGCGGCAGGCCCCCTGGAGAGAGGCTACGGAAGGGGGCAAAGCCATTCCAAACGGCCGCCCCCTGGGCAGAGCCACATCGTCGGCCCTGCTCCGTCGCCCGCGCCACGGGCCGGGCAGGGGCGAGGGGTGTCGTCGGATCGGGGCGTCGGGTAAAAGCGCCTCGCCTGATGAGCCGAACCGCCACAGACCCACCACGTCTTTGCTCCTTGACATGGTTCGGCCTCAATCCGGCGACGGAGCGGCTTCCGCTTGTTTATTTTACCAAACCACCCTCAGCAAAACCGACGGCCTCGCTTCCCGGCTGGCTGCCGCGCCCCCTGCCAAGGCCGCCTCGCTCACGGGCTACAGCCGATGTCTTTCACCCGCTCGTCATGAATCCAGTCGCGGCCCAACACCACCACAATGTCCGCAGGGGGCGCATCGCTGGACACATACTGCACTTGCGCTGGGGCAACGCCAAAGACTTCTTGGAGAAACGCCAGGGTGTGGGGCTTAGCGGTGTATTCCAACAACAATGTGCGCTCGGCGAGGGTTTCGGCGTTGCCATCCGAAACTTGGGCAAAACCCCACGCTTGCAACAGTTTCTTGGTTCGGCAGGCGAGGCCCGCGAATTGTGTGCCATTCAACACCTGGATGGTGGGGGCTTCGGCCAAGGCGTCTTCCAGACCTGGCGGTGGCCCTTCCACAGCCTGCGAGGGGGTGGGCGAGGGCGAGCCCGCTGCCGTGGGCGACGCCTGCGGAGAGGGCGCTGTGGGCGAAGTCACGGGCGTCGCTTTCGGCTCGTTTAAAGAGCCAAAGACCTCGTCTCGAACGGCCAAAATGGCCTCACGGTTGGGAAGCAGGGCATACATCGGGCGCTGTTGCTCTTGCACCCACGTGGCTTTGGCTTGATGCTCATCAATCACCCTGTAGCGGATATTCTGACGCGGCACCTCAGCCGCCAAGCGCGCCAGGCGCAGCGCGTCTTTGATTGAAATGTCGGTTTTGAGGCTATCGCCCAATTCCCGAACCAAGCGAGGGGCTTTGATGGCCAATTCGGCCAAAATGCGAGGGTCTTTCAGACGCTCTAAAACGGCTTCCAACACTTGCTGCTGGCGCTGCATTCGGCCGAAATCGCCATTGTAGCCCACCGAGCGATTGCGGGCATAAGCCAAGGCCAGCTCGCCATCCAAAACCTGCCGCCCCGGATAGAGAGGATAAGGGTGATGCTTGCCGTCGGGGGTGTAAACATCCAAAGCCATCCGCTGAGGGACGTCAATCTTCACCCCGTGGATGGCATCAATCAACGCAATGAACGATTGAAAGTTAACCACCACATAGTGGTGAATGGGAATCTCCAACAGGTTGCTGACCACTTGCATGGCCAAACGGGCGCCATCCTCTCCTTGCCCGTAGGTTGTTCCCAGTTGGTAAGCCTGATTGATTTTTCTGTATCCATAGCCGGGCACTTCGACCCATAAATCGCGCGGCAAAGAAATGGCACCCGCGGTCATGGTTTTGGGGTCCAAGGTCACCACAATCATCGTATCGGTGCGCGGGGGTCCCCAGTTTGGGTCCCACGGGCGGTCATCCACCCCCAACAGCAAGATGTTGATTCGCTCTTTGCCATCCCAAGGGGGCGGCAAAGAAGGCGTTAGGACAGGGGTGCCCTGCCAGACAAAAGGCGTGGGTTGAGGTTGAGGGGCAAAGGGGCCGACGCTCCAGTGCACAAGCAACAACAGCGCTGCGGCAGCCCCACCCAATACGCCTGTAGCCAACAAGCCATAAATGACAAAATCTGATGCCAGCCAATCTACCAGCGAACGCCGCCGGCGTCGTCGTTTAGACGGAGGCACATGAGGATAATACATAAAAAACCACTCCAAACCGGGAGTATAACACTTCTCTCTCTTCCCTTGCAAGGTGTATGCCTGAACGCTCCACCGCGGCGTCGGGGCATGCCCATGGGAACACAAAACCGCCCTCAAGGAAACCGCAACCGCGCCCCAAGGCCAATGGCCAGAGCGCGCCACCCAGCCTCACCGCAGGAAAACAACGCAGCCCCATAAACTTGCGTTTCGCTTAAAAAATTTTCATCTTTGACAATAGCCCTTGCGAATTTGAAGTGAGCGTGCTACAATGCCTGTCCCCAAAATACAGGGAAAACAAAGAGACAACCCCCCAGATATGGCGGTATAACCCATGCGCTGCCCCTTTTGTGGACACGAACAAAGCCGAGTCGTGGATACCATGCACGACAAACAAGGCGGCATCCGTCGGCGACGGGAGTGCCTGTCGTGCAAGCGGCGCTTCAGCACGTACGAACGCCCGCTCTTGGCCACGCCGTTGATTGTCAAACAAGACGGCACCCGTGAGGAATTCAACCGAGAGAAACTCCTCCGCGGCATCCGCATTGCGTGCGCCAAACGGCCGGTCTCCGCGGCCAGCATCGAGCGCTTGGTAGGCGAAGTTGAATCCAAACTCCAATCCTTGGGAAAAGCCGAGGTTTCCTCGCGCGTCGTGGGCGACATGGTCATCGAGGGGCTGAAACAGCTGGACCAAATCGCCTACATTCGCTACGCCATCGTCTATCTGGGGCTGGACGACCTACAAGCCATTCGCGACGAAATTGACCGTTTGTTGGAAAACGGCTAACCAGGAGAGCAGCGGCCAGGGGGAAGTCATCACCCCGTGTTGCTGCGCTTTGTGGACCCTGCTCTCCGAAGCAGCAGAACGCATCACCGAGCAATCAGACCCTTCCGGGCGACGACCCGTTGCCACGGCAGAGGCGGTATTGTCTCTTTCTGCCCTCAGCGCGGGCAACTCTTTGTGAGGAGGAAGCACAATGGCCACCAAACAGACGGGCTCCAAAGGTTTACTGCCCACCCCGCCTTTACCCAAAGGCCTGCCCAAAGTCAATCTCACCGAAAACGCGTTCAAAGTCTTCCTGCGCCGTTATGTGCGCAAAGGCCCCGACGGCCAGCCCATAGAAACCCCCGAAGAAACCTTCTGGCGGGTGGCCTACCACGTGGCCAAAGCCGAAAAGGAATTCGGCGCCAGCGAAAAAGACGTCCTCGCGCAGGCCAAAACCTTCTACAAACTCCTGGTTGCCAAGCGCTACATTCCCAACTCGCCCACCTGGACAGGGGCCGGCACGCCCCTGGGGCAATTAGCAGCCTGCTTCGTGTTGCCCATTTCCGACGACATGGGGCGCCGCGACTCCGGCATCTTCACCACCCTGCGCAACGCGGCGCTCATCCAACAAACCGGCGGGGGCAACGGCTTTTCCTTTTCCCGTCTGCGCCCGAAAGGCACCATCGTCAAATCGTCCGCCGGCCAGGCCACCGGGCCGGTGGGCTTCCTGCGGGTCTATGACAAAGCCTTCGGCGAAATCGCCCAAGGCGGCAGCCGCCGCGGCGCCAACATGGCCGTGCTGCGCGTCGACCACCCCGACATCGAAGAATTCATCACCTGCAAAACCGACGAAAACGCCATCACCAACTTCAACATCTCCGTGGGCATCACCGATGCTTTCATGCAAGCCGTCGAAAACGACGCAATGTGGGAACTCCGCTTCCCCGACGTCCTCGACCCGCGCTACGACGGCTTCGACGGCACCTTAGAACAAGCCGAAGACGCGGGCATCCCCATCAAAGTGTACAAAAAAGTGCGCGCGCGTGAGCTTTTCGACAAAATCGTGCGCCAAGCCCACCACAATGGCGAACCCGGCCTCCTCTTCTTAGACACCGCCAACCGCTCCAACCCGGTGCCCCACCTCTACCCCCTGGAAGCCACCAACCCCTGCGGCGAACAGTGGCTGGGCCCCTACGAAAACTGCTGCCTGGGCTCCATCAACCTGGCCCAACACGCCACGGCCGATGGCAAAGTAGATTGGAAAAAACTCCAACAAACCACCGAACTCGCGGTCCGCTTCCTGGACGATGTCGTCCAAGCCAACGCCTACGTGCCCGCGGTGCCTCAGCTCAAGGAAGCCGCTCACCGGGCTCGGCGCATCGGCCTGGGCATCATGGGGCTGGCCGACCTCATGTACATCAACGGCGTGCGCTATGGCTCTCCCGAAGCCCAAGAATTTGCCGCGCAAGTGATGGAATTCATCCGCTATCACGCCATGCGCACCAGCATCGAACTCGCACAAGCGCGCGGCCCCTTCCCGGCCATCAAAGGCAGCGTATACGACCCCGACAACCTCCAATGGCAGCCTCCCCAATGGCCCGATTGGCTCGGCGGCGCTCCCAAAACCGATTGGGGCCGCCCCCCGCTGGATTGGAACGCCATTGTCGAAGGCATCCGCCAACACGGCATCCGCAACGCCGCCCAGACCACCATCGCCCCCACCGGCACGGTCTCGACCATCTCCGGCGTTGAAGGGTATGGCTGCGAACCCGTCTTCGCCCTGGCCTACATCCGCCACGTGGACGACAACGGCAAAGATCTCCAACTGACCTACACCAGCCCCTTGTTCATGGAAGCCCTCAAAAAAGCCGGGCTGGACGAAGAAACCCGCAACTACATCATCGAGCAAGTCTTGGAACAGGGCACCTGCCAGCACATCCCCGAAGTGCCCGAACCCATCAAACACACATTTGTAGTAGCCCACGACATCACCGCCGAAGAACACGTGTACATGCAAGCCGCACTCCAAATCTTTGTAGATAACAGCATCTCCAAAACCATCAACTTCCCCTCCCACGCCACACCCGACGACGTCGCCAAAGCCTACAAACTCGCCTGGAAGCTGGGCATCAAAGGCCTCACCGTGTACGTGACCGGCTCGCGCGACAAAGTAGTGCTGGAAACCAAAGCCACCGCCAAAGCCAAAGGCAAAGACGTCGCGCTGGAAACCCCCTCACAAGACGCCGCCGCGCCCGTCGGCGAGCCGCAACAACCCCGCCTCTGGAACGAACCCAAAAAGCCTCGGCCGTCGGTGCTGCACGGCTGGACGTATCGGATCGAAACCCCTGTCGGGCGGACATTCGTCACCATCAACGAAAACGGCGGCAACCAGCCCTTCGAGGTGTTTGTCAACACCTCCAAAGCGGGCTCCGAAACTGCAGCGATCTCCGAAGCCATCGGGCGCCTGATTTCTTACATCCTCCGCCTGACGTCCACCGTCGAACCGCGCGAGCGCCTATGGGAAATTTGGCGGCAATTGAACGGCATCGGCGGCGGCCGCTCAGCAGGGTTTGGCCCCAACCGAGTGCGCTCGCTGCCCGATGGCATCGCCCAGGCCATCAAACGCTATCTGGATAAAGCCCCCGGCGCAGTCCACCACAGCGACGAAGCCAGCGAAAAACACACCTTCGACTTGAACCTGCCTTCCCTCCTGCCCACCAACGGCAACGGCAGCCACCCCGAAGGCGAGGTCGAGCCGCTCAAAGTGGCCGCGGTGCAAGCCCATGAACACGCGGCCCCCACCCCTCACGACGAGGAAAAACGCCTGGATATCAACCAGGTCGGCGACATCTGCCCCGAATGCGGCGCGGCCGCAGTAGTCTACACCGAAGGATGCGCCCGCTGCTACGCCTGCGGCTACAGCGAGTGTAAGTAGCAGCCGCCTTCCCCACCCCCTCAGGGAACCCGCTGCGCCGCCAGTTGAATCACATCCATGCCTACATCAACGGAGGTTTCATGGCAAAGCATCTGGTCTTGGTCGCCGGCAATATCGGCGTCGGCAAAACATCCCTCACCGAACGCATCGGGCAACGCCTGGGATGGCAAACCGCGTACGAATCGGTAGGCGACAACCCCTATTTGGCCAATTTCTACGCCGATATGACGCGCTGGGCCTTTCACCTACAAGTCTTTTTCCTGGGCCACCGCGCCGAACAGCACCTGGCATTGGCGCGAAGCCCCTACTCTGCCATCGTTGACCGCTCCATCTACGAAGACGCCTACATCTTCGCCCGCGCCCTGCACCACATGGGGCACCTCAACGAGCAAGATTATCACACCTACCGCCGCGTGTTCCACTTGGTGGTGGACCACCTTCCGCCACCTGACTTGCTGATTTATCTCAAAGCCCCTGTGTCGGTGCTGCTGGAACGCATCCGCCGCCGAGGGCGCGAGATGGAAAAGACCATCACCGCCGATTACCTGGCCATGCTGGATTCGTTTTACGAGGATTGGCTTGGCTCATTCGACTTGTGCCCCGTGCTCACCATCCGCTCAGATGACCTCGATTTCGTCACCAAACCCGAGCACCTGGAAATCGTGGTGCAAAAAATTCAAGACAAGCTCGCTGGTCGTGAGGAACTGGTGCTCTCCTCGTCTTAACGCCCCACGAGCACCAGAACAGCGACGCCCTGCAAAATGCAGGGCGTCGTTTTTTTGCTTTGTGTTGGCCAGGCTGCTCGGGCTCAGCGCTCCAGCGCTTTTACCACCACGCGCAGAGGCTCTTCAGGGTGGCGCCGAAAACGGAAGCCCACCCGCCCCAGGTGCAAGAGGTCGCCTTCCTGCAAGCGCGCCCCTTCGGGTGAAACCGGCGCATAGTTGAGCCACGTGCCCGCGGTGGAGTGTTGGTCAGCCACAAAAAACGCCCCTTCGTTCGTGCGCCACAAGCGCGCGTGAAGCGGATCTACCGTGGGGTCTTCAATGACCAAATTGGCCTGGGCTGGGTCCGAGCCCAAGGTATTTTCCGAGGCATAGATTTTGAGCACCGGCAAAGTCGGGGCTTCGCCTTCGGGGGGCGCCAAGGGCACCAAATAAGCCAACGGTGCGTCTTCGTCGGCCGCGGCCGCCCGTCCGCGACGGCGGGGCATCCAAGAGGGCCAACGGAAACTGCCGCCGCCCGCCTTGGCCTTGGGTTTTTCGCCTACGGCTGCAGGTGCTTCGGCTGCCGGCCGCGGAGCCGGACGGCGCCGGCTGCCTAAAAAGAGCACCGCCAACAAAACCAAACCAGCAACCCCCACCACCCCCAGCGTCAGCGCCTGCCGGTGCATCGCCAACATGGCCCCCAAACCGCCCTGCGCCTTCGGAACCGTGACCTGCACCGTGATGGTCTGGCTCCGCCCTTTCAGCCCATACACATCTTCGGCTTCCAGTTGCAAAATGTGAGGGCCGCTTTGGACATAGGGGGTGAGATCCCACACGATGGTGTCATAAGGGGGAAGATCGCGCACCGTCGCAATCTCGCCATCCACCAACAGGGTCAGGCGGGTGAGGTCACGGGTGTAACCATCGGGAAACGACACCCCCACGCGCAAGGTTTGGGTGCGCGGTTGGCGCCCTTCCGGGTCCGCTGCGCCGCGCGGCAACGTCCGCACAATCTGCTGGGGTGGGTCCAAAAAGACCGGTTCGGGGGGCTGCAGGCTAAAATGGAAGGTTACGGGCTGGGCTTGGAGCCGCTCACCGGTGGGCGCGTGGAGGTTGACTTCCAAGGTGTGCATTTCGCCCTGAAAAGCCTGGCTCGCATAGGTCAATTGGTAGATATACGTGAGCGGCAAGAAGAGGTCTTTCAGCAGGGGGAGGGTTTCTTCGCCTGAAAAGACGCTTAGCTGCCCCAACGTGGCGGCCGCAAAGTCACTCAGCTGTTTTCCTTGAGATGTTTCGGCCAGGCCCGGCGGCCCCACCAGCCAAATGTAAACCCGCACGCGCGATTTTTGCGCCAGCGAAAGGTATTGGGGAAGGTTTGCCAAGGCTTGGTTGGTGGGAAGGGGGGTAATCCAAAGCAAAGCCCGCCCCATGCCAGGTTGAGGCGTGGGGTCGGCCGCGAGCCGCAGGCCCTCGGCCAAGGCCTTGAGCCCAACGGCCGTGGTCGTGGTGTCGGGGTGGTAGGCATCCCACGCCTGCACAAAGGGCTCAAAATCGGTCAAATGGGTCACTTGCGGGCCATCGGGCGTATAAAGACTAAGGTCGTAAAAAGCCGCATGGGACGCATCAGCCCAAGAACGCACCTGATGATAAATGTATTCGTAACGGGTCACGCCCAACGCATCCCGCACCCCCAACGCCCGCCCAGGTTGCACAGCAATGACCACCTGAGCCCCGGGTTGGCGTTCTTCCCACCCGAGCACCGCCCGCGGTTGGCCGTCTTCCACAACCGTGACATCCGTCGCCTTAATGCCAGAGAGGAACTTCCCCTGCGCGTCCCAGGCTTCGACCCAAGCCCGAATTTTCGGGAAGTCGCCTGTATCCACCCCAAAGACGGCGATCCAGGCCTGCCCTTCAGCGCCGACGGGGATGACGCTCAGCAAGGCTGCAAAGCCAATCAACAAGGCGATGAAGATGCGTTTAGACATGGTCCCATTTTAGCACGTTTTCTCCCCAACAAAAGCACCCCACCCGATGGCGAATTTTGGCATAGCCCCCCGAGGCCATCTTCGCCCCTGCAGCGCAAACGCGGCGCCCTCCGCCCCGAGGCCAAAGGCGTGCGAGGCGTGCTTCCCCCCATGCCGAAGGACACGTGATAGAATAACACCATGAGCATTCGCGTGGTTGCCACCAATCGGAAAGCCCTGCACGACTACTTCATTGACGAAACCTATGAAGCCGGCATTGTGCTGCAAGGCAGCGAAATTAAGTCGGTGCGGGCGGGGCGCGTCAGTTTGAAAGAGGCCTTTGTGCGCATTGACGACAATCTGGAAGCCTGGCTCATCGGCGCGCACATTGCGCCTTACGAATCGGCCAGCCACTTCAACCACGAGCCCAAGCGCCCGCGTAAGCTGCTGCTCCACAAACAAGAAATTTTGCGTTTGTGGAACAAAGTGCGCCAGAAGGGTGTCACCATCATCCCCTTGCGAATGTATCTCAAAGACGGCAAAGCCAAAGTAGAGATCGCGGTTGCGCGCGGGAAGAAAAAATACGACAAGCGCGCTGAAATTGCCCGGCGAGAGATGGAGCGAGAAATTCAACGTGAACTCCGCCGCTATTGAGCGCATTCCTTCTTCGATCGGAGCCATCAACCGCTTGCCTGAAGCGACGAAGCGGGAGATTTACCTCCGCACCGTGCCGCCGGCCCTGCTGGAGCGGTTTGGGCTCAACCCCTATCTGGTGGATGCCCAAGGGCGACCTCTATTCACCCTGCGCGCCCCGGCCGGGGCCTCCACGGTGGAATTGGCAGTCTATCACCGGTATGGCTTCCCCGACCCTGTGCTCTACGCGCACCTGGCCGACTCGCTCAGCGGCCATCTGCACATTCTGCTCTACATCATCAACGACCCCGACGCGCCGCGCTTCGATGTGGATCGCCTTCCCGATGGGCGCCCGACCAAATTTGGCACCCTGGCCCGCAATTTGGAAGCCGAGCAGGCCGCGCTGGAAGCCGGCCTGGCGCCTGGGCAAATCCGCCGCGGGTTGAGGCTGCTTCCCCACGCCATTGCCACATTTGAAGCCTTCGTCCAGAGTATGGGGCAGCGGATGTATTTCGCCGAGCCCCTTTATTACCACAACGCGGTGCTCTTCGAGCGCTACGGTTTTGGCTATCAAAAGGGACGAGCCTTTATGGAACGCATCCAGCGCGGGTTTGCCCCCGGCGGCGACTTGCGCTCGCGGCTGGATGGCAGCACCCCCTTCCGCCGCCCAGAAGCAGCCAACAGCATTCGGCTGCGCTCTTGGGCCATCCACGACGGCATCTTGGGCGTGCCCTTTACAGGTGTCACCATGTATAAACGCGTGGGACAACGCTCACAAGTGCGGACGTGCCCCGAATCCCTCCCCTGGTAACCCTTGCAACCACCTGCCCCTGTGTGAGGAGACCCATGCCCACCCTGGCCGAACTTATCTCCCGTGTGCGCCGAAACCACGGCTTAGAACACGCAACCATTCACTTGCTTTCGCAACGGCATCCTGATGTTTTTTTGGCCGGCCACTCTGACCCCGAAGGCTTTTGGCTGTTGGGCGACGTGCCCACCGAAGAAGTGGAAGCGGCCGTGCAAGAAGCCTTAAAGCGTCTGCACCAAGGCGAACGACGGTTGGCCATTCACCCAGGCTGTGGCACCAACTATTTGGTTTCCGGAGGTCTGGCCGCCTTGGCCGGCGCCCTGGCCATGTTGGGCGCCGGCAAACGCTGGCGTGATAAATTGGACCGTGTGCCCCTGGCCGTGATGTTTGGCACCGTGGCGCTGATGTTTTCTCAGCCCTTGGGGTTCCTGCTCCAAGAAAAGGTCACGACTTCGGGCGTGCCCGAAGGGCTGGAAGTGGTCAAGGTCATCCCTTCCCGACGGGGCAAAATGCAAGCCCATCGGGTGCTCACGCGCGGCTGAGCCTGGCCTATGGGTGAACGGACAGAAAAACCCCGAGTTTATCTCTTCCACGGCGACGACCGCCAAGCCCAAGCCCGCGCGCTGGAAAAACTCCGCCGCGGATTGGGCGCCACGCACGGCGCAGCGCTGGATTACATCCGCATGGAGGGGGAAAAAACCACCTTGCCCCAATTGCACGACGCGGTGTTGACCATCCCGTTCTTCTCTACCCGGCGCCTGGTGCATGTGGTCAACCCGCTGGCCATGCCCAAGCTAAAAAGCCAAGCCGAGCGCGCCGCATTCCTGCAGCTGCTCGACAAAGTGCCAGCCTCTACCGCGTTGGTGTTGGAAATCCCCCGCCCGCTCAGCGAAAACCACTGGCTGCTCCAATGGGCGCGCAAGCACCCCAGCCGGGCCTTCGTGCGGGGCTACATCCTTCCCAAGGACCTGACCCGCTGGATTCTGACCCAGGCGCAACAGGCCGGGGGGCAGCTGACCCCCCGGGCGGCCGCGGAATTGGCCCGCCGGGTGGATGGCGACGCAGCCTGGGCGATGAATGAAATCCACAAGCTGCTGGCCTACGTGGGATATGCCCGCCCAGTAGACATTGACGACGTCCAGGAAGTCACCCCCGCGGTCGCACACCCCAACGTGTTCGAAATGGTGGACGCCATGGCCTTGGGGCAGACCGAACGCGCGTTGCGCTTGCTTCACCAACTGCGGCAGCAGGAAGAGCCCCCCCGCATCTGGGGGATGGTGGTGCGGCAGTTCCGCCTGTTGATTTTGGCTCGTGAGGCCTTAGATTTGGGCCTGCGCGATAAACACCAAGTGGCCAAGGCGCTGGGGGTGCACCCCTTCGTAGCCCAAAAAATCTTGCCTCAAGCCCGCCGTTTTCACCCCCACCGTTTGGCGCAAATTTATCGGCGCTTGCAAGCCACAGATCGCGCGTGGAAAACCGGCGAAATGGACTTGGACACCGCGCTGGACCTGCTGTTGGTTTCGTTGCAACGTTAGCGTGCGGGTTCTCCACGGCCCAACCAAAGATGTTGGGGGAGAATGTCGGGAAGCGGGCGCACTTCGATGGCATCTACATGGAGCGGCGTTGGTTCCCCTGCCTTGTCGGGTTCCCGGTGTAGCATACTGGGATGAACATAGCAAACCGTGGGCGGGTGCCCATATTTTCGGCGATAATATGCCGCGGCTCGGCGCACTTTGGTCGCTAAATCGTCATGGGCTGAGGTGTCCAGCCAAAGCATTCCGATGCGCATGATAGGCTCCTAACCTAACCTCGGGGCGGTGTAACGCACCCACTGGCCGCCAGAACGCGTCCAGGCTTGCCAGGGGGTCAAATCATAATACAGCAGATTCGCCACATCGCGAAGCGCGCTGGTGTTGGGCAGATGGGCATTTTCGGCATAGCCATACACTTTGTGACGCAGCAAACGCCGTATTTCGGCTGGCAGGACGGTGTAATGCTCGTAGCGCAACGTCACAAGGACGTTGATGCCCACTTCAGGCCCCCGCTGCAACAGGGGCAGCAGGTCGTAGCGGGCGTCTTCGTGGAGGTGCTGCCAATAGTTTCCCAAATCGTGCAAAACCACCAAATAGCGCGGCCCCCGATGCCGCCCCAAAAGCCGCTGCTCCATCAACCCCGCCATTTGCGGGATGACGTCGTCGCCGCCGCGCTGATGGGGGCTGATGCGGGCTTTGCAATAGGGGCTCTCAGCGACTTGCCATTCGGTGCTGGCTTCAGAGAGAATGATGAATTGCCAACGGGCTACGCCGTGGCGCTGCACAATCACACTGTAGAGCAAAGGCTCAAGCAACGTAGCCAAGATTTTGTCATCCTGGCCATAGAAAACGAAATGCGAAATGCGTTCCCAATCATAGAAGCGGGCTGCAAGAGGGATGCCATCATCACACAAACCTAACAGCCCCATACAACACACCCACGGCCCCCATTCCCCTAAAATCTGCCGCACGGTGGGGCGGGTGGTGGCTTCTAACGCGGGGTGATGCTCTGGAAGAGCGGTATCTCGGGAGGGAAGGGCGGCATGTCGCCGCGGTTTGGTAACCAAAGGCCACGGGGTGGTCATTTTGCACTTCCTTACTTGAAAGATTTTGAAAATCGGCGAACGATTGCCCCTGAGCCTTCTGACGCCCAGGAAAGCGCAGCGCAAGACGCCCAGCGCTCCAAGATTGGGGACGAAAACCAGCAGGGCAAAAAGAGCCCTCGCGGCTTGCTTCGGCTGCGCTGCAATCTGCCTTTGCGTAATACGAACATCTGTTCAAATTATAGAGCGTTTGGGCATTTCTGTCAAGGGGCAACGCCAACAAAAAAGCCCCCGCCGCTGCACCTG
>Ga0256914_1000177_pt1 | contig 61227 bp, 63 predicted proteins | sample HulkmetaG_FD_191571 | JGI IMG/M metagenome (GOLD analysis project Ga0256914, IMG submission 191571) | Hydrothermal chimney microbial communities from Main Endeavour vent field at the Juan de Fuca Ridge, Pacific Ocean - Hulk | ecosystem: Environmental > Aquatic > Marine > Hydrothermal vents ...
TTTTTACACCAGTTAGAACCACATTCTGGGCATTTTATACTTTCTTGATATTTCCTTGGTCTTCCTCTCTTCATCATATTTATTATTTTAACCTATCTTTTGGCTATGTTTCGATAGAAATATCCTATTTATCATTAATGTTCCACAACCACCTATTTTTCTTGTTCTGTATCTGTTTGAGAGGGTTACTCTAACCCCTCTTTCTTTTAGAAATAAAAAGGCTTTTTCATATTCTATGTCGGTGGTAGTTTTATAAGGAAGTCCTTCTATCTCGTTATACTTTAAAAGGGATACTCCTACCTTTAATCTTTTAGCCAGATTGGAAAGTATCTCAAGTTCTTTTTCAGAGTCATTTAATCCATTTATAAGTAGATATGCAATACTGTAGAGCTTTCTTTTTCTATTTGAAAGTTTTTCAAGATGGGTTTCTAATACAGAAATTATTTTATTTATGCTTTCACCGTAAGGTATTATCTCTTTCCTTTTTTCTTCTATTACGCTGTGAAGTGAAATGTTTACGCCATTATGGGGAAGGTTTAATAGCTCTTTAAATCTTTCAACTGGAAATCCTGTAGTGTAAAAGGAACACTTTAGACCTTTATCTTTGAAATACCAGAATGCTTTCTTAACATTATCCCAGTTCAGAAGAGGTTCTCCTATTCCTGCAAAAGCTATATTTTTTATATTCATTCCTTCTGAAACAGAAAGTCTGTACTGGTCTATTATTTCTTCAGCAGTAAGATTTCTGATAAGACCATTCATTCCAGATGCACAGAATGAACATCTTATAGGACATCCAAGCTGGGTTGATATACACAGGGTATCTCCCCTGTAGTAAACAGACTCTATTGTAAACTGATCATCTGTTTCTATCTCAAACAACCTGTTAAGCTTGTCTTTGATAATATCCTTTAGCTTCATAAACAGTAATATATCTCTAATGGAATTTTTATTCAAATTTAATATGTTTTATAATTATTTTTCACATAAAAGAAAACCGGAGGATGATTTGAAGTTCCTTACAGCGGATCAGATAAGGGAAAGTTTTTTAAGCTATTTCGAAAAAAGGGGACATACGAGGGTAAAGTCTGCTTCTATAATCCCAGAAACAGATCCGACACTTCTATTTGTAAATGCAGGAATGGTTCCATTTAAAAATGTCTTTCTTGGTCTTGAGGTAAGACCTTATAAAAGAGCTGTATCCTGTCAGAAGGTTTTTAGAGTTTCTGGAAAACATAACGACCTTGACAATGTAGGATATACACCAAGACATCATACCTTTTTTGAAATGCTTGGGAATTTTTCATTTGGGGATTACTTCAAAAAAGAAGCTATTGAATTTGCATGGGAATATTTAACAAAAGTTCTCCAGATACCAGAAGAAAAACTTCTTGTTTCCGTTTTTGAAGAAGATGATGGAGCATATGAAATATGGCATAAAGTAATAGGTCTGCCGGAAAACAAAATTTACAGACTTGGTGTTGAAGACAACTTCTGGTCTATGGGAGAAACAGGTCCATGCGGTCCCTGTTCGGAGATTTATTTTGACAGGGGAGAAGAGTTTGGAAATCCTCAACTTGGAGCACCTGATGACAACAGATATCTTGAAGTATGGAACCTTGTTTTTATGCAGTATAACAGAGATGAAACAGGCAGGCTAACTCCACTTCCACACCCAAATATAGATACAGGAATGGGATTAGAAAGAATAGCCTCTGTTATGCAGGGGGTTTTATCTAACTACGAAACTGACCTTTTTATGCCGGTTATCCGATTTGCAGAAGATATAAGCGGGAAAGAATATAAACCACAGCATCCAAACTCAAAAGAAACAGTTGCAATGAGAGTTATTGCTGACCATCTAAGAGCTATAACATTTTTAATATCAGACGGTGTCTTTCCTGCAAATGAAGGCAGGGGATACGTTCTTAGAAGAATTTTAAGAAGGGCTTTAAGATACGGAAAAGAACTTGGAATAGAAAAACCTTTTCTATATGAAGGGGTGGATGTAGTTATTGAAATGATGAAAGAAGCATATCCAGAACTGATTGGAAACAGAGGTTTTATTAAAGGACTTGTTAAAGCAGAAGAGGAAAGATTTATCAAAACCCTTAAAAGGGGAATGGATATTCTGTATGAGATTATTGAAAAAGCAAAAAAAGAAGGAAGACACTATATAACCGGTAGAGAGGTGTTTACCCTTTACGATACGTATGGTTTTCCGGTTGACCTGGTTGAAGATATCGCCAAAGACAACAACTTTGGTGTAGATATTGCCGAATACTATAAGCTACTGGAAGAACAAAGGGCAAGGGCAAGAGCTTCATGGAAATCGCAGGCTAAAGAGGTTAAAAAAGTTTATCTTGAAGCTAAAAACTCTTTACCTGAAAACATTTTCGTTGGATATGAAAAGCTTGAGGTAGAAGATGCAAAAATTATCCAGATTATAAAGGAAGATAGTTTTTCAGAAATTCTTCACGAAGGGGAAACAGGAGAAGTAATACTTGATACAACCCCCTTCTATCCGGAAAAAGGAGGTCAGGTCGGAGACACGGGGGTTTTAGAAGGAGACGGCTTTTTATTTGAGGTTTTAGACACAAAAACTCCCGTTGATGGGATTATAGTCCATAAAGGAAAAGTCCTTTATGGAAACATACACAAAAACAGTATAGTTCACGCAAAAGTAAATAAAGAAAAAAGAAAAGACACGATGAGGCACCACACTGCTACTCATCTTCTCCATGCAGCCCTTAGAAACATTTTAGGAGAACACGTAAAGCAAGCAGGTTCATTAGTTCATCCTGATTATCTTAGATTTGATTTTACACATTTTGAATCTCTGTCAGAAGAAGATATAAAAAGAATTGAAGAGCTCGTAAATCAAGAAATCATGGAAAATCATCCTGTAATATGCAAAGAAATGCCTATGGATGAAGCATTAAAATCTGGAGCAGTTGCCATATTTGAAGAAAAATATGGTGATATTGTTAGAGTGATTTCAGCTGGGATTTCTACAGAACTCTGCGGCGGAACCCACGTTAGTAGGACAGGTGATATAGGGTACTTTAAGATAATCTCTGAAACAGCAGTAGCCTCAGGAACAAGGAGAATTGAAGCTGTAGCTGGAAGAAAAGCTGTAGAGAAAGGTTTGAAAGAACATTTTTTAATTGAAAGTCTGAAGAAAATTCTAACTGTAAAGGAAGATCAGATCATAGATAAAATAGAAACTCTTAAGTTAAAACTTAAAGAGGTTGAAAGGGAGATAGAGAATATAAAGAAAAAATCTATCGTTGAAAGAATTACTCAGATACTCAATGTTGAGGAGAAGGAGGGAATAAAGATAGCTTACGGTTCTGTAGAAGGATTACAGCCGAACGATCTGAGAGATCTTGCCGACGTTGCAAGATCAAAACTTGGAAAATCTGTTGTTTTGTTAGCTTCTGTTGATAAAGAAAAAAATAAGGTTAATTTTATTGTTGCTGTTTCAAAAGAATTAACAGACAGAATCAAAGCAGGTGATATTGTAAGAAAAATTTCACCTATAGTGGGTGGAAAAGGTGGTGGAAGACCTGATATGGCACAGGGAGGAGGAACAGAACCATCAAAACTTAAAGAAGCTTTTGATATCTTCCGAAAAATAATATAAAGCAGATAATAAAACTCAATATTAATAGAGAGTATCTATGAACTATAAAAAGATAGATGATCTGTACCTCCTATGTCTTCAGGAGGGGGAAAGGGTAATAGGATCAATAGAGAGATTCGTTGAAACAGAAGGGATTATATCTGGTTTTTTCTGGGCTGTTGGTGCTATAAGAAATGTTGAATTGGGAATTTTTGATATAGAAGAGAAAGACTATATAAAGGCAATATTTAAAGATTACTATGAGATAGTTTCCTGTCACGGTAATATATCTGTTGATCCAGACAGTAAGAAACCGGTTATACACACACATATATCTATAGCTGATAAAAATTTTAAATTATTTGGAGGTCATCTTTTTGAAGCTGAGGTAACGGTAACATTTGAGATGGTTCTCTTACCTGTTACCGTTCCTATTCACAGGAATATTAATCAAAAATTTAATCTAAAACTATGGAAGGTTATATAATCTTTATTTTTTTTCTTTTCCTTTGTGCATCATATATATAGAAAGAGAAACAAGAAAGATACCCATACTTAAAAACAGCAAACTTTTTATATCTTTATACTGGAAATCTATCGCATACTTAAAAAACGTAACTATAAGAACCATTAGAATAACTTTGGCAAGCTTTTCTTTTAGCTGATCAAGTGTATGTATCTCAAGTATCTTTGATGATTTTTCTTCCTGTTCAATATAATCTATCTTGCTTATAAACAGTTCGTAAAGACCTATACCAAATATAAGAAGAACTGTTGCTATTAGATATATATCTACAGCGGTAACAATATGTTTGATAGCGTATTTATAAAACTCTTCAAATACTTCCTTTTCTGCAAATAATTTAACGGATCCTTTAAGTACGTAAAATATTTCAAATGTTCCTATAAGAACCAAAACAAGAGCTGCAAAAATACTTGCCACAACTGCAAGGAATATCATCAGTCTGCTTTCCCATAAAAGCCTTTCAATTATTTTTTCAATAAAACCCAATAAAAAACCTCCTTATGTATTCTATTTTTGGTTTATAGATTATACTATTAAGAATGTTACTGTGTATAATATTTGTCATGTAATGTAAGAGGAAAACAGGATGCTGAAAATAATACTTGTAGCCTCCCTTATGTCGTACTTTTTATCGTCCCTTGTTTTCTGGATGTACATCTTTACAAAAAAGAAAATAGGTGAAAGGGTTGGTTTTTCCTTTTTTGGACTTGGATTTTTAATGCAGCTTTTATATATAGGTATAAGGGATATTCAGGAGAAAAGTTTTGCAGTTGCTACAGCAAAAGAACTTCCTTTTTTCCTTGCTTTTCTTCTTGCTGTAGTATTCTACGGTCTTTCTTTAAAATATAAAAAACAGCTTAAAGATTTTGGCTCTATATTTGCACCTATCAATGTTTTTCTTATAGCTATGACGCTTCCAAATGTAGGAACAGAACAGCAGATTTATAAAAATTTCTGGTTTTATGCACATGTTATACTTTCAATGACGGCATACGCTTTTATAATTGCTGCTGCTGTTGTCGCACTTGTTTATATACTTACTGAAAGAGATCTTAAGAAAAAAAAGTTAGACTCATTTCTTGTCTCTAAGTTTTCTTCTTCACTTGTCTTACTTCAGGATATAGAATATAAATCAAATGTTCTTGCATTTATAACACTTTCTCTCGCTCTTATCGCTTCTTCTGTCTGGTCAAGTGTATATCTTGGTAAACATTGGATATGGGATCTTAAACAGCTTGCTCTCTCATTTTTATGGATATACTATGGATTTATTATACATATAATGGTTATAAAGCATGAAAAGGGAAAAAAAGCCTCCTATCTCACAGTTGTTGGAGGCTTTTTTGCATTTGTGATTTACTGGTTTGTTAAACATCCTATTTATTAAGAAACTCAGATATTCTAAATACTGGATAAAAATCAAAGCCTTCGTTTCTTATGTTTTGCTCACCACCTTCTTCCCTATCAACGATAGCTATTATACCTAATACCTTCAAACCAAAATCCTGGGCAACTTTTGCAGCTTTTAGAGATGATCCTGCAGTCGTTACGACATCCTCTACGATAAAAACCCTGTCTCCATGTTTTACATTACCTTCTATCTGTTTTCCTGTCCCATAACCTTTTGGCTCTTTTCTGACAACAAAAGGTTTTATTGGCTGATTATTAATATATGAGATCAGAGAAGTTGCGTAAGAGATAGGATCTGCTCCAAGAGTAAGTCCACCTACAGCATCAGGATTTTTATCTTTTATGATCTCAAAAATAAGATTTCCTATGATGTAACCTCCTTCAGGATCGAGAGTTACAGTTCTTAAATCCATGTAGTAACTGCTCATCTTCCCAGACGAGAGTTTAAATATAGGTCTGTCAGATACTTTTAAAGCTCTTTCGTTTATCATCTCCTTAAGTCTTTTTCTATAGTCCAACCTTTTCCTGGTAAACCAAAGTGTAAAAAACTAACTTTTACACTTTGGGCTGGGGTATTTGTATTCCGCCTTAACAGCAACAGGCACTCCCCCGCTGGCGGTATTTCGCCTGTTGCTTTCGTCCCTGTCCCAAGAAACAGGAACTAACCCTTTTACTACCCTGTTCCCATCCCCTTCCGCCAGTATTGGTTTCAAGAGAGATAAGTCCCTTGGTGGAGACTTACCAAGAACAGGAATAGTAAGGGCTGCCTTAGCAACTTGCCACAGTTTATAACTGATATAATACCAGTATCTCGCCTGTTCCTTCCTTTGGCTTCCAGGCTCTTGGGTCTGTGGTTCACTGCTAAGGCTTTGTAATAGTTTTATATCTCTACCCAATTGCTTTATTCTCCTTCTTAGTGGCTTTTGTTTGTATTCGTTTCTTTCTTTTTGCAGTTTATCTTTTGTCTTTTGTTTTTCTTCCTCTAATTTGTTTATTGCATACTCTGTGAAATCTTTATCCTGCAGTATCTTTTTGTAGTTTTTTGGTAGTTCTTCTTTATATCCTAATGCTCTTCTTGCTGCTACATACGCCTCTGATATGTTTTTATCTATGTTATGCTGTGGTGCATATTTTAGCATCGCAAACTTTTCTAATTTCTCTAATAACGGAGATAACAGTCCTTTTTTTTCCCAGTTTATAAGAGTAGTTCTATAAGCCTCTTTTATATTTTTTATAGTTAACAACCTTTGCTCCATAGTATATTATTTTACAGTTTTTTATAATTTATAGCAGTTGCTACTTTCCTCCTATATTTCCATTTTTATTTTCCTTCTGATCCTGTATATATCATTTAGATTGATATCAGCCTCAATAAGTCCTTCATCGCTGTCAATAAAAGAAATGGCTTCACCCCATGGATCATAAATTCCAGAGCTTCCTGCGTACTCTATATCACCTATTTTTCCTGTTGTATTGCTTACTATAACAAAAGCCTGATCTTCTATAGCTCTTGCCCTTGAAAGTATTTCAAGATGTTCTTTTCTTGGTTTACCCCACTGTGAAGGAACAAGAATAATCTCAACCCCCTTTTTCCTTAATGTATAAGATATATTTGGAAATCTGAGCTCAAAGCATATCATAATTCCAAGATTTCCATTTGAGCTTTCAGTTACATCAAAATTTCTACCAGCCTTGTAGTATTTATGTTCGCCAGTTGGTCTAAAAAGTTTTACCTTTGCCTGTTTATATACAATCTCTCCATTGTCTATAACGAATGCTTTGTTGTATATACCGCTTCTTGATTTTTCAGGCAACGTTCCTGACATTACAAGATGTTTTTCTTTTGATATTTTTTTTAGCTGTCTGTATATACTGGGCGTTTCCTTTACATGTTTATCTAAGTTTTCATTATCAAACCCACAGCTGAACATCTCTGGGAGTAAGATCAGTGATCCTTTTTCTACATTTTTAATATAAGAAAATATCTTATCAAGGTTTTTTTCCGTATTCCCAAGCTCAAGATTTAGCTGTAAGGCATAAACGAGCATTTAACACTCTCCAGATTTTATATGGTTAGCTAAAGAATTTTATCATAAAGTGGAATAACTGATTTTTTCAGGATTAAATCCTGATAAAATATTATTTGATTAATTTTTAAGGAGTAATGGATGGAAGAAAAAGTACTTTCAGTACATGGACTAACTTTTGATGAGTATAAAAGAATAGTTCAGCTTATAGGGAGGGAACCTAATGAGGTTGAACTCGGTATATTTGGTGCTTTATGGAGTGAGCACTGTTCATACAAATCTTCAAAACCTTTTTTAAAAGTTTTCCCAACAGACGCTCCCTGGGTTTTGCAGGGACCAGGTGAAAATGCAGGTGTTGTTGAGATAGATGACAGATATGCCGTTGCCTTTAAAATAGAATCTCATAACCACCCATCATATATAGAACCTTTTCATGGTGCGGCGACAGGAGTTGGAGGAATTATAAGGGATATTCTTTCTATGGGAGCAAGACCTATCTGTGCATTTAACAGTCTTAGATTTGGAGATCCAAGAAATGATGGCAAAAGAGACAGTATAAAAGATGCAAAACCAATAGTTCAGGGTGTTGTAAAAGGTATAGGTTTTTATGGAAACTGTATAGGAGTTCCTACAGTTGGTGGAGAGGTAGTATTTGATGAAATTTATTCAGGCAACCCTCTTGTAAATGCTTTCTGTCTTGGTATCCTTGAAAAAGATAAGATCTTTAGAGCCAGAGCAACCAAAATCGGTCAGAAAATGGTGATGGTTGGTTCTTCTACAGGAAGGGATGGAATACATGGAGCAACAATGGCTTCAGCGGAGTTTTCTGAAGAATCTGAATCAAAAAGACCTAACGTTCAGATAGGAGATCCTTTCTTTGGCAAGAGACTTATTGAATGTACTCTTGAGGTTATGCAGAAAGGTCTTATTGTTGGATGTCAGGATTTTGGAGCAGCTGGATTTGCAGGTTCAACATCAGAGTTTGCTTCAAAATCAGGAATGGGGGTTAGGGTATATCTTGAAAATGTTCCTTTAAGGGAAGAGGGAATGACACCTTATGAGATACTCTTATCAGAATCTCAGGAAAGAATGCTTTATGCTGTTGATGAGGAAAATGTTGATAAGGTTCTTAATATAGCTAAATCCTACGGGCTTGAAGCTGCTGTTATAGGAGAGACAACGGATACAAAAAGAATGGAAGTTTTTTATATGGGAAAAAAAGTAGCTGATCTTCCAATATCAGCTATTGTTGATGATGCACCTGTTTACAACAGACAGAGAAAAGAACCTGAATATCTTAAAGAAACAAGGGCTTTTGATCAGAAAAAACTACCTGAAGTTGATATTAAAGAGGCTATAAGAGCTGTAATATCGTCTCCTACAATCGCTAAAAAAGAATGGATTTACAGACAGTATGATCATGAAGTTGGCATAAACACCATTGTAAAACCTGGAAGTGATGCAGCTGTTATAAGGGTAAGATGGTCTGTTAAACCTGAAATAAATTCAGATAAAGCTGTTGCTGTATCATCTGATGGGAATGGAAGATGGGTATATTTAGATCCTTATGAAGGAGGCAAAAGGGTTGTTGTTGAAGCTGTAAGGAATATTTATGTATCTGGAGCTAAACCTCTTGCTGTTACAGACTGTCTTAACTGGGGAAATCCTGAGAATCCTGAGATAATGTGGCAGTTTGAGCAAGCTACAAAAGGTATGGCAGATGCCTGCAGTGAACTTAATCTTCCTGTAATAAGCGGAAATGTTTCTCTTTATAATGAAACGGTTCTGCCTGACAGAAGAATCAATATATATCCTACGCCGACTGTTGTTGCAGTTGGGGTTCTTGAAAAACCAGAATCTGCTATACCAAGTTTTTATCAGAAGGAAGGAGATCTTATTATACTAATAGGAGAGATTGAAAAAGAACCTGTAATAAATGGCAGTGAGTATCTTAAAGAAGTTCATAAGATAGTAGCAGGAGCTATCCCTCCTGTTAATCTTGATATAGAGAAGAAACTCGCTAAATTTATAGCTGAAAACAGAGAAAGGATAAGATCAGCCCATGATGTTTCTGATGGAGGTCTTATTACTGCTGTTTTAGAATCTGCTTTTTGTGAGGAAAAAACGTTTGGCCTCAGTCTTGAGATAAAAACAAAATATAGACCTGATTTTGAGCTTTTTGATGAGATGAGAAGTATAGTTGTTATCTCTGCTTTGGAAGAAGATGTTCCTTATCTTGAGGCAAAAGCAAAAGAGCTTTCAATTGGTTTTAAAATTATAGGTGCTGTAAATGACAGCCTATCTATGGATCTTAAGATAGGAGATATCAGCATTTCTGAAAATATTGAAGATATACGTAAGCTGTGGGAAAACAGACTGAAAGAAATTCTTGAATAAACTTATTTCTGTCATTTTGATATAGGTCAATTTTTTGTAATTTACATTATTTCATTAGTATTAGGTTTTCTCTTTTATAAAAAAAAGCTTAAAGATCACAGAAAATTTCATAAAAATTTCAAAAAATTAGAAAAAGAGACGAAACTTCTTATAGAAAAAGGCAAAAAGTTAGGCTGTATTGATAAGATCTATTTAGATTAATTTTCACAGATCATCAAAAAATGTAATATCATTATATCAATTAAAAGCGTGAGGTTTTGCTTTGGAGATCAGAAAAGATTTTAAACCTGTTGAGAACGAGATAAAAAAACTATTAGAGATAGGAGAAGAACTTAAGGATATCGATCTAAATCTATGGCCGCATCTAAAAAACATGGAAGATTTTGAGAAAATATACTACATGACAATTAATGAGGATATAAAAAGATCTTTTGAAAGACTTTATGAAGACGGCAGACTTATAGCTGGACAACTCTGGCATACTATACTTTCTGTGAATATGGATAAGAACTATCCTGATCTATACACTTTTGTTAGATATCTTGAGACTGGTTGGATAAATGAGGAAAATATGAAATTCCTGGATTTAGAACTTAAAAAATATAAGGATAACTATAAATGGCTCCTTGAAAACTACGGATATGGGGTTAAAGCAGTAAATGATATGATCCAGCTTTATGAGAGACAGTTGAACATTATTCAAGAAATAAAAAGTATTGTTGATAATCTTAAAAACTCGCCCCTTTATGGGAAGAAAAAAGAAAAAAAATCTGGAATTTTTAGTTTTTTCAAAAAGATATGGAAAAGATAAATTATATAGCCTCAGCAGGTACCGGTAAGACATACAGTCTTGTAGAAAATATAGTTGATAATTACATTATAAAAAAAGGTGTGGATATAGATCAGATATTTGTTGCTACATTTACGGAAAAGGCAGCTTCAGAACTTAAAGATAGAATTTACAGAAAAATAAAAGATAGAATATACCAGAACAGAAATAATCCTCAACTGATAAAAAAGCTTTTACATAACTTTCGTAATGTACAGCACAGCTATATAGGAACTATTCATTCGCTTCTCCTAAGAATACTTAAGGCAAATCCAGACAGGTCCGGAATAACTGAAGAAACCAGAGTTATTGATGATATTCAGCAAGAAGCCCTATTTTTTGAAAGCTTTGAGTTATTTCTTGAAGAAAATAAAGAAAGGGCTGAGATTCTTGCTAAATATTTTGACAGTAAAAATCAGATATATGCAGTTTTTAAAAACATATACTTAAATGTATGGAAGATAGAAGATTATAAAAATGAAAACTTAGAAGATGTAAAAGCAACTATTGAAAAACATAAAAAAAAGGCTGTTGGACTATTAGATATTTTTATAACGGATTATTACAGAGATTTTGTAGAAGCTCGGGAATATTTAAAGACTGATTTAAAAGATATTTATAAAAAGATAGTCCAGGAAAATTACACGCAGATAAAAATAGATAAAAACAAAAACTTTCCGAAACTGCTTAAACAAAGAAGCATAAAAAACCACGAACATTTTAAAAAATTAGATAAAAAGAATATCTCAAAACTGGAAGATGAGCTTATAAATACTCTTGAGAATCTAAAAAGTTATGCCTTGTATTTTAATTTTCTTACGATAATTGATAATTTTGAAAAATTTTTTCATATATTTGAGGAAAGAAAAAAAAATATCTATTCTGTAACATACAGCGATATAATACTTAGATCTGTGGATATATTTAGAAAATATCCTGATATACTTGAAAGTTACAGAAGAAGATTTAAAGCATTTTTTATAGATGAGTTTCAGGATACTGATCAGTTGCAAACAGAAATAATAAGATTACTGTCCGAAAGATCTGATCTTATTATTTTTGGAGATCCAAAACAGTGTATATACGAATGGAGATCAGCTGATCTTTCTAACTATTTAAAATTTACACGAGACTTCGAAGAGAAGACTCTAAAAACCTGTTATAGAAGCAGTATATCTTTAATAGGTTTTTTCAATCTTTTTTTCAAAGAAAAGGATTTTTTAAATACAGACTATTCCAAAGATAAAGTCTGCTCCCTTAACCATTTAGCTGAAAAATACATACCTGAGCTCAGCAGTCCTGAAGATCTAAATCTTGATTCTGTAAAGTCTGTAGAGTTAGTAAAAACAGAAAAAGATTTAGAACCTGAGGCAGTCGCAGAAAAAATTAAGCAGCTTTTAAATTCAGGATATAAACCGGAGGATATACTTGTTCTTTTTAGATCAAAGAGTAAAACAGAGAGATATATAGACGAGTTTAGGAAATCTAATATACCTTTTATCTCGTATCTTAGCTCAAACTTTTATAACAGTATTGAGGTTGTTACAGTCCTAAATATATTAAAGCTTATCCTGCATCCTTATGATCAACTAAGTCTGATAAAAGTTTTGAAATCGCCTGTATTTAGCTTTTCTGATAAAGAGCTTTATGATATTAAAGATAGGCTTTGTATTGAAAAAATACCCCAGCTAAAAAGTATAAAAAGATTAGAAGAGATCAGAGATCGTCTTAATATATCTCAGATTATGGATTATATATATAACGAAATACCGGTTTTAGAGATTTTTTCCATATATCCAGATGGAAGACAGAAAGTGGCAAATCTTGAAAAACTCAGATTTGTAGCGGATAGACTTGAGAGTGAAAATCTTCAACTTAGAGATTTTGTTCAGTTTTTGGAAAAAAGCAGATTTTCACAAGAGGAGGATGCTGTAACAACAACAGATGAAAGCTTTGTTAAAGTAATGACAATGCATAAATCTAAAGGTCTTGAGGCAAAGGTGGTCATAATACCTGGGTTGTCGGAGAGAATGAACAGAAATACAAATGGTTTTTTTAGTATAGAAGGTCAGACGATGGTAAGAATAAGGGATAATCAAAATAGAGAGATCGCAAGAACGTTGAATTTTGATGAGGAAAAGGTTAAGGAAAAAGTTTATCTTGAAGAAAAAAGACTCCTATATGTTGCCTTTACAAGGGCAAAAGAAAAACTTATTCTTTTTCATTCAGGAAATGAAGGTTATATGAAAGAAATAGAGAGGGTTATGGAAGATATAAATGATAAAAAAGTTAAAGTTTATAAAAAAGATGGAACACATGTAAACTTTGTTTTTAAAATAAAAACTTCTGAGTTTTCAGGATCGTCAAGGAAAAACAATTACTGGGTAAGTATAAAAAATGGATCTGGAAAAGGGGTATTTCCTTTGTTAGAGAGATTAGAAAAGGAAGAGGAAAAGAGAAAAAAAGAGTTTGAAAGGGCTGTTTCATTAAAAAGATTTACAACAGTTTCAGCCTTGGTTGATGAGAAAAATCCCAAATCCATTATTGAAGAATTTCAAATATCAGAAGATGAAAATCTTAAAGAAAAGGATATTTATGTAGAAACAGGGATAATGGTACATAAGATTCTTGAAAACTTCAGTTTTTCTTCAGATTTAGATAAAGCTGAAAAAGAGATTGATGAACTTTTTGAAAAGTTTTCACAGCTATTAAGCGAAGAAAACAGAAGGGTTGTTAGAAAGTTATCCTGTGAGAAACTAAAAAGATTTATTAATTCCGAAGATTACAGAGAGATATCCTCATCAAAAATTATTTTTAAAGAGATGCCTTTTACATTAAAGGAAAAAGAGAGTTATATTGAGGGAAAGATAGATCTTGTATATGAAAAAAATGGAATAATTTATGTTGTAGATTACAAAACAGGGAATATTAAAAATGAATCAAAGTATGAACCTCAAAAGAGATATTACACCAAGATCATTAAAAAAATATTTCCAGATAAAAGGGTAATATTTAAGTTTGTCTATCTTATATAAAATATAAACATCTTTACAAATAAAATATAAAAGAGATATAAGGATGAAATTATATAAACAGCTGATGCAAAAGCAGGAAGCATTAAAAATTCAAGTATTATCATAATTAAAGTTCCTACCATCATTATGTAAAAAGATAGATTGGCTTTTCTGTAGTCTATAAGCTGAAAAACATTTGGTATTTCTTTTCCTTCCCTTGCTTTTCTTATATGAACCATATTCCAGACTATTCTTGGCATTAGATGAAGCATACCACCAAAAATAGTAAGACCTGCAAACCCATACATCATAGCGTCCATATGAACAGGGATAAACTGAACCATCTTACTCGCTGATATATGAACCGCCATAAGAAGCCCTATAACTAAGAAAAGATGTCCTCCTAAGAAATACTTGATCGGAGGTTGAACCTTCATAAGCGATTTTGAGGGCTTTATCGCTGAAAGTATTACATAAAAGAATACAAATATAACAGCTGTTTCAATCAATCCTGAAAAAAGGATGTACTTGTAATCAAAGAAGTAAAAAGATGCTATTAGCAATACTGTTGCGATCTGGTGAAGGTAGAATATTATATTTCCTAATCTTATGTTAAGAGAGTGCATAAGCATCATAGGTATCCATGCGAGTTCAACACCGATTACAGCATTAAGAAGAACGCCCACAGTAACGGTGTGAATAACGGCCTGAGGAATTATTTCGCCTGTAATCTGTGAAAGGAGAAAAAGTACAGATGCTATATTAGTATAAATAACGCTTGACACAATGAATCTTACAGTAATTGGCTGTATATTGTGAACAATAGTGGAAACATGAACTGTAAATATGATAACAGTAATCAGATTAAAAATTGATGCATAAAAGTACTGACCTGTCAGAAGGAAGATTGAAGATATAACTGAAAAAAGGAAAACAACAGCCTGAATATGTTTATATTTTATCTGTCTCTGTTGCGAGTTTGGTATTATCTGATAACCTGCGCCTATAAGAGTATATATCACAAAACCAAATGCTGTTATAAGGGCTGTATCTACATGATCAACTCCTTTTATTCTCAACAAAAGTGATCCTATTAGATTTATAAAAGCTATAAAGAAAAATAGTGGGCTGTATTTAGATATAAAAAACATAAAAACCCCCAGATATTTTTTGAGTGGGAAATTTTAACAGCATTGGAAAACAAATATAATGATTTATATCAAGTAGTCTTATATAATTTGAAAAAATAGGATTGCTCAACTATGAATCTTGCAAAGAGATTTTTATATTTAGCGTTTAGTGTAAAAACAGGTATTGTTATAGCTATTATTCTTTCATTCTCTATGGCTGTAGGCACTTTTATTGAGAATGATTTTGGCATTGAGACAGCTCTCTCCATTGTATATAAGTCTAAATGGTTTGAGATTTTATGGGTTCTTTTTATACTGAATCTGACAGGAGGGATACTGTACTATAGATTGTGGAAAAAACCTTATATCTTATTAATCCATGCTTCTTTTATTATCATATTTATAGGTGCTGTATTAACAAGGTACGCTGGCTATGAAGGTACTATTCACTTAAGGGAAGGAGAGGTAAAGGATTACATTCTTTCTTATGATCCCTATCTGCAGTTTAAGATAAAAGCTGAAGGAGAAGTTGTAAACTATCAAAAAAAGATATTCATATCAGCGTTAGGGGGAAATTATTTCTCTAAAAGTTTCAACATTAAAGGAGAAAGACTTGATATAAAGCTTGTTGATTTTATACCTGTGGTTGATATTGATTTAGTTGAAAAAACCGGGGGAATGTCTATTGTTTTGTTAAAGATCAAAAAAAAGGGAGAGGATTTTAAAAGGTATATTTTAAAAGATCAGGGTAGTTTAAAACTGGGAAAAATCAGATTATACTTCAATGAAAAACCTTCGGAAAAGGATCCTTACATTCATATATACAGCAAAGACGGTAATTTTTACATAGGATCAAAATATCCTTTTCTGGTTTCTGATAAAAAAGAAGGTACAAAAAAGATGACAGGATATTTAATATTTGAAAAAGAAAAGCTGTATGCCGTAGGAGGAGTTTTAATATCCTTAGAAAATATGATTTTATCCGGGGATTTGATTGTAAAACCTGTTTTTAAGTCTATAAGGGGTGACGATGATCTTTCTTCCCTTGTTTTTAAAATAAATTACAGAGGAGATGAAAGATATATGTATCTTTTAGGAAGGGGGTTATCCTACAAAGGTATTACAGAAAAGATAAAAATAGATAATGTGGAGATAGAAGGTGTATGGGGTTCAAAAGAAATAAAATTACCTTTTTACCTATATTTAAAGGATTTTGTTTTGAAAAGATATCCAGGATCAGATAAAGCATCATCTTACGAGAGTCATGTCGTTCTTATTGATGAAAAGGAAGGTGTCGAAGTACCGTATGTCATATATATGAACAATCCATTAAAATATAAAGGTTATAGGATTTTCCAGACATCTTATGATAAAGATGAAAAAGGATCGGTACTTTCAGTAAACTACGATCCTGGCACGATGCCAACTTATACAGGTTACGCAGTTTTATTCTTAGGGCTTGTACTGAATCTGTTAAAAAGAAGGATATGATCTAAAGGAGTTTTCTTAACTCTTCCCTGTTAATCTTATATTTTCCCCCATCTTTCTGTAGAATACCCCTTGTTTTGAACTTTTTTAGTATTCTTGACAGTGTTTCTGGAGTCATATTAAGAATTGAAGCTATCTTATTATGTTTTAATGTTACAAACAGATCCTCATGCTCGTATATAAATTTTGCTGTTCTTGTTACAGCATCCATCATCAGATTTTGAACAATAACGTCATCAAGTATTTTAATCTTATATAAAAGTGATTTTACGATATTGAAACACAGGTTTGAATCTTTTAAAAGCTCTTTTTCAAATGTTTTAAAATTGATTACAAGAACCTTGCCGTTTGTTTCAAATTCGGCGTTTGCAGGATAGGGTATATTTTCAAAATTAGCTCTCTCAGCTATAAGCGATACAGGGTGAAAATGATGCAGTGTTATCTCATGTCCTTTTATATCTGTTTTATAAACCCTTAAAATTCCTTCAATAAGTATGTAAAGGTTTTCAGGTTCCTCACCTTCATAAAAAAGCAGATCTCCCCTTTCATATTCCCTTTCAAAGGAGATTTTCTGTATCTTTTGTAGATGTTCATCTGAAAGATTTTCAAAGATATAAATATCCTTTAGATTCATAATTAATTACCTGCTGCTTATTTATTTTTTTCATCTCAAAATAATCTCTTTAACATATTTTTTCAATGTTTTTTTTAACCTGTTTCTCTCCTTTTCAGAGAAACCTGTCTTACCTTTAAGTCTTTTATCTATCAGATTTTCTGATGGAACAAAATTCTGCAATGCGTACCTTTTAGCTCCTTTTATCATCTGACCTATTTTAATTATATCATTATACGTTAGTAAGTCCTTAATAAGAGTAGTTCTAAATTCATATTCTATATCTGATTGTAATAAAATTTCAACACTTTTTTTTATTTTATCCATATTTACGGAAGAACCTGTTAAATATTCGTACTTTACGCCAGATCCTTTAATATCCATTGCTACATAATCAACCAGTTTTTCCTCTATAAGATTTTTTAAAACCTCAGGATTTGTTCCGTTAGTGTCTAATTTCACAAGATAGCCAAGATCTTTTATTTTTTTAATAAATTCCGGTATATTCTTGTATATTGTAGGTTCTCCACCAGATATGACAATCCCTTCAATCATCTTTTTCCTGCTTTCAAGAAATCTAAAAACTTCATCAATCCCAATTGTATATCCGAAATATTCAGGTAAAACAAGATGTCTATTGTGACAGTATGGACATCTAAGGTTGCATCCCTGAATAAATAAGACAGCTGATATTCTTGATGGAAAATCAATAAGCGAAAATTTATGTATTCCACCGATCTTAAGCATGATATATCTCCTTGAAACTAATATAAAAAGGCCTCCCGGGGAGGGAGGAGCGGGGAGAGGGGGGAGAAAACAGGAGGAGATTACCTGAGGGTAACCCGTATTTTATAACTCTTTCTTTTAACAAACTCTTCTTTTTTTCCATCGTTCCAGTACTTCACAGGTCTGAAATAACCAACAATTCTTGAGTAAACTTCTGTCTCTGTATCACATTCAGGACAAAATTTATGCTCTCCTGATATATATCCGTGATTTGGACAAACACTAAACGTTGGTGTAAGTGTAAAGTATGGTAAATGGTAGTTTTCGCACACAGTTTTTATAAACTTTTTAACACTATTCTTTTCAGAAATCTTTTCTCCTAAGAAGAAATGAATGACAGTTCCTCCTGTATATTTTGTTTGAAGGCTGTCCTGATGTTCTAAAACAAAAACAGGATCGTCAGAATAATCGACGGGAAGATGTGTAGAGTTTGTATAGAAAGGTTGCGCGCCTCTCTGGAAATCTTCTTCATTTGCCACAATTATGTCAGGATATCTGCTTTTATCTATTCTTGCAAGCCTATAAGATGTTCCTTCTGCTGGTGTTGCTTCAAGATTATAATTATTTCCGGTTTCTTCCTGATACCTGAAAAGTTTTTCCCTTATAAACTCAAGAACTTTTTCTGAAAATGCTTTTCCTCTTTCTGATGCGATACTTTCACCAAAGAGATTCAAACAAGCTTCGTTCATACCTATTACGCCGATTGTTGAGAAATGGTTTTTCCAAAAACTTCCAGTTCTTTCTTTTATACTTCTTAAATAGAACTTAGAGTATGGATAAAGACCTTTTTCAGTAAGCTCCTCTAAGAACACCCTTTTTGTCTCAAGACTTTCCTTAGCTAAATCAAGCAGGTACTCAAGTCTTATAAAAAACTCACTTTCATTGTTTGAGAGATATCCGAGTCTTGGTAAATTTATTGTTACGACACCTATTGAACCTGTTAAAGGGTTTGCACCAAACAGACCACCGCCTCTTTTTTTAAGTTCCCTTATATCCAGTCTTAACCTACAGCACATGCTCCTTGCATCATTTGGATCCATATCTGAGTTGACAAAATTTGCAAAATAAGGAATACCGTATTTACCTGTCATATACCAGAGACCATCATATATAGGATTTTCCCAATCAAAGTCTTTTGTTATGTTGTAAGTAGGTATAGGAAATGTGAATATCCTTCCTGAAGCATCTCCTTCAGACATTACCTCAAAAAAGGCTTTATTGATCATGTCCATTTCTTTTTGGAACTCTCTGTATTTTTCATTTTTCACCTTTCCGCCTATGATCACATACTGATCCGCATAGGCTGATGCTGAAGCTTTAAGGTCAAATGTGAGATTTGTAAAAGGTGTTTGAAAACCAACTCTTGTCGGAACATTAAGATTGAAAACAAACTCCTGTATTGCCTGTTTAACTTCTCTGTACGACAGGCCGTCATATCTTATAAATGGTGCTAAAAGAGTATCAAAATTTGAAAATGCCTGAGCACCTGCTGCCTCACCTTGAAGAGTATAAAAGAAGTTAACTATCTGCCCTAAAGCAGACGTAAAATGTTTTGGAGGTTTACTTTCAGCCTTTCCATAAGCGCCTTTAAATCCATTAATAAGTAGATCGTAAAGATCCCAACCTACACAGTAAACACTGAGATTCTGGAGGTCATGAATATGAAAATCACCATTTCTATGAGCTTCCGCTATATCCCTTGTATATATCTTTGTCAACCAGTAATGTTTTGTAACCTCAGAAGAAATATAAAAGTTCAGACCCTGAAGGGAGTAAGTTGTGTTACTATTTTCTGTTACCCTCCAATCTAACTTTTTTAGATAACTGTCTATCAGATTTCTTTCCACCTTGACCCTCCTCAATATTTAGTGGTCTAAAAAATTTATCCACTATATATAGTATGGATTTTTTTTCAAAAAATAATTGATTCATGTCAATGATTGTTTTTTGATAACTACTTACATTCAATATACGAACTGAATAAAGGTTAATATGTAGTATTCCGCAATTTTTATCCTTATTTTTATAAAAGGATAGACAAAATTACCGCCTGCTGGGTTGTGTCTATCCTTTAAAACGGCGGAATATAAGTAGCCCAGCCCTGAGCAGAAGGAGCTCAGGACAGGAGCAGGAAATGGAGGTCAAAGAAAGGGAAAAACGTGAAACGGGATTCGAGCTGTCCCGTAGAGATTTCCTTAAAACAGCAGCAGCGGTCTCAGCAGCTGCAGCGGTAGGAATGAAAGTTCCTGAAGAAGCAATGGCTGCAGCAAGAGAAGCAGAGGCTGGCTGGAGATGGGATAAAGCGGTCTGTAGATTCTGTGGAACAGGCTGTGGAATTATGATCGCCGTTAAAGATGGCCGTATTGTTGCTGTTAAAGGGGATCCAAAAGCGCCTGTCAACAGGGGGCTTAACTGTATCAAGGGTTACTTTACTGCAAAAATCATGTACGGTGCTGACAGACTGACAAAACCTCTTCTCAGAATGAATGAAAGAGGAGAGTTTGACAAAAATGGTAAGTTCAGACCTGTCAGTTGGCAGAGAGCCTTCGAAGAAATGGCAAAACAGTTCAAAAAGGCTTACAACGAGTTAGGTCCAGAGGGGGTAGCGGTTTTCAGTTCAGGACAGTACACAATTATGGAAGGTTATGCTTCTGTTAAACTCACAAAAGCCGGTTGGAGAACTAACAACATTGACCCTAACGCAAGACACTGTATGGCATCAGCTGTTGCCGCTTTCATCCAGACTTTCGGTATTGACGAACCATCAGGTTGTTACGATGATATCGAGCTTACAGATACGATCCTTGTCTGGGGATCAAACATGGCTGAGATGCATCCTATCCTGTGGGCAAGGGTAACTGACAGAAAGCTTTCAGATCCAGATAACGTAAGACTTGTAGTTCTTTCTACATTCAGACACAGAACAATGGATCTTGCCGACATTGATATTGTTTTTAGACCAAATACTGATCTTGCAATCTGGAACTATATTGCAAGAGAGATCGTTTACAATCATCCAGAAGCTATTGACTGGGATTTTGTAAACAAATACACAGTATTTACGACAGGTTATATAGACATCGGATACGGAATGAGAACTCCTGATCATCCAAGCTTTAGCGATAAGGAAAGAGAAACTGTAAGAAAACAGGTGGCAAAACCTGTATCAAACCTTGAAGCTAAAGCTCTCAGCATTTATGGATACAAAGAAGGTGATATTATCCAGATGAAGCATGCAAAACAGGCTGGTAAGCACTGGATAATTACTTTTGAGGACTTTAAGAAAGGACTTGAGCCTTACACACTTGATTACGTAGCGAGAATATCAAAAGGAGATCCTGATGAAGATTTAGAAACATTCAAGAGAAAACTGAAAGCTCTTGCAGATCTCTACATAGATAAAAACAGAAAGGCTCTTACATTCTGGACAATGGGAATGAACCAGCACACAAGGGGAACATGGGACAACGAGCTTGCTTATATGGTTCATCTGTTGCTTGGAAAACAGGCAAAACCTGGAAGCGGTGCATTCTCTATCACTGGACAGCCTTCTGCTTGTGGTACAGCAAGAGAAGTAGGAACGTTTGCACACAGACTACCGGCCGATATGGTTGTATTCAATCCAAAACACAGAAAGATAGCTGAAAAGATATGGAGAGTTCCCGAAGGAACTGTAAATCCGAAGGTTGGATCACACATAGTTAAGATAATGAGAGATCTTGAGGATGGTAAGATAAAATGGGCATGGGTAATGGTATGTAACCCATGGCAAGACACGGCAAATGCGAACCACTGGATCAAAGCCGCAAGGAAAATGGACAACTTTATAGTTGTTTCAGATGGTTATCCAGGTATATCTGCTAAGGTTGCCGATCTAATACTACCAGCTGCAATGATCTATGAAAAATGGGGAGCTTACGGTAATGCGGAAAGAAGAACGCAGCACTGGAGACAGCAGGTTATAGCTCCAGGCGAGGCAATGCCTGATATATGGCATATTGTTGAGTTCTCTAAATACTTCAAACTCAAAGAAGTATGGAAAGAATGGAGGCTGTCAGACGGAACAGTTCTTCCAAATGTATTAGATAAAGCTAAAGAGATGGGTTATGATCCAGAAATGACACTTTATGAAGTTCTGTTTGCAAATGATTACTTCAAATCATTTAAGTGGCCTGATCCTATAGCTAAGAACCCTAATACAGGGGAAATGCATCCAAACACAGAGGCTGAAGGTGATTACAGAAATGTTCGCGGTATAGACGGGAAACCATGGAAAGGATACGGATTCTTTATCCAGAAAGCACTCTGGGAAGAATATAGAAAGTTCACTGTTGGTAAAGCTCACGACCTTGCTGATTTTGATACATATCACAGGGTAAGAGGTCTTAGATGGCCTGTCGTTGACGGAAAAGAAACTCTCTGGAGATTCAATGCCAAGTATGATCCTTACGTTAGAAAGCTTGCTCCAGGCGAAGATTTTGCATTCTACGGACCAGCGCTCAAAGCACTGCCTAAGGGTGATCTGTTTGGTCCAAAAACAAAACAAAAGTTCAGTCTTAAGAACAAAGCCAAAATATTCTTCAGACCATATATGGATCCACCAGAACCTCCAGACAGCGAGTATCCATTCTGGCTTGCAACAGGTAGGGTTCTTGAACACTGGCACTCAGGTACTATGACAATGAGAGTTCCCGAACTCTACAGAGCTGTTCCTGAAGCTCTCTGTTATATGCATCCAGCAGACGCTAAAAAACTTGGCGTTAAAGATGGTGAGCTTGTATGGGTTGAGTCAAGACGTGGTAAAGTTAAAGCAAGAGTTAAAACAAGAGGTAGAAACAGACCTCCAAGAGGACTCGTGTTTGTTCCATGGTTTGATGAAAGGGTTTATATCAATAAAGTTTGCCTTGATGCAACATGTCCTATATCAAAACAGACAGATTACAAAAAATGTGCCGTTAAGATATACAAAGCTTAAGCAGGAAATATTATGAGTGATAAGGTTAAAACTGACAGCAATGTAAATAAGGATAGAAGGAAGTTCTTTATAAAAACCCTCCAGGGGATAGGGCTGTCTATCCTCGGAGGGACTGTTTGGGGTGCTTATGTTAGCGAGGCAAAAACTGATCCTCTTGTTCTTAGGCCTCCAGGTGCTTTGAAAGAAGAAGATTTTTTAAAGAAGTGTATAAAATGCGGTTTATGTGTTGAGGCCTGTAAAAATAGAGACTCAAATCCTGATAGAACCAAAAGTACAGCTACACTAAAGCTGGCAGCTCCAGGTGATCATAAACCTATAGGCACCCCATACTTTATTCCAAGAGAGATACCATGTTATATGTGCGAGGATATACCCTGTGTTCCTGTTTGTCCTTCAGGTGCTCTGGACGTTGATTCTGTTTCCAGTATAAAAGACGGCGAGAAGGTTCTTGATATCAATAAAGCCCGTATGGGCGTTGCTGTTGTGGATGAGGAACACTGTATTGCATTCTGGGGAATTCAGTGTGATGCCTGTTACAGAGCCTGTCCATTAATTGACGAAGCTATAAAGCTTGAATACAGAAGAAACCCGAGAACAGGGAAACATGCCTTTCTTTTACCTGTTGTTTACAGCGATGTATGTACAGGTTGCGGACTATGTGAAAAAGCATGTGTTACTGAAAAGGCTGCGATCTATGTACTCCCGAGGGATATAGCGCTTGGAAGAGTAGGGAAGCACTATATAAAAGGATGGGAAAAAGAAGATGAAGAAAGATTGAAAGGAGCCAAGGGAATTGAAACTACTGTAACAGAAAAAAGTAAGCTTTCACCTGAAGAATATCTGAACATAGAGGATTTATTAGATGAAGAGTAAAGAAGATAAAAGAGAGGCAGGATTTTTGTATAAATATAGATACCTAATAGCAAGAAGGGTGGTACAGTTGAGTATTATTTCCCTTTACATAGCGGGAAATGTATATGGTTGGAAGATACTCCAGGGAAACCTGAGTGCTTCAAAGATTTTTGATATTATACCTATGGCAGATCCGTATGCCACCCTTCAGATGTTTGCTGCAGGAATTATTGTTGGTACAGACGTGCTTATTGGAGCGGCTATTGTTGTTGCTTTTTATGGTCTCATAGGTGGAAGAGCTTTTTGCAGTTGGGTATGTCCTATTAATATGGTAACCGATCTTGCAAACTGGATAAGAGTGAAAACAGGACTTCACAAAGAAGAATGGCAGCTTAGAATCAGTAGAAAACTCAGATATTGGGTACTTGGAATAAGTCTCGTACTTTCTGCCTTAATAGCTGTGCCCGCTTTTGAGTTTGTCAGCCCTGTATCTATGCTTCATAGAGGTTTGATATTCGGTATGGGCATGGGATGGGCTGCTGTTTTAGCTGTTTTTCTTTTTGATCTTTTTGTAACAAAAAATGGATGGTGTGGACATATATGCCCCTTAGGAGGTTTTTATTCACTTATAACAAAGCCAAGTGCTGTTAGGGTAAAGCATGATGCAGACAAGTGTACGTTATGTCTAAACTGTAAAAATGTATGTCCTGAAAAACAAGTTCTTCATATGATTGGAAAAGAGAGTGTTTTTGTTACATCTGGTGAGTGTATAAACTGTGCCAGATGTATAGAGGTATGTAATGATGATGCTCTAAATTTTGGTTTTAGATACAAACCACAAGGTAAAAAGGAGGAAGGAAAAAATGATTAAGAAAAAATTAGGGATGCTAATGTTAGTTCCTGTTGCAGGAATTTCTATATTTGCATGTGCAACGGCAAGTGAGAAAGCGATATCATCGGAAGAGTTAAGTTATAGAAATGTTCCACTTACAGTTAATACAGCTCCTCCACCTGTTGAGTTTCCAAAAGAACCTCCAGGTGAAGCAAAAAGATTTACAAGAGCTTATGAAAATGCACCACCTATGATACCTCACAGTGTTGAAGGACTGCTTCCTATAACAAAAGATAACAATGCATGTCTTGGATGTCATATGCCTGATGTTGCGAAAGACACAGGAGCTACACCTATATCGCCTACACACTTTATAGATTTCTTCAGACTTCCTGAAGGAAAGATTGTAAAACTACAGGATCTTGATCCTGCGAGATTTAACTGCTCCCAATGCCATGCTCCCCAAGCTAAAACTAAGCCGCTTGTAAAGAATATATTCAAACCAGATTATAGAGATCCTTCAACAAAAGAGAAGACAAAACTTTACAAAAACCTACTTGAGGGTGTGAAATAATAATTATGGAAAAAAAGGTTGACAGGAGGGGTTTTTTAAGAACCCTTCCTTTTTTCCCAGCAGCTATTGTTGAAGAGATTGTAGAAGGGACAGATTCTGAAGAGGATTATAAAAAAGATTACAGGCCAGTATATGTAAAACCTCCTTATTTTGTTGAAGATGCGGACGTATCTGTATGTTCTAATTGTGAAGGCTATTGTATAACATCATGTGAAGAAAAAGTTCTACATAGATCAGAAGAAGGTTTTCCCCATATTATTTTCAGTAATACTGGCTGTACTTTTTGTGAGAAATGTGCTGAAAACTGTCCTGAAGAAGTCCTTTCTATTGAAAAAGGGATAAAGAAGATACAGGTTAATATAAGTATAGATATAGAAAAATGTGTTGCGTGGAAAAAAACTATGTGTTTTTCCTGTAAAGAACCTTGCTTAGAAAATGCTATAAAATTTGAAGGATTATTTAATCCACAGATAATACCTGATTTATGTACAGGCTGTGGTTTTTGTATATCTGTCTGTCCAACATCTGCTGTGATTGTTGATCTTCCTTCGGGAGAGGGTGATGCTTAGATTTATTATTCTTTTCTTCGTCTTTATTGGGATTGCACATGGGAAGGTTTTTAAAAAGACGGATATAATCGACCTTAAAAGTGCTATTACTGAGATAAGGTTAAAGGATGGTAAACTGTATGCGTCTGTAGAACTGGGAAAGATATTTGTACTTAATCTGGAAAACAAAAAAATTGAAAAAGTTATTAAGTTTCCCGATATTGAAAACTATTTTGGTGAAAAGCTGCAGCCCAAAGTTTTCTCTATTGATATCTGCGATAATGGAAATATTACTGCGATAGTTGAAGGCTCAGATGGAACAAGAGAGCTTAAGTTTGTTACAGTAAATAATGGAGAAATTCATACAATAATTCCTGGAAAAAGCAGAATATCTATGACAAAAGTAAGATTTGTTGATAAAAATCATGTTATAGCTGCCACTACGGGAGATGAAATTCTTCTAATATCCTTAAAAGATAAAAATATCCTTTATAGAAAATCGGTAGGTATGTCCACATTCTCTGATATGGAAATAAATGAAGACAAAACAGTTGTTGCTGTTGGAGACGAATCTGGAGATGTTCATATTGCAGATGTAAAAACAGGAGATCTTATAAAAGATCTTACTGGAATAAATGTTGATAGACTTTTTAATGTTGATTTCAGAAATGGGAAAGTTGCTTCAGGCGGAAGAGATAGAAGGGTTGCCGTTTATGACCTTAAAACTGGAAAAGGTAAAAGGTTTGATGGAGAGTTCCTTGTCTTTGGACTTGGTCTCAGCCCATCAGCAAGATATGTTGCATATCTATATAATGATAAAAATGATGTTGCGGTAGTGAATGTTGATACAGGAAGCAGGGTAGATATGCTGACAGGACATGACTATACTGTAAGCGTAATTCTTTTTTTAGATGAGGACAGTATTGTTGTTGGTTGTGATGATGGAAAAATATTTTTCTGGAGGAGGTAGCTATGAATATATCAAGTATAGTTGTAATGACACGTCCCGAACACATTCAGGATGTTTTAAAAAGCTTAGAGGAAAGTGGACTGTGCGATATACATTTTTACGACGAAAAAGGAAGGATTATTGTAACAATTGAAGGTGAGGATGTTTATGAAGAGACGTTTAAGCTTAGAGCAATACAGGATATACCTCATGTAGTTTCTGCTGAGATGTCTTTTGCATACAGTGAGGAAGAGCTGCAAAAAGCTATAAATGAATTTGAAAAAGTCCAGAAGGAGCAGGAAGTACCTGAGATACTTGAAAGAGACGATGTAAAAGCGGAAGCTATAGTATATAAGGGACATATAAAAGCTTATATAGGCTAAAAGAGACTAAAAGATTAAAAGTTTATTTTGCCAGCAGGAAATGGAGGGGGCATTGATTCTTTGTGTAAAACTATATAATTTTCAAAAAAAACCACAAGTTATTCTTAAATTGATACAAATCAATGACTATTTTTCATCAAAAGTGAATCTTAAAAAGAGATATTTTGTGATTTTTGAAAATTCAATGGAGGTAGGGTTATGAGTAAGAGAAAGCTAAAACTTGCCCTTGCGTCGCTAATTATGATGGAAGGTTTTATATTGGGGCAGGGGGCTGTTTCAGACGTTTCAGCACAAAGTGCATTTATTGATGATGTAAAACCATATCTTGAGTTCAGACCAAGATATGAGTATGTAGATGTAAGTGGGAGCGCAAATGACGCTGCAAGTGCCTTAACATTAAGAACAAAAATTGGTGTAAAAATTGGTTCTGTTCTTGGGGTTTCTGGACTAAAAGCCCAGATTGAAGCTATTGATGTTGGTGCTTTTATTGATGATTATTCTCCACAAAAAGCAGGTTATGAAACAGTAGCAGATCCAGCAAATACGAGAATTACCCAGGCATATATCTCTTATACTACTGGAAAAACTACGTTTATAGCAGGTAGAAAGTATGTGATTATTGATGATCACAGATTTATAGGAACTGTAAACTGGAGACAGATGCCCCAATCTTTCGGTGTTTTGGCTGTTGCTGACAACACCATACCAAACCTTAATGTACTTATTGCGGGAATTTATGAGAGAAAAGGAATTCTTGAGAAGTTCAATATGGACTGGAAATTAGATAAGATGCCTCTGATATTTGATATTAACTATACCGTTATGCCTCAGTTAAGATTGAAAGGTTTTGCATATCTTATAACGGACGTTCACAATACTTATGGGGTGAAAGCTTCAGGAAAAGTCGATCTTGGAGCTGCGAAAGTTTCGTATCTTGCAGAATATGCTCAGCAAAAAGATCCTTATACAACGGACAACGTAGCTACTAAACCAAAAATAGACACTGATTACTACAGATTAAAAGTGGGTGCATCTTCTGGTGGTTTCTTCGGCGGTCTGATGTACACATATTTCGGAGATGCAGGTGGAAAGGCAAAAGGTTTCTCTGTACCACTCGCAACCAACCATAAATGGGATGGATGGTCTGATGTTCTTTTAGCAGGAGCGGCTGGTGGTTTTGATGGAGGTTTAAATGAAATCTGTATATCTGCAGGATACAAAAATAAAACTATAGGAAAAATAATGATTGCCTATCTAACGTTTGATTCAGATAAAAGCGTTGGCGGTATAGGTAAAAGTGTCGGTACAGAGATAGATGCCCTTTATGCTAAAAAGTTAACAAAAAGGTTATCTTTCCTTGCAAAAGCTGCATTCTACAATGCTGACAACGGATATTATACAGGGGGATCATTAAGAGGAACAAGCGATGTTACCAAATACTGGTTAATGCTTGATTACAAGTACTAATGTAAAAAAGGCGGGTATATCTCTCTTGCCCGCCTTTTTTATCAAGTAAGTAAATTTTTACTTATACGTCTGATAAATCAATATCAATGGAGGGAACATCATGAAAGTGTCAAGGAGTCTAACAACCTTTCTGTCTGCTGCAACAGTGGCTTCATTCCTTACAGTCGCTGTAACAGCAGCGGATGCAGGACCACCGTTAAGTAAAAAGGAAATGAAAAAAGCATCACAGCTCTACTTTGACCGTTGTGCAGGATGTCACGGTATGCTCAGAAAAGGTGCTACAGGACCGGCATTGACCCCTGAAGCATTGAAGAAAAAAGGATATAATACTGAAGTTTTAGAAGCGTTTATCTACAACGGTACTCCAGGTGGTATGCCTGACTGGGGTAAACAGGGAGTTCTTTCTAAAAGCGAAATTAATCTTATTGCAAGATTTTTACAGCATGAACCACCGTCACCTCCTGAGATGTCAATGGCTGATATGAAAAGATCATGGAAGGTATTTATTCCACCCGAAGAAAGACCAAATAGACCTCAGCACAATCTTAACTGGAAAAACTTCTTTGGCGTTATATTAAGGGATGTGGGTAAAGTTGCTATTATTGATGGTGACACCAAAAAACTTGTAAATATAGTTGATACAGGATTTGCTGTTCATATTTTAAGATCTTCCGCTTCAGGAAGATATATGTACTCTATTGGAAGAGACGGAAAAGCTACGGTTATAGATCTCTGGCTTAAGAAACCAGATAAAGTTGCAGAGGTTAAAACATGTTACGATGCAAGATCTATAGATACAAGCAAATATCATGGTTATGAGGATAAGTATGCAGTTATTGGATGCTACTGGCCTCCTTCATTTGTGGTAGTAGATGGTGAAACGCTTGAACCTAAGAAGATAGTATCAACAAGTTCATATTTCTATGATACTCAAGAGTTTGTTAGAGAAGCTCGTGTTGCTTCAATAGTTTCCTCACATTACGACCCAATCTGGGTTCTTAACATAAAAGAAACTGGTCAGGTATGGCTTGTTGATTACTCAAAGGTGGATAAAGGAACAATAAAGATAGATATGATAGATTCTGAAAGATATCTGCATGACGGTGGTTGGGATCTCTCAAAAAGATATTTCCTTGTTGCAGCTAATATGAGAAATACTATTGTTGTTATTGATACAAAGGATAAAGAATTAGAAGCCCTAATAAAAGTTGGAACAAAACCTCACCCTGGAAGAGGTGCAAATATTGATCATCCTAAATATGGACCTATCTGGTGTACAGGCCATATAGGTGAAACAAGAGTTGCATGTATAGGAACAGATCCTGATGGACATCCAGAGTATGCCTGGAAAGTAGTGAAATGGTTTAAGTTGCCAGGTGAAGGTGGTGGAAACCTATTTATAAAGACACATCCAAACTCAAAATACATTATTGCTGACAAACCTTTAAATCCAGATCCTAAATTAAAGAGAAGTATGTTTGTATTTGATAAAATCTCATTCAAACATGTAAAGACGCTGGAAGTTCCTAAAAAATATAAAAACGTAAGAGCTGTTCATCAGGAATTTAATGAAGACGGTTCGGAAATATGGATATCTGTGTGGGGTAAAAAAGATCAGCCAACTGCTATTCTCGTTTACGATGCTAAGACATTAAAACTGAAAAAAGAAATTACTGGAGACTGGGTAAGAACACCTACCGGTAAGTTTAACGTGACAAATACAATGAAGGATATCTACTAATAATGAGAAGATGGTTGCTGCTGCTGCTGTTTGGTTTATCAGTCGTAGCTACCTCCTACCCTCAGGAAGTAGGAGAAGGGCAACTACTTTACCAGACTCACTGTGCCTCTTGCCATGGGGAAGACAGGGCTGGTAAAGTAGCCCCTCCTCTTTTTTCTTTATTTTTAAAGCGTTATTCAGAAAAAAAACTATTCAATATTATTAAAAATGGTCTTCCTGCTTCACAAATGCCAGCATTCCCTAATCTATCTGAAATAGAGATAAAACAGATTATAACATACATAAAAAAACCGGCAAATATAAACTGGGATTTAAAGAGGATTAAAAACAGTATTAAGTTAAATTCTAAAAAGTCAGGAAAAGAGCTAAATGTGAAGGATATTAAAAATGTTGTTGCTGTTGTTGAGAGAGGAAAAAATAAAGTATGGATTATGGAAGGTCTTCAGATACTTGATAAATTTGATTTTAAAAATGTCCATGGTGGGCTGAAATTTTCCCCGTCAGGTTGGTCGGTTTATATCCCATCGAGAGACGGATGGATCGGTAGATATGATATAGACAGAGGAAGGTTTTTTGGAAAGGTTAGAGCATGTATTTATCTGAGAAATATATCTCTTGATAGAACAGGAAAATATATTCTTGTATCATGCTGGCTTCCTGAAAGCATAGTTATACTTGACGGAGAAACTTTCAGTCCAGTTAAGTTTATTAAAGAGAAGGGGCTTATATCCGCAATATACGAACTATATTCTAAAGATGAAGCTGTTTTCTGTTTTAAAAACAGACCTGTTATAGGATTCCTTGATATTAAAAGTCATAAGATCAGATATACAAAAATTAAAGAACCTTACGAGGATTTTTTTATAGATCCTTTTGAAAAGTTTGTAATAGGAACTTCAAGAAAAGGAACTGTTCTTTCTGTTTATGACCTTGAAAAGAAAAAAGAAGTTTTTAACTATCCTATAGAAGGTATGCCCCATCTTGCTTCGGCGACATACTGGTACCGGAATGGAAAATTTTATTTTGCAACACCTCATATGAGAATGCCCTATGTTACTATATGGGAAATGTATAACTGGAAATTTATTAAGAAAGTAAGTACGGAAGGAAATGGTTTTTTTGTTAGAACACATCCAGCCACACCGTATTTATGGACTGATAACGGAAAAGATAAGATCATTTTAATTGATAAAAATGATTATACTGTCAAAGGTTTGGAAACGTTTAAGGGCAAAAGGGTTATACATACGGAGTTTTCAGGCGACGGGAAGTATGCATATGTGAGCCTTTACAATAGAGATGGAAATTTGCTTATATACGATAGTATTACATTAGAACTTATAAAAAACATACCTGCGAGCATTCCTATCGGCAAATATAACATCATAAACAAATCAAGGAAATATGCTCCTGTACTTTTAGGAAAAGAGGTTTTTCTTAAAAAATGTTGGGGATGTCATCATGAAACCCAGGAAGCATTTGCTCCCTCATTCAGATGGATAGTAAATAGACGTGACAGATCAACTATAATTGCACATATTTTAAATCCGGAAGGTATGTATAAATCATTGGGATACAGCAGAAATGCTATGCCTAAACTGAATTTGTCAGAATGGGAACTTGAGGCTGTTATTAGTTATATGATGGAGTTTAAAAATGCTCAGAATAACTGAATACATAAGGAAGAGTTTAGATGGAAAAAAAGTAAGACCCTTTAATGGCCTCATACTGATCTGGAATCTTACGAATGCCTGCAACCTTTTTTGTCAGCACTGCTACTCAGCGTCAAACCAGAGTAGAGCTGGTGAGATTCCTATTGATGATATAAGATCACAGATACCCTATCTTAAAGAGGCAGGTGTAAAAGTTCTGATACTTTCAGGAGGAGAGCCTTTAATTCGTGAAGATATATTTGATATAGCATATTTATTTAAAGAAAATGGTTTTAATGTTACACTTTCTACAAACGGGCTTTTAATCAATAACAACAATATTAAAAGTATAAAAGAATGTTTTTCATATGTTGGAATAAGTATAGATGGTGATGAAAAGACCCATGACTTTTTTAGAGGTATGAAAGGTGCCTTCAGAAGATCTTTAGACTCGGTAAGGCTTGTAAGAGATGCAGGAATAAAGGTAGGCATAAGGTTTACAATAACGTCGGACACTTACAGATCAATACCTTTCATGTTTGATCTTGTTGAAAATGAAAGAATACCAAAGTTATATTTTTCACATCTTGTATATTCAGGAAGGGGTCGAAACCTTACTCAGGCAGAAAAGGAGGAATATAGGAAGATTGTAGAGTATATAATTGAAAGATCGTTTGAGTTTGTTGAATTTGGTAAAGAAATTGATATTGTTACAGGAAATAATGAGTCCGATGCTGTTGTCCTTTACGAGAAGTTTAGGGAGAAGTATCCGGATAGGGCAGATATACTTTACGAAAATCTTAAGGTTTGGGGTGGAAATCAAGCGGGTGTAAGGATTGCTGATATAGATTATAGAGGGTTTGTAAAACCTGATACATACTTTCCTTTAAAGCTTGGAAATATAAAGGAAGATAATTTCTACAAAATATGGAATTCAAATGGGATACTTAATAAACTCAGACAGCGTCCAAGACCAGTTGAAGGTAGGTGTAAAGAGTGTAAGTATCTTGAGATATGTAACGGAAACTCAAGATCAAGAGCATACGCCGTTTATGGAAATTATTTTGCGGAGGATCCAGAATGCTATATCTGATTATTTCTTTCCTTATATTTTTTACGAATGTCTTTGGTGAGAAGCTGTATGTAGTTGAAAGGGAAAGAGGAGGTATATCTGTAATTGAAAATTTAGAACGATCAGGAGAGATAAGAGATCTGGGGAATTTAAATCATGCCATTGTCAAGACAGATGGAAATTACAGTTATGTAATAAGTAGAAATGGATATTTTTCAAAAGTTGATAATAGATATGACAGACTTGTAAAGAAGATAAAACCAGGAAATAGTGGAATAGGATTTACATTTATTGGAGATTATATAGCGATAGCCCATTATGATCCCAAAAAAGTTACGATCTTAACAAAGGATCTTGATAAGTATATAGTTGTAGAGACAGGATCAAGAAATGTAGGCATAAAGGTTTTCTATCCCTATCTTGTTTTCTCTCTAATGGATAAAGATCAGATATGGGTGCTGAATGCTGAAAAGGGATTTGAGCTTGAAACAGTTATTGATAATGTAGGAAAACTACCTTTTGATGCTTTAATAGATGAAGATAAGTATATAGTTGGATTTTTTAAAGAAAAAGGGGTTGGAATTCTTGATCTATCAAATTTTAAATACAAAAAGGTAAAGTTTAGATCAAAAAATGATCAGGAAGTTGTTTTTAAAATACCCCATTTCGGTATGTGGGGAATTGTTGGCAACAGAGCTGTTATACCATCTGTTGGAGAAAGAAAAGCATATGTTGTAAATATAAAAAGTATGAAAGTTGAAAAAACCATAGAACTAATCGGCCTTCCAGTGTTTATATCTGTTTCTCCAGATAAAAAATATGCTGTTGTTAACTACAGTGGTGATAAAGAGGATTATATAACAGTAATTGATCTAAAAAATTTTAAACCTATTAAGAATATAAAGGCTGGTAAAAGAGTTATGCACTTTAGATTCTCAAAAGATGGAAAAAGACTTTATGTATCATCTTATTTTGAAAATAAGCTTAAAGTATTTGATACAGACAGTTTTAAGTTAATAAAAGAGATAACAGTTCCTACACCTTCGGGCATTTTTATTGTCCGATAAAGGGGGTTTTATCATGAATGGAAAGGTTTATATTGTCGGGGCAGGACCAGGAGATCCTGAACTTCTTACAGTCAAAGCATTTAAGCTCATACAGAAAGCTGATGTTATCCTATACGACAGACTTATAAATCCCGAGATACTTTTAATGGCAAAACCTGAATGTGAACTTGTTTATGTAGGTAAGGAGGATGGGAAGCATATAATGGAACAGGATAAAATAAATTTTTTACTCCAGGATTTTGCCAAGAAATATAAGATTGTTCTCAGACTTAAAGGCGGTGATCCTTTTGTTTTTGGAAGAGGTGGAGAAGAAGCGCTTTTTCTTGAAGAACAGGGAATAGATTATGAGATTGTACCTGGAATTACATCAGCTATAGCAGTTCCAGCTTATGCAGGTGTTCCTGTAACACACAGAGGGATTTCCTCATCATTTGCTGTTATTACGGGACATGGACATAAGGGAAAATTTCCAGATATTAACTGGGATTCTCTTGCAGGTATAGGAACTCTGATATTTCTTATGGGAGTTTCAAATAGGGAAAAAATAGCCGAGAATCTGATAAAAGCCGGAAGGAATCCGGATGAACCTGTAATTTTTATTGAGAAAGGAACAACTAAGGAACAGAAATCTGTAGAATCAACACTTAGAGAAGTTGCAGAGGGAAAAGTTGTAGTTTATCCACCTGCTATATTTTTGATAGGAGACGTAGTTTCCCTTAGAAAAAAAATACACTGGTTTGAGAACCAGTTAGAGGAGATCCGACTATGACAGAATTTGAGAAAAATCTTTTAATTTTGCTTCAGGAAGGAATACCTCTTGTTGAAAATCCTTTTAATAATATAGCTAAAAAATTGAATGTATCTGAAGATAGGGTATTAGCCTCTGTGGAAAAGTTAAAGAAGGATAAAATTATAAGGCAGATATCTCCTATATACGATACCAAAACACTTGGCTATACCAGTTCCCTTGTTGCGTTTAAAGTTAAGGATATAGACAAGGCAGTTTCAGTTATAAACTCACATCCGGGAGTAAGCCATAACTATGAAAGGACTGATGATTTTAACATCTGGTTTACCATTGCTGTTCCCCCTGACAGCAGTATCGGGCTTGATGAGACGGTTGAGATAATGGCTGATCTTTCTGAAGCTGAAGATTATGTAATATTGAGAACAGTTAAGACTTATAAGATTGGTGTAAAACTTACATTTAACAGACTTGACGAAAGATCAGAAGATGTATATCAAAATTATAGTAAAGGTGATGTAAACCTGTACGAGATAGAGAAAAAGATTATAAAAGTTACACAGGAAGACATACCGCTGGAACCTAAACCTTTTAACATTTTTGCTGACAGACTGGGTATTTCTGTTTATACGTTACTTCACAAGCTTAATCAGTTTAAAGAAAATGGAGTAATGAGAAGATTTGCCGCAATACTTTACCATAGAAAAGCTGGCTTCAAAGCCAATGGAATGACCGTCTGGAAGGTTCCTGAAGATATTGTTGACGATGTAGGTAAGTTTTTTGCCTCTTTTAAATCAGTATCCCATTGTTATTTAAGATCTATTAATGGAAATTGGGATTATAATCTCTTTAGTATGATTCATGGCAAAACTAAAGAAGAAGTAAAAGATTTTGTAAAGATGCTGAGCTATAAGACTGGTATTGCAGATTACAGGATTCTTTATTCAACTAAGGAGTTTAAAAAGAAAAGGATTAGATATTTTTCAGAAGAGTTTAAACAATGGGAGGAGGCTGTTATAAATGGAGAACGTACTGGAGCAAATATCTAAGGTAAAAAGAAATGAACTTGGGACGGAAATACCGATAGTAATTTTCAGGGCTCTTAGGCATTTTACCAGTATATATGCTTCTGATCTATTGGGGGAAAAAGGTGCAAATATACTTTTTGTAAATGCTGGGAGAACACTGGGTAAAGAACTTGGAAAAGTTCTTTACGATAAGGATATAGACAGATATCTATCAAATGTTTCGGATTTTGTTAGAAAAGAGAAAATAGGGATAATCAAGATTGCAGAATTTTCGGATGAAAAGCTTGTTATACAGCTTGATGAGTGTATAACATGTGCAGGTATGGAGAATATAGGGAAGAGAATCTGTTTTTTTGAAGTTGGTCTTGTTCTTGGTATTGTTGAGTATTATCTTGGAAAAAAACTGTCAGCCTTTGAAAGCAGATGCAATGCAAATGGGGAAGGGGTCTGTGAAGTTACAGTTGTTCTAAAATAGAAGAATCATCTTTTTAAAACTATAGACAGTCAAATTATAACTCCTTAATTTATAATCAAATACTTTATTTTATCTGAACTAAAGAGGCTTACCCATTATGGAGTTAAATGTAATAGTACTTCTTCTAAACTTATTTATTTTCTGGATACTTGGCGAATCTGCTGAAGCTTTCTTTAAAAAAGAGATTGAAAGATCCTTAAGATTTTTGTTTGTTATACTATTTATAATCTATTCTGTGGATATGATTATGCTTCTCTTTATTAATTATCTATTTAACTGGTACAGATCTCCAATTCTACTTTTAAAGGAGCAGACAGTATTCTATTTAATTCTTTCTTCACTGGTTTTCTTTTCTTACTTTTTGAAAGGAAAAATAAAAGGTTTTTCATAAAAAAAAAGAGCCCCTAAGAAGGGGCCCGCTACATTACGCAGCTGCAGTGGCAGGTTTTTCTTTAGCAGATAAATACAGTTTGTAAATAATATCGACAAGTATAAGTACAGCACCGGCTAAGATTAATGCGTCAGGGATTATTCTTACCCACATCCAGAATCCAAGACCTTCAAGAACTTCCCTTGTTCTTGCTGCCCAGTATCCGTATTCATATGCCCACTCCATCTGTTTCTCGCCTATAACAAGTGTAGGGAAAGCGTATAGGAATATTCCAGCAGTCATCATCCAGAATGCAAGATTGGATATTTTTTCATCCCAATGTAGTCCTTTAGCAAGAGCATTAGCCCTAACTATGAAATACAGGAACGCTATCGAGATATATCCAAAAGCACCAAGTAATGCAACGTGACCGTGAGCCATTCCAAAGTATGTTCCGTGCTCATAGTAGTTTATTATTGGAAGGTTTATCAGCATTCCGTAGAATCCTGCACCAAGCCAGTTGAGAAATGCTGAACCGACAAGCCATATAAATGCCATTCTAAATGGGAATGCCTGACCAAGTTTTTTAATATGCAGGTACTCTTTTGTAGCCTCTATCATTAATATAACGAGAGGTAATGGTTCAAGTGATGATAAAACACCACCAACAGCAATCCAGTACTCGCTTTCACCCATCCAGAAGTAGTGGTGTCCAGTTCCAAGTGTCCCTGCTGCCACAATCAGGAAAGCTTCAAAGAACATCATAATCGTTGCAAACCTAACACTTACAAGACCAAGTGAGACAGTAAGGAATGCAAGGGTACCGGCTGCAAAGAGCTCAAATGTATTTTCAACCCAGAGGTGAACAACCCACCATCTGAAGTAATCGTCTATAGTAAAGTTTGGCATTATTTTATGTAATGGAGCCATTCCCGCCATATATAAAACAGCTATAGCGAAAGCTGACCAGATTATCATCTGGAGAGGAGGTGTAAGCTTTTCAGCCTGCCTAACTGTAAAGAACACAATTGTAAACCATAAAACAAGACCAACAACAAGACCTATATCCCATACCCTTGCAAGCTCTATATATTCTCTACCCTCGTTTCCAAGCCAGAACCAAAGCTCATCAGGCAGTTTTCCAAGAGCACCAAGCCATAATCCTATGAGTCCTCCTAATCCTACTATTACGAGAGCAACCCAGAGTATATCAACCGCTATTGGGAATTTAAAATCTTTTCCTTTTGTCGCTAAAGGCGCTATGAACAGTCCGCCTGCAAGCCATCCTATAGCTATCCAGAGAACTGCGAGATTAAGATGGAAAGATCTGGCAACGTTAAAAGGAAGCAAAGATTGAGGAACAATCCAGCTGTGCGCAGGATCTGCGTATAGGTGAGCGAGATAACCGCCTAAAGCCACCTGTAGAACGAAAAATACAGGAACAAGAGGGACAAATTTTAACACTTTTTCCTGCATAGGTGTTAAAGATTTGATTTCCAGTGAAGGCGCTGGTTTTTCAGCGTCAAACTTAAGGAAATAATCATAAAAAGCCCACATTACCACTATTGTTAAAGCCCAGCATGCCATGAATGCTATCAAAGACCAGAAAAGAGCCGAGTAAGGAGGAGTCAATCCTACAGCTGGTTCTGGAGGCCAGTTGTTAGTATAAGTAACGTTTGTACCAGGTCTCGTTGTAACAGCAACAAGTGTTGACCAGTCGACAAAAGCAACTATATTTTCAGCCTCTTCTGGTTTTATAAGGCCACCTATCCATGCATAAGATGGATTTCCTTTTACAAGGAACTCTTTTAGGTATTCCTTTGCCTGAAGGTAAGCCTGTTCATGTTCGGGAGTTATTGTCGTAATATCCTCTTTTAAGGTGGAAATCTCTCTTACGTCTTTCTTTACGAGAATGTCAACATATCCCTTTTCTTCTTCTGTAAGATCAGCATAATTTTTTCCAAATTTCTTCTGGGCATAGATATCCTGCAGATTTTTTATCTTTTTATGTAAGAATAAAGAGGTATAGTCCGGTCCGATATAAGCCCCATTTCCCAAGAGGGTTCCGTGATTCATAAGAACGTATTTTTGAAAGTATGCCTTACCCTGAACAACATCGTCGTAAGTGTAGAGTGTAGATGTACCTCTTACTTCCTTAGGAATAGGAGGAACATCTTTGATCTGTTTTATTGTAAGGCCTAAGAAAATAACAGCAGCACCAACTAAACTGAGAACAAAGACTAAAAACCATGTTTTCTGGGAATTATCTCCAGCCATCTCCTGAAACCTCCTAAGTAGTTAAGTAAGTTCTTGATAAATATGCAAAAAGATAACTTATAAGCATAATGGAAAACATCTTCTTGTATATCTTTGCTTCTCCACCTTTATAAATAACAACCAATGTAAAGATAAAAAGAACCAGCGTATAGCTGATTATCATTACAAGTACGGACTGCCCTATTGGGTTGTTTGTAAGATCGTCCATACCGCTCATACTGAGTATAGATAAAAGGAGAATTCCTGTTAAACCGGTAAAAGTTACAAAGATAGAAGAAAGCTTAATATAAGCTTTTAAGTTTTTACCTGTACAAATAGCGTCGCAGGCAATTACGGCAAGAAGAGTTGATCCGAAGAAAGCCGCATTTGAGACAACATGCAACATATAAGATATCTTCCATAAAAGACCGCCTATCTCCATATACACCCTCTCAGATCTGGTATCCCAACATAATTTTTATTATGGCTATAATGCACTGTGCCAGCAGCGTTACAAATAAAAACATTAAGAACAAAGCTGTCAGGAAGATGATAAACCATTGTTTCTTATTAAATCTTTTAAACATTCAATAATTCTCATAATCTTATTTTAGAATTCATACTCTTTTGTCTTAAAAGTAATCAACAACATATCCCATTTCATTGATTCATATCAATTTTGATTACAGCTGAAGCTTTTTTTCAGGGATAGGAGTGATTACAGCCTGAACTATCATATCCTCAACAGCCTCAAATCCGTGAGGTTCATCAGGTTCATAAAAGAAACTTTCACCTTTAGAAAGGCTGTTTGAGTTTTCGTAAGAGCCTGCAAAAAAGTTGCCCTTACCTTTCAGAACAGTTACAACAACCTCTGAAGAAGTTGTATGAAGAGGGATCTTCTGTCCTGCTTTAAGATGAAAATAAACCATCTTAAAGTTTTTCCCTGTTTTTGCAGGTTGGATGTGGGGTTTTTCTTCGTTGAAAACCCCTTCAGGTTTTAAAGTCTGACCCATTGTATAACCTCCTAAATTATTTTGAGTTCTTCTTATCAAAGGATAAACATAAGTTTTGCAAGTATTATGACTGTAAAAACGGCTATAAATGCAAACTGGTGGATATAATCAAAAAGCTTGTTTTCAGACTTTCCAAGTTTAAACATAGTTATTGCTGTAATAACTCCAATTATTACAGCAAAAGCTATGGATACTTTCAGTGTCAGTACCTTTCCAAAAATTGTTGACAAATCAAGATTTTTTATATGGTAATGAAACATAAATAAACCTGATAAGTAAAGACTTAAAACAAAGATAGGAACTATCTTTATGCCTCTTTTTCTTATTATTGTAATCTCTACCTTTTTAAAAAAGTCTTCGCCAAATTCCTTTTTCAATACTGGTAGCATAACAACCTCAACGAATAGAACGCCACCAAAGACAACAGCACTTACAAGATGTATTATTTTTGCTATTTCATACATAGTTAGATCTTTATGTTGCTGAATTTATGTATATCTTCTACAGCTTCGGAAAGTGTAGTACCAAAGAACATCTCATATATCTCATTTCTTTTTTCTGCCCACTTGTGATGTATAACGCATGGATTTTCGTCTGAACATGTATCAAAGCCAAGTATGCATTTGTTAAAGAAGTCTGTTCCGTCTATGGCAGCAATTATATCAAGCAGTTTTATCTCATTAGGAGGTTTTGCTAGTCTAACACCGCCGTTTGGTCCTCTATAAGATTCTAATAGACCTATTTTTACAAGTTTTTGGAGGTTCTTAGAGAGAAAGTAAAATGATAGATCAAGATCTTCAGCTATTTTATGTATAGATAAATAACTGTTCCTGTCTCCATATTTTGCAATGTATATCATTGCTCTTATAGAGTCTTTACATGCTACAGAAAGCATTATTCGAATCTCTCCAGATCAAGTTTTAATATATCAGGAAAGAGGAAATGTTCTTCTTCAATAAAATGATCTTTTATTAAAGTAAAAACCCTGTCAGCATATTTAACAACTTCTTTCTGAGATGTTTTTCCTTTTTTGTATTCTTCTACTGCAGTTTTAAGATCTTCTATAGCATCCACAAGGGTCTGATGTCCGAATATAAGTGCTCCACTGTCAAATGTAGCATCCGCCTCTTCTATGGCATCAACAAGGTCTTCTTCTTCTTTTCTTGCGTGTTCTTCAAGCTCATTGTCTATAAACTGTAAAATATCATCAAGCAGTTTATCCGAAAAATCGTTTTCAAGTCTTTCCTGAAAACCTTTAATCTTTTTTAAAAGGTCTGTGTGTTCAACAGTTAGTTCTTTAAGGATCCTTTCTATCTTTCCCATATCTTCCTCTTATTTAAGATTTCATACTATTTTATCTTAAATATAGGAAAATAATTTTCTATGATTTAGATCAACTATCCACCATATCTTAACTTTGCAGCAAGAAATATTATAGATATTCCCAGAATAAGATTTAAAACGCCAATAATCCTTGCTGATATTCTAAACTTTTTGTTTATATGAGATCTGGGACCTATATAAAAATCATGTATTGCAGCAAGTAGGACGGTAAGTAAAAATAAATGTATCTTATGATGAAGGGTAGAAGCATAATCATTTGAAAAGTTAAAAAGATCATGGAAAGAGACGCCCATTACGTGCATATTGTAAAGACCTGTCAAAAACAATATTGGAAGTCCAAGTACAGTTCCCCACAGACTGTATCTCTTTCCAACCTCTTGATAGGATCTGACGCTTAGATCTTCAGGGAGCTTTCTAACATAAGGAGACAATGCAAGAACCATAAAAAGCATACCTCCTATCCAAAAGGAAGCTACAAGAATATGGATCGTGAGGACAATGATGTCTAACATTTTTATACCTGATAAGTATTTATACTAAATCTAATCTTAAAACCAAACCACCTTCAAAGTCAAACTTGGCTTTGCATTGATCTTTTTTTTCATATAAGCTTTTTATAAAAAAGGGGTGAATGATTTGGATTTGGGAAAGTATCCTTTAATAGCTCTTCCTTTAGATGACAGGGATATTGACAGTAGATTATCTATAGCGAGAGATAAAGGAATTGATATAATTGAGTTAAGAATTGATATGTTCAGTAATACGCAACCGGAGTATGTGAAGAATATATCAAAAAAGGTTAAAAATTCAGGATTTAGTATTATAGCAACTGTAAGATCCGTTAACGAGGGAGGATCAAAAAGATTAACGGATCATGAAAGACTTAATCTTTTTAGAACCGTCTCTGATTATGCTGATATAATTGATATAGAACTTAGATCTATAAATCTACATAATGATCTATTAAAACTGTGTAAGGATAAAGGTAAATTTCTTCTCGTTTCTTATCATGATTTTGAAAAAACTCCTTCAGAAGAAGAGATACAGAGAATAATAGATCTTTCTTCCTTTGGAGATATAATAAAATTTGCTTTTATGGTCAACTCTACCGAGGACGTTGGAAAGATAATGTCATTAACACATAAAAATAGGGATAAAAGGATCGTATCAATAGGTATGGGAGATCTTGGAAAGATCACAAGGGTTGCTGGATTTTTCTTCGGATCACTTATAACTTATACATATATAGGAGAATCTGTCGCCCCGGGACAGATAGAGGTGGAAGAGCTGTTAAAGGAGCTTAAATTTTATGGATTGAGGAGATAGAGATGGAACATCTAACAAAAGACCAGGTTGAAGAACTTAAAAATATGCTTTTACACTGGAAAGAACAGCTTTTACAGGAAAGTCATGACTCAATAGGCGAGCCTCTTTCTTATGAAGGTGGAGATGAGATAGATAGAGCAGATACTGAGGCTGGAAGACTTGTTATGTTAAGAAATCTTGATAGAGATAGAAAGGTACTGAAAAGAATAGAGATGACTCTCCAGAAGATTGATTATGGAACTTATGGAATATGCGAGATGTGTGGAGAGCCAATTCCGTACAAGAGATTAAAAGCCCGTCCTATAGCAAAGCTGTGCATAAAATGTAAAGAGTTAGAGGAAGAGAACGAGTGATAGGAGGGTGACATGAAAATAAATATAACTGATTTAGATGCCCTTATTATTGTTGATATGCAAAATGATTTTATGCCTGGAGGTGCATTACCTGTTCCAGATGGAGATAAGATTATTAATACCTTAAATAGATATATCCATTTATTTTCACAAAAAGGGAATCCTGTTTTTTTCACAAGGGACTGGCATCCTGAGGATCATATTTCTTTTAAAGGATACGGTGGCATATGGCCACAGCATTGTATTCAGAATACAAAGGGTGCACAGTTTCATCCTGATTTAAAAATTCCAGCTGACAACAAGTTTATAATCTCCAAAGGTGTTTCAAGAGATTTTGATGCTTATTCTGGTTTTCAGGGAACAGTTCTTGACAGTCTTTTAAGGGAAAGGGGGATAAAAAGAGTTTTTGTTGGAGGTGTAGCTACAGATTATTGCGTTAAAAATACAGTGCTGGGAGGTCTTAACCTCGGTTATCAAGTTTTTGTTATTGAAGATGGGATAAAAGGTGTTGATATAAATAAGGGAGATAGTGAAAAAGCTTTAGAGTTTATGAAGGATAAGGGAGCGATTATAATAAGATTTGAGGATTTAGTATGATTTTCTCAACAACAGATTTTATTGAAGGAAAAAAGATTAAAGAATATAAAGGAATTGTATCAAAGGAAGCGGTTATAGGAGTAAATATAATCAGGGATGTTTTTGCAAAGGTCAGGGATATTGTAGGCGGAAGATCTTCTGCTTACGAAAAAGAACTTTCTAATGCAAGGAGTCAGATTCTTAATGAACTTAAAATTGAAGCAGAAAATCTTGGAGCAAACGCTATTGTTGGTATAAATTTCAGTTATGAGATGTATCAATCTATGCTCCTTGTTTCTGTATGGGGAACAGCTGTAGTTGTGGAGTAATATGGAGTTTGAGTATATAAAGGATATAAATAAGGCTGTAAAATCTTTAGATATTTTTAAGAAAGACAGGTATCTGTTTGTAGATACAGAGGTTGCTGTTAGATCTTTTGATGATATAGATTTTTTTTCAGACAGAGTACGTCTAATCCAGGTAGGAAATTACAAAAAGATATTTATTTACGATATGTTTTATATTCCTGAATTCCATACTTACCTAAAGAAACTGTTTGAGAACAAAGGTATTGTAGGCCACAATCTAAAGTTTGATATTAAATTCTTAAAAACAAACTTTAATATATATCCTCAAATTGTTTTTGACACTATGATAGCTTCTCAGTTGCTTTCGGAGGATTCACGGGAAAAACATTCGCTTTCTGCCCTGTCCCACAGATTGACAGATATTTATCTTGATAAATCACAGCAAAAGTCACCCTGGGGTATAAAAGATCTAACGGGAGAACAGATAAGTTATGCAGCTAAAGATGTTCAGGTTCTTTCGGAGATATTTCCCGTTTTAAGAGATAGGCTCAACAGTATAAAAACCTCCCATAAGGCTACAGGGAAAATTCATGAAACGTTTGGTCTTGATAATGGTGTTGCTGTAGTTGAGATGGCTTTTGTTCCTCAGCTTGCTGAAATAGAACTTAGAGGTATGCCTGTTGATGAAAAGATGCTTAAAGGCATGCTTCAAAAGACCTCTACAGAATACCAAAAAAAGTATATCGATTTTGTTAGAAATTACGGCGTTGACCCATTTTCTCCACAAAAAGTAACAAACTGGCTGAGTACAAAGTTAGGACTAAAGCTTCCAACAACACAGAAAGGATCTCTATCTTCGCAGGATTCAGCACTGAAAAAGTATCTGGACAAAGAGGAAGTGAGAAACCTTTTATACATAAGATCTGAAAAAAAGATACTTGATAAACTTAAAGAATTGAAGTCTCATCTCAGGAAAGGCAGAATTTATACACAGTTTAGACAGATAGGTGCACCAACAGGAAGAATGGCTTCTCTCAGGCCTAATCTCCAGAATATAACAAGAGATCTTAGAGTTCTGTTTAAAGCACCAGAGGGAAAAAAACTTATTGTTGCAGATTATTCTCAGATCGAACTAAGGATAGCTGCTGAATATGTGAATGATGAAACTATGATAAAAGCTTTTTCTGAAGGAAAAGATCTTCATAGATTTACGGCGTCATTAATCCTTGGAAAAGATTATGATCTGATAACAAAGGAAGAAAGACAAATGGCTAAAGCTATAAACTTTGGCCTTATTTATGGTATATCGCCACGATCTCTTATGGAGTATGCAAGGAACAGTTATGGTGTTGATATATCTCTAAAAGATGCACAGCAGTTTCATTTTAAGTTTTTTGAGATTTATAAAGGCTTTAAAAATTGGCATGAAAAGGTGAAAGATTATCTAAAAAATAACAGTAAGATAATTGTTTATACACTTTTAGGAAGGAAAATGACAGTAAAAAGATTTACAGAAGCTGTAAATTTTCCAATACAGGGAACAGGTAGCGATCTCCTTAAAATGGCCGTAGTTTTTTTTGGAAAGCTAAAAGAAAATAGAGATGCTGGTATAGTTAATCTTGTTCATGATGAGATAATTGTTGAGACAGATCAAAGTATATCTGAAGAGGTAAAGACTTTACTATCGGAGAGTATGCTAAAGGCTGGGAAAATACTGCTTAAAAAGGTTCCTGTTGAGTTTGAGGTTGAAGTTGTTGAAAGCTGGGCTGAGAAATAATCGTTGGATATACTTTCACCTATAAGATTTTAACAGTTTCAAAATCTCTTTTTTCCTTTTTATTTCTGCAAGACTATATGGAGAAATGCCGTTTTTGTCTTTTATGTAAGGATCAGCACCATGCATCAGTAAAATTTTTACGACCTCCTTATGTCCGTAATATACTGCCCAGTGAAGAGCTGTTCCTCCTTTATCATCTGCTGCGTTGATGTATGCACCCTTTGCTAACGCAAATCTGAGAAGTTGTACATCTCCTTTCTTAGCTGCTGATATAAGCATACTATCTGGATCTGAAAAATCTGTTCTACCACAGCTTGAGATTAAAACTGAAAGAAATAAGATAGAAAGAAATTTTACAAAGTTTTTTAAAGCCATATAAATATAATAAACTAACATTTGTTTGAAAGTACAGTACTGTTGTATATATTTGATTCTGGAAGGTGTGACTGAATGGAGAATATATTTAAAGATGAGGCTATAGTTTTAAGAAGATCCTGTGTTGGAGAGTATGATTTTTCAGTTACAGTGTATTTCCGGAAACATGGAAAGGAAAATATTTATATACCAAAAGGTCAGATAGTTAGATCTCCATTTATCACATCAACTGAACAGTTTAACTGGTTTAAGGGAGTTTTTTTATACAGAAAAGACAATGTTTATGTTAAGGAGATAGATGATTTCAGAAATCTTTCCCTTAAGATCGCTTCCAGTATAGATATTTTTGAAACGGCTTTTTATTTTTCAAATCTTTTTAACAGATATGTTATATTTCCTGATGAGAGGCTTTTTATTTTTCTTAAGAAGAGTTTCTACTATCTTACAAAAGCAAAAAAGGTCAAAAATCATAGGATAAACTTTATATCAAAGCTGATATTTCTCTCGGGTATATTTCCACAGCTTTATAACTGCTCAATATGTGGCGAGGAGATAAATAAAAAAAATTTTAAAGGGATATCTTTAAAAAATGGAGGATCTGTATGTGTAAACTGTAGTTCAACGGATATAAATCCTTATATAAATTATTATGATATAAAATTTATTGATATATTCAGCAAGATATCTTTTGATAAGATTGAAAGTATCAGTATTAAGAAACCTGACAGAATAGAACTCTTCTTAAACGAGTATATTAAGGAGAAGGCGTGATAGGGTAGATACCCTATCACACACCTTTCATCTGTAGATATTCTTTTATCTCATGAAGTAGCTGTGCAGGATTTTTAACTGGATAAGCTATACTTTCAACTACCTCGCTGCTGTCCAGACCCTTTATAGTTATATTTGAAAGTTTTTCTTTTAAAGGCTGAGGACTTTCAACAGGGTACTTAAGACCTTTTATATTCTTAAGAACAAGATACGCCCATGGTGCTTCGCATACCTGAACAGCTTTTGCTGAAAGCTCTCTGCAGAATTCAAGTATGGTTTGAGATTCCTGACCCTCTTTTACCAGTTTGTATGCAAGTTTTGCTATTCCTCCTGCTGTATGAACTCTAAGTTCCCTTTTTTCTTCTTTTGTAAGTTCTTCCATATGTTCTATCTTAAAAATGGCAGCATTTGGATCAGCTCTGAGTATATTTCTTACAGTATTTTTAGTAAGTCCTACTATCTCGGCTATTTCTTCCTCAGTCTTGAGATACTCTTCCCTTAGTACTACAGCAAACGAAGCCCTTGCTAAGGATGGAAGCCATGTTAAAGTTTTATACTCAGCAAGTTTATGAAGTCCACCAAGCAGATCAATAGCTTTGAAAAAAACTCTACCTACAAGATGTTCAAGATCGTACTCGCTTACAGGTGGTGCTGTCAGTTGTATAACCATCTTCATCCCTCCTTCTTTATTTTCCTGAAACAGGTTCTAAAACTCTTACAAGACCTGTTTCAGTAATTTCCATAAAATGAGTTTTTGTATCATGTCCGGACATCCTGCATCCGTCAATTCTAAAAAGTCTAACTATGTCTCCCACTTCTCTTTTATAGAGTCTTGCTTTAAAAGAGGAATCTATAAGCTCTTTGGCTAAGACCATAGTTCCATCAACTATATGGCCAACAGCATAACCACCTGCGGCCTCTGCTGTTAGTTCCTCATGTCCACTTCTTTTCTGGGATACAAATAAAGCTGTCTGATACCATTTCTTCATAAAGTTAAAAAGCCTTCTAACAATTCCTCTTGCCATCATCTCTTTATTTTCAAAAAGACCTGTTACAGAGTCTATAACCGTGTATTTTATGTGGTAAGTTTTGATCGCATATGCAAGTGTTGCGAGGAGGTCAGGTATATTTTCCCTTAATGTACTGTGAGATGCAGCATCAATAAGAACTATATTATCTTCAAAATCATCAAAATTATATCCCATTGCAGCAGCCCTGAGTTTTATTGATGCTATAACAAAATTTGCAGGGGATTCTACGGTTATAAAAGCTACTTTATGTCCTTTCCTTGCCTGTTCAACTGTGAACTGCTCAACCATCAGTGATTTTCCAGTGTCTGAGACTCCTGTTATATTAAAAACAGAGTATGCTGGTATTCCTCCAAGGCTTTTTTTTATTACCTTTCCTTCTTCTACCTCTACTATGAAGAACAGATCATCAAGACCTTCTATCCCTGTAGGTACACCGTAAACCTTAGGAGCTTTTTCAAGAGCTTTGCTTCCTGTGAAAATGCTTTCTTTGACAACTTTTGGTTCTCTATGTTCCGTAACATACTCCTTTTCTTGATATTTTGGATCGTCGCTCATTTACCATCCCCCTTTATTTGTCCTCACTAAATAAGATATTTTGTTATAACTTGCTGTCAACCTTAATCTTCAAAATATTCAGCCCCCCCTTCTTTCGTTTCCCATACTACAACTTTCTGGACAGTTGGATATCTCTCTTTTATCTTTTCATATATCCATTTTGCTAAATTTTCTGCACTGGGTGAAAAATCAAATATTTCATTTAAACATTTGTAGTCAGGTACTATCTCATCTAATAATGATTGTATTTCTAAAAAGTCATATCCCATACCTCCCTTATCAAGTTTTTCAGCTTTTATGAATATTTCTACAAGCCATGTATGACCGTGTAAAGGTTCAGGTTTCCCATGGTAGTCAGTGAGAAAATGAGCTGCCTGAAATTCCCTTTTAACTCTAATTATAAAAGGCATAACCACCTCAGTTAAGTTTTTCTTTTTTCTTTTTTATCTCCCAATAAATGCTGTCAAAAATATCAGATAGCTGGTTTGAAAAGTTTTCAGCTATATCATCTATATAACTGTCAGGTGAGATTATATCCCAGATATAAGGGTTGTTCCCGACGATTCCAGTTCCATTCCTAAGGTCATAGATAACTACTGTTACAACAGAGAGAGGAGTAAATTTAGGGGATAAAGAGGCTGTCTTTTCAAGTATATTATCGTTTACAAGCTGGATTATGTAATATTTTTCTTCTTTTTTAATTCCGATTATTTTAAGCTCATTCTTTTCGGCTTTAGCTATCAACTCGTTTATGTATTCTTCAGGTTTTGTATTGGGATATGCTTTCTCAAGTAAAATAGTTGATCTGACAGTGTTAACAGCCATCCCGTAAACAAAAAAATACAGAAATATTAGTGTGGCAGATATACCAAATCCTGTAATTATTATAAAAGGCCAGTTCTTTTTCATTACTGTTGTTTTTCTTCCTTTTTTTGTTTTTCCTCATTATAGCTTGCTTTTATGGCAAGTCCCCATATAAGTGCCACGGTGATCACCATAAAGGAAAAAAATATTATTCCTGCTAACTCCCACCATGAATTTTCCATTTTTATCCTCCATATTCTGATCTAAATTTATATTATAAGCTTTTTAAAATATTTTAAAAGTATAGTTAGTAAAAATTAACTTTATGGTTTTATAATTCTAAAAAGAATCTTTTGGAGGTTAAGATGGAAAATCTAATTCTTATGATGGTTTTATTCATATTACTCGTGATTGTAACTATCTTTTTTGGTATGAGGCTGGACTGATCTTTTTTTATTTAAAATTTCTAAATTTTAGTATAATAAGGTTAATTTTCAATATTTAAATCAATCAAGGAGGAACAAAGATAAATGTTTAAAGTTCTTGTTACAGATCATATATCAAGTGTTGGACTTGATATCTTAAATAAAGATGAAGATATAGAGCTTGATTATCAGCCTGAAATACAGTGGAATGAACTTTTAGAGATAATATCGGACTATGATGCTATTATAACGAGAAGCAGGACACCTGTCACAGAAGAACTCCTTGAAAGGGCTGAAAGGCTTAAAGTTGTTGGGAGAGCCGGTGTTGGTGTAGATAATGTTGATCTTGAAGCTGCATCAAAAAGGGGAATACTTGTAGTTAACACGCCTGGTGCAAATACTGTAGGTGCTGCCGAGCTTACTATAGCTCATATGTATGCTGTTTTGAGAAAGCTTCATCTTGCCCATGAGTCAATGCTTCATGGTGAATGGAACAGAAAAAAGTTTATGGGTGAGGAACTGGACGGGAAAGTTGTTGGTATTATAGGTTTGGGGAATGTAGGTTCTCAGGTTGCTATAAGGTGTAAAGCTGCAGGCTCAAAGGTTATTGCTTACGATCCTTATATACCCAGGGAAAAAGGCGATAGGCTTGGTGTTGAGCTTGTTGATACACTTGAGGAACTTATTAAAAGATCTGACATAGTAACCCTGCACTGTCCGTTAACTGAAGAGACAAGAGGTATGATAGGCAAAAAAGAGTTTGAGATGATGAAGGATGGTGTTTACTTCATAAACTGTGCAAGGGGAGGGATAGTTGATGAAGATGCAATGTATGAGTTTATGAAAAAAGGGAAATTTGCTGGTATAGGTCTTGATGTTTTTGGAAAAGAACCTCCTGACGACAGGATAAGAAGGATTTTTGAGTTTTCCAATATAAGCCTTTCTCCACATATTGGGGCAAACACATACGAATCTCAAGATAAGGTGGCCATAAAGATAGCAAATCAGGTGATAGCTGCCCTTAAAGGACAGTTTGTTGAGGCAGCAGTTAATGCACCTTTTACAGTTACTGAGGGTTTTGAAAACATAAAAGCTTATCTCCTGCTTGCTGAAAGGCTTGGAAGCTTTTTAACCCAATATGCAGGTGGGAACTTCAGAGAACTTCACGTTGAGGTAAGAGGATCTATAGCAGAACATATAAAACCTATTGTGGCTTATGTTTTAAAAGGTTTCCTTTCTCCGATTCTCGATAGACCTGTGAATATTATAAATGCTCCTTTTCTTGCAAAGGAAAGGGGTATAGAAATTGTTGAATCAACAAGGGAAGAGGGTCTTAACTTTAAGGAGTTTATTAAAATAACAGCTAAAGAGAATGGAAAGGAACATACTGTTGGCGGGACTGCTTTCTACGGTAAATTTCCTAAAATAATGTTGATAGATAAGTACTGGATAGATATAGATCCTGAAGGGGTAATACTTGTTTTTGAGAATAAAGATGTTCCAGGGGTGATAGCCAAGCTTGGTGAGATTTTGGCAAGACATAACATAAATATTGCAGGATTCAGACTTGGAAGACTTGAGAAAGGAAAGATAGCACTTGGTGCTCTTCAGTTAGACGAGAGAATCAATGAGGCGATATTAGAGGAGATCCAGAATATTCCTGAGATAATAAAAGCAAAAGAGATAATACTATAAGGAGGATATATACATTGTCGGAAAAAAAGATAAAAATTGCTATAGCTGGTGTGGGGAACTGTGCAAGTGCCCTGATTCAGGGAATTTACTACTACAAGGAAAAACAGAATATTGAAGCAAGCGGTATTATGCATGAAGAAATAGGTGGATATAGACCTTGGGATATTGAGGTTGTAGCTGCCTGGGATATTGATGAGAGAAAAGTTGGTTACGATATATCTGAAGCTGTATTCAACCCTCCAAACTGTACAGCTATTTTTCAAAAAGATTTACCAAAAACAGGAGTAGAAGTTAGAAAAGGTAAAGTTCTGGATGGTTATCCTGAACATATGAAAAATTATCCAGCAGAAAATGCTTTTGTTCTTTCTGAAGCCAGGGAGGATAGTCTTGAAACAGTTACAAAAGTTCTTGTTGAGTCTGGAGCTGATGTCCTTATAAATTATGTTCCGGTCGGTGCTGAGAAAGCCGCCAGATTTTATGCAGAAGCATGTTTAAAGGCCGGTGTTGCTTTTGTAAACTGTATGCCTACGTTCATTGTTTCTGATGACGAATGGGCTAAGAAATTTGAATCAGAAGGTATTCCAGCAGTAGGAGATGATATAAAGTCTCAGGTGGGTGCAACTATAACACATAGAGTTCTTACTCAGCTTCTTCTTGATAGAGGAGTAAAGATAGACAGAACATACCAGTTAAATGTTGGTGGAAATACGGATTTTCTTAATATGCTTGAAAGGAGCAGACTTGCAACAAAGAAAAGGTCTAAAACAGAAGCAGTTTCTTCATTAATCCCTTATGGAATGGATCCGAGAAATATACATATAGGACCGTCTGATTATGTGCCATGGCTTAAGGATAGGAAGGTAGCATTTATAAGACTTGAAGGCAGGCTTTTTGGAGATGTTCCTATGTATCTTGAGCTGAGGCTTGATGTTGAAGATTCACCTAACAGTGCAGGTGTGGCTATAGATGCGATAAGGTGTGCAAAGCTTGCTCAGGATAGGGGTGTTGGAGGAGCTTTATACTCAATATCTGCCTATACTATGAAGCATCCTCCAATTCAGTACACAGACTGGCAGGCAAGACAGATGGTTGAAGAGTTTATAGCAGGCATGAGGGAAAGGTAAAAAAAAAAGGAGGGTAAAATTATGAAAAAAACGGTTTCAACTTTAGCTTTATTCTCATTATTTGGATTTTCACAGGCTGTTCCTCTTTTTGAAGGAGAGATATCTGCAGGTTATATAAAGCAAAAGCCTTCAGGATGGGTTCAGTATAAGGGAGATCAGGTTGATCTTAAAGATGATCTCAGTATTGGTGATGAGAACTCTTATTTTTTCAAAGCCAAACTTGAGCATCCAGTTCCTGTTCTTCCGAATATAGCTCTACAGTACATGAAAATGGATTTCTCGGGAACAGGAACAATAACAAGGTCTTTCAGGTATGGAAATCAGGTCTTTACCGTGGGGGATACTGTAGAATCAAATGTTAAGATGGATCATTATGATATTACCCTTTTTTACAATCTTCCGTTTGTAGGACTTGCAACAGCTGGGATACTGGATGTTGAGTTTGGACTTAATGTAAGGGTTCTTGATTTTGAAGCTCGTGTTAAATCCTCCACACTTGATGAGACCGCATCTGCAACAGTTCCTGTTCCTATGCTGTATGGATCTATTGAGATAAGCCCTGTTAGTCTAATAAGCGTAAAAGCAGAAGGTAGAGGTATAGCTTACGGGGGCCACAGTTATTACGACCTAAATGGTGAGATAAGAATAAAACCTATAACAGTTCCGCTTGCTGTAGATCTCTTTTTGGGTGTAGGATACAGATACGAAAGATTTAAAATAGACGATATAGATGATATCAGTGCTGATATAAAGATAAAACAGCCTTACATAACTGCAGGCCTTTTATTCTAATATAGATAAGCCCCTGTTTTGGGGCTTACCTATCAGATAGTAGTTTTCCACCCTTTCCCCAGTTGTCTCTGCTGATTTCTTCAATCACAACATAAGTTGACGAGGGAGGTTTGTTTGCAAATTTCTCAAGTACTTTTGTTATCTCTTCAACTATTTTCTTTTTCTGTTCCTTTGTTAACTTTCCTGCTACTTTCACATTGACGTAAGGCATTTTATTCCTCCAGATTGTACTGTTTTATTTTTCTGTAAAGGGATGAAAGATCAACCTCAAGAATTTTTGCTATTTCTTTAAGATTTCTTCCATACTGGTTTAAGGCCTGTTTTATTACTTCTTTTTCCGCCTCTTCCCTTGCCTGTTTTAAGGGTTTAATACCTATCTCAGCTTTTGATCTTACAGGTCTATTTTTTACAATGTAAGATGGAAGATCATTTATATTTATCTTCCCCTCACTGGAAAATATGCACAATCTTTCCATAAGATTTTTAAGTTCTCTAACATTACCAGGCCAGCTGTATTTTAATAATGCATCCTTTGCCTCGTCTGATAAAACCGGTTTTTCCATTTTGTTTTCCTTACATGATTTTTCGAGGAAATGTTCTGCGAGCAGAATTATATCTTCTCCCCTTTCCCTTAAGGGTGGAACGTGCAGGGGAACTACCGAGAGTCTGAATGCAAGATCCTGTCTGAACCTCCCTTCCTGTATTTCCCTGTCTAAGTTTTTGTTCGTCGCAGATATAACTCTTATATCAACTTTTATCTTTTGATTGCTTCCAAGTCTGCTGAACTCTTTTTCCTCAAGAACTCTTAAAAGTTTTGCCTGTGAAGAAAGGCTCATATCAGCAACTTCGTCAAGGAAGATTGTTCCACCATCTGCTATTTCAAGTTTACCAAGTTTTCTACTGACAGCTCCTGAAAAAGCCCCTTTTTCATATCCAAACAGTTCTGATTCTAAGAGATCATCAGGAATAGCAGCACAATTAATATCAACAAAAGGTTTGTCTGACCTGCTGCTAAGATAATGGATAGATCTTGCTACGAGTTCTTTTCCAGTACCATTTTCACCAAATATCATAACCCATGCATTTGTTTTGGCCACTTTTTCTATCTGTTTTTTTAGTCTTTTTATAGGTTCGCTCTCACCTATAATCTGGAAACTCTCAAACTCTTTTTCCTTTAAAAATCTGTATTCAACCTCTTTTCTAATCTCTTTACTTGCCTTTTCTATAACAGCAAGTATGCTGTCTGTTGATATTGGTTTTTCAAGAAAATCAAAGGCACCTTCTTTTAGTGCTTTTACAGCTATAGGAATATTTGCATGCCCCGAAATCATAACTATCTTTGAGATAGGGCTGTTATCCTTTATAAAATGTATAAGATCTGTTCCTTCACCGTCAGGTAGCCATACATCGAGAAATATGATCTCAAAATCCTTTTCCTTAAGTCTATCTTTTGCTTCTTTTATAGACTGGGCTGTTTCTACGTAAAAGCCTTCATCTTCTAATATATCCTTGAGAAGATCTGTTATATTTTTTTCATCGTCAATAACCAAAATGGAAAAACCATTCATCTTACATTCCCTGTATTTTTATTGAAACTATAATATAATCCTTTTTACTCTTTTTGATATTCTGCACATTATCTCATAAGGTATAGTATCACACATCTTTGCTATACTGCTGAAAGAGATCTCATTTTTTCCGTTTTTTCCAACTATAAGGACTGTATCCCCAACTTTTATATCTTTTATACCTGTAAGATCTATAATGCTCATGTCCATTGTTACACTTCCAAGTATATTAGCTTTTTTGTTTTTTACGATAAAGTATCCTTTATTTGATAGCTCTCTTGGAAGACCATCAGCATATCCAAAAGAAACAATACCAATTTTCATATTTTTTGGAGCTTTGAATCTACCCCCATAGGATACCCTATCACCTTTTTTTATCTCTTTTATAGATATTATCTTTGATTTTATAGACATAACAGTTTTTATATCTAAAGGAAAGTTTTCTGAAGGCTTTTCTCCATAAAGTGATATCCCAACCCTTACACAGTTACAGAAGTCGCAGTTGTAAACAATACCTGCACTATTCTGAATATGTATATAATCCAGTTTTATTCTTTTAGATTTGAAAATATTAACTATTTTTTTAAATATGCTTATCTGTTTCACTGTAAATTCAGGGTCAGTATCTGCTGATGGAAAATGAGACATCAAACCTTCCAGACGTATATTATACTTTCTGATAAATTCTAATATTTCAGGTATATCTTCAGAGTAAAAACCAAGTCTGTGCATACCTGTATCAAATTTAATGTGAATTGATCCTTTATATACTCCGCTTAGTGTGTGCAGCTGATCTATATCTGATACTACAGGCTGAAGATTGAAGTAATTAAAATAGTCTAACTCCTCTTTAAGAACTCCGCCAAGAACAAGGATATCTTTTTTAATACCTGCTTCCCTTAGTTCTTTCCCCTCTTCAGCTGTTGCTACACACAGCTTTTTGACATAAGGTATATTTTCTAATATCTTGCTTATCTCTCTGGCACCGTGACCGTAAGCATCAGCTTTTACTACCGCAAGAATGTACTTTTTTGAGAATTTATAGACATTATCTGTGTTGTGGACAAGTCTATTACTGTCTATTTCTGCCCAACTTCTGTATATCAACAGCTCCTATCCTTAATTTTATAGCATAAATATTATAAATCTTTTTTCGTCAGTTCATTACCTGTCTATATTTAAATATTTCCTGTTTTGTTATAAATTATTATTAACGGATATTTTAACTGAGGAGATAAATGGAAAAATTTTCTGTTTTGACCGCATCTATATTTCTGATAAGTGGTATAAGCTGGTTCTTTTTTGGGAAGAAAAAAGGTAAAGTAGATTCGGCAGAAGAAACTATAAGAAAAAAAGAGAGTATAGAACTTGATATCTCAGGTATGCACTGTGCAGGTTGTGCAGCTGGAATAGAAGGAACACTGAAGAATCTTCCCGGAATAATATCCGTTTCTGTAAATTTTGCAACCTCAAAGGGTTATATTGAGTATGACGCTACAAAATTAACAAAGGAAGATATTATTGACAGAATTAAACAGTTAGGTTATGATGCGTCTTTAAATCTTGAAGAGTTTGAAAAAAAAAGGAGATAGTTGAAAAAAATCTAAGGTTTAGATTTTTCCTTTCAGCCTTCCTGACTGTCTTAATTTTTTTTCTAACCTTTTTCCCTGTTTTTGATATAGGCTTATCAAAAAAACTTCCCTACCTTACATTAAACAATCTTTTTATCCTTTTGCTTGCTTTCATTGTTCAGTTTTTCTGCGGATTAGAGTTTTATAAATCGGCTTTTTCAGGAATCAGAAACAGAATAGCGGATATGAATCTCCTTATAAGTATAGGTACTTCAACAGCATATTTTTATTCAATCTTGGTTATATTTTTCCCTTACCTTTTTCCTGAAGGGATGAGACATCTTTATTTTGATGGCGCTGCTGCAATAATAACATTTGTTCTTTTAGGAAGATATCTTGAAATAAGATCAAGATCTAAAGCTTCTGAATTTATGAAAAAGCTTATTTCTCTTAAGCCACAGATGGCAAGGATAATAGTTGATGGAAAAGAAATAGAGATACCAGCAGAGAATGTTGTTGTCGGCGATATAGTCATAGTTCGTCCCGGCGAAAAAATCCCTGTTGACGGGATAATTATCTATGGAGAATGTGAGGTGGACCAATCAATGATAACCGGCGAACCTCTTCCTGTTTTTAAGAGTAAAGGCGATACAGTTATTGGTGGAACTATAAATAAAACAGGTGTTATAAAAGTAAAAGCTAAAAAGACTGGAAGGGATACAGTTTTATTCCAGATAATAAAACTACTCTCTGAAGCTCAAGGGAAAAAACCACCTATTGGAAGACTTGCAGATAGAATAACAGCATTTTTCGTTCCTGTTGTTCTTATTATTTCAGTTTTGGTTTTTGATATCTGGTATATATTTGGAAACAATTTACAGATAGGATTCATAGCTTCAGTATCTGTTCTTATTATAGCCTGTCCCTGTGCCCTTGGTCTTGCAACGCCAATAGCTGTTGTTGTTGCGGTTGGTAGAGGGGCAAAAGAGGGAATGTTAATAAAAAATCCAGAGATTGTTGAGATAATTGGAAAAGTAAATTTAGCTGTCTTTGATAAAACAGGAACATTAACAGAAGGGAAACCTACTGTTGTGGAATCAAAAATTTATAAAGAAGATCTCCTGAAGTATCTTTCTGTTCTCCTGAAAAACAGCAACCATCCTTTATCCAGAGCTATTTATGAATATTTAGGTGATTATGAAGGAGATCTTAAGGATTTTTACCAGATTGCAGGAAAAGGGGTAAAGGGATACGTGAATAATAAAGCTGTTCTTGTTGGAAATTTAAAATTTTTAAAGGAACATGGTATTGATGTTGAAGAAACACCTGAAAGGGATATGACGATTGTCTATGGAGCTGTTGATAATAGTATTGTTGCTGAATTTTATATATCTGACAGAATTAGAGATGAAGCATACACCGTAGTAAAAAAACTGAAGGAGAGGGGAATAAAAACTGTTTTACTGACTGGAGATAGTAAAAATATTGCAGAAAAGATCGGAAAAAAAATTGGCATAGATGTAGTTTATGGTGAGCTTATGCCTGAAGAAAAATACAGAATAGTAGAGAAAATGCAGAAAGAAGGTAACATTGTTATGTTTATAGGTGATGGCATTAATGATGCTCCATCAATGGGAAAGGCTGATATTGGCATTGCTGTTTCGGGAGCAACAGATATAGCAAGAGAAGCAGGAGATATACTTTTATTAAAGAATGATCTGAGACTTTTAATAAAAAGTATAAAGCTATCAGAAGAAACATTAAAAATAATAAAGCAGAATCTTTTCTGGGCATATATTTACAATATGCTTGGAATTCCTATTGCGGGGGGTATGCTTTATCCACTGACAGGATTTTTACTTAAACCGGTTTTCGCAGGTATAGCTATGTCTTTGTCTTCAGTATCTGTTGTATCAAATGCTTTAAGGCTTCAATTTAAAAAAATTGGAGATTGAGATGAATATACTGGAGGCGATTTCTAAAAAACCTTTTTCCGTAGTCGGTCATAGAGGAGCAAAGGGTAGAAAGCCAGAAAATACTATATCAGCGATAAAGTTTGCTATTGATTCGGGAGCTGATATAGTTGAGGTTGATGTAAGATCAACAAAGGATGGAGAGCTTATACTGCTACATGATCCTGACTTTAAAAGAGTATCAGGAAAAGATGTATCCCCTTCTCAACTTGATCTTATAGAGATAAAAAGGGGTATAACCGTATATGGAGAACCTGTTGCAACACTTGAAGAGGCTATTATAACAGTGAAAGACAAAGTAGGACTATTTGTTGAGATAAAGGAGAAAAATACTGTTGAAAATGTTTTAAATAAGATAAAAAAGTTCAGATATGAGAAACAGACAGCTGTAATATCATTTTACGAGGATGCTATATTTGAAGCCAAAAAGCTGAATCCAGATATAACAACAGGTCTTATATATTCAGAACCACCAGGTAAGATTATAGAGGCAAAGAAATTAGGGGCTGATATTGTGCTTCCTGGATATTGGCTTGCTACTGAAAAGGCTGTAAGGTTCGCACATAAGATGAGTCTTAAGGTGGTCTCATGGGTTGTAAATGATGAAGAACATCTCAAACAGGCTTTTTCAAGGAAAATAGATGCTATTGCTACGGATTATCCTGATATGATTGTGAAGCTTAGAGAGAAGTTCTGATATAATAATTTTCTAATTCCTATAAAAAGTTCTGGAGGATCCATGTTTATAAAAGAAAGACTTTTTACACCTGGACCAGTTCCCCTTCCCCCACAGGTAATTAGAGCACTTGGACAACAGATAATTCATCACAGAACCCCAGAGTTTACACAGATATTCCTTGAGGCGCGAAAAAATCTCCAAAAAGTTTTGAAGACAGAAAGGGATGTTATTATATTTGCCTCTTCCGGTACAGGAGGTATGGAGGCGGCTGTTTCTAATTTTTTTAGAAAGGGAGATAGGGTTCTTATTATAAATGCTGGAAAGTTTGGTCAGAGATGGAAGGAGCTTGCATCTGTATTTCAACTTAAGGTTATTGACTACGAGATTGAGTGGGGAAAAACTTACGACAGGGAAAGAATAGTTGAGATAACAACTGAGTTTCCAGATATAAAGGGAATATTTGTTCAACATTCTGAAACATCAACAACAACATACCACGATCTGAAATTCCTTAGCGATATAACTGATAAACTTGATGACTGTTTACTTGTTGTTGACGGGATTACCTCAGTAGGTGTTTATGAAGTTTATCCTGATGAAATTGGTATTGATGTTCTTGTTACAGGATCTCAGAAAGCTTTAATGTTGCCTCCAGGACTTTCTATACTGTATTTTAGCGAAAAAGCCGAAGAAAGAATACCGAGATCTGATATCCCAAGATACTACTTTAATGTTTTAAAAGAATCAAAAAAACAGTCAAAAGGTCAGACTGCTTATACGCCAGCTATAAATCTAATAATAGCTTTAAATGAAAGCTTAAAACTCATGCTTAATGAGGGTTTAAAAAATCTTGCAGAAAGGCACAGAATTATGGCTGAAGCTACAAGAGAAGCTGTTAAGGAGATAGGCCTTAAACTGCTTTCCGAGAGTCCTTCCAACTCGGCAACAGGTGTTTACTCGCCTGCGGGTATAGATGCAGATTTGCTTAGGAAAGAACTTTTAAAGCTTGGTTTTAGAGTTGCTGGAGGACAGGACCATCTAAAGGGAAAAATATTCAGGATAGCCCATATGGGATATTTTGATTTTATGGATATTGTTCAGATTACAGCAGCAATTGAGATAGCTTTAAATAGAGCAGGATACGAGGTAGAGATTGGCAGAGGAGTTAAAAAGGCTCAGGAAGTAATAATGGAAAATATAGGTTAAGGAGGTTCTATTTTAGATGGCAGTAAGAATAATATATGTCAGACATGCAGAAAGTCTTTGGAATCCTATCGGTAAATACCAGGGAAGACTTGATCCTGAACTGAGTGAGAGAGGTCATAAACAGGCTGAGCTTCTTTCTAAGATACTTAAGAAATACGAGCCTTCAGCTTTATATTCAAGTCCTTTAAAAAGAACTTACATGACTGCAGAGTACATATCTAAAGAGGTGAATCTTCCAATAAATATTGATGAGGATATTATAGAGATAGATCATGGTGAGTGGTCGGGAATGCTTGTTGAGGAAGTTAAGGAAAAATATCCTGATATGTTCAGACAGTGGCTTTATGAACCAGAGACTATTAGATTTCCACATGGAGAGACACTTATCGATGTTTACAACAGGGTAAAAAGGTTTCAGGAAAGAATGCTTGAAAAACATGAAGGACAGACAGTTATAGCTGTCTCACATACAGTTCCAATAAGAGCTTCGTTTGTGGCTGGCCTTGATCTTCCCCTTGCCAGATTCTGGAGTTTTGGATGTGATAATGCCTCTTACTCAATACTTGATTATGAAAAGGTAAGACCTATACTTTACAAATTGAATAATACATATTTTTTAGGGGATCTTTTTATTCCTGCTTTAGATGCACTTTAAGGAGAAAAAATTGAACATAGATATTCCTGCTGGTGTCAGAGTTTACAATAGGTTAGAATCATCACAGATAAAACACATTCAGAGAAAAATTTCTGAAGTTTTTGAGAGATGGGGATACGAAGAGATAATTCTGCCGTCTTTTGAGTTTTTTGATGTTCACAGCAGAGGTTTTGGAGAGGAAGTAGAGAATAGAGCTTTTAAATTTATTGATAGGAACAGCGGTGAGATACTAACATTAAGAGCTGATTTTACGTCACAGATTGCAAGGTATTTTGCCTCACTTAAAAGAAAATCTGTTCCAAAGAGATATTACTACGCAGGTAATATTTTCAGATACATACTTCCAAAAGCTGATAGATTGTGGGAAAGAAAGCAGATGGGAATAGAATTGATAGGAGTTGGAGAGTTAGAGGCAGATGCTGAGGTTATAGCTATTGCTGCTGAATCCCTTGAAAATCTCGGTATTAAAAATTAT